>Ga0105044_10001565_pt1 | contig 30723 bp, 28 predicted proteins | sample MAT01_FD_78092 | JGI IMG/M metagenome (GOLD analysis project Ga0105044, IMG submission 78092) | Freshwater microbial communities from Lake Fryxell liftoff mats and glacier meltwater in Antarctica - MAT-01 | ecosystem: Environmental > Aquatic > Freshwater > Ice > Liftoff microbial mat | place...
CCCTTCTCTGACGTCGGCGGCGACGGCACGGGCACGCGTGACGTGAGCGACATCTTCCAGTTCCTCTCCGCCTGGTTCGTCGGCTGCACCTGAGCCCGCGAAGTCTCGACATCCATTGCCGACCACGCCGCCGCGTCGGCCGACGCGGCGGTGTTTGTTCTGGCCCGCCCAAATCCCGGGCCCGGCGGCCGTCGATGCGTACGCAGCCCGTTGGGGTACCTTTCGACAGTGCCTACATTTTCTTCCGTCGGGCGGATTGCCCGGACGATCTCGCCCGCGGCGGCGACCCGGCCGCCCCAACACGCTTGATTCTCCAGCCACGGAGGGCTGCCCTTGTCCGCCATCGCCAACCCGCCCGCATCCGCCCCCCCCGCCCCCCCCGCCCCCCCTGCCCCCCCCGCCCCGCGAGAGAAGGCCGCCGTGAAGTCTCAGGAAGCCCGCGCACCCCGCGCCACCGCCGAGTCGATGGCGATGCGGCAGCGCGACATCTCCGTCAGCGAGTTCTTCGCCAAAAACCGCCACCTCCTGGGCTTCGACAACCCCCGCAAGGCCCTGCTCACCACCGTCAAAGAGGCCGTCGACAACTCGCTGGACGCCTGCGAGGAGGCCGGCATCCTGCCGGACATCACCGTCGTCATCGAGGACCTCCAGCCCGACCGAGGCCGCGAGTCCAAGCAGTCTCGCTACCGGATCACCGTCATCGACAACGGGCCGGGCATCGTCCGCAAGCAGGTCGAGAACATCTTCGGGCGTCTGCTCTACGGCTCAAAGTTCCACCGCCTGAAGATGTCGCGCGGGCAGCAGGGCATCGGCATCTCCGCCGCGGGGATGTACGGCCTGATCACCACCGGCAAGCCCATGGTGATCCACACGCGTCCCGCGGCCCACAAGCCGGCTCACCACATCGAGCTGGCGATGAACACCAAGACCAACCGGGCCGAGGTCACCGTCGACGACGAGACCGACGACTTCCCGCTGGCGCGTCTGCGGGGGCTGACCGCCGGCACGCGCGAGCTGGCCGAAACGGGCGGGTTCCTGTCGCACCAGGACTATCCCACCGGCACGAGCGTGTCGATCGAGCTCGAGGGCCGCTACCAGAAGGGTCGCGGATCCGTCGACGAGTTCCTCGAGCTCACGGCCATCGCCAACCCGCACGCGAGGGTGACGTTCGTGCCCCCGAGCCGCGAGAGCGCGGCGGAGGTCGAGGAGGACCTGGGCTTCAAGAAGGGCAAGCTCGCCCGTGGGGAGGGCGTGCCGCCCGGCGTGGAGGCGCGGCCCGCCGAAACGGCCCCGGGAACCTCAAGCGCCCCGCTGCCCGGCAGAGCCCCCGAGGTCACGACCGAGACCAGCGGCGTGATCGTCTTCCCCCGCGGCGTGTCGGAGTTGCCGCCCGAGACTAAGGAGATCATGCCCCATCCCAAGGGCATCGAGCTGGGCATCCTGCTGCAGATGCTCAAGGAGGCCGAGCAGGAGAAGCGCGGCTACACGCTGATGGACTTCCTGCAGGACAAGTTCAGCCGAGTCAGCGTCGGGGCCGCGGCAGCGTTCTGCAAGGGCGTGGGCCTGACGCGCTCGACGAGGGTCGCGGACGTCGACCACCCGGTCGCCGAGCGGCTGTTCAAGGCGCTGCAGGACTCGCAGCTGCCCCCGCCGCCGACGGACTGCCTGGCCCCCATCGGCGTGCAGCAGCTGCTCAAGGGGATGTTCAAGGGCGTGCGGGCCGAGTTCTACGCGGCGTCGAGCCGCGAGGCCGAGGTCTATCGCGGGCGGCCGTTCCTGATCGAGGCCGCCATCGCCTTCGGCGGCGAGCTGCCCATCGAGGACACGGCCCGGGTGATCCGCTTCGCCAACCGCGTCCCGCTGCTGTTCCAGCAGGCGGCGTGCTCGAGCTTCAAGGCTTGCACGGAGACCAACTGGAAGAACTACGACCTGCAGCAGCCGCGGGGCAGCGTGCCCGTCGGCCCGATCGTGATCATGATCCACATGGCCAGCGTGTGGGTGCCGTTCACCAGCGAGAGCAAGGAAGCGATCGCCGACTACGACGAGATCCGCAAGGAGATGAAGCTCGCGCTGATGGAGTGCGGGCGCAAGCTCGGCACCTATCTCCGCAAGCGGCTGAAGATGAAGCGGGAGGCGGAGCGGCGCGACGTCTTCGAGCGGTACATCGGCGAGATCTCCAAGGCGGTTTCCGCCGTCAACGGGGCCGACGCGGGCAAGCTCTACGACGCCCTGCTCGCGCAGGCCAGGAAGCGCACGGCCGTCGCCGACCTCAAGCTCGACGACGAGGGCCGCAGGCTCGCCGAGGAGGATCCGGCCGACCAGGAGGGTGTGATCGTCGTTCAGCCGGCGGCGGGCCCTGCCGCGGCACCGTCGACCGACCCGTTCACGCAGAGCAAGGCCGAAGCCGCACGTCTGAAAGTCGCGGCGATGGGCGACGACGGCGACGACGAGCCCAGGCTCATCAACGTCGATGCGGCCAAGCGGGCGACGGTCGTCAAGCCGCGCACCAAAAAGCCCGAGCCGTCCACTGCCGCCCTGAAGCCACCCGCGCCGGCGGCGGCGACCAAGCCGGGGAAGCCGGCCAAGCCGCGGATGCGGATGGTCAATGGGAAGCTGGTGCCGGTGGAAGAGAAGGGGCTGTTCTGAGCCGGGCCGGCGAAGGAGATTCCGCACCGTGTGGTCGCTCGACGCCATGGCCGATTCTCTCGCTGCGGCGATCGCTTCGCACGAGGCGGCCCTGCGCCGCGAGCAGGCCGTTCATGGGTTGGACGCGCTGCAAGAGGTCGACATCCACCCGCTGCTGGCCCCGGCCCTGCGGACGATCGACTCCCGCGACGCCGACATGCCGCTGACAGTCCTCCGCGAGCAGCCGTATCCGCACGAGTGGCTTCGCAAGGCCCGCAAGAGCGTGTTCACGGGCGTCGAAATCCTTCCCGAACACCGCGACCGGCAGCGGTGCGATCTGGTGCTCATCGAGCCGCCGGGCGTGCGGCTTGACGATCAGTTGCTCCAGCAGAAGGCGGTGCGGAAGCGAAAAAGAGCGGCGGAGGGCACGCTGTTCGAGTCGCTGGCGGTGGCCGAGGCCGAGAACGGAGCGACCGGCCCGGAGTTCCGGGGCACACGGGGACTCGCCAGCGACCCGCGGGCTACCCAAGGCTTGGCCGTGCGGCCCGAGGACGCCTTCTGGCTCGAGGTCAAGGTCGTCGCCCAGCACGGCCTGACCGACGGCGTGCTGGGGCCCAATCGGTCCTACGCCGCCGAGCTCTCCCGCGGCCCGATAGCCGACCTCGCCAAGCTCGCCGCCGACGAGCGCGTTGTGCACGCCGCGGCGCTGGTGGTCCTGTTTACCGACACGCAGGCGACGGCCCAGCACGACCTTTCGATCCTCTTGCACAAGTGTCTGGACCGCGAGCTGCCGGTCTGCTCCCCAGTGCTGCGACACGTCTCCGTGCTCGACCGCCTGGGCAACGCCGTGTGCACCGTGTGCCTCGTCGGCGTCCGCGGCTGGTAGCCATCCGCCGGGGGCAGGTCGGCTCTAGACTTGGCCCATGTCCAGCTTCTACCAGCTCGAGTTCGAGAAGCCCGTTGTCGAGATCGAGAAACGCATCGAGCTCGTGAACGATCGGCTCAAGCGTGTCCGCGGGAGCGGCGGCCCCGGGGTTGCGCCCGAGTCGGGCGCTGACGATGACGCCCTCCCCACCGATCCCGCCGCCCTCGAGGTCGAGCTCAAGGACCTGCAGCTCAAGCGCGAGCAGACGCTCGACGGGCTCTACGCGGCCCTTACGCCGTGGGACACCGTCCGCGTGGCTCGCCACCCGCGGCGCCCGCAGACGCGCGACTACATCGAGATGATTTTCAAAGACTTCGCCGAGCTCCACGGCGACCGCCGCTTCGGCGACGACCCCGCGATGGTCGTCGGCTTCGCACGCCTGGGCTCGACCAAGGTGCTCGTCGTGGGTCATCAGAAGGGCCGTTCGACGGCCGAGAAGATCGCCTGCCACTTCGGGTGCGCCCACCCCGAGGGCTATCGCAAGGCGATGGCCAAGATGAGGCTCGCCGAGAAGTTCAACCTCCCGATCGTGACCCTCGTCGACACACCCGGGGCCTATCCCGGCCTCGGGGCCGAGGCCCGCGGCCAGGCCGAGGCGATCGCCGTCAACCTGCGCGACATGTCGCGCCTCAAGACGCCCATCGTCTCGGTGGTGATCGGCGAGGGCGGGTCGGGCGGCGCGCTGGGCATCGCCGTCGCCGACCGCGTGGGCATGCTGCAGAACGCCTGGTACAGCGTCATCAGCCCCGAGGGCTGCGCCGCGATTCTCTGGAAGACGGCCAACGAGCAGACCAACAACGCCGCGGCCAACGCGCTCAAGCTCACCTCGCGGGACAACCTTTCGCTGGGCATCATCGACGCCGTGATTCCCGAGGGTCACGGCGGAGCCCACCGCGACGCGCAGAAGACCGCCCACAACCTCGAACGCTGGATCACCGAGCAGCTCTACGAGCTCAAACGCGTTACCCCGGCGACGCTGCCGGCAAGCCGGTACGAACGATTCCGGCGTCTTGGCTCGTTCACCGAGGCTGTGCCGGCCTGAGCCCGCCGGTAAATCTGATGTTTCATGTTCCCGGGACCACCCGGATTGCCCGCTTTGACCGGGCGCGCCCAATTCCGTATACTCCCCGACTTTTGTCCCCCGGCCGGTGCCGAAACCCCGAATCTTGGCGAGGAGCCAGATCGGGTTCAAGGTCTCCGGCCCGCCCCGTTCTCACGGAGGAATGACCCTTTGGCCAAGTCCAAGCCCGCTCCCGCGAAAAAGCCGGCGAGCAAGTCCTCCGCCAAGCCCGCGGCAAAGCCCGCCGCCAAGCCCGCTCCCAAGCCGCCGGCGAAGGCCGCGAAGCCCGCGCCCAAGGCCCCCGCCAAGCCTGCGGCCAAGGCGTCCAAGCCCGCGCCCAAGCCTGTCGCGGGCAAGAAGAGCCCCGCCAAGCCGACCAAGCCGGCCCCGACGTCCAAGGGCCCGGCCAAGCCGGCACCAAAGCCCGCCGCCGCCAAGGGCCCGGAGAAGCCTGCAAAGGTTGAGGCCAAGGCCCCGGCTGCGCCGGCGCCCGCCGCGACCCCGGCCCCCGCTGCGGGCGATGCGTCCGGCGCGAAGGCCCCGAACAAGGGCATCACGGTCGTCTCCAACAAGCCCGTCCGCAAGCCGAAGCCGAAGATCCTGACCATGCCCGTCTCCGAGCCGCTGCTCAAGCCCGGCAGCAAGTGGAAGCCGCTGATTCAGTCGGGCCCCAAGGCGCCCCCGTCGACGGGCGTGCCGGGCGTCTCGGTCAAGCAGGAGTTCAAGCTCGACCCGAAGGCCAAGCTTGCTCGCAAGGACCTTGACCGCTACAGCGAGATCCTGCGCAAGAAGCGGGCCGAACTGTTGGGCGATATGACCAACATGGAGGACGAGGCCCTCCGCCAGAACTCCGGCTCGCTCTCGAGCATGCCCCAGCACATGGCCGACCAGGGCTCGGACAACTTCGACCAGACCATGAGCCTCAGCCTCGCCGACGTCGACCGCAACCTCATCCGCGAGATCGACGAAGCCCTGAAGCGCATCGACGACGGGACGTATGGCGTGTGCCTGCGCACGGGCAAACGGATCCCCGCCGAGCGGCTCGAGCAGGTCCCCTGGACCAAGTACACCATCGAGGCCGCGCGCGAGCTGGAGCGCAAGCCGCTGTTCATCCGCGAGAACGCCTACGCCGCGGAGCGGGCCTCCGCCGCCGCCAGCGCCAGCCAGTGACGCCCGTGGGCCCCTCTTCCCTCCCCGCGACCGACCGCGCCCCGGGCGCGCCGCTCGACGACGCCCCTGCGCGGGCGCTGGTCGCCGCCAAGCTGCTCCACCAACAGCGCACCGCTCCAGGCGCCTGGCGCAGTCCCCGGGCCTGGGCCTGGATGCTGCTGGCCGTGCTGCTCTCGGTCGTCGCCGACCTTGGCAGCAAGCAATGGGCCTTCGAGACGGTCGCCGGACGCGCCGTGGTTGTCGATCGGGCCCAGGTGATGTACGTCAAGGAGAAGATCGACCCTCGCGCAATCACCCAGGAGCTCATCCCCCCCCACTCGCCCATGACCGTTGTCCCGGGCGTCCTTGATTTCCAGCTCGTGCTTAACCCTGGCGCCGTCTTCGGCGTCGGGCCCGGCAAGCGGCTGTTCTTCATCGGGTTCACGGCCCTGGCGCTGGGCTTCAGCCTGCTCATGTTCGCCCGGTGGACCAAGGCCCCCGACCGCGTTGCCCACCTGGGCATCGGACTGGTGATTGGCGGTGGACTAGGCAACCTCTACGACCGCGTGCTTTACGCCTGCGTTCGCGACTTCATCCACCCGCTGCCCGGGCTCATGTGGCCGGGCAATCTCAGCATCCTGGGCAACCGCGAGGTCTGGCCGTACGTCAGCAACCTCGCCGACCTGTTCCTGCTGATCGGGATCGCGATCCTGCTTGTGCACCTCTGGCGGCGTGACGCCGCGATGGAGCGGGCCGTCAAGGACATCGCGGCCGCGGGCGGCTGAAGCAGCCTGCTCCCTCTGCCGCGCGGGGTCGCCGAGCCGCTTACTTTAATGGCCGATCGCCTGGCCGCTCGCCGCGGATCGGCGTGGTGATCGCCGTCAGTCGGACCGCCTGCTCGGCGATCTGGGCCTGGGGCGTGGTCGTCCAGCCCCAGAACGCCGGGGAGCCGTGGGCGATCACCTGTGCCGGCGGGTGGTAGTGGAACGCGATGGGCAGAACGTCATCGGTATCCTCGTTGTTGCCGAACCACTTCCATGCTTGGGTGTACGCCGGCGCTTTCGAGCTGCTCTTGCGCTGCCGATAGACATCGACGGGGATCCAGGTTATCTTCTCGGCCTTCTCGTCGCAAAGGCCGAGCTCGACCCACGAGCGGATCTTCTCCGAGCTCGAGCCACCAAGGCCTTGGTCCTGCCCCTTGCTCTCGGTCAGGTCCAGCCCGATCACCGTCCGGCACGGCAGGCCCGCCGCCCGGTATACCGCCGCCATCGCACAGGCGATGTCGTGCTCGCTCCCGCGGCCCTCGGCGAGCGTCCGCTCCGAGCCGCGGAGGTCGAAGCCCTGAAGCAGGCCCGTGCGGGCGCTGGTCAGCCCGTCGCCCGAGGGCTGCACGTGCTCGAGCGTCTTGCCCGCCAAGTACTTCGCCAGGGTCACCGGCGGCACGTTGGTCGGGGGCTTGCGGTCGCTCCACTGGGCCACCAGCTCCGTCACCACCGGCCCGTTCTCCACGCCCATCTGCGGCCCGAAGGTCGAGAGTGCCACCGCCGGCCACCTGCCGCCCGGAGCCCACCGCGCGATCGACGCCGCCCGCTCGTCGAACGCCAGTTCCCAGCACGTGAGCGGGATGTCGACCTCGATGGTGATGTCGCGGCCCTCCATTGCCCCCGTGTCCCACCGTGCGAACCTCGCGCCCGAGTGCAGGCCGTCGAGAACCGTCGGCACGATCGCCTGCTCGCGCTGATCGAACCGCAGCCGCGAGGCGACGCTCTTGACCGCCGTCTGGCTCGCCGCCGTCGACGCCAGCACCGGGAACAGGATCGCGGCCGCGGCGAACTTGAACGGCACGACCGTAACCGAGTCCGGCGGCCCCCCGTTCAGTCCGGTCCGCTGATAGCTGTTCAGGTCCACCGCGACCTTGAGCGTCCAGTCTCGCGTCCGCCCGCGCCGCAGGGCTAGGTCGATGAGCGACGTCGGCCCCGCCGCCGCCGGCGCCGCTGGAGGCTCCGTGCCGGGCCGCGGCTGGATCCGCGTGGGCTGCCCAGACTGGGCGGCCGCGCGGGGCACGGCGCCGAGAATGCTCACGGCCGCTCCCCCCATCCCGGCCATCGCCAACAGGCGGTGAAACTCGCGGCGTGACAGGCTCGTCTCGTGGCTCTGGTTCATGGTGTTCCTCGGTCCGGCTGGGCAGATAGCGGCATGCTGTTGTACCGAGATACGAAGTTCCACGCACGCCGCCGACAGGCCGGGACTGCAAAATGGCAGAACTTTGCTCATCCGAGGCCAACCAGAATCGCCGCGCTGGCTCGGCGGCTCAGTCGTCCGAGCCCGTCGGCCGCAAATCGTCAACGCTGGGCAGATCTTTGACGCTGGCCAGCCCGAACGTCTCCAGGAACGCCTTGGACGTGCCGTAGAGCATCGGCCGCCCGAGTTCCTCGGCACGCCCAATTATCGTCACCAGCCGTCGCTCCATCAGCGAGCGGAGGACCTCGCCGCACGCCACCCCGCGGATGCTCTCGAGCGCCGCGCGGGTGATGGGCTGCTTATACGCGATGATCGCCAGCGTCTCGATGGCGGCCCGGCTCAGCGCGTGCCGCTCTCGCTTCCCGTGGTATGCCTCGAGCACGGCCCCGAAAGCCGGCAGCGTCATCACCCGATAGCCGCCGGCGATTCGCTCGATCCGGAACGACCGCTTGCTGGCCTGATACTGCTCGTTGAGCAGCGCGATCGCCGCCTCGATCTGGCCCAGCGGCGTCAGCGTTCGGTCTCCGGCACCCTTGCCCCGCTTCTTGCCGGAAGTCGGCGTCGCGGGCTCGACGGCGTCCTCCGCCTCGTGCACCAGCCCGAGGGCCTCGGCCAGCCGCGGGCCCGGCACGGGCCGATCGACGCTCAGCAGCACCGCCTCGATCGACGGCGCTAACGCCTCGGGCGCAAGAGTGCGAACGCTCAACGCCGCGATCGCCTCCGAGTCCGCAGCCGACGCCGACACAACGGCACCCTCGGCAGGGCTTGGCGGCAGAGCGGGAAGGGCCTTTTGGGTCGATTCGGGCATCACTTCCCATCGTACGCCGGAGCGGGCCCGGGCGGCCCGATCATCGCCGAGCCCGCGCGGTTCGCCCGCGTGCCCCGCGCTCCCGGATAGCCTTACTCATGCCCAAAGTGCTGAAAATCGCTCTGCTGGTCCTCATGTGCACCACCCTTGCCACCGTCGCTCTGCTCACCCTCGAACGCCGCCGCGCCGGCGCGGGGTTCGATCCGCTCATGCCCGACGACCACGTCCGCACGCTGAGCATCCCCGAGTTCACGCTCACGGCCCAGGACAGCACGGCGCTGACCCGCGACACGCTCAAGGGCCGCGTCACGATCGCCGACTTCATCTTCACCCACTGCCCCTTCATCTGCCCGACGCTCACCGGCAAAATGAAGGAGCTCAGCATCCAGCTCGGCGACACGCCGGTGCGTTTCCTCTCCGTCAGCGTCGACCCGATGAACGACACGCCCGCCCGCCTCACGGAGTATGCCAAGGAGAACAACGCCGATCTCGCCCGCTGGACCTTCGCCACCGGGGAGATGGCCACCGTCAAGTCGATCGTGACCGGCGGCCTGAAGTTCGATCTCGAAGAGGACGCCGAGCAGCCCATCAAGCTCCCCGACGGCTCGTTCATGAACAACATCCGTCATCCGTCATGGCTCGCGCTCATCGGGCCCGACGCGCAGGTCTTGGGCATCTATCTCGCGAGCGTCCCGGAGGACATGCAGGCGCTTGAGCAGCGGGCCCGCGCGGCGGCTGCCAGACTCAAGAAGTAGGAACGAGTTCATTGACGCTCGCTGATTTTGCGGCGGACCTTCTCCGTCCGCCGAACTCTGACGACGCCCGTCGGCGTGATTCACGATCGAATGTTGACCCGGCGTCGAGCAGTCGACCCATGACCATGCCACCGGCCGACCCAATCCACATCCATACCTTCGACGAGCTCGACTCGACGGGCCTGCATGCGCGTCGCGAGCTCGCCGCGGGGCGGCTTGGCGACAGGCCCGTGGCGTTGGTTGCCAAACGCCAGACCGACGGCCGGGGACGCCTAGGGCGGCGGTGGGAGAGCCCCGAGGGCGGGCTGTGGATGACCGCCTGCTGGCCGATCGAGCGCGATCGCTACCTCGCGGTGGTCGACGGCCTGGGGCTCCGCATCGGGGTCGCCTGCCGCGCGGCCATACAGCGGGTGATGGTCGGCATTGACTGCCCAGCCCGCGTCCTGCTTCGCTGGCCCAACGACGTGGTGATCGATGGCCGGAAAGTCCTGGGTGCCCTGACAGAGATCACGACGAAGGGCTCGCGGGCCTGGATCCTCGTGGGCGTCGGCGTCAACGTCAACGTTGATCCGGCCGCTTTGCCCACACCGCTCCAGGCATCCGCCGGCAGCCTGCACACATGGGCTCATGGCCCCGTCGATCCCGAGCGGGTCCGCGACGAACTGCTGGGGGCCCTTGCCGCGGTCGTCCTCCGCAAGGGTCTCTCTGAGAGCCTGCTCGCCGAGGCTCGCGACCACCTCGCATCGCTCGGCGAGCAGGTCATGGTCTCCATGGCCGACGGCGGTAAGGTCGCCGGCACGCTCATCGGCCTGGACAACCGGGGCATGGGCATGTTCGAGATCGGGGGGAAGCTCTACGTCCCGCCTGTGAGCTCCAACTTGGTCTTCGACGCCGCCCAGCACCCCGATTGAACGTCGGTCCTCGAGGTTCAAGCACGAAGCTGCAAACGCGAACGCCCCCGTCACACGGCCCGGCCGGGGCCGGTTGCGTGAGACGGGGGCGCTTGAATGCGGGATCCGTCGTCGGCCGCCACGCCGCTCTGCGGCGGTCGCCGACGCGGCGGGCCGATTACACCATGTCCTTGAGGGCCTTGAGCGGGCGGATCTTGATGACGGTTTTGGCGGGCTTGGCCTTGAACATCTGCATCTCGCCGGTGAACGGGTTCTTGCCTTCGCGCGCCTTGCTGGCGGGCTTGTACACCGACTGAACCTTCATCATCCCGGGGACGACGAAGATCTTGGGCTTTCCGTCGGAAGGCTTGGCCAGGTCGACCGACATGATGCTGCCCAGAGCCTCGAACACGCCCGCGACCTGCTTGCGTGAGAGCTCGGTGTGCTCGCCGATCAGGGTGTACAACTCGCTCTTCTTGCGGGGCTTGGCCGAGGAAGCGATCTTCTTGGGGGCAGACTTCTTCGGGGCCGTCTTGGTCTTCGCCATGCGTGTTCTCTCCAGAACAGTCGTCAATCGAACGCGACGCGTGCTTTCCGTAGCACGACAAATCTACCGCATTCTGCTGCATTTTTCGGGCCGGTTCAACTCTGAAGGCTAGTTTTCCACACGAAAATACGTGTCCGGCGCAACCGACAAGCGGTTTTGGGCGGCAAAACAGCGCCTCCGCGCTACCGTTGACTCCTCGCCGGTCCGCCAGCCCCCCGATCGGCCGGAAAATTTGAGGCTCCGGCATGCTCGTTTCCGGCCATTTGCTCCTCGACGACCCCGCAGCCGGGCTCCGCCTCCGCCCGGGCCAGATCCTGGTCGAGGCCGGACGGATCGCCCGAATCTCGCTCGACAGGCCCATCGGCACGCCCGACCTTGGTGGCGACGACCGCCTCATCTCGCCCGGCTTCATCGATGCCCACCTCCACCTCCCGCAGTTTGACTGCATCGGCATCGACGGCCTGACGCTCCTGGATTGGCTCAACTCCGCCGTCTTCCCCGCCGAGGCCCGCTGGGCCGACCCCGACCACGCCGCACAGCGGGCTCTTAACGCCGGCCGCCGCCTGCTCGGCGCGGGCACGACGGGCATCGCCGCCTATGCCACGGTGCATCACGAGGGCACGGCCGCCGCCATGCGGGCCGTTGCCTCGCTCGGGCTCCGCGGCGTCGTTGGGCAGGTCCTCATGGACCAGCAGGCCCCCGCCGAACTGCTGCGACCCGCGGCCCGGCTGCTCGAAGAAGCGGCGGCGTGCGTGCCCGTGGGACGGATCCAGCCCGCCGTCACGCCGCGGTTCGCGGTTTCGTGCTCCGAAGCACTGCTCCGCGGCGCCGGCGAGCTGGCTCGACGCACGGGCTGGCTGGTCCAAACGCACCTGTCCGAGACGCTCGACGAGTGCCGGCTCGTCGCTCGCCTGCATCCGGCCGCATCCTCCTATACCGACGTCTACGCCCGCACCGGCCTGCTCACAACTCGGACCGTCCTGGGTCACGGGATCCACCTCTCGCCCGTCGGAGTCGCGGCACTCGCCGCCGCAGGGTCGATCATCGCTCACTGTCCGACGGCCAACCTCTTCCTGCAGGCCGGCAGCATGGACCGGGCCGCGCACCTGCGCGCCGGCCTGGGCGTCGCGCTGGGCAGCGACGTCGCCGGCGGCCCGGACGTGTGCATGCTCCGCGTCGCGCGGGCCATGATCGAGACCGCCAAGTCGCGCTGCCTGCTCGACGGCTTGACACCCGTCCCCACGCCCGCGCAGGCCTGGCGCCAGATCACGGCTGGCAACGCCGACGCGCTGGGCTGGGCCGACGCCGGCCGCATCGCGCACGGTGCCGCCGCGGACCTCGTAATCCTCCGGGCCCCGCAGAGCCTCCCGCTCGGAACGGCTCAGGCCCGCTGGTGGGACGCCCCAGACCCGCTCTCGGCCGTGCTGTACGGGTTCGATGAGCGGTGGATCGAGCGCGTGATCGTCGACGGCCGGCAGGCCTGAGCGTGCCCCGCGTCTAGCACGAGCGAAAAAAGGTCACCCCGCCGATCCGCTCACGCCGCGAAGAGCGCGTCGACGAACGCCTCGGGGTCGAACGATTCGATGTCCTCGGGCGTTTCGCCCAAGCCGACGAACTTGACCGGGATATTCGTGACCTCGCGGATGGCCACGACGATCCCGCCCTTGGCGGTGCCGTCGAGCTTGGCCAGGAAGATGCCGGTGATCGCACCCGGCCCCCCCGCTGCTGCTCCCGCGGGCTCGCCCGCGGCGGCCAGCGCCTTGGCGAACTCGTCGGCCTGCCGCAGCGCGTTCTGCCCGCTCGTGGCATCCAGCACAAGCAGGGTCTCGTGCGGGGCACCGGGGATCTGACGGGCGATCACCGAGCGGATCTTGGTCAGCTGCCGCATCAGCGGGTCCTGGGTGTGCAGCCGGCCCGCGGTGTCGACGATCAGCACGTCGACGCCGCGCGACACCGCCGCCTTGCACGCGTCGAACGCGACCGCCGCCGGGTCGCCCCCCTGCTGCCCCTTGATGACCTCCACGCCCAGTCTCTCGGACCAGATCTCGAGCTGCCGCACGGCCCCGGCCCGGAACGTGTCGCAGGCCGCGAGCAGCACCTTCTTGTCCTGGCTCCGCAGCATCCAGCACAGCTTGGCGATGCTGGTGGTCTTCCCCGCGCCGTTGATCCCCGTCACGAGCACGACCGTCGGACCCGAGGGGGCGCTGACCAGTTGCCGGTCCTGCTCGGGCCACATGGCCTTGATCTCTCGCTTCATGTACTCGATGACGTCCTCGCCTCGGGACATCCTGCCGGCCTGAAAATCGGCACGGATGCCGTCGATGAGCCGGCGCGTCCCGACAACGCCCACGTCGGCCTGGAGCAGGATCTTCTCGAGTTCGAGGATCATCTCCTCGTCGAGACGCCGCCCCATAAGAAGGTTCTTGACCCCCCCAGCGCCGGTGACGAGCACCTCGCGGGTCTTCTCAAGACCCTGCTTGAACTTGGAGATGACCTTGCCGAAGAAGCCCATGGGTGCCGGTTGCTCAGGGGTTGGCCGCGTCGGACTCTGGGGCGGGTGATTCGGGTTGAGCGTCGGCACCCGCAGCAGCGTCGGCCGCGCCGATCACGTCGGTCGAACCCGGCGCGTCCGGGTCCTCGCCACGCTCGCGAAGCACCTTCCGCAGCGCCTTGTCGAGCAAGCCGTTGACGAACGACGGCGACTTCTCGGTCGAGAACTCCTTGGCCAGCTCGACGGCCTCGTTGACGACGATCTTCGGGTGCGTCGCGGCGTTGTTCATCTCGAAGAACGACAGGCGAAGGATCGCCCGATCCACCGCCGCCTGCCGGTGCGCGGGCCAGGTGGGGGCCAGTTCGAGCATGAACGCATCCGCCTCGCCTCGCTTCGCGTAGGCCTCGCTGGCCATCAGGAAGCTCTTCTTGATCTCCCCGGGCGTGAAGTTCGGGCGGAGCTCGTCCTCGTCCATGATCGCGCTGAGCACCGCGTCATGATCCGGGCTGGCGTCGGCGCCGCCCCGGGCGTCGAGCTGGTAGAGCGTCTGGAACGCCAGACGCCGGATCTCTCGCGGGGTCGCCATGCTTATCGCTTTCCTTGCGCTTTGTCGGCCTTGCTCTTGGCCGGGCCGCGGGCGGCCTTGTCGGGAAGCTGTCGGCCGGCCCCGCTCTTGTCCATACCCCGCGTGGTCGGCTCGTCGCCCCCGGAACGGCCCAGGGCCCGGATCTGTCCGATCGTATCCAGCAGCGCCCCCATCGCCTCAACACCCTTGTTCCCGTGCACGCCCCCGGCGCGTTCGAGCGCCTGCTCGGGCGTGTCCACCGTTAACACGCCCAGCGCACACGGCACGTCCGTGTTGAGCGTCACATTCACCAGCCCCTGGGCCACCGCGTGCGAGATGTACCGGTCGTGGCTTGTCTCGCCCTTGATCACGCACCCGAGCGCGAGCACCCCCGCGAACCGCCCGGTCCGCGCCGCGGCGTTGCACAGCGCCGGCAGCTCGAACGCCCCCGGCGCATCGACGACGCACAGATCCGCATCCCGCCCGCCCCGCTCCGCGTACGCCGCACGCGCCCCGGAGAGCAGGGCGTCGGTCACCGTCGCGTTGTAGCGGCTCACGACGATCGCCACGCTCGGGGCGGGAACACGGCTCGGGCTGGGTCGCGGCATGGGGGCCGATGGTAGGCCCGCGCGCGGCGTTTCCGTGCCGATCCGGCCCGTGCGGCGACCGCGCCGCCCCGGCCCCGGTAGCATCGTCTCAGATGCGCCGCCTGTTCCTCCGCCTGGTCGCCGCGCTGCAGCTCACGCGGATCACCACCGCGTTCGCCGCCGTGGCGAACGTGTGGTTCGTCATCTTCTGGACGGCCCACGTCGAGCCCGAGGGCTCGACGCCGGCGTTCGTAGCGCTGCCGCTCTGGATTCTGCTCCTGGGCGGCGCGCTCAACGCCCTGGGCCTCTTCGGTTTCGCCACCGCGCTCAACGACGTGCTCGACTATCGGCGTGATCAGGCCCTGCACCCCGAGCGCCCCATCCCATCGGGCCGCGTCAGCTTCGACGCCGCCGTCTCGCTGGTGGTCTGCACGCTCGGCGCCGCCGTTCTGGGCGCAACGCTGCTGGGCATGTCCAGCGTTCTGCTTACCCTGCTCATCGCCGGCGCGATCCTCTTCTTCAACGCTGCCGGGAAGTACATCCCCGCCATCGGGCTCATTGTCCTGGGCCTCATCTATGCCGGGCAGATGGTCGTGCCCAACCTGAACCTCAAGTTCGTCCTGCCCGTCTGGGTCGTGATGACCCACGCCCTTGCCGTCGCGGGCGCGACACACATTCTGGGCCGCAAGGCCCCGGGTCTCTCGGCCCGCGCCGCGTTCTTCGCCGTGGCCGGTTGGGGCTTCTGGACCGGCGTGATGTTCACCACCGGCTGGCTCCGAAACCGCGGCTCGGGCGGCCTGTGGCCCGAGTTCGCCCCGCTCACCGCGCTCTGGTGGATACTCGCCCTCGCCGCCGGATACGCGATGCTGATCGTCAAGCGGCTCAACTCTCTGGGCCGCGGCCCCCGCGTCGCCGAGAAGATCGCCCGCTACGGCGCCCTCTGGCTGCCCATGTACGGAGCCGCGTGGCTGCTCTCCTCCGGCGACATCCGCGGCGGGATCGTGCTGGGCATCGTCGCCGGGCTCGGGCTCCTGGGCATGACGGTGCTGCGCGAGGCCGCGGCCCTGCTCGAACACCCCATGGGCTATCGCCGCTGAACCGGACCGGCGGTCACACCAGCCCGGTGGCGTAGAACACCCCGGTGAAGATCAGGTCGGCCACGACGATCGCCACGATCGACTGAACGACCGTGTTGGTCGTCGCCGCGCCCACGCCCGCGGCCCCGCCCGTTACGCGGAGCCCGTTGTTGCAGGCGATTAGGCCGATCAACAGCCCGAAGATCGTTCCCTTGCCCACCCCGGTCAGAAAGTCCACCAGCTGCACCTGGTCCAGAAGATTCTGCACGTAGCGCTCGCTGGGGATGCCCAGGATCGTCACGCCCACCGCCCAGCCCGCCGTAACGGCCACCAGATCCGCCAGCACCGCCAGACAGGTCATCGAGATGACCGTCGCGATCACCCGCGGCACGACCAGGAAACGCACGGGATTCAGCGCGTGCGCCTCGAGCGCCTCGATCTCCTCGCCCACCACCATCGTGCCAATCTCGGCCGCGATCGCAGCCCCGGCAAAGCCCGTCAGCACAATCGCGGCGATCAGCGGGCCAAGCTCGCGGAAGATCGCCACCCCGGTGATGTTCGCCACCAGGTCCTTTGACCCGAACTTGTCCAGCGGCGGGGCCATCTGCAGCGCGAGGATGAACCCCACGCAGCCCGACACCAGCGAGATGATGAAGATCGACCGCACGCCCACCCGCACGAGCTGGCTCACGATCGCCTGCTTGCCGATGCGGACACGCTTCTGCGTGATCCCGCGCACGAGCCACACGCTCGCATCGAGAAGGAGATACCACGCCGAGCCGATGGTCTCGAGCATCGCCAGCGCACGCTTGCCCAAAAACTCAACGCCCGCAATCATGCCCGGGACCGCTGTGGTGTTCTGATCGCTCATGCCGCTCCGGCCGCTTCAAGCCCCGCCGCCGCCCGTCGTCACTGCAGCGCGGCCTCTTGCGAGTCCACGATGGTGAAGACGGTATCCAGCCGGGCGATCTCGAAGATGCTCTTGACGCGGTCCTGCATTGCGCAGAGCACCAGCGCCGAGCCAGACCGCTTGGCCACCTGCATCGCCTCGACAAGCGTCGCGACACCCGACGAATCCATGTACGGCACCTGCCCGAGGTTGATCACCAGCCGTTGCGGTTTGCTGCCCTGGGCCTTGCGGATCTCCTGCCGGAGCGTGGGCGACCCCGTGAGATCGACATCCCCCACCGGTGTCACCACCGTCGCCGAACCGACCGTATCCGTTTTGATGACGAGGGGCTCGGCCCCGGCCCGCCCGAAGTTTGCCATTAGTTGCCCTCCTGGCACGAGTTGCGAGAGCAGCATCCGGCCGCCGCGGCGTCGGGCACGCCGGTCCGCTTCTTGAGCATCGTCAGCCGCATGCCGCCCTTGGGACGCTTCTCGTACACGGCTTCGTCCATCACGCTCTTGATGATGTGCACGCCCAGCCCTCCGGGGCGGATCTGGTCCAGATCCCGACTCTTGATCACGGCGGGATCCACCTGCTTGGCCTCATCCTCAATAACGATCCTGAGCGCCTCGGCATGATCGGCCACCGCCCCTTCAAGGGGGGACGGCGAATGGGACGAGTCCCAAGCCCCGCCTTCCGGCCAGAGGCTCAGCCATATCGGCTTATCCGGGTCTTTGTTGTAGCCGTGACGGATGACATTGCAGAGTGCTTCGTCCACTGCGAGCGCCATCTGCCCGCACGCTTCCTCGGTAAACCCCAGCCGCTTGGCGACGGCGGAGATCATGTCGCGGACCCCGCTGAGGTAGATCGGGTTGGATCGGAGTTCGACGCGCAGTTGGGGCGATTGGTGGGGCAACTGAGTCATGGTCCTCGCTCGGTGATGGCCTGAGGAAGAATCCGGGTCAGGACGCCGCGTTCAGAGTAGATCGGGAACGCGGTGGCGATGTTGCACGATGTTCAGCGTACCACACCGCCCAGCGTTGGGCGGCCGCCCCACGCTCAGATGCCGAATCCGCGTGGTCGTATCCCAGGGTTTGCCCGGTCAGGTCTTCGAGGGACCGGATGGCGATCAGCCGCTCGGCGGGGTCATCGCTGCCGAGCATATTGATAAGCGCGGGCACGGCCGACGCATCGCGGGCGACCACGGCCTGCCTGGCCGCCCGCAGCCGGGCCGCCGGATCGGGTGCATCAAACGCGACGACTGATCCGGGATCGGCGCACGCCGAGAGCAGCGAGCCCGAGAACAGGCAGAGACCGGCCGCGAGGATGCCCAGGAGTCGATTGACCATCAGGGTGAATGCTATTTCGGCTCAAGCGCGGGCCAAGGGGCACCGGCTACCATCGCGATTCCACGCTTTTAGCGAGATTGATGCATGAGCGGACCCGCGTCGGCTGCCCAGAACGTCCCTTCCCCCCACTCTTCCACGCCCCCTTCGGGAACGCTTCCGCATGACGAGGTCGTGGTCATCCTCGATTTCGGGAGCCAAACGGCCCAGCTGATCGCCCGCCGGGTGCGGGAGGCGGGGGTATTCAGCCTGCTCATGTCGCCCAAGGTCTCGGCCGCCGAGATCGCGAAGCACAAGCCTAAGGGCATCATCCTGTCCGGCGGTCCCGCCAGCGTCTATGAGCCCGGCGCTCCGACGATGGACCCGAAGATTCTTGAGCTGGGCGTCCCCGTGCTGGGCATCTGCTACGGCATGCAGCTCTCCTGCTCGCTGATGGGCTGGCGGGTCGACCGGGCCAAGTCTCGGGAGTTCGGCCGCGCGGGCCTGCACATCGTGGACCGCAAGGATCTGCTCGGGTCGATCCCCGAGAAGACCGCCGTCTGGATGAGCCACGGCGATCAGGTGATGGCCGAGCCGGTCCCCGCCGGCACGAAGATCGACATCTTGGCCAGCACCGAGACGTGCCCGCTGGCCGCCGTGCGGGTGGTCCGGCCGGGGCTGACGTTCTTCGGCGTGCAGTTCCATCCGGAGGTAACCCACACGCCCCACGGGGTGGATGTTCTGCGGAACTTCCTCTACGAGACCTGCCGCGTCGGCGGCGGGTGGCGGATGAGCGACTTCATGCAGACGGAGATCGACCGCGTTCGGGCCCGTGTGGGCAAGCGCGGGGTGATCTGCGGACTGTCGGGGGGCGTCGACTCGTCGGTCTGCGCCGCCCTCTTGCACAAGGCCATCGGTGAACAGCTGCACTGCATCTTCGTCGACACCGGCCTGCTGCGCAAGGGCGAACGCGAGCTCGTCGAGAGGACGTTCCGCGACCACTTCAAGGTGAAGCTCACCGTCGTCGATGCGGCCGAGCAGTTTCTGGCCGACCTTGCGGGCATCAGCGACCCATCCGAGAAGCGCAAGCGCATCGGTTCTCGCTTCATCCGGGTCTTCGAGCAGGCCGAGGTCGAGCTCGCGGGCCGGCTGGGCGTCGGCGAGGTGATGCTCGCTCAGGGCACGCTCTACCCCGACGTGATCGAATCGGGCCACGGCCACGCGGGCCAGAGCGCGAGCATCAAGCTGCACCACAACGTCGGCGGGCTGCCCGAGGATCTGAAGTTCGAGCTCATCGAGCCGCTGCGCGACCTATTCAAGGACGAAGTACGGAAGCTCGGCGAGGTTCTGGGCCTGCCCGAGCAGATCGTCTGGCGCCACCCCTTCCCCGGCCCGGGTCTGGCGGTGCGGGTGCTGGGCGAGGTCACGCGTGAGAAGCTCGACCTCGTGCGGGACGCCGACGAGATCCTGCTCGAAGAGATCGTCTCGGCCAACCTCTACCGCAGCACCAGCCAGGTCTTCGCGGTGCTGCTCCCGGTCAAGAGCGTGGGCGTGATGGGCGACGGCCGGACGTATGAGAGCACGATCGCCGTCCGATCCGTAGAGACCCAGGACTTCATGACCGCCGACTGGTCGCGCCTGCCCTACGAGGTGCTGGCGACAGTGAGCAACCGGATTATTAACGAGGTGCGTGGGGTGAACCGGGTGGTGTACGACATTTCTTCCAAGCCGCCGGCGACGATCGAGTGGGAGTGAGCACGGATCCGATGATGGTCGACTGACGCGTACTTTGCTCGGGCCCGAGAGGATGACCACTCCGTAGCCACCGGTCGCTCCCGCGTATCCACCCTAGCATCGGCCTCCTATGGCCCACACCGCTCCCGGTACCGGTTCCCAAACGCCCGCTCATGGCTCGTCCCGCGTGCTCTGGCCCGTGGCCCGGGTTCGGCAGGCGTTTATCGAGTTCTTCCAGAACAAGCCCGGTTCCGGCGCTGGCCACGTCTTCGTGGCCAGCTCGCCGTGCGTGCCTCACGACGACCCAACGCTGCTGTTCGCCAACGCCGGCATGAACCAGTTCAAGCCGCTGTTCCTCGGGGCCGCCAAGCCCGGGACGCCGCTATACGGCCTCAAGCGGGCCGTCAACAGCCAGAAGTGCATCCGCGCCGGCGGCAAGCACAACGACCTCGACGACGTCGGCAAGGACACCTACCACCACACCTTCTTCGAGATGCTCGGCAACTGGTCCTTCGGCGACTACTTCAAGAAGCAAGCCGTCGAGTGGTCCTGGGAGCTGCTCACCAAGGTCTACGGCCTGCCGCCCGCGGCGCTCTACGCCACCTACTTCGGCGGTAACCCGCAGTCCGGCCTCGAGCCCGACCTCGAGACTAAGGCCCTCTGGGAGCTCTTCCTGCCCCCCGAGCGCGTGCTGCCGGGCAACATGAAGGACAACTTCTGGGAGATGGGCGAGACCGGTCCCTGCGGGCCCTGCACCGAGATCCACGTCGACCGCCTCACCGCCCTTGGCCACTTTGGCGACCCGTTCAACGGCGGCGGCCGCGACGCCTCGGCCTCGGTCAACTCGTCGGACCCCGACGTCATCGAGATCTGGAACAACGTCTTCATCCAGTTCAACCGCGAGCCCGGCGGCGCGCTCAAAGCCCTTCCCGCGCAGCACGTCGACACCGGCATGGGCCTGGAGCGCCTCACCAGCATCCTGCAGGCCAAACGCTCCAACTACGACACCGACGTGTTCGTGCCGATCTTCGCGGCCATCGAGGACCTGACCCGCGGTCGTCACTCGTACATGGGCCGCCTCGGGGCCGCCGACAAGGACCACATCGATACGGCCTTCCGCGTCATCGCCGACCACATCCGCACGCTGACCTTCGCCGTCACCGACGGCGCCGTGCCCAGCAACGAGGGCCGCGGCTACGTGCTGCGCCGCATTCTGCGCCGGGCCGTCCGCTACGGGCGGCAGACGCTGGGCTTGGAGGGCGGCTTCTTCGCGCGGCTCGTGCCGGTGGTGGTCGAGAACTTCGGCGACGCGTTCCCCGAGCTTCGCGCTAACCCCGCCCGAGTGGCGGAGGTGCTCCGCGAGGAGGAGGACAGCTTCGGCAAGACGCTGGACCGAGGGCTGAAGCTCTTCGAGGAGGCCGGCAAGCGCGGATCGATTTCCGCCGAAGATGCCTTCAAGCTCCACGATACCTTCGGCTTCCCCATCGACCTGACCACGTTGATGGCCGACGAGCGCGGCATGGCCGTCGACGTCGCCGGCTACGAGAAGTTGATGGAGGAGGCCAAGGACAAGGCCCGCGCCGGCTCGGGCAACAAGTTCGCCGCCGCCGCTGGGGGCATGGTGCTCCAGCCCGACACGCTCGCGAAGCTCGAATCGCAGCACATCGCCAAGACCGACGAGAGCGAGAAGTTTTCGCGCCGGATGATCTCCGCCGCCGTCAAGGCCATCTGGAACGGCCACAACTTCGACGAGCGGGCCACGGCCCGCAGCGGCTCGATCAAGGCCATCGGCGTCGTGCTGGATCGCACCAGCTTCTACGCCGAGATGGGCGGCCAGGAGGCCGACCACGGCCGCGTGCTCGTCACCGCCGAGAGCCGGGCCCACGCCGGCGACCGCCACGACGGCGGCGAGTTCAAGGTCGAGCACGTCCAGTCCTTCGGCGGCTATGTCCTGCACATCGGCCACGTCATCCGCGGCGAGCTCGCCGTGGGCGACACCGTCGAGCTGCACGTCGACGCGGCCCGCCGCGGCGGCGTCGAGGCCAACCACACCGCGACCCACCTGCTCAACCTCGCGCTCCGCGAGGTCCTGGGCGAGGGCGTTGATCAGAAGGGCTCGCTGGTCGCCCCCGATCGCATGCGCTTCGACTTCTCGCTGAACAAGCCCGTGGGCATCGACGAGCTGGCCCGCATCGAGGCCAAGGTCCGCCACGACGTCGAGGCCGACCTGACGGTCTACACCGACATGGCCCCGCTGGACCTGGCCAAAAACGTCTCGGGTCTCCGGGCCGTCTTCGGCGAGCAGTACCCGAATCCCGTCCGCATCGTCAGCGTCGGCGTCCCCGTCGCCGACCTGCTCGACAGCCCGAAGAACCAGGCCTGGCGCGAGGCCTCCATCGAGTTCTGCGGCGGATCGCACGTCAAAACCACCCGCGACATCGGCGCCTTCGCGCTGGTCAGCGAAGAGGCCGTGGCCAAGGGTGTGCGTCGAATCGCCGGGCTCACCGGCGTGCCCGCGATGGCGGCCTTCAAGGCTGCCGACGACCTGGAGGCCCGGGCCCGCGAGGCCTCGAGCCTCCGCGGCGAGGCGCTCGCTGCGGCGATCGCCGAGCTCCTTGCCCAGAGCGACCAGCTCACACTCCCGGCCTCTCGCAAAGCCGCGATCAAGGCCCGGCTTGCCGAGATCGCCGAGCGGGTCAAGACCGATCAGAAGCAGGCCGGCGCGGCCCGCGCCACCGCCGCCGTCGCACGCGCCAAGGTCATCGCGGACGATGCCCTCCGGCATAACCACGCGATCATCGCCACGACGATCGACGCCGGCGGCGACCGCAACGCGCTACAGGCCGCCGTCAACCAGCTCGCCCAGATGTGCCCCGCGGCCGCTGTGCTGCTGGCCGATGTCGATCAGTCCGGCGGCAAGGTCGCCATGGCCGCCGTCGTCCCGCCCGCGCTGATCGCCAAGGGCCTCAGGGCCGGCGACTGGATCCGCGAGGCATCGGCCATCGTCGGCGGGAAGGGCGGCGGCAAGCCCGACTCGGCCCAGGGCGGCGGCACAGACGTGTCGAAGGTCAAGGACGCCATCGCGGCGGCCAACGCGTTCGCACGCAAGCACGTGGGGCTTTGAGCCCCGGAGGTGGGCCTTGAGCGACGAGCCAGATAGCCGCGGCGGCAGACCCGATCCGCGGCTGGAGATCCCGGAGGTACTCCGCACACCGGTCAAGCGGCCGACGCTGGGGCAGTCCACCCCCGGGGCCGTCGGCTCCGGGCTCGGCGAGGTCGGTCGCGCTCTCTCGATCGCTCTGGACTTTCTGTTCACCATCGGCGGTGCCGGAGCGCTGGGCTGGCTGCTGGACCGGTGGCAGGGCTGGACGCCATACGGATTGCTCATCGGCCTGGGCCTGGGTTTTCTGCTGGCGACTGTCCGGATCATTCAGCGGTCGAATCGTGAGGATGCCAGGTCGACAAAGGGCGGAAGCCGCCGCTAGGGTCGCGAGTGCTCGCCGGATGAGCCGATGGCCGTTCGGCTCGCCCTTATCAGAGTGGCCCCCTACACTCCGGCCCCCCAGGCCCAGGCAACCGCGGAGAGTTCCGCGGGCCAGTTGGCCCGTTCGGCGGAGTTGCCCGACTTGATGCCACAGCCGGCCCCGATCCCGCGTCTGCCCTTCGCCGCGATCTGCGGGCTCGGTGCGCTCGCCTCGGTCGCGGGGGGTGTCGGCATGGCGTCGTCGATGGGCGGTTCACCCGACACGCTCGTGGGCGTCGGCATCGCGCTTGCGCTCCTTGCGGGGCTCTGCCTTGCGGCGCTCGCGGGACCGCCGCTGGTGACCGACGACAACTGGGGCCTGGTGGTTCTGGGCGTCTCGGGGGTCCGGACAATGGCGGCGCTTGGCGCGATGCTGGTTCTGGTCGAGGTGCAGGGCCTGGACCGCAAGCCGGCGGTCTACGCGATGTTGGCGGGGACGGTGGTGATGCTCGTGGCGGAGGCGGGTGCCGCGGTGTGGTTGATCTCCAGGCGCGACCGGCAACGCTTGACGGTCAAAGACGAACTTCAGAACCCAGCGGGCCTCGGCCCGGGGAGTGTCGACGGATGAACCTGCTGACCACGCTCGGCGCCGGGAGCCCGGCGGACCACGTATACAACCATGTGCACCTCGGCGCCAAGGCGGCCGACGGGACGTGGCTGTGGTCGGGCAACCAGGGCAACCTGGTTCTAAGCATGCTGATCCTGATACTTGTGGGCTGGTTTGTTGCCAGCAGGATCAAGACCGGGCCCGAGAGCCAGGGCACGGAACGCTTCGTCACCAAGAACCGCTTCGCCCACATGATCGAGGTTATCTGCGTCTACCTCCGCGAGGAGGTCGCCCGCCCGCTGCTGGGCGAACGCACCAACTCGCTCATGCCGTTCCTCTGGACCATCTTCTTCTTCATCCTGGTCAACAACCTCCTGGGTCTGGTGCCTCTGCTGGACGTCGTCCACCTGGTGAGCGGGGAGGCCAAGGCCAATCACGCGACGCTGTTTGTCGGCGGCACCGCGACGCAGAACATCTGGGTCACTGGTGTCCTGGCCATCATCGCCGGGGTGTTCTTCAACCTCGCGGCGATCCGGCGCCTGGGCATCGGTGGCTACTTCGCTCACATGACCGCCGGGGCGCCGTTCCCGGCCTCCATCATCATCTTTGTCCTCGAACTCTTCAGCCAGATCGCCATCAAGCCCTTCGCGCTGGCGCTTCGGCTGTTCGCCAACATGACCGCCGGGCACATCCTGCTCGCCACCCTGTTCTCCTTCGCCGGGGCCGTCGTCGGGCAGGGCTGGCTGATCCGCGGACCCGTCACCTTGATTTCCATAGCTGGCGGCTTCGGCATTATGCTGCTGGAGATCTTCGTCGCCTTCATGCAGGCTTTCGTCTTCACCTTCCTGAACATCGTGTTCATCTCCCTGATGGATCACCACGACCACGACCACGAACACGAGCATGGGCATGAGCACGGTCACGCCCAAGCTTCCGGCCACGAGCACGCTCACTAACGTCAAAGGCGTGAATAACGGGCCACGCCGGACCCACATCCCGTGGGCCGGCACCGCTCCCCCCGTGCGAACGTTCGAGATAAGGGATATCACCATGAAGAGCATCGTGACCAAGATCATTGTCGCCGCTGTCGTCGCCGCGGCCGCCTCACCCGCCATGGCCCAGGGCGTCGCCGTCGTCGAGGCCGGCGCGTCCAACGGCAAGGGCCTGGCCGTCATCGGCGGCGGGCTTGCCGTTCTCGGCGCCGGCATCGGCATCGGCCTCATCGGCAAGAGCGCCACCGAGAGCATGGCCCGCCAGCCCGAGGTGGCCGGCAAGGTCCAGACCGCGGCGATCATTCTCGCGGTGTTCATCGAAGGCGCCACCCTGTTCGGCGTCGCCGCGGGCTTCCTGGCCTGAGCACGGCATCGATCTCCCGTCCGGCCCGCCCGTCGGGGTGCGCCGGGCATTGACACGCATCGATTCGAGCCCCCTCAGTCCACACATCTCCGGAGCCTTCGCATGAAGCCCGTCAGGTCCGTCCTCCCCGCCTTCTTGGTTCTCGCCTTCTCCGCCGCCGCGCTCGCGGCCGATCCGGGCCACGAGGTTGTCGGCGCAATTCCGACCGCCGCGCAGGGCATGTGGACCGCGATCACCGCGCTGGTCGTCTTCGCCATCACGGCCGCCTTCCTCCAGGTGTTCGTGTGGCCCAAAGTCACCAACGCCCTGAGCGACCGCGAGAACAAGATCAAGGACGCCATCGACGAGGCCGAGATGGCCAGAGACCAAGCCAAGGCCGCCCTCGAGCAGTACGAGAAGAACCTCGCCCAGGCCCGCGCCGAGGCCCAGAAGATGCTCGACCAGGCCAAGACCGAGCAGCTGGCCATCGGTGCCGAACTCCGCGCCCGAAGCGAGGCCGAGCTGAACCAGATGCGAGAGAAGGCCAAGCGCGACATCGAGAGCGCCAAGGCCTCCGCCGTGATCGAGCTCAACGAGCACGCCGCATCGATGGCCACCGAGATGGCCCGCAAGATCCTCCGCCGCGAGATCAACGCGGGCGACCAGTCCCGCCTGATCAGCGAGTCGCTCGCCGAGATGCAGGGCAGCCGGAACTGACGAGCCGGTCCGATCGACGGGTTCGAGAGGGGCGAAGACGGGGAACCCATTCCCCCGCGATCCCCACAGATCACACACGAGACCCAGCACCCATGCCGCTGATCCACGCCGAACCCGACGCCCTCGCACGCATCTATTCCGCCGCGCTGCTGGACCTGGCCAAGCCCGAGGGGCAGGCCCAGATCGAGAGCGTGCTGGGGGAACTCGAGGACATCCTGGAGATGGCCCGGGCCGATCGCTCGTTTAGCGAGTTCCTCGCCAGCCGCATCCTTCCGGCGGCCAAGCGCGAGCAGTCGCTCAGGGCGATCCTGGGCGGCCGCGTCAGCGACCTGACCCTCCGATTCCTGCTCGTGCTCAACGAGAAGGGCCGCCTCGCCCACCTGCCGGCCATCGTCGGCGCCTATCAGCAGGCCGTGCAGGAGTCCTACGGCCGGGTCGAGGTCGACGTCTACACCGCCGCCCCCATCGACGCCGCCGCGCTCGAGCAGGTCCGCCAGTCGCTCCAGAATCGCCTGGGCCGCGAGCCGGTGCTCCACGCCTACACCGAGCCTTCGATGATCGGCGGCATCAAGCTCCAGGTCGGCGACCAGCTCATCGACGCCTCCGTCGAGACCCAGCTCCGCAACATCCGCGGCCGGCTCAACCAGGGCGGCGCCTCGAAGATCAGGGCCGCGGCCTCCCGCCTGATCGACTGACTCTCGCTCCCCTTCGGCCGACCGGCGGCAACCGCGGGCACACCCGCGGCCCTGTCGTGCCCGGCGCGCCCCGCGACTAGCCTTGGCCCGGCCCTCCGTTCCCCGCCGACCATTCCGCCCGAAAGCAACACACCATGCAGAAGAAGACCGTCACGCAGATCGATGTCTCCGGCAAGCGCGTCCTCACCCGCGTGGACTTCAACGTCCCCATCCAGGACGGCCGGATCACCGACGATCGGCGTATCCGCATGGCTATCCCGACCATCAAGTCCATCATCGACCGGGGCGGCCGCGCCGTGCTCATGAGCCACTTGGGCCGCCCGGAGGGCGTCGGCTACGAGGCCTCCGAGAGCCTCAAGCCCTGCGCCGACCGTCTCGCCGAGCTGCTGGACCGTCCCGTCGCCTTCCCGAGCCACGACCCCGCCGACGAGGCCGCGGCAACCGCCGTCGCCACCATGAAGAACGGCGACGTACTCCTGCTGGATAATCTTCGCTTCGCCAAGGGCGAGAAGAAGGGCGATGCCGCCTTCGCCGCCAAGCTCGCCGCGCTGGGCGACGTATACGTCAACGACGCCTTCGGCACCGCCCACCGCGAGGACGCGAGCATGTACGCCGTCCCGATGGCGATGGCCGGCAGGCCCCGCGTCGTCGGCCTGCTGATGGACAAGGAGCTCAAGTATCTCGCCGCGGCCTTGGCCAAACCCGCCAAGCCCTACGTGGTGGTGATGGGCGGGGCCAAGGTCAGCGACAAGCTGCCGATGATCCACCAGGTGCTCCGCAAGGCCGACGCGATCCTCATCGGCGGGGCGATGGCGTACACGTTCCTCAGGGCCGCCGGCAAGAAGGTCGGCGCCTCCCGCGTCGAGACCGACATGCTCGGCGAGGCCGCGAAGATCATCGACGAGGCCCTCAAGCTCAAGTGCGATCTGGTCCTGCCCGTCGACCACGTCTGCTCGACGGAGTTTGCCGAGAAGACCGGCAACATCGAGACCTTCACGACCGACGCGGGCATCAGGGAGGGGTTCATGGGCCTGGACATCGGCCCCAAGACCCAGACCGACTTCGCCCTCCGCGTCCGCAAGGCCAAGACCATCGTCTGGAACGGGCCGATGGGCGTCTTCGAGTGGGCCCCGTTCAAGGTCGGCACTATGAGCATCGCGCAGGCCATCGTCCACGCCACAGAGAAGAACGGCTGCGTGAGCATCGTGGGCGGCGGCGATTCGGCCGCCGCGGCGGAGATGTTTGGCCTGGCGGACAAGTTCAGCCACGTGTCCACCGGCGGCGGGGCGAGCCTCGAGATGCTCGCCGGCAGGCCGTTCAAGACCGTGGAGATCCTGGACAACGCGTGAGGCACATGCCCATCGGGCATGTGTTTGCGACGGGCGGATTGATCGCGGAAACGCCCGTCCAGCGCCGTGCCCGGACGGTCCGTCACGTGTTGGCGCTCCTGCTCCTGGCCGCGGCCGTCTTCCTTCCGGGCCTCGATAACTACGGGGTCTACGGCTGGCAGGAGGGCCAGCGTCTGCTGGTCGCCCAGCAGATGGACGCACGCCTCCGCGCGAGCGTGACGGTCAGGGACGCCGCCGAGGCGCTGATCGTCCCCCGCGTCAACGGCCTGGCCTACGTGGCCAAACCCCCGATGATCTACTGGGCCCAGCTCCTCGCCGCCCGGGCGACCGGATCGTCGCCCGAGCTCTGGCACCTCCGCCTGGTCGTCGCCGTCTCGGGCGTCCTCGGCGTGCTGGCGACCTACTTCGCGGGTCGAGTAATCTTTGCCGGGGCGCTTCTCGCGGGGAACGCCGTTGCGGGCTTCGACGGCGTCCGCGTCGACGCCCGGCTCGCCGACCGCGCCGCCCTCTGGGGCGCGGCCCTGGTCGGCACGGGGACGCTCTTCGTTCGTTCCGGGCGCATCGGCGAGCTGGACATGCTTCTCGCGCTCTCCTGCACGCTGGCGATCGGCGCCGCCGCCTGGTCGTGGGAGACCTGGCGCATCGCCGGAAGAGCGAGCCGCGGAGGCGTGCTCATGGCGGCCGCCTCGACCGTCGCCGCCGCGCTCTGCAAGGACCCGGCCGTGATGATCATCGGGCTGGGTGGCTACGCGGGCATCCTGCTCTATGCCGCCGTGCAGCCCGGCCGTGGCGGGCCGAGCCGCGCCGAACGCTTCGTCCCCCCGCTCGTCGCTGCGGCGGCCATGCTCGTGTCGCTCCGCACCGTCGAAGACCCTGCGGATATCGCCGGCGCGGCGATCGTCGGGGCCTTGTGCGGCGCGCTCGCGTGGGTCGCCGTGCGGCTTTGCGCCCCCGACCGATTCGTCCCCGCCCTGCGAGCCCTCCACGGCGTCCGGGCTTGGCTGGTCCTGGGCCTCGGCATCGCCACGAGCGTTCTTTGGCGCATCGGCGTTTCGCGGCTCATCGGCCCCGCCGAGGCGCGGTCGCTGCTGGGCCAGGAGATCGACGACAACCTCCGGGTCCTGGTCGCTTCGGCCCCGCTGAACAACCTTTGGGCCTGCCTCATCGGCGTGGGCGCGGGCTCGTGGCTGGCGATCTTTGGCGTGTTGTGGCTCGTCCGCGACCGCCCGCGGTTGCCCGCCGGGTGGTGGACGCTTGTCGCGTGGATAGGGCTGAACTTCTGCGCGTTCAGCCTTTTGGGCAAGGGCGTGAACCGCTACCTCACTCCGGTATGGCCCGCCATCGCGCTCCTGGGAGGCCTCACGCTCGTGTCGCTTCTGGCCGCGCATCCGGCACGCCGCATGCCGGCATGGATCGTCGCGGCCACTGTCGTGGCGCTGGCGCTCGGGCAGAGCTGGTACTACGCCGCCGGACGCGGCCGCTTCTACCCGGAGCTCTCATCCCGTGATCTCGCTCTCGAGCTCCGCGCCATGCCCGGTCTGGACACGTCCGCGCTCTACAGCTTCGAGTTCGCAAGCCCCGGGCTCGAATCTTATCTTGGTCGCCGAATCGTGCCGGTCGGCGGACTGAGGGTGAACATCGGCATGTCCGGCGGACCGGCGATCACGCTCGACGAGCTCTCGCAGCGCGTACGCGCCACGGGCGAAGCGCTCCTGCTGGTCCCCGCCAGCATCGGCGACGAACTCCGCCCCGGCTCCCCGATCGACCGCCTGGCTCGCGCCGGGTTCACGCTCACCCTCCGCCCCACCACGGCCGTCTTCCGCCACTCCGGCAAGGCCCCCATCGCTCTCTACGCCCTCACGCTCGCAGGTCCGTCCGAGCCCGTCAACGACCGAACCGCTTCTCCAGCTCCTTGATCGACAGCCGGATCGTTGTCGGCCGCCCGTGCGGGCAGTTGCTCGAGCGTTCGACGACCTCGCGGAGCTTCATCAGATCGCCCAGCTCTCGGTCGCTGAGCCGGTCCCCCGCCTTCACGGCCGCCTTGCACGCCATCATGTCCAGCACCTCGTGCAGCGTCTGCTCCCCCGCCGGCACGAAACCCTCCGCGTCCGCCGCCTCGAGAAGCTCCTTGACGAACTCGTAGGGCTCCACGCCCCGGTCCAGAAGAAAACTGGGAAACGCCTGCACGCCGACCGACTCGGGCGACAACAGTCCGGCCGATATGCCGATGCGCTCAAGCAGCGGCCGAAGCTCGTCGAGCTTCGCCGCTGCCCCGCGCGACACCGGCACGGGTACCGGCGTCAGCAGCGCCTGCGATTCCAGATTCCGACCCGCGTGCCCCGTGTCCTGCCCGTCGCTGGTCCGCCCGGTGATCCGCGCAAGCAGCCCCTCGAACATCACCCGCTCGTGCAGCGCGTGCTGATCCACGATCAGGAGCCCCTGGTCGTCCTGTGTCACCAAGTACGAGTTGTGGACCTGCAGTAAACGGCTCTTGGGCTCCGGCATCGGCAGCATCGAGGTCCCGGCCGACGCGCCCGCGTCGCCGCCGATCCCTGGCCGATCGTCGCTCTCCGGGCCGCCAACATCTGTCAGATTGTTACCACGGCCCAACACCGATCCAGCGTCCGCCGCCTCGCCGAACGTCCCACGCTCCATCGCCGCCTCCGGCACCACCCGCGTGAGCGCATCCCGGATCGCCTGATATTCGAACCGTCCCGCGGCCCCCTGCACCGGACGCCGGAAGTAGGCCACGAACGACGACACCGGCACCGCGGGCGGCAAGCCGCCCTCCGGCATCCGCGCCTCGGTGTGTCCGGGCCCGAACATCGGCGTCCCCGCCCCCGACGCTCGCCACGGCGTCGAATGCTCCAGCGCCGGCGTCAGGTCGGCC
>Ga0105044_10001568_pt1 | contig 30711 bp, 27 predicted proteins | sample MAT01_FD_78092 | JGI IMG/M metagenome (GOLD analysis project Ga0105044, IMG submission 78092) | Freshwater microbial communities from Lake Fryxell liftoff mats and glacier meltwater in Antarctica - MAT-01 | ecosystem: Environmental > Aquatic > Freshwater > Ice > Liftoff microbial mat | place...
CCGATGCCATGGCAGGCCCGACACCCGTTTCGGCCCTCATCCACGCGGCTACAATGGTAACCGCAGGTGTGTACCTAATTGCGCGTTGCAATCCGATTTATGGCTTGTCGCCCGATGCGATGCCTTTTGTGGCCATTATTGGTTTGGTTACCAGTATTTTTGCAGCCATTATCGGCTTGCGGCAAAACGACATAAAAAAAGTATTGGCTTATTCCACGGTATCGCAGTTGGGCTTAATGTTCCTGGCTTTGGGCATGGGTGCTTATGCCACGGCGATATTTCACGTTACTACTCACGCGTTCTTTAAAGCCTTGTTGTTCCTCGCTGCGGGCAGTGTGATCCACGGCATGGGCGGCGAGCAGGATATTCGCAAGATGGGTGGGCTGCGCAAAGCGATGCCCGTTACTTTTTGGGTTTTCCTCATTGGTACTTTTGCCATTTCGGGCTTCCCACTCCTGGCTGGCTTCTTTTCAAAAGACGAAATTTTTGCCTTCACGTATGCGCATGGTGGAATGCTGTGGTGGTTCTTGGGCGTTTTGAGCGCTTCCTTGACCGCAGTTTATATGAGCCGATTGTTTTTTGTCACCTTCTTTGGCGAATTCCGGGGCACCCATGAGCAGCAACACCATTTGCATGAAAGTCCAAAAGTGATGACCATTCCGCTGATCATTTTGGCGGTTTTGTCGGTCGTCGGCGGCTTTTTGAACACGCCGCACTTCCTGCACCTTGGCAACGAGCAATGGCTGGCACACTGGTTTGAAGCGGTTATTCCGTTCAATGAAATACACCTGGATGCGACGACAGAATGGGGTTTGATGCTTTTCACGACCTCTTTGGCAGTCGCCATCATTATTGCTTGCTATTTCATTTATGGTAAAAAGTCTAACCTGCCAGTAGCGGACGCTTCACTGACGGGGTTTTCCAAATTGGCGGCAAACAAATTTTATGTCGATGAAATATACGATTTTCTCTTTGTACGCCCTGTGGAAAAACTGTCCAAGTTTTTTCACTATTTCATTGACATTCAAGGCGTAGATGGTCTTGTGAACGGTATTGGCAGCGGGGTGCAGTACCTCGGCGCGCAATTCCGGAAGCTGCAAAATGGCAATATTGAGTACTATTTGTTGGGAATGGTTGTTGGGGCGATTGCCTTGTTGATGACCCTTTTTGTGTAAACAACAATAATGAAAGAAACCGCTAACCATCTCGATACCATTTGGCACAACGAACATAACGTGCTATACAAGTTCAAATAACACAATGTCACTAATATTCATACTCATACCATTCATTGCCGCAGCTTTATTGCTGTTATCTCGAACAGCTGGTTCGCGCCAAATTGCGCTGGTTGCTTCGTTGGCAAACTTTGCGGCCACCCTTTACTGCTTCAGCTGTGATTACAGCCAAGGCATGAACTGCAGCTTTGATATGCCTTGGGTCGCTTCAGCGGGCATTCATTTCAGCCTCGGTATGGATGGTGTCACCTTTGTGATGCTGCTGCTGACCAACTTGCTTGCTCCCCTCATTGTTTTGAGCAGTTGGAGCCGCACTTTCGACAACGAACCACGCTACTATGGCCTGCTATTGCTGATGCTCGGCGCGCTGAACGGCGTTTTTTTGGCACAGGATGGCCTCTTGTTTTATGTTTTTTACGAACTGGCGTTGATTCCGATCTATTTTATCTGCGCGATTTGGGGCGGTCATGAAAGGATCCGTATTACCCTGAAGTTTTTCATTTACACTTTTGTGGGTTCGCTCTTCATGTTGTTGTCGCTGTTGTATTTGTACTTGCAAACAGGAGCGCCAGCCGGAGACATGGCAGGGGCGATACATTCATTTGCCTGGGCCGACTTGATCCAAGTTCACCTGGATTCGGACGTTGCCAATTGGGTCATGCTTGGTTTTTTCCTCGCGTTCGCGGTGAAAATGCCCATTTTCCCTTTCCATACCTGGCAGCCTGACACTTATGTAGCAGCACCAACAGGCGGCACCATGTTACTTTCCGGTATTATGTTGAAAATGGGCACCTACGGTGCCATTCGCTGGATGATGCCAATGGCGCCTGAGGCGGCACATACACTGGTGCCGATTTTTATCGTGCTGGCAATCATTGGTATTGTGTACGCCAGTATTATTGCGGTGAAGCAAACTGATTTAAAACGCCTGATAGCCTATTCGTCCATCGCGCACGTGGGGTTGATTGCCGCGGGCATCTTTGCCTGGAACAAAGCTGGGTTACAAGGCAGCGTGATCCAAATGCTGAACCACGGTATCAACGTTGTTGGTTTGTTCTTCATCGTGGACATGATTGAAAATCGACTTGGTACACGATCGCTGTCAGAAATGGGCGGCATTGCAAAATCGGCTCCGAAATTTGCCACCCTGTTTATGATCATCATGCTCGGCTCGGTAGCGGTGCCGTTGACCAATGGATTTCCTGGTGAATTCTTGCTGTTGAACGGCGTTTGGAACTACAATTTTTGGATGGGTGCTGTGGCTGGTTTGACCATTATCTTTGGCGCAGTGTACATGTTGCGGGCTTACGGGCTCGTTGTTTTTGGAGAAACCAACCCAGCCACTGAAAAATTCGCTGACGTGAATACCCGGGAGTTTTTGGTTTTGGGGATCATTGCGGCGCTGGTATTGGTATTGGGCTTTTTCCCAGGGCTTATTTTGAATCTCACTGATGCCAGTGTGAACAAGATATTGGGGGCGGTACAGCTTTAAAGACAACTTTCCATTGGCAAAATTTTCATTTACTTTTGCAGAAACATTTTCTATATGAAAAACGATGCATTGATATTGGATAACTACCTCAAGCTAATTAACCTTTTGCCAGAGGAAGATAAATTGGAGATCATCATTCGTCTCAGTAAAATGCTTCAAACCAAGCGGAAGAATTCCCGAAAATTGGAAAAAAAACAAGGTGATTCTCTATTCGGTGCATTAGATGACAGCGATTCTGCAGAGGTTTGGATAGATCGCATCCGATCTTCAAGAACTTTCACCAGAAGTATTGAGCCGCTATGAATGGCTATTTGCTCGACACGAATATCTGCATCTATTACCTAAAAGGCCGATATGATTTGGAAGTAAAATTTGGCCAGATAGGATGGGCCAACTGCTTTATTTCCGAAATCACTGTAGCAGAATTAAAATTTGGCGCTGCAGGTAGTGACAACTCCGTCAAGCGGAAAACTGTAATTGAAGAATTTGTTCAAAAAGTTCGGGTACTCCCTGTTTTTACAGCTTTTGATATTTACGCTGAAGAAAAAGTAAGATTGCAGCGATCAGGAAATATCATTGATGATTTTGACCTGTTAATTGGAGCTACAGCAGTTCACAATAATCTAGTGATGGTAACAAACAATGAATCGCATCTTGGGAGATTAAACGGAATTACCATTTAAAATTGGACAAAAAATTAAAAAAGTGGAATTTACACTCAACAAAAGCGACTTCATCCCCCTTAACAACCTCCTCAAATTGCTGCGCTTAGTTGGCACGGGCGGTGAAGCAAACATTAGGATCGAAAACGGCGAAGTGATGGTAAATGGCGCTGTGGAAACCCAAAAGCGCAAAAAACTAAGGCCAGGTGACGTGGTACTGTTTGAAGAAACAAGCATCACCATCCAATAAACAACGAAAAAAGGGCTGCTCCGAACAACGGATAAGGCCGATACGATACTGGTAATTTAACATGACCGCACTACTCATACTCTTCTTTACAGCACTTGCTGCCCTGTTTGCCGGGCTAACGAATAAACGTGCACTCCTGCAGCCTATCACCCTGATAGGCACTCTTTTGGCACTTGGCGCTGTTATAGCGGGCCCTGCGCTTGTTTGGAGCGACAGTTACCACACCATGTTTAACTTTGATGGTTTTGCACTGGCATTTTCCGGTGTTGCCATCTTGTCGACAGCACTCATCATTGCCTTGTCTGGTTGGGGATTTCGCAACCTCCACGATACGCTTGGCGACAATTACGGACTCATCCTGTTCAGTGTTTGTGGTGCTTTGTGCATGTTCTCTTTCACGAATATGGTGATGCTGTTCCTGGGCATTGAGATACTGTCCATCCCTTTGTATGTACTGGCAGGCAGCCGCCGCGATGATCTGGCAAGCAACGAAGCTGCGTTGAAATACTTCTTAATGGGCGCTTTTGCCACAGGGATTTTGCTTTTTGGCATTACCTTGGTGTACGGCGCAACCGCCAGTTTCGACCTCGCAACCATCAGCCGTGTTATTGAATCTGGCACCGCTTCGCCCTGGATGCTCAATGTTGGCATTTTGATGATTGTTATGGGTTTGAGCTTCAAAGTCTCCGCAGTTCCTTTCCATTTCTGGGCACCCGATGTATATACTGGCAGCCCCAACTTAATTACCGCTTTTATGGCGACGGTGGTTAAAACAGCGGGCTTTGCGGCATTCTACCGACTCTTTTCCATGGCTTTTGGCCCTTCCATAGAAGTCTGGAGCCTTCCGTTGAGTATCATCGCAGCGCTGACCATGACATTGGCCAATACTACGGCCTTGTTCCAGACAAATTTCAAGCGTATGATGGCTTATTCCTCCATTGCACACGCTGGCTACCTCTTGCTGGCCATCCTGGCTATTGGAACCGCAGGAGCCGAAAATGCCATGATGTTTTATTTACTCACGTACTCCATAGCAACTATTTGTGCTTTTGGAGCTTACATTGTTGTGGCAGAGCAAAAAGGGGACGGTTCATTTGCGGCATTTAATGGATTAAGCAAGCATAGCCCATTCCTTGCCGCTGTATTAGCCATTTCCATGTTGTCATTGGCGGGCATTCCGCCGTTGGCTGGTTTTTTTGGTAAATACTTCTTGTTTACCGCAGCATTTGAAAAATATCCCTGGTTGGTGGTGTTGGCTGTGATCAATTCTGCCATTTCAATTTACTACTACTTCAAAATCATCATTGCAGCATATTTCACGAAGGAAAACGAGGAGGAAGCCGGAAGTGAAGGTATTATGGTACCTGCGGGCATTCGCTGGGCGGTATTGATTGGCTTGCTGCTTATTGTGTTAATGACCATTGCCCCTGGTACGGTGTATTCGTTTATTTAATTTTGCTACACATTCACATCAATTATTTCACGATGAAATTAATATACGTTTTTTCAACTTTTGTAATAATTGCATGGTCACTTTTAAGTGGATGTGGTTCTGATTCAAAACCCACATCGATAGTACCGCCCCCGCCAGAAGCAGCCCCGCCAGCTTCGCCCAAACCAGAGGTGTTGCTGTATGCGGTCACTGTCAACAAACTCAACTTACGGGAGGAGCCGAATAAAAACGCCAAGGTGATCTCGCAACTTGCCGAAGGTGACTTTGTGGAAGGTCGTGGCGAAGTTTCAGCCAACAAAGAAGAAGCCACTTTGCGTGACATTCCATACAACGAGCCATATTATAAGGTAAAATCTATAGCCGCTAGTCAGCAAGGTGGCTGGGCTTATAGTGCGGCCTTAAAACCAGTTTATGCTGGCTCAAGGGCTACCAGCCCAGATATGCCGCGCTTAGCCCAACTTTCGGCATTTTTGAAAACATTGAATCCCACCAAGTTGGAAAGCGGGAAAAAGGCTATTGACTATGTGAAAACAAACCTGGCAGGAGCTTCAGGCACCCTTGCTGATGCCACTTTTATCTTGTTGGAAAGTTTCCTTTTTCGTATGGAAACTGAAGGCAGTTTTTATAACCTGACTGATGCCATGCAGTGGACAGATGAAGATTATGAAGCTATTCATACCGAAAAATTTGATGTGAATAAATACCCCGTCACCAAGTCCCTGGTGGCAAATGGCTTTCGATTGGAGGTTGGCGAAGGGATGGTGTTTCCCATTGTTGATTGGGCACAATTGGCCAATTTTTTCGCGACCAAGGTGACGCCTCCCATGAAAGAATACATACTCCAAAATGTAGCAGAGCAAAAAGAGAGCGCCTACGACGATGGCGGCATTATTATTGGCTTGGATACCCTGGCCGAACGCGCCATTTATTGGGAGAAATTCAACCAGCAAAATCCATACTTCGTGCGTAATTACCAGACCCAGGAATCAGAACGCTGGCTGCGCCTGGTGATGGTAAACGGTTCTGACAACACCCCTGTTTTTGATTATGAAAGTCAAACTGTTTCGGAAGATTTCAAAAAAGCCTGGGTATTGATTCTTCAAAAATACCCCGGCTCAAAACTTGCGAAGGCTGTCAAAGAAATCAGTGACCTTGTTGTCGCTGAAGGTGGTAAGCGGACAAAAAAAATAGAAGAATGGCAGACAAAATTTGCCAATGAATATTCAACGCAATGAAAAAAACGACCCGCACCCTCATATTTGTAAACATTGTAAGCTTGATAGCAGTACTTGTTGTCAACTTCCTTTCGAATAGCCTTCCGCTCAACGGAAAAACGCCAGGCCAGCTTTCCGACCAATTTCCCAACTTGTTTACGCCAGCAGGTGTTACCTTCTCCATTTGGGGGGTGATTTATCTTTGGCTTATCGTATGGGGAGGCGTACAAGTGGCGGCTCTGTTCAACCAGAAAATAGCGGCCAAAGTAGAACCCATGCTGGAAAAAATCGGATGGCTGTTTGCTTATTCCTGCTTCTTAAATATTGCTTGGCTCTTCGCATGGCATTGGGAACAAGTCCTTGTTTCAGTAGTTGTTATGGCTAATTTGCTCTATATTCTCCTGCAACTCAACCGCGCAGCAGGTGTTGGAAATCCGGGTACAAGTACTTTTGAAAAATGGCTGGAACATCTGCCATTTGGCATATACCAAGGCTGGATTACCGTGGCCCTCATTGCCAACATAACAGCTTTTTTGGTGAGCATGGGCTGGTCGGGAGGTGACAGTGACGTATTGTGGGCCATTGTTATGATTGCAGTTGGCGGATCACTTGCTATTTTCATGCTTTTTCGTCAACGAAACCTTGGCCACGCACTTGCAGTTGCTTGGGCGCTGTACGGAATTTACTTGAAACGAATTGCCGCTGGCGACACGGAAATGGTAGCTTGGTTCTCCTTAGGTTTGGCAGTAATCATCTTACTGCTTATTGGGGTTCGCTGGCGAAAGTGGGCTTAAAAGCCTTGTATCCAATAAAAAGATGCTCCGACTTCTTCGATATTATGCACCCCACAAACGTTTAATTGGCGTGGCGGTGATCTGCAACCTGCTTATGTCCATATTTATGGTGATTAGCATTCCGGTGTTGCAGCCGTTTTTACAAATTCTGTTCAATCCCGGAGAGTTGAAAATGTCGTCACAAGTGCCTGGTATGCAGGGGCTTGAAGCAAAGCTCAACAATTTTTTCGCCCAATTGATTGCCAACCATGGCCGGGAAGAGGCCTTATTTATTGTCTGTATTTTTTTGGTTTCCACTTTTTTCGGAAAAAACCTGTTCCGCTACCTTTCCATGTATTTTTTGGCGCCCGTGCGCAATGGTATTGTACGTGACTTGCGTCAAAAACTGGTTGGAAAAACACTGGAACTACCCCTTGCCTATTTTTCAGAAGAACGCAAAGGCGACCTCATGAGTCGTGTTTCAGCAGACGTACAGGAGGTAGAATGGAGTATAGTTGGCGCAACAGAAGCGGTAGCGCGTGAACCAATAGTCATACTCGGTAGTCTTATCTTTATGATCTCTGTGTCGCCGGGGCTACTGGTATTTGTATTCGGGCTGATGCTGTTTTCCGGCTTGATTATCGCCACGGTAGGCCGATCGCTTAAACGGCAGTCGGGAGAAGCCCAACAGCGGCTTGGGTTGATAGGATCCTTGTTAGAGGAAACGCTTGGCGGATTGCGCATTATAAAGGGTTTTAATGCCGAGCCATGGCAGGCCGAACGCTTCGGGCGGGAGAACAACGACTACGCCAAAGCTGTCACACGCCTGTATCGCCGCCGTGACCTGGCATCACCACTTTCCGAATTTCTGGGTATCGGCGCGGTATCCGTTTTACTGTGGTTCGGGGCAAAGCAGGTGTTTGCAGGGGAAATCTCAGCGGCAACGTTTATCACTTTTTTATACGCCTTTTACAACATTATTGAGCCTGCTAAGAATCTCTCCGGGGCATCCTACAGCATTCGAAAAGGCTTGGGCGCGCTGGAACGGGTGGAATCGGTGTTGAATGCGGATGTGCAAATTCAGGATAAAGCCAATGCCGTGCCCATTGAATCATTTAATAATAAGATTGAGTTTCGGGATGTCTCCTTTCAGTATAGAAATGCAGACCGTCCTGCCCTGAATCACATTCAGTTTGAGCTACAGAAGGGAAAAACCTTGGCCCTGGTAGGTTCTTCCGGCGCAGGAAAAAGTACGATTGCCGACCTGCTGCCTCGTTTTTATGATGTCACTCTGGGGGAAATCAGGATTGATGGCCACGATATCCGGGACTTAAAACTGCACGACATTCGCGGACTCATGGGAATTGTGAGCCAGGAGGCTATTTTGTTCAATGACACCGTACGGAACAATATCGCATTTTCAACCATTGGCGCTACACAAGAAACTGTAGAGGCTGCTGCGAAAGCGGCCAATGCCCATGAATTCATCGTGCAATTGCCGGAAGGATACGATACGAATATTGGAGACAGGGGTGGAAAACTAAGCGGTGGACAGCGGCAGCGGCTTACCATTGCGCGTGCCTTGCTGAAAAACCCGCCCATATTAATTCTCGATGAGGCAACGTCGGCCTTAGATTCAGAGTCTGAACAACTGGTGCAGGCGGCGCTAGAAAGGCTGTTGCAAAACCGAACGGCACTGGTTATCGCGCACAGGCTGAGCACTGTGCAACATGCTGATGAAATACTTGTATTGGAAGGGGGCGCTATTGTTGAACGGGGAACGCATGGGGAGTTGATGGGAAAAGGCGGAATTTATTGCCGATTGGTGGAATTGCAGGCATTATAAGATTGCTCAAATTATCAATACCAATAACTTTCTGCGGGCAACCTTCGTTTGCACTTTTTTACTCGTACCTTTGTAGCGTGTGATTTTTTTTTCTCAATATTCAATTGATTAGCATATCACTAGTTTTCAACAGCGAACAAATCCGATGAAAAGAATGCTACTTGCAGCCTTATCCGCCCTCTGCCTCAGTGCTTCTGCACAAATTACCATCACCAATGCTGTGTTTCCAGTTGCTGGAGACACCTTGCGTTATGCTGATGACGTAAATCCTGTTGGCGTAAGCCCAGCAACGCCACCTGGTGGCAATCAGACCTGGATATTTACAGGTTTGGCGAAAGACACTACCAGCGAAGTCATTTTTAATGCTGCCAGTACGGGCATGAATTTTTCAAGCTTTCCTGGTGCTGAGCTGGTACAAGTTGGTTTTGGAGAAATCTTTTTCAACGTCACAACCAGCAAATTTGAAGCGGTGGGCTACGCTGGTGCCGACCCAACAGGTTTGGGGCTTAATATAACCGCCCCTTTCCAGCCTGCTTTGATCGAGCGTCGGGCTCCGGCGAATTTTTTCGACATCAATTCTCAATCCTCTAATTTGCGCCTGACATTTCCAACGGATCAGCCTCCGTTGAGCACAATCTTTGCGAATCTTCCAGTCAATGTTGACTCTTTGCGCATCGTGCGTATCACCAACAGGCAGGATATTGTTGATGGCTGGGGCACTTGCCAAATCCCCGGTGGGCAATATCCCGTCTTGCGACAAAAGCGCACCGATTATGTCACTTCAGGCGCTGAAGTATATGTTGCGCTGATACCTGGTTTTGGCACTTGGGTAAATTTGACCACTTTAATTGGCGGCGGCGGCGGCGGCGGCGGCGGCGGCGGTTTGGGCGGCCTTATTGGTACTGATACTACGGTCACGTATCTTTTCCTGAATGGAACTGAAAAAGAAGAGATCGCGGCAGCAACCATGAGTAATGATTTGAGTACAGTGACCAATATGCGTTTTAAAAATAACGCAACGGTAGATGCGCCGGTATTAAATGCGCCAGGCACAACGGGCATTTCTGCTTTTCCCAACCCCGCCATTGATTGGGTGCGCTTTGACTATACCAATTTGCCGCAGGACCAATATACCCTTAAAATATTCAACATCATCGGCAGAGAAGTTTGGAAAGAAACGTATCAGTTGGTGGGCACCCACCACTTCCGCGTGGAGCTTGAAAACTTCAAAAAAGGCACTTATTTGTACAGCCTTTCAAACAAAAAAGGCAATGTGATCGGTACCAAACGGCTTGTAGTTTTAAAGCCTTAGGGCATAAATTTACTTCAAAAATGTGGTTTTGGAAAAGTCATCCTGAGATTCAGGATGACTTTTCTGATTTTTACAGGAATAATTAAATGCTGCGCATGAAAAAATTTTGGTCAGATATCCTTTTGTATGGCTTGGCGCTGGGCTTGCTGCTGGTATCCTTGCAGTTCCTTCAATATAAATGGGTCTTTGTTAAAAACTCGGTTGAATGGTATGTTGGAGTAATCGCCCTATTATTCACCGTATTGGGCATTTGGGCAGGGACTCGCTTTGTCAGAAAGAAAACGATCATTGTTGAGGTGCCTATAGTGGAAAAGTTCCAATCGTCGGAAGATGCAATTGTAAAAATTGGACTAACACCCAGAGAGCTTGAAGTGCTCCAGCTTATGGCCCAAGGCCTGAGCAACCAAGAAATCGCAGATCAGCTTTTCGTATCCTTGAATACCATTAAAACCCATATTTCCAATGTGTTGTCCAAACTTGAGGCGGAGCGCCGAACCCAGGCGATCCAGAAAGCAAAAGCATTAAAAATACTTCCTTAGCGGCTCACTTGAAAGCATGAATTCGTGAACCAACGGTAAAATCACCCAAAAGTATGAATCTGCTGAAGGGACTTTTCCTGTGTTTTGCAGCAGTATTTCACTTCAGTCCTGGTACTTAAAATAAAAGCAATGAAAAAAACAATTTTGACTTATGGCCTTATCTCCGGCGCGATTGCGGCATTACTCATGGTCGGCACTGCTACTTATTTTCACAAAACAGGCGATACCAATTATGGCGAATACATTGGTTATGCGGGCATTTTACTGAGTATGTTGTTCGTTTTTCTGGGTATGCGTGCATACCGCGAGAATGTACTAGGAGGCAGCATTAGTTTTGGTAAAGCATTTCAGGTTGGACTGCTCATTACGGTAATTTCTTGTCTGTGTTACGTAATCGCCTGGATGTTTGTCTATCACTTTATTATGCCCGATTTTTTGGATAAATACATCGCGCACGCTTTGGAGCAAATGCAGCAGTCGGGTGCCTCTGCCGAACAAATCAGTGCGCAAACAGCACAAATGGAAAGCTACCGAAAAATGTATCAAAATCCAATTATGCGGTTTGGTATGACTTTTTTAGAGCCTTTTCCTGTAGGTCTATTGGTTACCTTGATTTCTGCCATTGTGTTGCGCAGGAAATCAGCCTAAGTGCTTAACAACATAAAAAAATAGACTATGAAAAGAGTAAGCGGGATCGGCGGGATTTGCTTCAAATGTAAAGACCGAAATAAGCCACTCTGTTAAAACAGGTTAAAACCCGTTATTAAAAGGTGAATGTTGACACACATTCACCTTTTTTCTTGCGTAGCTGCAACCTTGCTTGTAACCTTGCGCTCTCCTTGAGCGTCGTACTTTTATAGACAATGAAAAGCATCAAATCAACCGTTTAACAACTTACAATTTATGAAGCACACCAAATCATTTCTCCTGGCACTTGCCTTACTTTCCTCCTTTCAAATGTTTGCCCAAAAAGAAGAAACCGTGATCGGCGATCGTGGCCTCGGATTTTCCGGATTATGGGGCGGTTACAGACATCAATTGACCCAATTCGGTGACAAAACCAGTTATGTCAACGGCGGCTTTTTTGGCTTTGAATTCGGAAAAGCCTTACTGGTTGGCTGGGGCAACTATTCTTTAATTGACCAATTCAAATGGGATGGCATCCAAAACCAGCAGTTTGACATGCGCTGGAGGCCGTTTTTGCTTCAATACGGCATCAAAAATCACAAGCCTTTCCACCCACAAGTTGGTTTTGAAATCGGCCGTGGTAAAGTAGATTTGGGTGAAATAAGCGACCGTATCCTCGTTGTTCAGCCATCCGCTGGCTTAGAAATCAATATTTTTCGCTGGTTCCACCTTGGCCTTGATGGCGGTTACCGCTTTGTTAGCGACTCCTCACTTCCAGGTCTTAGCGACGCAGACCTAAGCGGCTGGTATGGACAGGCAACGTTGAAGTTCGGCTATTCCTTTGGAAGCTACCACGAGAAAAAATCGGAGAAAAAGCCGAAGACGTACGAAGACTAAGATTGCAAAATGCAAATAGGCAAATCAGCAAAGGGCAAAAAAGCAAGATGCAAATAGGCAACTTGCAATGAAAGCCGAGGCGGGTATTGTATTTGAGCTTGGTAATTCAATACCAAAGCAGTAAAAATCCCGCAATGAGTCATTCCATATTTTGGGATGACTCATTTTTTTTCTGAAAAAGCTTGACCTTTAGGCGTGGATAAATTCGACTTCAAAAGCAGGGTTCCTTATTTGATGCTCATGGCAGTCTGCTGTGTTATGACGCTCGATGTGGTTGGCCAATCAATAACCCAATTGCAACACCAGGCAGAAAAAAGCCTGAGGCGAGGGCAATTTGCTGATGCGGCAGCCCAATTTGAACGAGCTGGCCGCATCAAAAACAGCGACCCGGCTTTGTTATTCAAAGCTGCTGAAGCTTACAATCAAGTGCGTGATTATGTCAATGCTTCCAATTGCTACCGCGCTGCAATGGAGGATTCAAAGTTTCACTTGGCCGGGTTGTATTTCGCGCGCGCTCTAAAACAACAAGGGCGCTATATCGAGGCCTTGTCTGCCTTTCGTAAAACAGGTGAATCCTACACGGGCGATCACAAAGAAGTTATTTTACAGGTCGTTGAAAATGAGGTAGCCGGTTGCGATTTGGCAGCTAAATTGTTGGAGCAGTATGACTCAACTGTGGTAAATACAAGCCTTGCATGGTTGCCGCCCCCGGTTTCCAATGCCGATAACAGCTTTGCGCCCTTGCCATTTTCCGACACCTTGCTGTATTTTACCCAAGCCAGAAACCCGCAATCCGTTATGATGCGCAGCGTCAGGAGGGCAGGGGTTTGGGGGGCAGCCGTTGCAGCCGAAGGATTGCCAGAAGTGGCATCCAAGAACTTTTTATGCGGCTCATTTTCTTCAAATGGACAGCGTTTTTACTTTGCCCGTTGTGACAAACCGCCTTTGGCTTCCAAGGGCAGCAGTGTAGGTGCGGAGGATTGTGCTTTATTTGTAATACGCCGGAATGCTTCCGGGGAGTGGGGGACACCAGAGCGGCTTCGATCGTATATAAACTTGGCAGGCAGCTCCAATACAATGCCTTATGTCTGTGATTTTGGCGATGAGGAATGGCTGTTTTTTGCCAGCAATCGGCCCGGTGGCATGGGTGGCATGGATTTGTACGTTTGCGAACGCCCCTTACTGGCAGATGACTTTGACTTTTCTTTTCCCCTCAACCTCGGAACCAAAGTAAATACGGGTGCGGATGAAACCACCCCATACTATGATGCCTTTTCCAAAACGCTGTGGTTCAGCAGCATGGGGCACCCCAGTATTGGCGGTCTCGACGTGCATCATACCACAGGGGAAGGCAATGACTGGACGGGTACGGAAAACGCCGGAACGCCCATCAATTCACCCGCCGATGACCTATATTTTGTCCTCAAAAGGGATGGCTCAGGCGCATTCCTGAGCTCCAACCGAGCCGTACCCAAAGAAAAGGCAAGCACCTCTGATGACGATCTATTCGAAATCTTCTTCCCCCACAACTAATTCCGCACTCCGCATTCCAAAATCCGCACTCCCAAGTCCGCATTCCTAAATATCTTTGCCGTATGTCATTCAAAAGCATCATTCATTTGCTTCGGATCGAGCATTGGGTGAAGAACCTGTTTTTGTTCATCCCTGCTTTTTTCGCAGCACGCCTGAGCGAGCCACTGATCCTGGAGCGGGCGGTGATAGGGTTTATCGCTTTTTCACTGGTGGCATCCGCGGTGTATGTGCTCAACGACCTGATAGATGCACCACAAGACCGCAACCACCCCGACAAATGCCGGCGGCCTATTGCCAGTGGTGCCATTAAGCCGCAATCAGCCATTGTTATTTTGGGTGCACTGCTCTTGCTTGGCGGCTTCACCGCCGCTGTTTTGAGTACCGACATGCTGATATTCACCTTGTTATACTTCGCCATCAACCTAGCGTATTCATTCAAGCTCAAACACTTCGCCATTATTGATATTTCCCTGATAAGCCTGGGCTTTTTGCTTCGGGTGCTGGCAGGTGGCGCAGTGACAGGTGTTGCTGTTTCCAATTGGCTGATTATACTTACTTTTTTGTTAGCCCTGATACTCGGATTGGCCAAACGCCGAGGTGAATACGTAGTAGCCATGGGCGAAAACAACTTTAGGAAAGCCTTGGAAGGTTATAATCTGCCTTTTCTTGACATGGCAATGGTCGTTTGCTCCACTATTTCTGTCGTAGCCTATTTGATGTATTGCTTTTCACCAGAAGTTACACAGCGCATCGGGAGCGACAAAATATTTTACACCGCCTTTTTTGTGGTGATTGGGATATTGCGCTATTTGCAGTTGACTTTGGTATTTGATAAAACGGAATCGCCGACCAGGGCTTTGTTGCGGGATCGTTTTTTGCAGATCGTGCTGCTGGGTTGGATTGGGTGCTTTGTTTGGTTGTTGTATTTGAAGAAATGGATGCTGCTGCAGTAGAGGGGTTTCATGGTTTCATGGTTTCAAAGTTTCAAGGTTTACGCGATCTGTTTATTATTTTTGGGATGGATTTCAAAGCAACGAACAGATCGCGTAAACCTTGAAACCATGAAACTTTGAAACCCCAAGTATTATCTTCGGCGTGTAAAACAGTATTTATGAACCACATTTCTAACAGATTCATCAAAATCGCGGCGCTGATGGGTGCTGCTGCCGTGGGTATTGGCGCGTTTGGCGCACATGGCTTGAAACCGCACCTGAGTGAGTACCAAATCGCTATTTTTGAAAAAGGGGTGGAATACCAGTTTTTTCACGCGTTGGCCATATTGGCCATTGGTATTTTGCTTGAAAAAAATCCAAATAACGTTTGGCTTCGTAGATCTGGATGGTTCTTTTTTGCGGGTATTATTTGCTTTTCGGGTTCTCTCTACTTGCTGGCATGCCGTGATTTGATGCCTTTTTCTGTAACTTGGGCGGGCCCAGTAACCCCTTTGGGCGGTTTGAGTTTTCTGACTGGATGGGGTATGTTGTACTGGGGGCGGGGGTAGTTTTTTGGAACGGTTTTTTCGCTGAATGATATTGTGCAAATATTGAAATCAATAACGATTCTAATTGTTTTTTGCTGCTGTGCGGTATCCGTTACAGCACAACGGGTTGCTACCGATTCGACCACACGCTTCTTTGGCGTGCCGATTTTGTTTTATTCCCCTGATACGCAATTGGGTGCGGGGGTATTAGGGATCGTCACATTTGCAGGGCAGCCTTACCGCTCAAGTATTTCCTTTGGACTTGCCTACACCCAACGGAAGCAGTTTTTAGTGTACCTGCCGTATCAGTTGTTCAGCCGAAACCGACAGTGGCGGGCCTATGGCGAGTTCGGTTGGTTCCGGTATGCATACCAGTATTTTGGCATTGGCAATACCTACGCCAATGATTTTTCAGAAACATATACAGCAGCGTTTCCGCGTGTTCGCATTACCGTAGCGCACCGCCTAAAAGGGCTGCATTATGCTGGAATTCGCTGGTTCTCTGATAATTATCATATTATAGAGAAAGACAATGATGGTGAAATTGCCGATGGAAATTTGAGGGGGGCCAATGGCGGCTTAACCTCCTCCATTGGGGGCGTTTGGCTTTTTGATTCCCGCGACCATCAATTTTACCCAGGAAATGGATGGCTCTTAGAATCCACGGTTACGGGCGAGGGGCCTTGGTCGGGCGGCGATTTTAAGTACGCCCGCTTTTCCTTCGATGCAATTCGCTACTTGACAATCGGAGAAAAAAGCAGGGTAGCCTTCAATGTGCTAAGCATTTTCACCTCTCGTGGAATGCCCTTTTTTAACTTGCCCCAACTTGGCGGCGGGCGGCGCTTGCGTGGATATCCCGATGGGAAATTCCGCGACCGCAACCTGTTGATGGCACAGGCAGAATGGCGTTTTCCAGTTTATTGGCGTTTTAAGGGCGTGTTGTTCGGTGGCGCTGGTTCCGTATTTGGCACAAAAGGCGAGGAGCTTAAAATCCGGCCCAATGCCGGCCTTGGACTGCGTTTTGAATTTGACCGGAAGCAGCACTTGCACATGCGGCTGGATTACGGTTTTGGGGTTGGGAAAGGGAATTCAGGGGCATATATTACAATTGGAGAGGCTTTTTGACAAAAGAACTATGAACCCTCTATCTGAGTCCATAAAAATTTCCATTGTTATCCCAACCTTAAATGAAGCGGAAAGGATTGGGGACCTGGTTACCTATTTATTGGGGAATGGCCAAGGGCATTTGGCGGAAATTATTGTTGTTGACGGTGGGAGTCGCGACGATACAAAGGAAACCGCTGCTGCTGCTGGAGCAAAAGTGATTGATATTCAATGTGCCTCTCGAGCGAAACAGATGAATGAAGGCGCTTCCATAGCCAGCGGCAATATTTTGTATTTCGTTCATGCAGATTCTATTCCGCCCAGCACCTTTGCAACGGATATTTTGGCAGAAATAAAGGCTGGCACCTCAATGGGCTGTTTTCGATATAAATTTGATTCTTCCAGCCTGTTTTTGAAGTTTAATGCCTGGTTTGTTCGCTTTCAGTGGCTCTGTTGCCAGGGCGGCGACAAAACATTTTTTATCCGCAAAGAAGTCTTTTGGGAATTTCAGGGGTATGATGAAACCTTTGTCGTTATGGAAGAATATAATTTTTTGACACGTGCGATGAAGCAATATCCCCTGCGAATCATTCCCAAAAATGCGGTGGTTTCTGCGCGGAAATATGAAAAAAACAGCTGGCTCCGCGTCCAAATCGCCAATTTTACGGCTTTTACCATGTTTCGCCTGGGTATAGAACCATGTCGTATCCGCGACACTTACAAAAGGATTTTGAATTAAATCCAACTGGAACATGGTTTCGTATGTTTCCTTAGTGCCGCGTACAGTGAATGACGTACCGTTTCACAGTTCTAGAATCAAATTCCTATGAAAAAGACAGTATCTGTTCTAAGCATCGTGCTGCTAAGCACCCTGATCGGATTTATTTGTACCAATTGTCGCACCATCAAACGCAAGTTGGATACAAAACCCGTTACCCATGAAATGTGGGATGCACTCGTAAAAAAGCACGTCAGCAAGGATGGGTTTGTAGATTATAAGGGATTTATTCAGGACAGTGCTGCGCTAAATAAATATTTGAGGCTGTTGGAGACCACGCACCCCAGCGACAAAAACTGGTCGCGCAACGAACAAATGGCCTATTGGATCAATGCCTACCATGCCTATACCGTTCATCTTGTCATGCAGCATTACCCAGTCAAAAGTATCAAGGACATTAAACGGGGGGTGGCCTTCGTCAATTCGGTTTGGGATATTAAGTTCATCAAAATTCAAGGCTTTACCTACGACCTCAACAACATCGAGCATAATATTTTACGCCCGGTTTTCAAAGATGCCCGCATTCACGCAGCCGTAAACTGCGCTTCATATTCCTGCCCTAAACTGCTCAATGAAGCCTATACTGCAGCGAAGCTCGAAGCACAACTTGACAGCAGCATGCGCAGTTTTGTCAATGACCCACTGCGCAACCGCATTACGGCTGAAAAGGCTGAAGTTTCAGAAATATTTAAGTGGTTTAGTGGTGATTTTGAACGTGATGCGGGGTCTGTACGGGCGTTTTTGAACCGACATGCTGACGTGAAATTGACGGAGAAGACGCCGATTAGTCATATTGATTATTTGTGGACGTTGAATGAAAAGTAGGAGGCAACCTTTTGCGACACTAACCATTTACTAAAATAAAACTCCCCCAATAGAAAGGTTCTGGATATTTTGTTTTTAGTGTTAGTTGGGCATTGTGGAAAGCTTCTGTTTTTGACATGCCTGACGTCCAGTTTTCATAAAAGACCCTCATGAGGAGGGCTGTTGCGGCGTCTTCAACCTCCCAAAGCGACATAATAAGCGATCTGGCACCAGCAATTCTAAAAGCGCGTTGCAGGCCTAAAACCCCCTCCCCATTCTGGATTTTTCCCAAACCGGTATTGCAAGATGATAGTACGACCAGTTCTGTATTGTCTAACTGAAGTACTGCCGCCTCAAAAGCTGTCAGAATACCGTCGTTTGAGCTGGAACTGCTCCCCTCGATGTTGTTTTCAGCCCCGGCGAAAAACAGCATCGAGCGCATCGCTGGGTTTTGGGCTGCAGTGGAGGCAAAAAGCCCGATTCTAGTAGGTGTCTTTTCGCTGTTCATAAAATAACCATGTGTGGCAATGTGCAGCACTTTTGGGCTTTTGAGCCGCTTTAAGGTTTCTTCGGTAGCCAGGGTGCTTGTAAAAACCTCAGTTTCCCAATTTTTTTTGACAAGCTGCTTGGCTATGTTGTTTACTTCGCGCTCGCTACCGGGCAAAGGATTGAGGCGTAGGTCGGTTCTGGAATCTTGCAGGACACGGTATGCGTCTGCGTTTTGAGAACCCTTAGCGACGGCTTCTGAGCTGGGCGTGTTGGCATTGGCTTTAAAATTAGGGTTGCCAAAGAGCACTGCAATTCCAGGTGTTGCACCGGATATTTCTTGAACTTGCAACAGCGTATTTTGGAGGTTAGTAACTTGTCTTAGCTCCATTTTTTCCAGCAGGTAAGTGCCGTCAGGATACCTAAGTGTATTTAAATTGATTTTATGATAGATGCCGTCAGGTGAGAAGTAGAGCGTTTTTACCCCCTGAAGTTTTACGGCAATGGAAGCCCACATTTTGTTAAAAAGGATGATTGAAAGGTCTTTTTTTTGAATTACCTCACTTTGGTATTGTCCCATGACAAAGGATTCCAATTCAGAGCCGTTTTTCAAGAAAACAGCCTCCGTCCGGGTCTTTTCACCGGGTCTAATGATCAAAAATGCATAAAAAATGGAATCTCCATAATCCCAGTCGCCCAGTTTATTATACCGAATCACCTCTACAGCCGCTTCAGAAGGTTTCAGTGCTGCGCGTATGTCGGTCCAAAAGACAGGCTTGTCTGGTAAAGCTCCCCCAAGTCCTTGTCTGGCCATCTTTTTTTCTAACAATTCGGTTGTTTTTTGAAGCGCTTCCAATTGTTGCGGGCTGCTGTTGGGGTCTTGGATGGCAAAATTCCATTGTTCACGTGTATCAATCCACTGGTTGTAGGCTTCCGTGAGCTCAGGAATGTTACTTTTTTGCACAATGGCGGCTAGTTTCCGGGAGGTCTTTTCTGCAATGTTTTTCTTAAATAATTGTAAGTCAATAAGTTGTTGAACAGCCGATGATTCTGGCTGCTGTTGGGCTATATCAGCCAAAATACTAGACTCGAGGGTAAATTGATCCGTCAATTGGCTTCGTTCACTGTCGGAGAACAGAACGTTATGTGCCAGAACCAGTTGTTTTTTATGGAGCAGCATTTTATTCATGGTGCTTAAACTCTCCTTGTAATTTCCGGCCAGGTAAAAAAAGCGGCTTTTATCGGTCATCAGGCTGATTGCATCGCCGGAGTTTGGCCCTTTTCGCAAAGCAGTGCTTTGAATGGCTGAGTCGAGCCAGGAAATTGCCAAGCCGTAGTCCTTTTCAAGATAAGCCAATTGCGCTTTTGCGATTTGGCAACTGATTTGAATTTCAGGTAGATATTGACCTTCCAAATCCGCAGTATTTTCAATTTTTTCCAATGAGGCACGAGCTTCTTCGGGCTTTCTCAAATTGCAAAATACCACGGCACGGTTGGCCGATTCAACCAATGAAATTGGCTGGCCATTTTTTAGCTTTTCTGCATCAATTTTGTTGGCTTCCAGTGCTTCGGCAAAAGCTAATTCAAACTGTCCGTTGAAGGCATAGGCCTGTGCTAAATTCGAGCTGACTTCTGAGCGCTGCTCAAGGCCCAACCCACAGCATGCTTCTGCCACTTTTTTAGCCTCTAGCAGAATCGTTATACCTTCTGCATAAAGGCCCATCATGTACTTTGCCGAGCCAAGGATATTGAGCGAAAGCTCCATGATTTCGCTTTGTTCGCTATTGGGCAATTTTCTGAGTATTTCAACCAACGCTGTACTGGTTGGCTCTAGATCTGCATAATTTCCACTTTGGAACATAGAATAGCAATAATTGTATAGCGCCAGTGTGTATCGCTCACTCCCTTTTCCATGTATTGACTCAAGGAGGTCGAGCGCCTTCAAAAAATAGGGCTTTGAGGCGGAAAACCGCCCCAATCCCGACAGTGACAATGCGGCTGCTCTGCACAAATCAGCAAATTGGTCTCCTTTTTTCCAGTGATTTTGCTCATAAGAATTGATGCTTTCCAGGTATATTTCTAATGATTTGTCAAACCTGGTCATTCGAAAATACGTCAAACCGATGTTATACCTAACGCTAATATTCTGCTGATTCTCTTCACCGAGGAGTGCTGTCTGTATTTGGAGGATTTGCTCGAATAATTCCAGTGATTCTTGGAGATTACCCATGCGCCCACTATGTTTGGCCAAATTGTTCAGCAAATCGACAAACACTAAAGATGTTGTTTGCCCGGCTGCAGTTGCCACAGCTATGGACTCGCGGAAAAGGGAATCGGCTAACACCCAATCACCTTTTTTGAACCAAGCATATCCTTTTCTATTAATGGCATGGGCGAGCGAAATACTTGGGCCGTTCAGCTGTTCTTCTCGTTCTATTTTTTCGGACAACGCTATTGCATCATCCATTAAGTTATTGGAAAAAAGCGAATCAAATACAATTTTAAAAGCAGGAGACTGTGCTTTTGTTTGTACAGAAATGCTCAGCAAAATAAACACAGGTAGTGCCTTTAAAATAGTTAAGCGCATTGTTCAATAATTTTTTGCCGTGAAGAAATTGCTGCCCTAAAATTGCGTCTCACCACACTTTTATCACCCGCGCTTATTTTATAGCTTCTTGAATGCGGTTGATATTTCTATAGTCGACAGGCAACGCATGCGAAGCTGCACGCGCCAAATCCTGATCACCGCGAAGCAAGTAGACCCATACCAGCAAGTAGCCTGCCTCGGTTTTCCATTTTTCGTTGTCGAGCAATGGGTAAAGTGCTGTCTCTGCTGCAAAGGGACGCTGAAGCATCATATCTGTGACTGCTCTCAAGTAGGTTACGGTATCTTGTTGTGATTCTTTTACAATGATCTTTAAAAGCCTGCGATTGGCTTGAGCTGGGTGATTGCTTCGGATATCTTGGACAATCTCCTTCCATTGACCAGATTCGGGCACTATGGGCACGAAACCTTTCATCGTTTGCTCAAAAATGGGTAAATATTGCCCCGAAACATTCTCTTGAGGTAAGTCGCGGTACACGTTATTTGATGGCACTTTGGGTTGTTTCAAATTTCCGGCCATTGGCCGAGATTGTTTTGGTTGCCGTTGTGCTTGCTGCTCTTTTGGAATTTCAATTTCTAAATTTTTTTCATTTGTAGGAACTGCAGCGGGTGCTTGGCTGGGTTTGGGCCAAAAGAAAAAGGCTGTTATCGAGAATGCCAGCAATCCGAAAAACACCCATAATGAAATCCGTTGCTTTCGTTTTTGCAGCGCTCGCCATTGTGCTGCATTTTCCACATCCTTTGCGGCAAAGTGCCAGTCAAGGCTCGATTTTAATTCCTGGAACTGCGCCATTGCTTCGCGCAAGGCAGCATCTTCTGACAAACTTTTTTCAAATTCGCCCCTTCCTTCTACTGGCATGCTTCCATCCAAGTATGCTTCTATGTCCAAGTAATATTTTTCCACGATAGTAATTCAGTAAGTGAGTGTAGGGCACTCAAGCTTTTGTGAGAATACAATCACTAAAAATGCATTTTTTCTTTAAAGGCTGTAGCCCTGTCCTTTAGTCGTTTCATACAGTCGCTCCTTTTCTGGCGTAGTGATTCTACAGTAGAATAAGCAGTGAGGCTCCTTCTGATAGCTTCCTCATCGGAAAAGCCATCTATATATTTGAGTCGGATTACTTGTTCGCAGGGAGCGCCCGCGCCGCTCAACAATTGCCCGAGTAGTTCAATGTTCTCCTTTTGAGCCTGGTATTCTTCCACTGAAGCATCTGGCAACCCGAACTGATTTTCAATTTGCTCGTGTTTGCCATCTTGCCTTTTCCGGGTCTCATTCAAAACCACTCTTTTTATTATTTCGATAAAATAGGTGCGTGGTTGGGCAGAATCGAGGAAAAACTCAGGCTCCCGCAGTTTTTTTAGGAAAATAATGGACGCATCGCTCAAAACTTCTTGCAAGATGTGCGCCGGGAGCCTGAATTTCTTCAATAGTTGGGCTGTAAAACCAGATGAGCTGTTTTGGAGCGCGATAATTTCTTTCGAATTTCCCTGTCGCAGGGTTTCCAACTGATGGGCAGTTTGGTCAAATAAATGTACATTCGAGCCTCTAAACCTCACAAAAAGTGCGTACCAAAGGACATTTTTTCGAACAGGTGTAATTAATGTGCCGAGGCGTACACAGCCGAAGCTGGAAACCAAGGCAAAGTTTTTTCGAAAAATGATCCGCCACAACCAATGCTCCAGGTAGCCTCGTACGTGCAGCCAAAAGTAAGTCGGAGCTGATGATACACCAAGCATAAAATATCTTTTTTGTTCAGCTTTGAAATGTTTCACCCAATAAAGCATCAAAAGCCCACCAAGATTTTTATCAGCTTCATTTTTTCATTGAAATATGGAGTCAGCGCGTCATTGAGTCGCCCTTTGAACTATGAGTGTAGTTCAACTTCCGAAACATCAGTGGCAAGGCAGATTTTTTTATTTTGGAGAAGTCCTTAGCTCGACTTTAGCCATTTAAGTGAGGTGGGCGAACAATTGCCCTAACACCCCTCAGCCCTGCCGCGCCTCAAGAAACTCCCGAAACCCCTTCCGATACGTATCACTCACCGGCAACATCGCCTTCCCAACCTGCACCTGATCCCGATGAATAACGTCTATCCAGTCAAAAGCCACAATGTAAGAATGGTGTACCCGGATGAATTTATCGGAGGGCAAAAGCGCGGCGAGGGCCTTCAAAGTTTGTAGTGTGACCACCTTTTTGGCAGGTGTGTAAATGCTCACGTAGTCTTTCAACCCTTCGATGTACAGAATGTCGCTGAGGCGAATCTTGACCAGTTTGGCGCCGTCTTTTACAAAAATGAAGGGTTGTGCGAGTTCCAACGTGGTACTCCGTTCTATAACAGCTTTTTCAGGCGCAGTTGTTTCCACAGCTTTTTCAACGGTCAAGCGCTGCGTTACTTTCTCTACCGCTTTCAGGAAACGATCGAAGGTGATGGGCTTGAGCAGGTAATCCGTTACATCGAGTTCGTAACCTTCAATGGCGTATTCGGAGTAAGCGGTCGTGAGGATGACCAATGGCTTTTTTTGCAGGATTTTCAGCAGGGTGATGCCCGTTATTTCAGGCATTTGAATGTCGGAAAAAAGTACATCCACGGTCTGGTCGCGGAGGTAGTCCAGCGCTTCCAAAGGGTTGGAAAACGAGGCGAGTAACTCCAGGTGCGGCACCTTTTGTATGTATTGCTCCAACAATTGTCGGGCAAGTGGTTCGTCTTCAACAATAACGCAGGTCATAGAGGGCGAAGTTAAGGAAGATTGATCTCCAGGCGCACGGCATAGCGTTTTTGTTCGTCGTGGATGTCCAATGAATAGTTGCCGGCATAGCTCAGTTCCAGCCTGCGCCGCACATTTTGCAAGCCAATGCCCGATGGCTCATGCTGTTTATCAGAAAGCTTGCTGTTCTGTATGGTGTACACCAATTTTTGCCCCTGTAGCGCTATGTTGATCCGAATCCAGGCATCCTTGGCGTTGTTGCTCACGCCGTGTTTGAAGGCGTTTTCCAGGAAAGCGATCAGGATCAAGGGGACAAGTTGAATGGTTTTCGGGTCGCCTTCCACCGTAAAATCAATGGGGATTTGTTCATTGAGGCGCAGCTTTTCCAGGCTGATGTAATTTTCCATGTACTCAATTTCCTTGTTGAGCGGCACTTTCAAGTGGTTGGAATCGTAGATCATGTAGCGCATCATTTGGGAAAGCTTGGCGATGACTTCAGTGGTATTGGGTGATTGCGCGAAGGCCAAGGCGTACAGGTTGTTGAGCGTATTGAACAAAAAATGTGGGTTGATCTGAGCTTTCAGGAAACGCAGCTCGGCGTTCAGTTTTTCATTTTCCAGCGCTTTCTTTTTGGCTTCCAGTTCAAACCAGTCTTCCACAAACTTCAACAAGGCAATAAAAACTACAATAAATAAAGAGCCAACCACCAGCTGCACGATGAACTTCTGACTGTAAAAATAACCGATTCCATCGTTTTGGAATCGTTTTACCTGAACGGTTATAAAAACTAATGCTGCGAAGGGAACGGAAAATTCAAAAAAGTACCGTGGGATATTTTTATGTTTTAAAAAGCGCGGCAAACAAACAAAGTAATTAAGGTAGGCTGCGCTGGCCACGAAGCAAACATGCGACACCGTGTTCTGGAAGGCCCTCATAAGGTTTACATCATCGTCGCGCCGGGAAAAGCCGATTTGGTAGAAAAAAAACGAAAAGTAGACGCACCAAAAAGACAAGTGCAATACCAGGATGCGGTGGCGCTGAAGGAATGATTGCATGGTGAAAATGTGTATTGGCAACAAATGTACCCCGATTACCCCCATCCCCTCCACTATTCGACCCTTTACCGCTCAAATTCGACCATCCGGAAGGCGCAAGGGATGATCCCGCGTTGCCGAGTAATACAGGGTTGCACCAGTGCAAGAAAAAGCCGACGCCCGGCCAAGGGGGTGGGGGAGAAGATTTTTAGGGTTTCAGGTTTCAAGGTTTCCGGTTTCATGCGCCTAAACCTACGAGGTTTTCGAAAATATTGCCATCCTTTTTCCGACATTTGCGCCCTGAAACCCTAGAGTAACGCACAACCTGAAACCTTGAAACTTGAAACCTCCTTTTAAATTATGTCCGAAAAAATAATCTTCTCCATGTCTGGCGTGAACAAAACGTTCCCGCCAAGCAAACAAGTCCTGAAAAACATCTGGCTCTCGTTTTATTACGGCGCTAAAATTGGCGTACTGGGCCTGAACGGCTCCGGTAAATCGACGCTGCTGAAAATCATCGCGGGTCTCGACCAGAATTACGAGGGCAAAATCGAGTTTGAAAAGCAGTTCAAGATCGGTTACCTGGCCCAGGAACCTGAAATGGATGAAACGAAAACCGTTCGCCAAATTGTGGAAGAGGCCGTACAGCCCATTGTTGATCTGTTGCAAGAAAACGAAGATATTGGCGAAAAGCTCGGCGTGGTCACCGATGATGACGAGATGATGAAGCTCATTGAACGCCAGGGCGAAGTGTTGGAGCAAATCGAGCATGTGGGCGGATGGGAGCTTGATTACCGCCTCGGCGTATTTATGGATGCCCTGCGCTGCCCGGAAGACGACCGACCCATCAAAATTTGCTCTGGTGGCGAACGCCGCCGTGTCGCTTTAGCGCGCCTGCTATTGTCTCAGCCCGACATCCTGCTGCTCGACGAGCCAACCAACCACTTGGATGCAGAATCGGTGGCTTGGCTGGAGCAATACTTACAGAACTTCCCCGGTACCGTAATCGCCGTAACGCACGACCGGTACTTCCTCGACAATGTAGCGGGCTGGATACTCGAACTCGACCGCGGCGAAGGCATTCCATGGCAGGGCAATTACTCCACCTGGCTTGAACAGAAAGCCAAGCGCCTGGCCCAGGAGGAAAAATCTGAAGGCAAGCGCCGCAAACAGCTTGAACGCGAATTGGAATGGGTGCGCATGGGCGCCAAAGGTCGTCAGGCTAAGGGCAAAGCCCGTTTGAATGCTTACGATAAAATGGCAGGTGAAGAAGGTCGCGAAAAAGAAGCCAAGCTTGAGCTCTGGATACCCAACGGCACGCGCTTGGGCGACAATGTGATCGACGTAAAAGGGCTTTCCAAATCATTTGCCAGTTCCAGTACCACCAATAAAAACGACCGCATACTCTTTGAAAACCTGAATTTCAGCATCCCGAAAAACGCTATTGTGGGCATCATTGGGCCGAACGGTGTGGGTAAATCCACCTTGTTCAAAATACTGACAGGTCGTGAAAAAGCAGATGCTGGAACGGTAACCATTGGTGATACTGTGCAAATGAGCTACGTGGATCAAAGCCATGAAGCGTTGTTGCCGGATAAAACCATTTATGAAATTGTCTCTGAAGGCAACGACATCATCCAGGTGGGCAATACCTCCGTCAATGCGCGGGCCTATTTGTCCCGCTTTAATTTTGCGGGTGCCGATCAGCAGAAAAAACTCGGGGTTTGTTCCGGTGGTGAACGCAATCGCGTACACCTGGCAATGACGCTCAAGGAAGGTGGCAACGTGCTGCTGCTCGACGAGCCGACCAACGATATTGACGTGAACACCTTGCGTGCACTGGAAGACGCACTCGACGATTTCGCGGGCTGTGTGCTCATTATCAGCCACGATCGCTGGTTCCTCGACCGTCTGGCGACGCACATCCTGTCATTTGAAGATGATGCGGAAGTGGTGTTCTTTGAGGGGAGTTTCAGTGATTACGAAGAAGCTAAAAAAGCAAGACTGGGCGATATTACGCCGCATCGGCCTAGGGTGAAGCACATTATGTAAATTGGTGTTGCATATTTAAGGCAAAAAAGCGGCTTCCTGAATCATCCAGGAAGCCGCTTCTATTGTCAGCTTGTTACATCCAACTTATTCCATCGGAAAGTTATTGCTGCTTGCCACTGTGGTCACCATAACAACGAGTATAATACCGTAGAATACAAGCAAAACGCAAACCAAAATGCCGTAAATCCGGAAATGGTTGCGTAGGTTTTTCCAGGCATCCACAAAAGCGAGTTGATCTGTGAAATTAATAGCGCGTTGAATTTGGGTGGCAAAACGCAGGTGGAAAAAATGAATAAAGAACATAACGGCCACCGTTATCAGGGTAAGAATCGTCATGTAAGGCATTAGAGCACTGTACATGGCGAAAAAAGGATTGTCCCCGCTCATCATTTGCATCATTTGCATAGCTGAAGCCATTGATCCCATAGAAAGCAAAGAAAGCCCTATCCAGATAAAGCCTAAAATGGCGAAAAACATGGCCCATTTAGAGGTTGTCATCCAGTTGCGCTGCATGGTGCTCGTAACGGTTAGCCCTGTGTTGGAATCCTTATCGTGGGCAAGTGTATCATCAAGTATTGACATAAGTTGCAATTTTTAAGGTAAAATTAATATCCTGAAGGTCCGTTGTTTAATAACGCGACGCCAAAAATGAGAAAGGCAAATATGCCCAAGGCTACCAACACAATTAACAAGATGCCAACAAAGCGATAAAAACGCTTTAAGTTGACGAAGGCCAGGTCTAAAAGTACCCTGTTCTCTGTGTTGAGTGCTTGTTTCATCTGTGAAGAAAAAAGGAAATAGAAGTACGCGGGAAAGAAAAGGAACACGCCGTAAATCGCGATGACAAATATGCCAGAGATGAACCCGCTGACACCGCCTGCAAATAACAGAAAAATGCCCGCAAGAGAAACCAGGCCAAATACAATGAATAGCAGGATGGCAAAAAACAAGGCCCAGGCTGAAGTTTCCTTCCAATACTGGCGTACTTCTGGCGTTATCCGCAGGCTGTCATCCATGCTTGGCGCCATTCCCATGTCAATGGGTTGATCAAAGTTTTCCATTGTAAAAACAGAGGTTTAGGTGAAAATTTGAAAGATTGTCGCTGCAAGGTAGCAGCGTACCAAATATGTGCAACAACTTTGCACAAATAATTTTTTAGGCGCATGTTAATTTACACCATTGATTTTGCCACACCTGAATTCGACGAAGCCCTAGCCATCCGTTACGAGGTGCTCCGCAAACCCCTTGGGCTTGATTATTCACTGGAACAAATAGCTACAGAATGGGATAATATCCACATTGCAGCTTTCGATGCCAGTGGCAAAATGACGGGATATTTAAACCTGACCCCCGTTGATGACAAGCTGGTGAAAATGCGACAGGTGGCCGTGGCCCCGGCTTATCAGGGGCAAGGTATTGGCAAAGCAATGGTGGCCTATTCCGAAATGGTCGCCAAGGATCGGAATTTTACAGAAATAGTGCTGCACGCCCGCAAGGCAGCCGTGCCGTTTTACCTAAGTATGCACTATGAAATAGTGGGCGATGAATTTGAAGAGGTATTAATACCGCACTTTAAAATGCGGAAAGCACTAGGCTTTTGATGGCCATGCGCCGCAGTGATTGCTGGGTGTCAAGTGTACGTAAGAGGGTATCCAATGGCACCCAATTCAGGTCTTTTACTTCTGCCAAATCTCCATCAAGCGCTTCAGATTCAGCCAAAAAAACAAAGCGCAAATCGTAGTGTAGATGCTCTGGCACATCGTTTTTTGCAGGAATGATGTGGATGTCCAAATCGAAAACATCCTCCGACAGCAAGGTCAAACCTTGTAAGCCACATTCTTCGGAAGCTTCCCGGCGAGCCGTTTCCAACAGCGAAGCATCGGTCGGTTCTGCATGGCCGCCCGGCTGAAACCACTTGTCGAGTCCACGGTGGTGAATTAAGAGGGCTTTGTCTTTGCCGGGATTGAGCACCCAGGCAGAGCCGGTTAAATGCCCAGAAAGCGTGCTGCGCTGCCAGAACTCATCGTTGAGTTCTACAAATTCAAGTGCCAGAAACTGGAAGAAATTTTCCTCTTCAAAATCCGTTTCTAATTCCGATAGCCAGTCGATAACCTGTCGTTTTTCCATGGTGCGACAAATGTAACAAGTTTGCTTGCTTTGCGTCACGTTGGTGATGAAGATTTTATCCCGTAAATTTCCCTAAAGTTCCAAATATGCGCCATTTGCACCTGCTTCGTTTCGTGATGTTCGAGGATTTTAATGCACCACTTGAGGACTTTAAGGAATACATGCAATAAACCAATTTCTTTTCCCCGTGTTTCTCTCAGCAACATTCCTGCATGAAAAAGACACTCATTCCCTTTGCCCAAGTCGCCCAACTCGCCAAAACTGACATTGCGTATGCCATAGGCGATCCACTGCTCCAACCTTTCTACGAACACCAACCCGTATTGGCTTCTTTCGATGCCATCATAGCGAAGAAAAGCGCGCATGACTATCCAAGGAAAGACCTTGCCGACCTGCTGGAAGAACAATACAAATCTCTTCCCAATACAGGAAAAGTGCTGGATAATATCGCTGCACTACGGCTGGAAAGCACTTTTACCATTACCACAGCCCACCAGCCAAGCCTTTTTTTGGGGCCGCTTTATTTTATATACAAAGCACTGACTGCCATTAATTTAGCAAAAGCTGTGGAAGCGAAAATGGGCGGTAAAAACCGGATTGTACCTGTATTTGTATTGGGTAGTGAAGACCATGATTTGGAAGAATTAAACAAGGCAAATCTGTTTGGCAAAAAAGTGCTGTGGGAACCTGGTTTAACGGGCCCCGTGGGCAGTATGCCTGCAGCTACGGTCGCCCCTGCCTTAGAAGAACTACAATCCATTTTAGGGGACAGTCCATCCGCCAAAGCGCTTTTTGAGCGGGTTGAGCGGGCATATTCCGGCGAAAAGAATTTTGCGGAAGCTACTCAGGCACTTTTGCATGAGTTTATGGGCAATTTTGGTTTGGTGGTCATCAACATGGGAAGCCCCTTGCTAAAGCGGCATTTTATCCCGTTTATGCGGCAGGAGTTGTTTGATCAGCCTTCTTTTCGCATTGTCAACGAAACCATTGCCGAGCTGCAAAAAGCGGGCTTCAAAACCCAGGCAGCGCCGAGGGAGATCAATTTGTTTTACTTGCAGCCCGGTTCCCGCGAGCGCATTGTACACGTGGACGGCGTTTTCAAAGTACTAAATACCGAGCTTGTTTTTTCTGCTGAAGCCATGGAGGCGGAGTTGAATACCCACCCGGAGCGTTTTAGCCCGAATGTGCTGATGCGGCCTATTTTTCAGGAAATTATTTTACCCAACCTCGCGTATGTGGGCGGTGGCGGCGAATTGGCTTACTGGCTTGAAAGAAAGGCCCAATTCGAGCATTTTGGTGTGCCATTTCCTATGTTGGTGCGGCGGCATTCGGTTCTTTGGTTGGATAAAGATGCTGAGAAGAAATTAGAAAAATTCGGGTTTAGTCCTCCCGCATTTTTTGATGATACGGATAAATTGATCCGAGAATACATTGAAAAAAATGCCGCAGGAGAGGTGAGTCTTGCCGCTGAAGTGGAGGATTTGCGCACTTTGTACAATAAGCTTTGTGAAAAGGCAAGTTTGGTAGATCCAACACTGGAAAAATCCTTGCGAGCTGAAGAGGTAAAAGCCATTTCGGGGGTTCAGCAATGGGAAAGCAGGCTTATTCGTGCGGAGAAGCAGAAACACGAGGTTACCATCAATCAAATAAACGGGTTAAAAGAAAAGCTGTTTCCAGGAAATGGCTTGCAAGAGCGTACTGA
>Ga0105044_10001569_pt1 | contig 30710 bp, 23 predicted proteins | sample MAT01_FD_78092 | JGI IMG/M metagenome (GOLD analysis project Ga0105044, IMG submission 78092) | Freshwater microbial communities from Lake Fryxell liftoff mats and glacier meltwater in Antarctica - MAT-01 | ecosystem: Environmental > Aquatic > Freshwater > Ice > Liftoff microbial mat | place...
TCAGACCCTTCCATCAAAATTCAACTACAGGACGAAGGGCTAAGAGCATCGGTAAGAGATTTCCTGGTACGAATATTGATGCAAGCTGCCTGACTTTGCACATTTTTTTGCAAAGTCGAGTTTAAATAAAAACTTAGGAAGTTATTGTTATACAGTTCTAGACGCGAAAGGAATACCACAACAACTAAATTATTTTTTAAAAAATTTGTCGAAAAGATATTTGTTAAACTGTAGAGCTTAATCCTTTAATATTTGGCTGGACATGCCATGTTAAGGCAAAGGCCCCAAAAAAGGGGAAAATGGCACACTGAGCATCTCTCATTTCCCATCTTTGTACTATCAAAATATACCCCTTCCTCATCAGTCTCTATGCGAAACACAAACTAGAAATGCAAATTATCAAAAAAAATAGAACCGTAGTGTATTTTTTTAACATATGAATCCTTTTGTTGAGTTTAAGTAAAAAATTGAATGGAAACAGTTTCCAAGCGACAGGCTATCATAGGGGTTCAAATTCAAGCAAATATTTTTTTATATTTAAAATTATATTTTTTGGGGAGAAGTAGCAACAGTTTAAAAAAGAAATGTTCAGACAAGACGTATTTAAGAAGCAACTACAATCCGGAAGCCATTTTCAACCTGTTTAAAACAATTCGATAAGGCAAGGAGACTTGCCTTATCGATGTCAGCAACTAAGATTTGAAGGGCGTATACAGATTATTTTTTTTGAACTCTTCAACTGACTTAATTTTGTCATAGTCTAGAATATTTTCATCGGATTGAGTGCCTTTCAAAAGAACCCCTAGTCTGGCTTTATTTTGTTTTCCAAAGACGTCATTGGCACACTCTAAACATTCAGTATAGGTGAGTGCTTTAAGCGCTTCAATGCGCTTATCAATCCATTTAAAATCCGCATCATATTCAAACGCGACTACTTGTAAAATTTTGCCCATCTCAACTAAATTCTTCGGGGGCTCTTGCACAGTAGCTAACAAAGCCGATTTAATAGCCAGAAACTGTTCTTCTCTGAGGTGTGAACGTTGCATTTCTTGCAAGAAATCCTCAATAAAAAGTTCGAATCGAGCTAACAGATCTCTTGAATTATGCGTGTTGGACTGCACAGCAAAAAGATTAAACAAATGTTGTTTTATTTCTTCAGCCGAGGAAAAAATCAAATAACCTGTCTGTTGTTTGGTACGCAATGTAGAAAAAAAAGGTTCTTTCATGGCTTGCATGATGATTTGTTGAGAAGCTCTATTTTTAAATGAGAATGGCTGACCTTCGATAGCTAGAATCACTGCATTCCCTTGAGACTGAGTTTGGCATTCCATACAGTAGGGACCTTGATTTTTTTTCAAAACCACCACCTCCACCTTGGGCCACTCATTTTTAGGATATGGCTCGGCTGGAAATTGTTTTTTTATTAAAGTTGCACACTCTTGAGCTTCGTCTTTTGTCATATTCCCATAGAGTAAGCCTTCGATGAAAACTTTCTGGAAAAGCTGCTTTTTATAAGCTTTAAACTGATCGAAGGTCACATTTCGAATCGCCTCAGCTTTCTGTCCTTGTGTCGAAAAATTCTTATAAAGGATTTCGCGAAGAAACTCTGAGGCCTGCTGAATGGGCATTTCTTGAGAAAAGTTCAAATATTTCCTCAGCAAAATATCTTTGTAAAGTTGAAAGCTGCTTTCGCCAATTTCATTATTTTTAAGAGCCTGCAAGATTTTTTCAAAAAGGGTTAAGGCCCCTTCATTATATCCATCCAATGAAACTGCAATTCCATTTGTCCCTTGTTCGATTGAATAATTTAATCCACCTAATTTAGCTGTGTAGCTCAATTGATTCAGTGTCTCCGTGACCCCTTTGATATAAAGATCAGCCAAGACTAATTTAGTGGGATTATCTGCCAGCACTTCTGGCGTTCGCAATTTAAAAGACCAATAAATTTTTGGTTCTCTATAACGATAATCGGGGGCAAAATAAATTAATCCTTGGGCATCGTCTTCAATTTTAGAAGGCTCTGGAAGGTAGCCAGCATCTGTTTTTTCTATTAAAGGATACTTAAGGGTTAGATGCTCGGGCACAAATGGATTTGGAGCTGGCAAATCTATTGCAGGATGCGGGGCTGCCTTTTTCCATTCTTGCAGGACTTCCTGCGGAATTGGCTTTATCGCAAAAGCAGCTCCTAACCATTTTTCTTTTTGGTCGGCTGCCACCCCAGATTCCGCTGGAGAAGCAATCACTTGGATTTCACAGCGCGCCGGAGTAAGAGTCTCCAAAAACTCTTGTAGGAGGGAAGCATCATATGTTCCAATAATCTGAGATCTCTCTGGATAAGACTCGAGAGGTTCTTCAACAATTAAGCGAATTTGTTTCATTAAATCTGTAAATTCTTCGTCTCTGACTTGATATTGATAATCAATAATTTCAGTTTTTTGTAGTTCTTTAAAAAGATAAGGAGGAATTCCTTTTTCTTTTAAATTGGCAATGGCCTGAAAGCAGCGTAGAATGACTGTATTTACTTCATTCAGACCTTCTTTAGTCAAATCAATTTCTAGATAGAATTCAAATAACTTCTCGCCAGATTTCATTCCTCCACAGCGCAGTTCTTCAGCCAGTTTTTCTCTTTTTAATTGAGCCAGTAAACTTTCTTTACCTTCGTGGCCAAGGACAAAACAGACTAATTCGCTGGGCTTAGCTTCGAGAAATTCAGCAAATTTAGCAGGCATTTCCCAAATAAGAGCTACAGAGCGTAGGCTTTTATAGGGCTCTATATAAATCATTTTTTCTCTGTTCTCAGATGAAAAACTGGGCACAGTTGTACTGAAAATCTCTTTTTGAATATTAGGGATTTCCGAAAAATCTTCAACGACATGAGACAGCATTTTTGCTAATGGTTCAGAAGAATAAGCCACTAATTTCATCAAATTGGCACTGTAATGCTTGCGATACCAGTCGATTAAGACTTCACGTGAAACCTTTTTCAAAGATTCACTGTTACCCATATTGAAAGCAAAATTAGGATGATTGGGGTTTGACAACTGCTTATGGACATATAGCTGGCGGAAATCGTCATTCTCAACATTTTTGGCATACTCTTGATCAATAGCCTTGAGTTCTCTATCTACACCTGAGGGATTAAATAATGGATCTTTAAAAAATTGAGAAAAACGATCCAATGTTGGAAAAAAGGCCTGGTTATCAACCGTAAATAAATAACTGGTGTTGTTGTTCATTGTAAACGCATTCAACATGCCGCCATTTTCATTCACAAATTGACTATACTCAGATTCTGAAGGGTATTTTTTGGTCCCTAAAAAGAGTAAATGCTCTAAAAAATGCGCAATGCCTGGATATTCCTTTGGATCTTCCCAACTACCTACTTTCACGCTGAGAGCTGCTCCAGATTTTTGAGCTAGGGGATCTGAGATTAAATAAGCTTCTAAGCCATTATTTAAGCGTATCTTTAAAGTTTCGCGTTTGGCGAGTGAGGGAGTTAAGATAGGGAGCTTTGCTTGGTCTTCTATAAGTGTGTAAGAAGCCTCGACAGCAAATGCCGAAGCATATATTCCTGTAAATAAAGCCACAAAACCTAAGCTTTTTAGGCAGTTCATCCATCTGTCTTTCATCGCACACCTATATGTTTTACTTTCTATTTACCTACATTGTTCTGAAGGACTTCAGCACCTCAGATTAGCAAGCGCCGATTTTAACACAGTTGTATTTTGTTTAATAGATACACAAGTCAAAAAAAATCGCAGATAACTAAGATAATAAAAAACGAAAGTCTTCTTCTGAAAGCTGGCTTTGAGTGTAGGAATCATCAAAGAGGCTTTCAATTAGGTTGCGCTTGTGCTCTTTAAGCTTTTGAATTTTTTCTTCGATAGATTGAACGGTAATAAATCTTTTAGCAATCACAGTTTCTTTACGCCCAATTCGATGTGCACGATCGATCGCCTGGTTTTCGATGGCTTCATTCCACCACGGATCAAAAAGGTACACATAATCTGCGGATGTCAAATTAAGCCCAATACCGCCAGCTTTCAAGCTGATAAGAAAAAGCGGCACAGCTGCATCTTCCTGGAATTGAGTGACCACTTGCTCCCGGTTTACAGTCCCTCCGTCGAGGTAGACAAATTTCCAATTCCGCTCAGTAAACTTCTGCGCAATTAATTTTAACATGCTGGTGAATTGGCTGTAGACCAACACTTTTTTATTTTCTTCTAAAATCAATTCTAAGTCTTGTAGAAGGGCTTCTAATTTTGCGCTAGGTGCAGGGGCAGCTTCTTGCTGAGCCGTCACAAGTAAAGGATGGCAGCAGATTTGCCGCAGACGCAGGATGGCTTCTAATACCTCCATCCGATGCTTTGACATTCCATCCAATTCCACTTTTTTAAATAAATTGCCTCTTACACCGCTTAGATAATCTTCATACACTTGACGTTGCTCTGAGGCCATCTCAATCCAAACAATTTGCTCGATTTTTTCCGGCAGATCTTTAGCAACCTCTTCTTTTTTACGACGCAGCACAAAAGGCTTGATCTTTCTTTTAATTTTTTGCAAATAGCGTACGTCACCTTCTGAGGCTTGCAAATCCCCTTCAAATGTTTTTTCATCACCAAGTAAATCAGGCATTAAAAAGTAAAAATGCGACCAGAGCTCGCCGAGATGATTTTCCACAGGGGTGCCGGTGATGGATAATTTAAAAGCTCCCTTGAGTTGTTTTAAAGACTGTGCTGTTTGTGTATGAGCATTTTTAATCGCTTGAGCTTCATCGAGAAAGATGCCTTGGAATTCAATTTGCTTAAAGAGAGCTAGATCGATTCTCAAAGTTGTGTAAGAAGTTAACAGAATCCCTTTTTGATTCCACTGGTCGAATTGCTTGCGGGAGGCCCCATGATGAATCGTAAGAGACCAATCCTTTAAAAAACGTTCAATTTCTTTCCTCCAATTAAAAATCAGCGAGGTGGGAACAACAATTAAAATAGGAAGGTTTGGGTCTAAAAGCGCTAAAAAAGCCAGCACTTGGACAGTTTTTCCAAGACCCATATCGTCAGCAAGAATGCCATTAAAATGGTGATCATACAGAAATTTTAACCACTTAACCCCTTGCGCTTGATAAGGCCTTAGCTCTCCTAAAAAATTTGGGGATGATGGGAAAATAGTCTCATCGTTCCATGCGGTAAGACTCTCTCGTAATTGATCGAAAGAGCGATCGGTAGAGATTTGATAGGGGGACTCAAATAGTTCTGCTAAAGCGCCAAAATGATTTTTTTTGACTCTCAAGCCGCCGCTTACGATTTCCCCCTCTTCTGCTAGCTGGGCAAAACTCCCTTTCTCAAGAGTCTGGGGTAACAATCCAACCACACCGGCTCCAATTGAAACGAATCGATCTCGACGATTAAATGCCCCAACGACATCAGCCAAATTGGCTTCATGAGCCTCAAAGCGCACCTTACCGCGGATTAGGATTTCGGTTTGCCCCGCCTGAAGCTGCAGAGAGACGTCTGAATGACCAATCACCCGATTTCCCTGACAATCGAGCACCGTCCAACCCAACTCCAATAGAAAACTCAAACTTTTAGGCACTTGATCTAATGGACAATAGTAGTGAGAAGTTCCGACTGTTTTAATCTGAAAACCAGTCTCGACCAAATCATCCTCCCAAAGCTTTTCTGTGGATTTATCCCGGTGCACTTTGCCAATCTCGAGATGACCTGATTTGAAATAAGGCACCCTCACTCCCTCATAAATCATCCACAAGTCAGCAAAAGAACCCAAACGATCTTTTAATACTAAGCAGGGAATAGGCGAAGAATCAGCTTTTTCACTAGGACTTTGATGCTCAAAAATAATTCTAGGGCTTTCTTCGTTATCTTCAGCATGTTCTCGGAGAAAACGTTTTACCCAATCAGGACTCTGCTCCGAAAGTGTTTTTTGGAGGACTTTCCAGGAAACATCGGTCGCAATCATTCTTAAGAATGGGCTTTTGATAAACCAGTGGGGTGGCCCCCCCGCGATAAAATTACAATCACATACATCGATTATCTCTTCTCGAAGACGTAACTTGCCATGCACCTGTTGGGTTTCTTTGCCTTTAACTTCATAGAAGAATTCTACAGGAGTGAAAAAATCTGGAATAAGAGGGGTACCTTTAAAAAATAAGCGTCCAGTGGCAGCTAAAAGCTTTAATAATTTAAAAGATGCTAAACCTGTAATTTTTACAATTAGAGAGCCATTTTCATGAATGATAGAATCATTTTTGATAAAGGCTAGTACCTCGGAATCTACATTTTCGCTTTCTTTTTGCAATGAGGCTAGCGTTTCATTTTTGGCAATCAAAGTTTCATGATTGCGACTTATTTTAAGAAAGAAGCCTCCCTCTGTGCTTAAGCCTTTATCTAAAATAAAATATTTAAATGCCATATACTATCTCAATAAAATCTATTAATTTACTTAAATTTCTATTTGTTTGAAACGATAAATCTACTAAAATGAATTTCATTAAATAAAAGGAATAACATGGTTTCTCCACTTTCTCAAAAAGATTATCTCACTTACTTTGATGCCATACATGCTTTCACTACTGTCACACTGCATGGAATTGAAAATGTCAGTCTTAAAGATCAAACTTTTATTCCCATCAATCGATTCAATTGGATCCATTCCCATATTTTAGGCATCGGTAGAGTTATCGGGGCGGTTTTTTCTAAAAGAAAACGCTTAAATAGACAAAAAGAAACAGATCAAAAAATTTCCCGTTTGACAGACTCTATCCGCGTGATTAATGAAACCAACCAACGTATTGTGCCGCAAGTGAAAAAGAGCGATACAGCTGGTTCTTTGATTGCCCACAACTACTATACCTTGAAGGCAAGTAAGCTGCATCAGGAAGCTCTGCAGCAATTTACTAATTGGAATAAAAAGATTGAAAACATCACCAAAAAAAGAAAATCACTTAAAAATCGTCTCAATCGATTTATAGGATTCGCAATTACTTCATCAAATCCCCTAACTGTGGCTAATACACCTCAAGGCACTTTAATAGAAATTCCCAATGTGAATTTCTTCAAATTCTCTTCTCAGCCTTTTATTAGTATTTGTAGAGGCTATCGCGGGTTTTCAAATCGCAAAAGAGGCTTGGGTTTGATCAATCACTCTCGCCTTCAAATTATGGGAGGGATGTCTCAGGAAGCTGTCAAAAAAGGTGAGGAGATTTTAAAAAAAGAAAAGAAATTAGATGTGACTGAGAAAATGGCCTTTGAAAGTGCTTCCATGACATCTACTGATTCCATGGCACTTGAAGAATATATGGAGACTCTCGCTTTAAATACCTTCAAGAGTGGGCATGGTCAACTAGAACTTTCAGAGGAGATTCTGCATTTTGAAACTCAAATTGGAGGAGCTCTAATAGAATCTTTCAAGAAAGTTGAGAGCTTTGATTTACTATTTCCACTCTTCCGCTCTGCCAAACATCACTTTTGCCACAATCAAACTTCAAAAATGCAAGCCATTCATGTTTTAATGAATGGAATTTTTAAACCTTATGTGGCCAATCATTTTACGCAATTGACAGAAGCCGATTTAGAAAAGTGGCTAAATGAATCTATAGCACTCTTTCCAGAAGAAATACCTTGGATGAAAGCCCTTTTTTTTGAGGAAGTCATCCGTGCATTTTTAGCGAATGCCCCAGCAAAAAAAGAGAGTTTGCGCGCTTTTTCTAGCAAGCATTTAGTATGCACGCAACTCTCTTTGGAGTACATTACAAGAAAGCTAAACTAGTTTTCTTGCTCTTCTACATCTTCTCTTGGGCTTGACACAGGTGTAAGCTCAGGAGACACCAACACAAAACTTTCACCTAATTCATCCCCTGATCCCTTTGATTCAACTACAGGTTTTTCAAGATTCTCAGATAGTTGTTCATTTGTTTCAGCTTCAATTGGCTTTTCAAAACTGTCAGGTGAGGATGTTTTAGATTCTTCAGTAGAAAGAGTTGAAGATGTAGATTTCTCTGCTTTTAGAGTTCTCATTTTTCTAGTAGGTCGTTTCCTGTTTGAAGGCGCAACTCTTCCTTTATTTATTGATGCAAGTCGAGGAGGGCTAGCAACTGCTTGAGAGGTGCTAAAGGAATCATCTTTTGAAACTGATTGACTTCCTAAATCATATAGTTCCTCAAATTGTGCGTCAGGACAGCTACTTGTCATGAGTTCCATTTCTTCTGCTGTCGGGGTGTAATCCATCCCTCCATCATGAATATCTTTTTTAGCATCAGCTTGTTCAGCTGATGGCTTTTCGTCCCCCCCACCATTTTGTTTATCTTTTTCAGCATCAGCTTGCTCAGCAGCAACAAATTTACCCTCCAAATTACGAGGAATTTTAGGGGGAGTTGCGCCCTTCGGAGAAAAATTTAGGTGCGCTATTTTCTCACCTAGACTTGAAGGTAATTTATTGGGAGGGGTTTTAGCTGCTAATTTCTCCGAAGAAGATGGCGCCATAGCCTTTTGCTGCCAATTATCTGCAATAGATGATAGCCTAGAACCTTTCTCTGGGGCTGATCCAGGTGTGCGAGGAGGTAAACTAGACGGAATCGGGTTTGGTGAGAAAGTCTTCGATACTAAAACAGGGGCTTTGTTTTGTGGTTGAACTTTGATTTTTTCACTAGGAATGACTGGCGGTGCATTCACTTGCGAAGATAGTTCTGATATGGAAGGCGCCGTCTGAGATGCCTCTTCAGGGACAACGACAGTTTTCTTCTCCGGCGTGGATGAGGGGCTCCCTTTACCAATTGTTGCGGCTAAACCTTTTAGAAATTCAGGAGTTTTCTTAGTGGCGGTAATTTGAACTTTAGCCGGCAAATTTTTTACAGCAGCTTTTTCAGCTACCTTCTGTTCCCACTGAGCAGCTATGTTTGAATGACGTCTTTCAGTCACTGAAGGTTCGTTTGGAGTCGTTTGAGCGGGATTAGTTACATTATTATGAAAAACATGTTTGACTACGGGGATTACGCTTGGATCCATAGGATTTTGAGTAGATGGAGTTTTTGACGAAATATGAGCACTTTGAGGTCTTGGAGCAGGTTTTGGTTGTGTAGTCGTTGTGCCAGGTTGAGCCGCTTTTGGTTGGGCTGTCGCTGCAGCCGGTTGAGTATTCGATGACTTTGGAGCCGCTTTTGGCTGCGCTGTCGCTGCAGCTGGCTGAGCATTCGATGACTTTGGAGCCGCTTTTGGCTGCGCTGTCGCTGCAGCCGGTTGAGCATTCGTTGGCTTTGGAGCTGGTTTCAACTGTGAGCTTGATGGAGCTTGCTTCCCTGGATTTGAGGGTTGACTTGAGGAAGGATTTCCCTCCCGCTGGCTAGCCTCAGCTTCTGGAACTCTTTTTTTCAGTTCTTCATGCAGATGTTTTAACGAAACAGGGATTGCTGTTTTAGAAACAGGAGGCGGAGGTGGTGCCGTCGGTGGCGGTGAAGCTGGATTATTCGTTTTCTGTTCTTTAGGAAGTTTTTCAGATACTTTTTTGTCAGGTGTTTTGGGTGTTTTTTTAAACAGATTCCTAATTTTTCTTAGGATTTTTTTAATGTATTCTTTAATTGCCTTAAATCTTTTATTTTCGCCTAAGGACCGACTGCTGTCATATTCTGGAGCTCTATCTCGATTACTCCTCAAACATTTATGAGTTAAATTGCCAATCAGTGCATTAAGAGGATTTATTTGCTTTTGTTCAACTCCAACATTCCCAAGATTAAACTCAAAATTTATCCAATTAATTTTCATTGTGATTTCCTTCATTAATCTTTGATGACTCAAGTTCGTTTAAAAAATAATAAAACACTAATTAAGAAGACTTTGATTTTTCACTGAACAGTATATTTTTTTGATAAATATCAGAAATAGGCCACAAAATCTACTCTCAGCAATAAAAATTCAAAATCCGTCTTAATGATTTCAAGGATTTTACTAAAGATTAACGCCACATTAATCAAATTGAAAAAACAATGCAACAGGTAAAAAACAAAAACTATTTTTAGTTCATCGAAAAAAGTACATTAAAGTATTAAAACATTATTTTTAATGATCAACAGTATGCTTTAAAATAGGAAAACGCGCTGCTTTAACTTCATCAAGACGAGAAACTGTTAAAGTGTAGGGTGCATTTTGAACCAATTCAGGCTGGGTTTCAATTTCGTTAACTATTACTTCAATAATTCTAACAAATTGATCTAAAGTTGCTTTAGATTCAGTTTCAGTGGGTTCAATTAACATGCATTCTTTAATGATTAAAGGAAAATAAATGGTAGGAGCGTGAACTCCATAATCTAATAATCTTTTGGCTATATCCAAAACCCTCACGCCTTTTGAAAGATATTGATCTGCTTGTAAAACAAATTCATGCATACAAGGTTGTGGAAAAGGAACTTTAAAGAAGGGGGCTAATTTGTTTTTAAGATAATTAGCATTTAAAACTGATTGCTCAGCAATTTTACGCAGTCCATAATGCCCATGCAATTTAGCATAAAGATAAGCCCTTAAACAGATTCCAAAATTGCCTTGAAAAGAAGCAATATTGCCTATGCTTGTTTTAGAATGATTTTGAAGACGGTATTCTTCTCCATGCTTGATTACACGCGGCATAGGGAGAAATTCTTCTAACTGTTGAGAGCAAAGCACAGGCCCAGCTCCTGGTCCCCCACCTCCATGGGGTGTGGAAAAGGTTTTATGCAGATTAATGTGCATTACATCAAATCCCATATCGCCCGGCCGGGCTAGGTTAAGCATTGGATTAAGGTTGGCCCCATCATAGTATAAAAGGCCGCCGCTTTGGTGTACGAGGCTAGAAATTTTTAAAATAGCAGGGCTGAATAATCCAAGTGTATTTGGATTTGTTAGCATGAGTCCAGCTGTTCTTTTTGAAAGCGAAGCCTCCAGCTGCTGCAGATCCATATCTCCATTTTCATCGGTACGGATTGAAATCAGCTTATATCCATTCATGGCAGCTGTGGCTGGATTCGTTCCGTGGGCGCTATCGGGAATGAGCATCTCGCAACGGTTGTGATCCCCGCGTTTCTTATGATAGTCGGCAATCATCCGAATCCCCGTAAATTCCCCTTGGGCTCCAGCATTAGGGACGAGGGTTCCAGCCGCCATTCCAGAAATCTTGCATAGGATCTCCAAAAAATCATAAATAATCTGCAAACAGCCTTGAACTGATTCATTTGGAGCTAAGGGGTGGCAATGCGTAAATTCTGGCAGAGAAGCAGCCCATTCATTAATGCGAGGATTTAACTTCATCGTGCAGCTACCTAAAGGGTAGAAATGCGTATCGATAGACATATTTTTGTGTGCTAATTGAGAAAAATGTCTGGTTAAATCCAACTCAGAAACTTCGGGCAAAAGGAGTGGTGTTGCCCGACACAAGTCTTTTGGGGGTGAGAAAGCCGCAAAAACGGGATCTTCAGCGGGTAAACTATAAGCACGTTGCTTGGCTTGAGATTTTTCAAAAATTGTTTGGCTCATACACTCAGTTCCTTTGCCACGCTAACGTAGCGATCCAACTGCATTTTACTTTTAGTCTCTGTCACTGTCACTAGAAACCAGTTGCTTAAGTTTGGATAAAATGAATCCACAGCGAGCCCCAATTCAATATGGTGCTTTCGAAAATAGTGCTGCACGTGTGCGGCAGAATGGGGAAATTTCACCAAAAATTCGTTAAAAATAGCTCCTGAAGTGGTTTCGATTCCTGAAATTTTTTCCAATTGCTGTTTAAGATAAGCTGCTCTTTGATAATTTGTTAAAGCTAATTGAGGTAAACCTTCCTTGCCGTACCATAACATTACAATCAAGCTTGCTAATGCTGCTAAAGCCTGATTGGTGCAGATATTGGATGTGGCTTTTTCGCGACGGATATGCTGTTCTCGGGCTTGCAAAGTCAGCACAAAGCCCCGCCTTCCTTGCTTGTCTACCGTTTCCCCAACAATTCTCCCTGGTAATTGACGCAGTAAAGCTTGCTTGCATGCCACATAACCGGCATAAGGGCCTCCGTAATTTAATGCTAAACCAAAAGGCTGGCAATCTCCAATAGCGATATCTACACCCAATTCTCCCGGAGGAGCAAATAGGCCATACGATAAAGGATTGGCACAATGAATCACTAAGGCTTCAAATGGCTTAGTAAGCGCAACCACCTGTTTCATATTTTCAATATTTCCAAAAAAATTGGGAGATTGGATGAGAATGGCAGCCGTTTGCGCATCTAGCTGAGATTTCAAGGCATCAAAATCCAACTCCCCTGAAACACCAAAAGGAATTTTGACAATGTCTATGCCGTGCTCCGCCAGATACTGTTCTACGACAGCTTGATAATTGGGATGTACAGAAGCTCCCATCAGAATTTTTTTTCGCTCTGGATGACTTCTTAAGGCAATCAAAACTGCTTCGGCGCAGGCAGAAGCTCCATCATAGGCCGAGGCATTAGCAACATCCATTCCTGTCAGAGCACAAATAGCTGATTGAAATTCAAAAATAATCTGCAGCATCCCTTGCGAAGCTTCGGGCTGATAGGGGGTATAAGAGGTCAAAAATTCTGATTTACTGCAAATTGCACCTGTCAGTGCAGGAATGTAATGCTCATAGGCTCCTGCGCCTAAATAATTTTCATAATCAGAAAATGTATTTTTGGCTGCTAACGATTTTATGAGTTTGCTGCCTTCGTACTCAGAGAGGCCATCATCAACAGTCGGCCTGGCCAGTTTAATTTGAGCTGGAATATCTGCAAATAACGCATCGACATCAGTAATACCGAGAAATTGCAACATTTCTTGAATTTGAGGTTCTTGATTTGAAATATAATCCATACTCTGGCCTGTTATTTGAATAGATTGTGATATTCTTCCTGACTCATCAAATTGGCTAGTTCTGCGGGATCTTTGAGTTCAATTTTAAATAACCACCCCTCATTTTCCGGTGATGAATTGACTGTTTGCGCCTCCGTAGAAAGCAGAGTGTTGACGGCAATAATTTTACCTGAGACGGGTGAATAAACATCTGCGGCAGCTTTGGTTGATTCTAGTACAGCAGCTTCGGACCCTTTTGAAATCTCTTTGTCAACTTTGGGAAGTTCAACATATACAATATCTCCCAATTCCTTTTGGGCATAATCGGTTACACCTACAGTTCCAATATTTCCCTGGAGTTCGATCCATTCGTGAGACTCTGAATATTTTTTCATTGTATTTTTCCTGGGTTAACAAAGGGCAATTTTACAATTTGAGCAGGTATCATTTGCTGACGTACTGCCACAAAGATGATTTCTTTTTCATTAAGGGGTTGATTGACTAATATGAGAGCGATTGCTTTATTCAAGGAAGGGGAAAAAGTTCCTGAAGAGACCTTTCCAATCAGTTGCTCTTGAAAGAACACCTGGTATCCTTCACGTGCAATCCCAGAACCTAGCAGCTGAATGCCGTAAGCAAAGCGTTTACGTCCGCTCTGTTCTAACTGCATAAGAGCCGCTTTGCCTAAAAAATCTGTTTGAGTCATTTTTACAGTCCATGCAGAAACGCTTTCATTAGGTGAGATGGTGTCGCTAAGTTCGTGACCATAGAGCGCATATCCCATTTCTAGACGCAGCGTATCACGCGCTCCAAGGCCTATTGGCGCTACTTTTTGTTGAGTTGTAAAATATTCCCAGAGGGGGGGAATAGATTTTAGCTGAGCAATCAATTCAAATCCCCCAGCACCAGTATACCCAGTTGCAGCTAATATCAAGGGGGCCCCTTCATAAATAGCTTTTTGAAAATGCATAGGTTTAAGGTGGTTGGCTTGGGGAAACAAACTGCTGACAGCGGCCAGCGCCTGGGGACCTTGGACGGCTAAAATTCCCTCTTCAGCAAAACGCGGGTGAATTTTTACATTCCAATCGCGAGCATAACGTTGTAAATGATTTAAATCTTTTTGCCGGTTTGCAGCGTTGACAATGACAAAAAAATGTTTAGAGTGATGTCGGTAAACGATGAGATCATCAACGCTTCCTCCAGCCTCATGCATCCAAACCGTATAGGTTGCTGAGAGATCAGGTTTTTGAATTAAGCGATTGGTCGATAAATAATCGATAAATTGTTCGGCGTCTTCTCCTTCTATATCTATCTTACCCATATGTGATAGATCAAATATGCCTACGCGCTCACGAACTTCATGATGTTCAGCGAGAATGCCTTGATATGAAATGGGCATTTCCCAACCACTAAACTCCACCATTTTGGCATTGAGAGCCCGATGTGTATCATTGAGGAGCGTTTTCTCCATTAATAAGCCTTAGACTTGCCCATAAAGAAGGTTGTTGATCGATTTGAAACTCGCTTGATAGAACTACAAAATGCTGCGCGGCCATTTTAGGTCGATTAATGCGATAAGTAAAGCCTAGCCTATCAAATTGTTCTGGATCATATCCATATAAACATTGTCGGGGAATAAAAATTTGTATGGTATGCTCTTTGGCTGAAAAAGTTGTTTTTAGCTGAAGCTCTTTAGGGTCGCAGAGTTCGTGAGTATCTTCAGTTCGAAAATGGGTCATTTCGCCACGAGAAACGTCCTCAACTTCTTTCGGCAAAAAGAAAAAATGGTGGCAAAAACGCGTATTAAACCCTGTATTTTTCATATCGCGTGTATCTAGAAAAAGTTCTACACTGTTGCCTTTTTGAATATCAGGATAATCGGCTTCGGTAAATGGTTCTTTAACCAAAATCGTGCAGCCAATCCCTTCACTATTCCATCCTAAAGCAACTTGGGCAAAAGCATCTTCCCCAGAAAGACCTGAGGTATCGGGTAGATAGTAACGCTCAAGAGTCGATTTTGGAAGAAAAAAATCTTTGCTTTTTTCGAATTGGCGGCAATGAGTTTGAAGTTGAAAAAAATTAAGTGAGCTTAATGAGACAAAATCATCCATAACAGTTTCACTTTTATGATTTGGGAAAATAGCGAGCTCTTTCTGGCCTAGTCTGCCAAAAAGAGCTCAACTTCCAATTTTTATTCAGTCTGAAGAGGCAGGAATCTCAGGTTCGATTTCTTCGTCTCCTTTCCTTGAAAGATAGTCAAAAGAAATAGCTTTCTTTTCAGCGAATTCTTCTAACAATTTCTTCATCAGCATCCGTTGAGCTTCATCTGAGAGCATCTGTTTAGCAGCAATTAGATGATTTTTAAAACTTTCATCTTCTTGATTCAGTCCTTTATCCGTTACAGAAAAGAAAAAGATATCTCCGTTTGGTAAAGGCTGTACAGCAGACCAATCACCAGGGGACATCTTAATCGCTTTATCTCTACTAATCATAGAAGAAGTGCGATCGCGATCGATGGTAAATCCTTCTTTAGAAAGCTTCCACTGATTATTCAAATTCGAGGCTGCTTTTAGCGACTTTGGTGTCGACGAAGAAGACTCAGCGATGTATTCGTTCAGTTTAGCTGGATTTTTTAAAGCGGTCTGATGTGCATTTCGAAGATGTGCATAAAAACGCAAAGGCGCGCTTAATTCTGGTGTTAAGTTTTGAATGACCTGACTGCTTTCTTGGGGGCGATTTTTACGATAATCTTCTGAAATGGCAGATAAAAGAGAAGCAAAGTATTGCTCAGCAACTTTGCCTTGCACAGCGCTAAACTCTTTCCATGCTTTATCTTCATTTTGAAAATCAGCAGGATTATTTTCTCTTATCGCTAGATAATGAGCTTCGAGAAGACGTTTTAATATCTCATTTAGAGTACCCGCTTGAGAGGCTTCTTCAAAGGTCATAATTTCTTCTGCGGGAGCTCTTTCCAGCACTGAAATTCTATAAAAATTCGATCCGTTCGCCGAATATTGCTTTAATTTCTCTGCTATTTCTAGGGATTGAGGATTAGGAGGCGTCTCTTGACCCACCAATGGAGCCTGATCGAGCAAATCGATCAATTCTTGAGGGTTTTTCAAGCCTGAAATTAGTGGATTGCTTCCTTTTTTCTGGATATTAAGCGTAGTTTTTTTGGATTTAGCATCCTCTAAAGCTTTAGCCAATCGACTAGCATCTTCCTCTAGAATTTGAGCACGGGCAAAACTGTCTACTCGATTACGTGTCTTTGGATCCAATTCGTCTAGTGCAGCAAAGCGCTCCTCTTTATTTCCGAGGGGTTTTAAGCTTAATTCCGGAAACTGTTTTTGCAACTTAATCCAATTTGCATCCGCTACTTCCCAATTCCAGGTCTCTTTAATCCCAATCGAAGATTGCAGGGCTTTTTTATCAATTTCAGCAATTTCGACTAAATACCTTTTCTGGACAAGTTCCGGGTGCATTTTTGAGACTTCAGCAGCCGTTTTGTATTGTCCCGGTAGGCTGAGTAGATCTTTCTGATCTTTAGAGTCTTTTGCAACAGCTTCCAAATAAGCTTCAAATTTTTGCAGAGAACGCCAGTCATTGAATTGAAGAGAGGGAGGCAGTTGGTAAATATCTCCTCTAACTGATTCGTTATCATATTGGTACACTTGCTCGACAGTTGCAGGATCGATAAAAGCTGAATTTCCCATATCATGAAAGAGGCGTCTAAACAGCAGCACTTGACGCCAAATTTGGGCAGCGCTATTTTGATCCATATTCATTCGACGCAATTGTTCCTTAAAGTACTCGCGACTGCTTGCTAATCCGATGTAAGGACTCGTGCGGTTTTCTTGAAAACTCTTCTCTGATTGGCGGATTAAATCAGCCAAAGCTTCATTTTTGGTCACTTTGTAGCCTCTTTCTTCGGCTACTTTGGCAGAATTAATGATAAACTGAGAAACTAGGTGAATAAATCGAGATCCAAACCAATCTTCAGCTGTATGGTAACCAAAAAGTGAGAGGTCAATCCGTTCTAGATTAGGGTCTGGTGTTACCCAATTATACTGTCTTTCTTGATAACGCAGCACATTGCGCACTATGGAAGCAGGTAATTTGCGCTCTCCCAAGTACAGCTGTACGCGTGAAGAAAAGCTATCTGAATCAGTCGCTTGATTGGATAGGCGCAAAAGATCAAATGAGGATTTGACATCGGGAGCTAAATGGGTCCACACTGAATCCATTCCTAAAAACTTGGCTTGAGGATGAGTATAAAGAGCATATCTCTTTTCTTTTTCCAATTTCCTTTGGAGTTCTTCATTTAGATCTTTTTGATAGTGCTGCACTAAAACTTCAGCAAGACCTGTTTGCAGAAAATCTTGTTTGATGACCCCATTATTTAAAAAATTTGGGCCCCAAGAGCCTCCAAAGAGAAGTTTGTCTTCCCCATCTGTTGAAATAAAATGTACCATATTTTGCAAGTCAGTGCGGCTAATTTTGGAGCCATCAACGGCTTGAAATGCAGGTTCATCGCGCCAAGCAGTGGAAGCGATTTCATTGTATGTTCCAAAAAAAGAAAATGTAATCACAATGACTACAGTAATAACTGCGTAAAAATAGCGTTCATAGGTGCGAAAAAAATGGAGCATAAGATCAATATCCTTTTTTCAGATTAATAGGTCTCCAATCAGTCATTAAAACGTAGGAAATCTTAACAAATGTCGTGGATAACCACAAACTTTTTCAGCGATAAAGCCTTAGAGGTTAAAAAATTGTTAATATAGGTGACACATACTAATCTTTTTAATTAACTAATTTGTTATAATACTATTTGAGACGAAACAATTTATTGATAGGATTTAATTATGCCTGATCCAATCCATCATCTAGCCCAAGTTACCTATTCAGCTGAGCAAATGACTCAGAAAATTAAAGATAAGGTTGCGGAGTGGGGGCATAGCATCTCGACTCAACTCAGCAAACACTCGCCGCAGCTCATGAAGAAAATGCAAGGTCTTGCTAATAAAAGGTTAAGCTCAAATCCCGCCCCTGTTAAACAGGTAAACACGCCTAAAGCTAGCGCCACACCCTCTGTTAAACAGCAAAAAGAATCGAGTAAAATGGCTAAGAAAGCTATTCAATTTTTCGACAACCTCAAGACTAAGTTTAATAAATCGTATGAAGCCATTAAAACTAAAGATGAAGTATCAAAGGAAGCCAAGGCGCTGCTAAATGGCTCTAAGAAATTTACAGAGCTGGATGCCAAGGAACAAGGAATCATTAAACTCTATTTTTCCGCCTGCACGCCGAAAGAAGCAGAAAATATATTTAAGTCTTTAGTGAAATCAAATAATCCCTCGACCTTAGCTATCTTCCAGTCAGTGATTTCAACGGATCGTGAAAAAATTCTTAACCACCTCTTAAAGAGTAAGGGGTTTAGCCAAGAATTCGTCAATCATGTCAAAGCTCAAGTCGTAGAATCGGGACCTCAAGAAGTATTCGCATTTTTAAACTCTTCTCCATCAGTACTTTCACAGCTGACAGCGAATGCTTTACTCACATCCGAAGCTTCGATGACAATTCCTGGAACAGACCACCAAATTTCCATCAAGGAATATACTAAAGAAAGCTTGGTTAATCTCTGCCAGGGGGATCAAGCCACAATCGCTCAAAATCGGAATTTTTTACTAAATATTCCTTCCAATCATCTGCAAGAAACTTTAGGTGAAGTTTGGAATAATAACCCTGCTGACGCCTTAAAAACCATTGCCACACTTCAGCCCTTTGCCAAGGAAGGCGACATATCAGGCACTGAAGTAGGGATTAGAGATTTCTTGGAGGAAAAACTCAGATCTTCCGAGGCTAAACAATCATTTTTGCATGAAATCTCCGCTTTTCATCCCGATGATGCTCAAGGGATGGCTGCAGTTCTTAGTGCCGTCCCTCCCCTAATGTCAGAGGGCATTTTCAAGCAAATTATCGAGGACAAATCTTACAAACAGGATTTCCTTGTGCAAGTTGCCAACCAATTCATTAGTTCTCAGATAAGAAACGCAGATCATCCGTCAGAGATCTTAGCAAATAATAACGTGACCACTCGATTTATTCTGGCTCTTCAGAAGGAACTCATTTCTCCTATGTTTGATTCAGAAGCCACTGAGTACGTTTTATGGGGGCAAGTTCCTACGCAACAATTTAAAACTACAAACGCCGAAACCAAAGAAACCAACGTCTCGGCAGAGAGTAAGGCAAACTACCAATCTGGGATGAAAGGTGTTTTTTCCCACCTAGATTCTCTGACACTAAATTCTCCTCCCCCTGCTCCATTGAAAATGATGTATCAGCATCTTAATAATGAAATGAATGCACGATTTCCAAGCGATGACAATATGCATGGAAAAAATGCAGTCATGAACTTATTTATTTTGCGGGCAGTCAACCCATTATTGCTAAACCCCACCTCAAGTACTCCGTATTCAGGAAATCAATCTCAAAATGCGATTGAGATGGCTAAAGGGTTACAAAAATTTGCCAATGGCGAGCGATTTACCGAAGCCGAGTCTTATTTGGATTTTATTAATCCCTTTTTTGACACTAAAGCTGAATTTAGAAGCCAACTATTTAATCGACTAACTCAACCATAGGTACAGGATGATTAATTTTCTGAAAGGAATTGTCCAATCAGTATCCCTATTCTCTTCAGCAAGTAAAGTTGCTGACTCTGCAAAAGGAATGGAAGCGGGGCGAAGCGTTACAAAAGCTCCTCAGGGAAAGGCCGAAGTCGAAGCCAAAAAACTTGATCAGGCCAAACAAAAGCAACCGATCAGATCTGATAAAGAAGTTAAACAAACTAAATTGGAATTGCATCCACAAACTCAAAGTACTAAGAATTCAGACAAAAAAACGGAAAGTAGAGCCAAAACATTTTTTAAAAGACTCTTTAGTGGGTTTAAATCTGACGTGAAAAATGCCCCCAATAAAGATGAAGACACTATCGAGAAACACAATGCACTCCAAGCTGCAAATTCTGCCACATCTCCCCCAGAAGACTCCCCTACAGCGCACTTTAAAGATTTAGTTAAACAAAATAAAATGGATGAAGCAGGTGCTTATTTAACACAAATCGATCAAGGAACGGCTCTGAAATTAATTAAGGATGGTAAAGCTAATGTAGGCAAAGCCTTAACCCGACAGCTTAATAATCCAGAAAATAAAGAAGCCGCCCAAGGATTAATTAAGAAAACACTGGAAGCTGAAATTGCTGCAACCACAGATTCTGCTACTCTTTTTAGAAGCTCTACAGCGGGTGCAGGAATTATTGGCGAGCTTCAAAGTCAATACATACCTGAGGAAAGCAAACAAAATATACGAGGTATCGCTCTAATTACCTCTAAAGATACTGAATATGCAATACTGCCTAAAGGTAATGAAGTAAATACTGTCATCAGCAGTGAAAATCAAACTCAAATTCTTAAACAAATGGAAGAAGGTTTAAAGATGCTTTTGAAAGCCACTGAAAACCCGCCTTCTGAAATTCAATCTCTTAACCAGATAATTTATGATTCAGTGACGAAGAAATTTGGGGAAGAGGCAGCGAAACAACAAATAGTCGGCGGTAACTTTTTATTGCGTTTTGCCAATCCTTTGGTTGTGACTAACCCAGATGTAAAAGATATACAAAAGAAAAACACCATGATTTTAGCCAAAGGACTGCAAAACCTTGCCAATGGTGCTGAATTTAAAAAAGAACAGCATATGCTTTTTTTTAATGAATTTCTAAGAGCTCCCTCAACAGCTGCAATTAAAGAGCAAATGCTTAACAATCTGTTGGGTAGATAGCAACAACTAACTTGAGATCGCATTTTAAGCCCAAACGTGGAATACTGCAACCATGATGAAACAAGGAAGAGATCATGAAAGTTGCTCTAGTGGGCTATGGTAGAATGGGTCGCATGGTGGATAAATTAGCTTCTGCCAAAGGGCATCAAATTATTGCAAGGGTTTCTTCTCATTCATCCCTTGATTGGGACGCTGTTTCTCAGGCTGATGTGTGTATTGAATTTTCTCAACCTGATGCCGTCTTAAAAAATTTATCGAAGATTTCTAAGCTTGGCGTCAACTGCGTCGTGGGAACCACAGGCTGGTACGATCAGTTGGAAACAATCCGAACACTCACCACAAAACATGCCACAGGGATCCTATATAGCCCCAATTTTTCCATTGGAATTCATCTATTTTTAGAAATTGTCCAGCAAGCTGCTAAACGCATCTCTTTTTTCCCCAATTACGCAGCTGCTGGAGTTGAGTATCACCATCAGCAAAAACTAGATAGCCCTTCTGGCACAGCCAAAAAAATTGCGGCGGCGATTAATCAAGAAATGCCCGAAGCTCCCCCATTAACATTCTCAAGCGTGCGGTGCGGCTCTTTTCCAGGCACGCACACCGTTATTTTTGACTCTCCAATCGATACTCTTACCTTTACTCATGCTGCCCGCAATCGGGAAGGGTTTGCCGAAGGGGCCATTTTAGCTGGCGAATGGCTGCTTGGCAAAAAGGGTCTATTTACCTTAGAAGATTGCTTACAGGAGAAAGTCAGATGTCATTAAAAGGAACAATTACGGCTCTCATTACTCCGTTTCAGCATGGCAAATTGCATGAAGAAGAGCTCCTCCAAAATATTCGAGATCAGATTGATGCTGGTGTGAATGGCCTTTTGATATTAGGTTCAACTGGGGAAACCCCCACATTATCCAATGAAGAGCAAACTCGTGTGATTACCTTGGCTATCCATGAAGCCAAGGGAAAAATACCAGTCCTGGTTGGAACAGGCCGAAATTGCACCAATCAAACAATTGAAAAATCTCTACAGGCGCAAGAGTTAGGTGCAGATGGACTTGTCGTGGTCACGCCTTACTATAATAAGCCTAGTCAAGAAGGTATTTACAGACATTATGAAGCGCTTTCAAAAAGCGTCTCCCTGCCCATCTACCTCTATAACGTACCAGGACGTACAGGAATTAATCTTGAATTATCTACACTTGTTCGTTTAGCCGGGCTGCCGCATATCGCAGGGATTAAAGACGCCTCCGGGAGCGTACTGCAAATGGCAGATACTTTACATGGAGTCCAGCAAAAATACCCGCAGTTTAATATTTTATGCGGAGATGACGCATTAACACTTCCCATGATGGCTCTTGGAGCTCAAGGAGTGATCTCTGTGGTAAGCAATCTCGTGCCGCATCAAGTTGTTGAATTAGTCACCCATGCTGCAAATGGACGTTTTGATTTGGCACAACAGATGCACTACTACCTGTTACCTCTTTTTAAAATGGCTTTTGTTGAGGTCAATCCTGCACCTATCAAAGCGGCAATGGAAATGTGCGGCCGTGCGGCTGGAGAATGCCGTTTGCCTTTGTGCGAGCTGCTTCCGGAAAATCGGCAAAAACTTTTTCATGTCTTGCAAGCGATGCACTTAACCCAATAGGTTTTTATGGAACGCATTCCAGTTGGAATTCTCGGAGCTACAGGCATGGTCGGTCAGCAATACCTGCGACTCCTTGCAGATCATCCTTGGTTTGAAATTACCTTTTTGTGCGCTTCTCCAAAATCAGCTGGTAAAACTTATGCAGAGGCTGTGCAGGAACGCTGGCACCTAGCGACTCCCATTCCCAACAAGATTAGCCGATTACATGTGCACTCTATCGATCAAATCCAACAGGCCCAGGAGTGTTGCCGGTTGGTTTTTTCTGCGGTCAGTGCTGATCTTGCCAAAGAGTATGAAGAACGCTACGCAGAAGCAGGTCTTCCGGTCGTCTCCAACGCGAGCTATCATCGCACTACTGTTGATGTGCCCGTTCTTATTCCAGAAATTAATGCCGCCCATCTCGCTATTTTGCCGCAGCAGCAATCAAAACGCGGATGGTCGAAAGGCTTTATCGTCACAAAACCCAATTGTTCTATTCAAAGCTATATGCTGCCTTTGGCACCATTACATGAAACCTTCGGAATTAAAAACTTACTCATTACAACACTCCAAGCTATTAGTGGCGCAGGCTATCCGGGAGTTTCTTCATGGGACATCTACGACAATGTAATCCCTTATATTGCCAAAGAAGAAGAAAAGACTGAAACAGAACCCTTAAAAATTTTCGGTAAACTGCAAAACAATCAGATTGTTTCGGCATCTGGTATTTGTGTTTCCGCTCATTGTAATCGAGTTCCTGTATTGGACGGGCATTTGGCGTGTGTTTCAGTGGAATTTAAAACAAAACCTGCTTTAGAGCAAGTCCTTGCTATTTGGAGCTCTTATGTCTCTTTGCCCCAACAATTGCAATTGCCTTCCGCACCTGCCCAAACGATTATTTATAAAGAAGAAGTGAATCGACCGCAGCCCAGATTGGACCGGGATGCAGGCAAAGGTATGGCCGTGACTGTAGGGCGACTACGCCCTTGCAACCTTTTAGATTTGCGCTTTGTAGCGCTCTCTCACAACACCCAGCGCGGTGCCGCCGGTGGTGGAATTCTTAATGCCGAAATCCTTGTCAGGCAAGGATACTTAACATAAAACTCCTTATTGAACGATATGACTAAACGCAATCCCAATCTAAGCTCCCTAAAGCCCACTTATCTTTTTCCTGAAATCAATCAACGCAAATTGCATTATTTAGCCCAGCATCCCCAGGCAAAATTAATTAGTTTAGGTATTGGAGATACGACTGAACCTATTGCGCCTTACACCGTCGAAGGTCTGGTTACAGGAGCTTCTCGTTTAGGCACACGTGAAGGATACACAGGTTATTCTTCAGAACAAGGAATGCCGCTGTTGCGCGAAAAAATCGCCGAAACCATTTACCATAACAGTGTGAAGGCACAAGAAATATTTATTTCCGATGGAGCTAAATGCGACATTGGACGCTTGCAAGCGCTTTTTGGCTGCGGAGTTTCCATTGCTGTGCAGGACCCTGCTTATCCTGTTTATGTCGAAGGCAGCCTTATTCATGGAGTTAAAAAGATCGAATATATGCCTTGCACCCCCCAAAATGATTTTTTCCCGGATCTGCAAGCCCTTCCACCAGTCGACCTTATCTATTTTTGCTCTCCCAATAATCCCACAGGCGCAGTGGCAACTAAAGACCAACTGACCGAATTGGTGCGTTATGCGCAAAAAAAACACGCGATCATTATTTATGATGCGGCTTATGCCCACTACATCCAAGATCTCTCTTTACCCCGCTCAATTTATGAAATTGATGGCGCACGCGAAGTTGCGATTGAAATAGGATCTTTTTCAAAAATTGCAGGATTTACTGGAGTGCGTTTAGGGTGGTCTGTCATTCCCCAAGAATTACTATTCGAAGATGGAACTCCTGTAATTAGGGATTGGAATCGTTTAACTGCCACCATTTTTAATGGCGCTTCTAATATTGCCCAACTGGGAGGAATCGCTGCCTTAGAGCCGCAAGGAATCGCTGAAATGCGGACTTTAGTTCAATTTTATTTGGAGAATGCCCGGCTGATCCAGAATGGATTAAAAACTCTTCCTGTAACTGTTTATGGTGGCACAAATGCCCCCTATGTATGGATTCATTGCAAAGGGAAAAAATCTTGGGATGTTTTTCAAAATCTTCTTGAGCAAGTCCAAATTATTTGCACTCCAGGCTCAGGCTTTGGCCCTGCTGGAGAAGAATTTATCCGTTTGAGTGCTTTTGGAAAGCGGGATCAAATTCTCGAAGCAGTCAACCGTATGCAAAATTTTAAACTTTAGCCAATTTCGATTTACTTCTTTCGTCCTTAAAGGCTTGAAATAAAAAATCGCATGAATTATCCTAGTTTGATCTTTGAATTTTTAACGAAATTCGAACTTAATTTTATGAACGATAAATATTTAATATCCTATGTCAGACTCTTCACCTTATCATGTTTTAGCTTTTTATCATTTTACGCCGCTTGAGAATCCGGAAGCTGAAATGAAATCTCACAAAGTTTTTTTTAAAGAAAGAGACATTTCCTCGCGCATTTATATCTCTAAACAAGGGATTAATGGTCAAATGAGCGCCTCTCCGCAGCATGCTCAAGAGTATATGGAATGGTTGCATGCCAAACCAGCTTTTAAAGATGTCGAGTTCAAAATTCATTACCACCATGAGCATGTTTTTCCCAGAAAAAGTGTTAAACATAAAACCAATCTAGTGGCTTTCGATCGCGACTTAAATCTGGAGAATCGCGGGGAACATGTCACGCCGCGTCAATGGAAGAACATGCTAGAAAATGAAGCAAATAAAGTCCTAATTGATGTGCGAAATGACTACGAATGGAAAGTAGGCCATTTTGAAAATGCGGAACTTCCCCCTTGTGAAACTTTCCGTGATTTTGAAAATTATACTAAAGACCTTAAAGAAAAAATTGATCCGGCTAAAACACCTGTGATGATGTATTGCACGGGCGGAATTCGCTGCGAATTGTATTCTTCTATTCTCAAAGAAAATGGATTTGAAAAAGTCTATCAATTGCACGGCGGCGTGATCAATTACGGCCTCCAGGAAGGCACAAAACATTGGAAAGGCAAGCTTTTTGTGTTTGATGACCGCATGACAGTCCCCATCAGTGAGGAAGCTGCCGAAGTTGTAGGCAAATGCCATTGCTGCATGGAACCCTCTGAGTCTTATTACAATTGCGCCAATATGGATTGCAATTTTCTCTTCTTGAGCTGCCAAAAATGCTTGGAAGAATTAGCTGGCTGCTGTAAACATAATTGTAAAGAAGCTCCTAGAGTTCGCCCTTATCACCAGCAGAACCCCCATAAACCTTTTCGCAAGTGGTATAATTATTTCGATCAGGAGACTAATCCAGAAACTGACTGAGGATCATGCTAAAAATTCAGAGAATTTTTTTTTTTGAAGCTTTTCCTAGAGAACTTCCCATAAGCAAACATTATTGGATTGTGCGCCAGGGTAAAAAGATTTGCGTTACAAAAACTCCTGGACTTGATCCCAAGGAAAAATTTCCCTCGGTTACCTGTCAACTCTACAATCTTAAGATACTCGTCAAAAATAAATCGCATCCGCTGCATGAACGCTATCGTCTCAAACAAATTGCTGCCTGCATAGGCAAAGAGCATGCTGTGTTTCAGGATTCTTTAATCATAAGAATTTATTCAGCTTGCCTCAACTTAGTCATTGGCTATTCCCTCCAAAGTAATCACGCCATGCTACGTGAAATTAAAAAGCAGAAAATTTCTTTCCCTGCTCCACCTGCTTACCAGCCTAGCCATAATTTTAGACAAGATAATCCTCATGGTCAAGCCAAAGAAAAAACCTCTGAGTCAAGTGAGAATCTGCCACCTCCAGCTCCTTGCCAACCGGTCCATCATTTTCCTCTGGTGCAAGTCGAAGAGGAAACCTGTGAGTCTACTGAGAATCTGCCGGCTCCACCTCCTGACCAACCAGTCCATTATTTTTTTCCTGTGCAAGTCGAAGAGAAACTCCCTGAACTTACTGAGAATCTGCCGGCTCCACCTCAAATCAAAGTAACCAATCCGTCATGCCTCGATCTACTCGAATCCGTGAAAGCTTCATTAACCCGCCTTAAACAAGAAATCTTACCTGAAGATGAAGCGGAATGTATAGAGCTCCTAAAATCGATACCCCACCAAGCCTTTGTTTCATTGATCAAAGAAAGCGAAGAAAATTATTGTTTTGACGAAGCATCCTATCCAGACAGTGCTCTCAAAATAATATTTAATGCATCAACCAGTAAACAGCTGTATTATCTTATCTCAGCAGGCTTTTACCGCACACAGCCGCCCCCTCTTAGCTTTTTACTTAATCTTATTCGTGGAATTTATTTTTGCACGCAACGACGCCAACAGATTGCTTTAACCATTAGCATCATTCAAGCCTTGCACCGACACGAGTGGTTGAAGCTGTCTTTAGCACAACTTTCAAATTTTTTGACCCCTTACACTCATATTCAGTGCATAGCAACTTTCACTTTTTTACGTTTATATATTATAGTTGCTCTGGAACATCCAAAATTTCAAGAAACCTTTTTACTGCTAAATGTTTTTGCGGAAGCCCAATTGCCCTATATGGTCGTGATTTTCCAAGGAATCAAGGACCACATTAAGCCTTTTAATCGCATTAAAATTCCAAATGCTTATAAAGAAAAATTGGTAAGATGGAGTGTTGAACAGCGAAAGAAAAGTATTCAAATTTTGATTAAAAATGCTTATCCTCAGACTTTTCCTCAACTGGAACCTCAAACTGCCTCCTCTGAGCAATCCACTGAAGAATTTCTTTTTTAGTTTCATCAAGGACAACCGTTAAACCTGGTTTAATCCCTTTTTCAGATAGCTCGAAAGCCTTCATTGTATTACAAATCCGTCCATCTAAACGAATGCCTATTCCTTCAATGCCAGCCATATTGCCCCAATCACCAAACATCTGTAAGGTCATTTCACAGGCTGTTATCATAAAAATAATTTTCTTATCGGGATGCAGTTCAATCATTTCAAAAATTTTTCCCCCAATATAATGGACTGTGGGAATGGCTGTGGCAACCGTATTCTTCTCTGGAAGGGCATTCATAACTTTTCCAATGAAACATTGCCGGCAAACTGGATGGGAGGGATCGTGAATACATTCTGAAGTAAAACGTCCTGATGGACACTCAAATGGCTTATGGCAGTAAGAAAAGCCCACTACTAGTAAGGTATTGGCTTGCGTCAATAATGTTTGAAAAGCCTTTAAATCTGAAACGCCATAGAGAAAAAAATCTCCATCTCGTTTAAAAGATTTTTTTTTGAATATTGATTTTAAATAAGCCCAAGCGTGCTTAAAAGGATGGCGTAAGACGCCTTTCAGCACCTTCCTATCATGATCTTGAGTTAACATCCAATGTAAACTCTTCCACTTCAAATTTTTTGCTGTATCTGGAGTAATACCCACCATATTTGGCAGTTTTTTTAAATTTTGAATCGGATGCTGGCTACATGCACTTTCTGCTCCTTCATCCCAGGCTTCTTCGGCCTTAGTCCAAGAAGGGTACTCATTCCACATTTTCAGTTTTGTCATCGCGCGCAGCCCTTGTTCTATTGGATAAAAAAACATGTCGATTTTAGCATAGCTACGCTAAATTTGAACAGGTTAATGAGAAAGCTAAGTAGTCGACACAGGATCGTTTTAATCGAATAGGCTCGTTTTTTTCTTGATTGTATCCAATGCTCTTATGATTTTTTTGCGTCTTTTAAGTTCTTTTTTACTTAAATTCACGTATGGTTTTGCTCTTGGGATGTTTTGGCTGGACTTCCCTATCAGGTTTTTTTACCTAACCATTTGATAATTTTTTCATTTGAGAGGGGAAAATTGACTTCTTTTGAAAAACAATCCTCAAGTTGGTCTAAAACAGCTTTCTCTTCTAATTTCATTAAATAAAATTCAGCTTTTTCAGTCATTTCATGAATTTGTTTCTCTGAAAGCTCCTTTTTTTTAACTGTGCCCTGAGAGAATTTTTCGTTATTTAATTCTGACACGTATTCCTTAAGACTTCTTTTGATAAATCGTTGGCAAATTAGCGGCGGTTGGAAAGAGTATTGCGATGCTTCTTTATCATCATCTTCTAAAAAAAATAAACCTTCATCTTCATCATCAGTCCAATAAGTAATATCCGTGCTTTCATTGCTCTGGGAAGTCAAATCACTTGAATTAGATTCTTTTCTTCTAATCTTCACAGGATCGCTACCAACCCGTTTCAACGGCTTTAAAGATGAGATATGCGTAGGAGGGTGCGAATGGGAACGCTTAATTATTTCCTTAGATAATTCAGCAGACATCTTAAATCTAGGAGTAGGTGGAGGCAAAAGCAGATCGGTTGTTTCTCCTTCAGGGATAGATTCAATCCCATCTTGAAATAAGATTCTTCTTGGAGAACGGGGTGGGATCGGTACCGCTTTTAGAGCCTTAACAAGTTCATAACTTCCCATCCTCATGAATACATCAGTTGATTCTAAAATTTTCAGATGGTTAGAAAGTTTAGTCTCTAAGGGGGCCAACAAATTCATCTTAAGGACTGCATTCCAGTAATTCTTATTTTGTTTTAACTCTTCCGTCAAATACTTTCTATCCTCTACCCATCTAGCGTTAAAGTCTGTATGCAAGATTTTAAAGACTAAATCGATTTCAGTGTTTTCCTTACGATACTTTCCTTCAACAATAGGAAATAAAAAGTATTGTCTTTTAAATTCCATAGCTTGTTGGATATACTCAAGATTTCCATATTCTAATGCGACCAATGCAAGTTGGTGGGTTCTAATAACCAATTGTTTTAAATATTTCATCATTTTTCTGTGATCTTCGCGAGAACGAGTATAACTTGGATTTTTGAGGCTCTTTGGAAAAACTAGATCGCCATTTTCATCTTTTTGCCATCCCAAAACTGTAAATTTCTTGTTTTTAGAACCGAGTTTTAATTCAGTTCTGAATTCCTCGAAGAATTCAACTGTTCTGCTAAAACATTTCTCATAGGAGAACTCTTCTTTAGTAAATCCCTTGGATGGCCCAATAAAACCAGTTGTATTCTCCATGATAAATGCTCTTCAATAAAATATGTTTTTTTCGAACTTTTAAAGTTAATGAGGCTCGTTATAACATTGACATTGAGGACATTTTGTAATTTTTTTTTCAATACGGTCTAAATATACAAATAAACAATATTCACAAACGAACAGTTTTTTTTCCGATACTATTATTTTTTTTTGACGTGCATAGTAATGATAATAAACCCATATAGCTAATAAAGTTGATAGTGTCAAAGTTAAATAAATAATTACAGCTGAAATGGGAGATAATTCAATCACATCGACACCAAATTTTCCGCATGGAGCCCTTAAAAGGTTGGAGAGTTAGCTCGATCACCTCAGTACCTAAAAAGGAGTGGTCAATTTTACTTGAATTGAAGGTAAGCTTGGGAACGATTTTCTTTAATAATTCTTCCAAAGTATTTTCATGTGAGGGTTCGCCTGTTATTAATTGCCAACCAACAAGTCGACCTGTTGATGCATCGACATAGATTTGGTAGGTGTATAGTTCACTTGAAGCAAGTGCTAAACCTGGATTTTCAATTTCAAATTCCGTTAAATCCAATTTAAGCTGCTCCCCCATAACTCTAAGCCGCATTGTAAAATCTGATTGTGGTAAAGAAGGACTTAAAGACTGCTCTATAGAATAAGATTGATTTTGAAATGAAACAAAAGGATTGTCTTTCAAATTTTGCATTTTTTCATACTCTGCCTGTCTGACAGTATGGGGGAAGGAAAGTTCTGGGAAATAAACATCATTGATCTTGGGCAATAGCCACTCTAATTTTCTTTCTGCGTCAAACGCACTATAGATGAGGTGCTCATCTCCATTTTTTTCGTAATCAATATTGACGCTTGATGGAGGAAAAATAACAGGTGATTCTTTGTAGATAAACGAATGAACACGAAAAACTGTAAAGGGGAAAATATGCAAGAATAAAGCGCAAAGAAATGCTTGGGCTAAGATTGGATTCCAAAAATTCCTTTGTTTGCGCACTGTGACATGGATTTCTCGACTCGATTTTTTTTTTTCCAAATGCAGCATATTTTACAAATACTCGTTAAAGTCTCCATCGACTGGTTTATACACAAGACGGATACTCGAGCAGCATTCTTGCGCGATCGAAAAAACTTTTAAAAAAGAGCCATAGTCAACGCGTCTATCAATACTTAAAACAAGTGTCAATAAATGTTGTGGATGCATTGTCCGCAAAGCGCCTATTTCTTCTTGTAACACAGCTTTTAATGAACCAAAATCGACGATCATTTTTTTTGAGCCTACATATAAAACATTTTGCGCATCAACCACAA
>Ga0105044_10001571_pt1 | contig 30689 bp, 22 predicted proteins | sample MAT01_FD_78092 | JGI IMG/M metagenome (GOLD analysis project Ga0105044, IMG submission 78092) | Freshwater microbial communities from Lake Fryxell liftoff mats and glacier meltwater in Antarctica - MAT-01 | ecosystem: Environmental > Aquatic > Freshwater > Ice > Liftoff microbial mat | place...
CGAGCCGCTCCGCATCTGGAAGCGTGGCACGGAGGAGGAGCGCCAGGCGCGAGTCCGCGAGGTCCTCGATGCCGTTGGCCTCGACCCCGACGTCGCTTCGGACAAGCGCCCGCATCAGTTCTCCGGCGGGCAGTGCCAGCGCATCTCCATCGCCCGCTCGCTCGTGCTCGACCCCAAGGTCATCATCTGCGACGAGCCCGTGTCGGCGCTCGACGTGTCCGTACAGGCGCAGATCCTCAACCTGCTGGAGGACATGAAGGCCCGCTACGGCCTCACGCTGATCTTCATCGCCCACGACCTCGCGGTGGTGAAGAACATCAGCGACCGCGTCGCGGTGATGTACCTCGGCAAGATCTGCGAGGTTGGCAACCCCGACGACCTGTACGCCACGCCGGCCCACCCGTACACGGCGGCGCTCCTGCGCTCGATCCCGGTACCCGACCCCACCGTGGCCCCGGTGCAGAGCGGGCTCCTGCAGGGCGACCTGCCCTCGCCCATCGATCCCCCAGCCGGATGTCGATTCCGCACCCGCTGTCCCCTGGCCCAGGAGCGGTGCGCGGTCGAGGAACCCCAGATCCGCGCCGTGGCGGACGACCACTACGTCGCCTGCCACTTCCCGCTCGTCGGCGACACTGCTCCCTCGGCGGCGGCGCCCGTAGCGGCCAGCACTGCCGCCCCCTGACCCACGGTGTCCAAGCCCCAGACGCGGCTCGATCCAGCCACGCGACGAGCGCTGCTCGTGCAGGCGGGCGAGGAGGTGTTCCGAGGGCGTGACCCGGGCGACGTCAGCTTCGAGGAGGTGGCCGACGCCGCCGGGGTGTCACGGTCGCTGGTGTACGCCTACTTCGGGGATCGCGGCGGGCTCATCGCCGCCGTGTACCTGCACAACCTCGAGCAGCTCGACCGGGAGCTGGGACGGGCGCTCGACGACCGCTTGCCCGATGAGGTACGGCTGCGACGCATCATCCGGCGCTATCTGCTCTTTGCCCGTGACAACGAGGCGAGCTGGAACGTGATGGCCGCGACCGGTGCCTTCCAGCACCCTGCCATCCAGGCGGCTCGTCGCGCCCGCATCGAGCGCATCGCCCTCTCCTGGGGCTCCGCCCCGACGGCTCGCCTCGTCGCCCGCGGGGTCGTGGGCCTCCTCGAGGCCGGCGCCCAAGACTGGGTGGACTACCACGACTGCGGGATCGAGCGGGCCACCGACGTGCTCTTTGCGGTGCTCTGGGAGGGTCTCACCGGCCTCCGCAGCCGCGGCATCGTCGCCGCCATCTGACCCGGACGTGCCCGCAGGGGCGATAGCGTCTGCGCCCATGCCCGACGCACCCCCCATCGAGATCGAGCCCACCGCCACCTTCGAGGTCACCATCGCCACGGACAAGGGCGACATCGTGCTCGCCCTCGACGCGGCCCTCGCCCCCACCACGGTGAACCACTTCGTCGTGAACGCCCGCCGCGGCTTCTACGACGGCCTCACCTTCCACCGCGTCGTCCCGGGCTTCGTGATCCAGGGTGGAGATCCGGAGGGGAGCGGCCGTGGCGGTCCGGGGTACAAGTTCGCTGATGAGCCGGTGCGCGGCACCTACACCCTCGGGGCGGTGGCCATGGCCAACGCGGGGCCCGACACCAACGGCTCGCAGTTCTTCATCTGCATCGACGACTGCCAGACCAAGCTCCAGCCGCTCTACAACCTGTTCGGCCACGTCACCTCCGGCATCGAGGTCACCCAGAAGATCGCCGTGGGCGACAAGATGACCAGCGTCACCGTCACCGAGACCTGAACCCGCTCCGACCGATGGAGCTGAACCTGGCGGCGCTGCACGAAGCCGTCGCCGCCGCCGTCCCTGATCGAGAGTGCATCGTGTGGCGCGACCGTCGCCTCACCTGGGCCGACGTCACCGATCGCAGCCGACGGGTGGCCGCCGTGCTTCGCGACGCCGGGCTGGGCCGTCACGCGAGCGCGGGCGACCACCAGCCCTGGGAGTCGCCGCACGATCACGTGGCGCTCTACCTCCACAACGGCAACGAGTACCTCGAAGGCATGCTCGGTGCCTTCAAGGCCCGTGCCGTCGGCGTGAACATCAACTACCGCTACGTCGCCGACGAGCTTCGCTACGTGCTGGCCGACAGCCGAGCGGCCGCCATCGTGTTCCACGGCGCCTTCGCCCCCACCCTGGCGGAGGTGCTCCCCTCGCTCCGTCACCTCCGGCTGCTCCTCCAGGTGGACGACGGCTCGGGCACCGCGCTGCTCTCTGGCGCCGTGGCCTACGAGGACGCGTTGGCCGCCGCCACTCCCATCGCGCCCGAGGGGCTGTCGCCCGACGATCTGTACATCCTCTACACCGGTGGCACCACGGGGATGCCCAAGGGCGTGCTGTGGCGACAGGCCGACTTCCTCACCGCCTGCCTCGGCGTGACCCAGACCACCGACGAGCTGGTCTCCGCCGCCCGCTCCTCCACGCTGCGTTCGCTCCCCGCCCCACCCTTCATGCACGGGGCTGCGCACTGGAACGCGATCAGCACGTGGATCGCCGGCGGCACCGTGGTGATCCAGGACGACCCCACCCGCCTCGATCCCCGTGACGTCCTCGACACCGTGACGCGCGAACGGGCCTCGTCGCTCCTGATCGTCGGCGACGCCTTCGCCCGGCCGTTGGTCGATGAGCTCCGCACCGGTCGGCACGACGCATCCGGCCTGCGCTTCCTGCTCACCGGCGGAGCCACGCTGTCCGCCTCCGTCAAGGAGGACCTGCTCGCGCTGCTCCCCGATCTGCGCATCGTCGACGTCCTGGGATCCTCGGAGACCGGCCGTCAGGGGGTGCAGCACTCCGACCGCCGCCTCGGCGCCTCCACCGGCACCTTCAGCCGCTCCCCCACCGCGATGGTGCTCTCCGAGGACCGCACCCGCATCCTCCCGCCCGGCGACCCGGAGCTCGGTTGGCTCACCCAGACCGGTCGCGTGCCCCTTGGGTACCTCGGCGACCCGGACAAGTCCGCCCGCACCTTTCCCGTGGTCGACGGGATGCGCCACGCCATCGCCGGCGACCGAGCGCGCGTGCTCGCGGATGGCGACCTGGAGCTGCACGGGCGCGACTCCGTCACCATCAACACCGGAGGCGAGAAGGTCTTCGCCGAGGAGGTGGAGCAGGCGCTCAAGCGACACCCCGCCGTGTTCGATGTGGTGGTGGTCGGGCGACCGAGTGAGCGGTGGGGACAAGAGGTGGTGGCGGTGATCCAGCTCCGCCCCGAGCTGGCGGCCGTGTCGGACGACGACCTCCGGGACCTCGCCGGCCGGCATCTGGCGCGCTACAAGGTGCCGAAGGCCTTCGTGCGGGTACCGCTCGTGGAACGGAGTCCGAGCGGCAAGCCCGACTACCGGTGGGCCACCCTCCAGGCCGCCGATCTCCCCTGACCACCGCGGACTTGGACCGATCCGGGCCTCGCCGTAGCGTCCCCAGCCCCATGGCCCGGCGCACCATCGCGATTCCCCACGCCATCGACCTCGCGCGCACCCTCGCGCCGCTGCGCACAGGCCGTCACGACCCGACGATCCTCGTGAACGACACCACCGTGCTGCGCGCCACCCGTACCCCCGACGGACCCGCGACGATCCGTGCGGAGCATCACGGAGCGCAGTTCGAGGCTGAGGCATGGGGCCCGGGGGCGGAGTGGGCCCTGGACGCCGCCCCCGGGCTGCTCGGCTGCCTCGACGATCGAGCCGGATTCGAGCCCCACCACGCGGTGGTCGAACGAATCCACCGACGGGCGGAGGGGCTGCGCCTTCCCCGCACCGGGCGAGTGGTCGATGCGATCATCCCCGCTGTACTCGGCCAGCGGGTCACCGGCTTCGAGGCCAACCGCTCCTTCCGTCTGTTGGTCGAGCGCTACGGCGAGCCTGCCCCGGGCCCCGGCGGCCTCACGCTGCTTCCCGAGGTCAGCGTGATCGCCGAGCTCGGCTACTACGACCTCCACGTCATCGGGATGGAGAAGAAGCGGGCCGACACGCTGAAGCGAGTGTCGGCCCATGCCTCACGACTCGAGTCGGCCGGGCTCGGCTCCAGCGAGCAGCTCCGGGCGCACCTCGAGGCGCTCCCCGGCGTCGGAGCGTGGACGTCGGCCGAGGTGGCCCGAGTGGCCCTGGGAGATGCCGACGCGGTGAGCGTGGGCGACTACCACCTCAAGAACGTGGTGGCCTGGGCGCTCGCTCAGGAACCTCGCGCCACGGATGCTCGGATGCTTGAGCTGCTGGAGCCCTACCCCGGCCACCGCGGCCGCGTCTGCCTGCTCCTCGAGTCCGCGGGCGTCCAGGCCCCGCGCTACGGCCCCCGTCAGCGCATTCAGCCCATCGCCAAGCGCTAGCTCGGAGGTTCAGTCGTCCTTGAGGGCGACGGCGTTGGGGGTGACGTGCATGGTGGGCACGAACGCTTCCCGCTCGACCAGCCTCGCTTCGTTGCCGAGCGTACGGCGCAGCTCGGTGCGGCACGAAGCGCACGGACCGTAGAACCGCTCGTCGGTGGAGCCCTGGCAGCGCGGACAGGTGAAGGCCATTCGCCCCAGGATCGCACGGCACGGATAGGTTCGAGCGCCATGCCCACCGCGCTCCTCCGCCTTCGCTCCATGGCGCGCAACCACTGGCCGGCGCTCGTGCTCGCCGCGCTGGCGGCGCTCGTGGCGCTCTGGGCCCGACACACGATCTTCCCGGCGCTGTCCTGGAACCGGGACGAGCCCGTGTACCTGTGGCACGTCGAGGTGCTCAGAGCAGGACAGCTCACGGCCACCGACGGGGGGCACCCCTCGCTGTTCCACCCGTGGCTGTCGGCCCGCGGCGACGGCGTGCTGTTCACCCAGTACACGCTCGGCTGGCCACTGGTGCTGCTGGCCTTGTCGATCGTGACAGGCAGTGCCGGCAACGCCTTGCTCCTCGGCGCCGCGCTGGCCGTGCTCGGCACCTACGCCTTGGCCCTCGAGGTCACGCGCGACCGCGGCCTGGCCACCGTGGCCGCCGCCCTGATGGTGGCCTCGCCCCTCCTGGCCCTCCAAGGCGGCGTGTACCTCAGCTACCTGTTCACACTGGGACTCGGCCTGCTCTTCGGCGTTGGGCTGCTGCGCGGCATCCGCACCCACTCCCGATCGCTCCTGCTCGGGGCGGGGGCCCTGCTCGGCTGGATCTTCCTCACCCGTCCCTACGACGCCGTGCTCTGGGGCGGCGCCTTCGCCGCCTACGCCCTGGTGACCCACCGAGAGCGCTGGAGCTCCCTCGTGCGCCCTGTTCTGACGTGCGGCCTCACGGCGCTTCCCCTCGTTGGGGTCGCCCTGCTCTACAACCGCCATGTCACAGGCGGCCTCCTGCAGTTCCCGATCACCGCGGCCGACCCTCTCGACAGCTTCGGGTTCGGACCAAAGCGCCTGATGCCGACGTTCGAGATCATCGACTACGACCTCGCCAAGGCCGCCACCGGCACCGCCAAGAACGTCTTCTTCCTACCGTGGTTCCTCGTTGGGAGCTACGTGGGTGTGGGAGCGGCCGCGGTAGGCCTCTGGCTCCGACGGCGCGACCCCTCCACCCTGCTGCTGCTGTTCATCGGGCTCGTCTTCCCCGTGGGCTACGTGGTGTTCTGGGGCAACTGGCTGTCGTCGCTGGCGGCCCGCATCAGTGGCCCGATCTACTTCGTGCCGCTCTTCGCTCCGATCTGCGTGCTCATCGCCACCACCATCGTCGCCCTGTGGCGGACGCGTCGACCAACAGGCGTCGCGCTCCTCGCCGCGCTGGCCGTCGCCACCCTGCCGTTCGGCATCAGCCGCTTCACCGTGAACCACGACATCAGCCTGCGCCAGGAGCCCTGGCGCACCAGCGTGGCCAACCTCGACGGCCGGAGCATCGTGTTCGTGGCCGACACCGCTCCCTACCTCCTCTACCTCAACCCCTTCTCCAGCAACGGACCGCATCTTGACGACGACGTCCTGTACGCGGCCGACAGCGACCCCGCCATGCTCGATCTGATCGCCGAGCAACCCGACCGCCGGCCCTACGTCCAGCAGGGCTCGGTGTCCGCTCCGGAGATCGGACCGCGCGAGGACCCCTACGACCTCGCCGTGTCGCTCGTACCCGTCACCGTCGAGCGCGGCCGCCAGCTCAGCATCACCGTGACCCCCGCACCGTCCGAGCCGGCGGCCTGGCTCGTCGTCACGCTGGAGGCCGACGGTGTGCGGATCGAGCGGGACGTGCGGATCGAGCGGGACGCCGCCGGCGGCGCCGACGACGCCACCTCCTTCGCCGTTCCGGTCGCTGATCTCGCGACGCGAGGGCACCTCACGATCACCCTCGGCCAAGGCCGCGACGCCGAGGACGCGCGTGCCCATCCGGTGGTGCGCCACGAGCTCGAGTACCGCATCGCGGACGGCCAGATCGAGGTGCTCCTGCCCAGCGCCGCCTACCGGATCACCCTGGTGGGCGGTGAGCTCCTCTGGCGACGCGCGCCGTCGCTCCCCGAGCTCTCCCTCGACGTCGCTGCGAGCGCCTGACGCGCCGCGTGCCGACGAGCAGATCCGCCCCCAACACGGCCACGGCGAGCCAGGCCACCGATGGGCGCGGACCCACCCGGCTGACCACCAGCGCGAGCGGACCCAGCAGGAGGATGCCTCGCGACCCGACGGGTACCAGCGCCGCCGCCAGCGCGCTCACCCCGGCGAGCACGGCCACCACCGGCGAGGCCACCAGGAAGGCGCCTACGACCACGACGGCGGCGACGACGACCGCTTCTTGCAATGGGAGGGTGGAGCCCGGCCCCGCCCAGCCCACGAGGCTCGGCGGTGCGGTGAGCAGCGGCCGCAGGGTGAAGGATCGCCGGCGGCTACCGAGGAGCAGCCCGCCGGCGCCGAGCACGGCCAGTGCGCTGAGGGCCCCGCCCACCCAGACGAGCCGCTGGGGTTCCCAACGCAGGTCGATGGTGAACCGCCCTTCGGCGTCGGGGGTCACGAGCCAGCCATTGGCATACCCGTCCACGAGCTGACGATCACCCAGCTGCCCCCCGGCTGTCCGAGCCACCCAGCCGTCGCTGTTGCTCTGGCCGAGCACGAGCCAGAACGGCTCCCCGTCCGACTCCACCTGCAGACGGAAGGAGGACGCGTCCTGGTCGACCACGCGCACAGACGATCCGACAGTCCCGCGAGCGAGCTCGCTCTGCGGAGCCGGTCGGCCCGATGCCGTGGTCGACAGCACGAGTCGATCCACCGTGAGCGGGCTCCGTGGCTGCGCCTCGAGAACGTGGGATCCCGCCGACAGCGCCAACGGAGTGCAGGCCCTCAGGGACCACCCGCCTGAGGGGGTCGCTTCGAGCAGGACCCCCAGCGCCACCCCGTCGAGCCGCAGAACGTCGGTGCGGCACCCGGCCCCCGACACGAGGCTCAACGGCTCTGCACCGTTGGGCACCGTGGCGCGGCCCGTGCCCCGCAGACTGAACGAACGACTCACCGGCAGGTCGATGCGCCGGACCAGGCGGGCCTCATCGTCCCCCCGGTCGGGCGCGGGGGCGTCGAAGCGGAGACGCGTGAGCACGATGTCCAACGCATGGCCCTCGAGGTCGCGGCCCACGCGCGTGAGGAGGTCGACCGGCGGCCGCACCACCTCGGTGATCCGCACGTCTCCGAGCCCGATCTCGGCCAGGCCCACGCGCGCCGGGTCGTCCGGCGCCGCCAACGCAGGCGCCGCTCCGAGCACCTCGATGCGGAGGTTGGCGACCGAGGCTTCTGGGAACTCGACGATCTGACCGGCACCGGCCTGCGACGCCGCGCCCAGATCGACCTCGATCGGCGCATCGCCGTTCACCACCACCCGCACCCGGGCCAACCGTCGGGCCCCGGGCGGAGCGTCGGGCTGGCGCAGCGTCACCGAGCTCGCCGTCAGCGGGGCCCCGGGCACCAGCGTGATCGACTGGCCAGTGGGGTCGCCTCCCACCCGCCAGGCCGTAGCCGGGTCGCCATCCATCGCGTGGGCGGCACGGTCCTCGGGGCGCTCGGGGCCGCCCTCCATCGTGGCGCTCACCCGCCCGCCGACCTGCTCCACCACGGTGCGGCTGTCGTCGTCGGTGCCGGGGAAGGGGTCGAGGCGCACGTCGTAGCCGGTGGGATCGGGGGCGGTGGCCCCAACCTCCTCGGTGGGACCACGCGTGTCGCGCAGGGAGTAGAACCAGGTCTGGATGCGGCGGCGGTTCGAGTCGGTCACCACCAGACGTGCATCGGCCGCCAGCGCCGCGTCCAGCGCGGTCGGGTCGAGGGCACTCCCGTAGAGCACCAGCCCGCCGCCGTCGAGCAGTCCGGCCCCGGCCATGTCGACGAGGCCGTCGCCATCCCCGGCGACCACCACCGGGTGGTCCGCCGGGGCCGTGCGCACGATCGGCCGCGCGTCGAGGACCTCGAAGAGGGTCACGGCGGGCCCGTTGCGCGCGCCGAGCTCCTTGCCGGTGGGAGCGAACGTCTCGACGGGAACCAGCGACGACGGGGACGGATCGGTGAGGGCGTCCCAGAGCGGCTCCGTGTCGGGGATGTCGAACCGCCCCGACTGGTCGAGGTCGGCCCGCAGCACGACCGTGCCCACCCCGAGCAGGCGGGCGAGGGGCGCCAGCGACTCTGGCTCGAAGGTGCCCTGCTGCATGCGACGGTCGAGGGCGTCGAGCAGGTTCACGGACGCGGGCGTTCCGTAGGGCAGCACCTCGCGTGCGACGTAGGGGCGGTCGGTGAGGCCCGGGGTGACGGGATCGACCGTCACTCCCCACTCGTAGGCCGCGAAGCTGGCGCCGGGGATCTCGAGGATCCGCGTGCCGTGGTCCCCTGCGTCGAGGGCAGCCCCGACCTCGTACCAGTAGGCGGGGATCTCCTCGGGCCGATCGAGGCCGTGGGTGAGGAAGCCGTGCCGAGCGACGGGCAGGAGGGCCCCCATCGCGAGCACAGCCACCCCGGCCGCGGCGGCGCGACGCCACCGCATCGGCGGCAGCGCGCCCACCGCGGCCGCCAGCAAGCCCGCGAGCCCGAGCACGAGGATGGGCACCACCCGAGGGCTGTTGCGGAAGGCCAGCCCGAGGGACGTCTCGCTGGTGACGCTTCGCCACACCGAGCCATAGGGCGACGGGTTGTCGTAGGGCCAAGCGCCCACGGCGATCACGGCCCCCACCACCACCAGAAGGCCGAAGTAGGTGCGGTGCGCCCAGCGCAGCACCATCGCGGCCACGAGCCCGGCCGCCGGGATGGCGTAGCTCAGCAACACCACCAGGTGATTGCTCGTGTACGCCTCCGCCTGGTCGAGGGAGTACCCGACGCGATCGCGGCCATAGAAGAACCAGTTGCCCAGCCCGCGGAGCACGTCGCCCGGGGTGGACGCCTCCGCCACGGTCCGCACGTTCTCGGTGAGCTGGAGCACCGGGAGCCCGTAGGCCCCCTGCAGGCGCAGGCCGACGAGCCACCAGAGCGAGACGCCGAGCGCAAGGAGCCCGATCCGGCCGACCGAGCGAACCACCTCGATCCGGCGATCGGAGCCGAGCTCGACCGCCACCCACAGCACCGGGGCCACCGCCACGAGCAGCAGGGACGACGCGTTGATGCCTCCAGCCGCCACGAGCACGAAGGCCAGCAGCGCGGGCGCCCTCCAGTCGCGCGTGCGGGTGGCCCGCATCGTGAGCCCGACGAGCCACGGGAGCGCCGCCCATGGCAGCAGCAGCACCGAGATCCGCGCGGTGAACGCGAGCTGGTAGGGCGTGAGCCCGTAGACGAGAGCGCCGACCAGCGCCCCGGACCGACCGGTGCCGAGCTGCGCGAACAGCCAGCGGGCGCCGAGCAGCGCCACTGCCGACAGGGTGCCGAGCCAGAGGCGCTGAGCCACCCAGTCGGGCACACCGAGGCGATCGAAGACCCAGAACCATGGCCCCACCGGGAACACGTAGCCCAGGTGCTGGTGGGGCACCGTGCCGGCCCCGATGGTGGGGTCCCACAGATCGGCGGCGCGGGCGAGAAACCGTCCGGGATCGAGGTAGAGGTACTGCTTGCTGTCGGCGCTCACCCGACCGGGGGCGGAGACCAGGAAGGGCACGTAGGCCACCACGAGGAGGGCCACGTGCTCCGCTTTGCTCCGGAGGCGCACGCCCGGCACGGTAGCGGGGCCATGGCGACGGCCCGGGCGATTCCCTGCAACCGGCGGGCCGACCTCTAGGATCGGTCCCGGCCTCGTGCCCGTCGTCCCACCGAAAGCCCTGCGCCCAGATGCCCCTCTCCCCAACCTCGTCGTCCGAGCTCACGGAAGCGACCGACCCCGGCGAGGTCGTGATCATCGGTGCTGGCCCGGCCGGGCTCACCGCGGCCTACCAGCTCGGCAAGGCCGGGCACACCAGCACCGTGCTCGAGGCCACCGACGTCGTCGGCGGCATCAGCCAGACGGTGGTGCGCGACGGCTGGCGCTTCGACATCGGCGGTCACCGCTTCTTCACGAAGGTGGCGGAGGTCGAGGCCCTCTGGCACGAGATCCTGCCCGACGAGGACTTCCTGCAGCGGCCCCGCTCGAGCCGGATCTACTACCGCGGCCAGTTCTACGACTACCCGATCAAGCCGGTGAAGGCCCTGCGCCAGCTCGGCTTCGTCGAGGCGATCCGCTGCGGCCTGTCGTTCCTGTGGGTCCGCATCCGGCCGCCCAAGGACCAGACCAACCTCGAGGGCTACATCGTCGCCAACTACGGCTGGCGCCTGTACGGCCACTTCTTCAAGACCTACAGCGAGAAGGTCTGGGGCGCGCCGACCTCGGAGATCTCCGCTGACTGGGGCGCGCAGCGCATCAAGGGCATGTCCCTCTTCAGCGCGGTGTGGGAGCCGTTGCGGGCCAAGGTCGCTGGTCGGCGCAAGGACGGCAAGCAGATCACCAGCCTCATCGAGGAGTTCCAGTACCCCAAGCACGGTCCCGGGATGATGTGGGAGCGCTGCCGAGCCCTCGTCGAGGGCCATGGCTCCAAGGTGGTCTTCGAGTCCCCCGTCACGAAGGTCACCCGCCGGGACGGCCGAGCCGTCTCCGTCACCGCCGGTGGCTCCACCTACGAAGCCGACCACGTGATCTCCTCGATGCCCTTCAACCACCTCCTCCGGGCCATGGACCCGCCCGCGCCCGCCGCCGTGCAGCAGGCCGCTGACGGCCTCACCTTCCGGGACTTCCTCTCGGTGGCGCTCGTCGTGCCCGCTGACAAGGTCGCATGGACCGACAACTGGATCTACATCCACGCCCCTGAGGTCAAGACCATGCGGGTGCAGAACTTCGGCTCCTGGTCACCGCACATGGTGAAGGACGGCTACAACGTCCTCGGCCTGGAGTACACGGTGCAGGAGGGCGACGAGTGGTGGACGGCCACCGATGAGCACCTCATCGAGACCGGCAAGCGGGAGCTCGAGGCGCTGGGCCTCATGCAGGCTGCCGATGTCGAAGCGGGCTACGTGGTGCGGATGCCCAAGGCCTATCCGTTCTACGACGACACCTACCGCACCAACGTCGAAACCCTCCGCGCCTGGTTGACCGAGCACGCCCCGAACGTCCACCCCGTGGGTCGCAACGGCATGCACAAGTACAACAACCAGGACCACTCCATGTTCACGGCCATGCTCACGGTAGAGAACCTGCTGGGGGCGACCCACGACATCTGGGAGGTGAACGTCGAGGAGGAGTACCACGAGCAGAGTGCCGACGGCGACGCCAAGGGCACCGGCCGGGACGCGCCGATCCTCCCCAAGCGCCCCTAGTCGGGGCGGCGCAGCGACGGGTAGAGGGCTGCTAGCTCTCGGAACGCGCGGGCGATGACACGGAGGTCTCCACCGCTGGCCTCTCCAACTGTGCGGGGCAGGTGGGTGACACCGATCTCCGTCATCCTGGCCCCGCGGTGGGCGAGGCGGGTGATGAGCTCGGTGTTGACCATCGCTCCCGTGGCCTGCAGCTCCACCTCCTGGAGAAGGGGACGCCGAATGAGCTTGAAGGCACAATCGATGTCGCGGAAGGGCACCCCGAAGGCCAGGCGCACGAGTCGGTTCCATGCATGGGCGCCCGCCCGGCGCCGCCAGCCCTCTTGCCGGTTGATCCGATAGCCCGCCACGACGTCGTGGGTTGCGATGAGCGGAGCGAAGGCCTGCAGCTCGTCGAGGTCGAACTGGTTGTCGGCGTCGGTGAAGAAGAGCAGGTCGGCCGAGGCCGCCGCGAACCCTGATCGCAACGCCTGTCCGTACCCTCGGTTGACCTCGTGCCGGATCAAGCGGATCCGCGGGTCGAGCTCCGCCCGAACGCGCACCCGCGCATCGGTGCCGTCGGTGGACCCGTCGTCGACCACGATCACCTCGTGGTCGGAGAAGAACCGCTCCGCAGCCTTCGCGAGCGCATCGAGGCAATGGTCGATGTTCTCGGCCTCGTTGTGCGCCGGAACGACCATCGAGCAGCTGAGGGCGAGGCGGTCAGCGGGCATCGGCGGGAGCCTACCGGCGCGTTGGAATCGGCTCGTCGAGCGGCCCCACGAACGCGGCGACCGTGAGCGTGTCGGCACGGTGCTGGAGGTCGGCCCAGCGTTCGAGCCGGGCCGCGCCGGCCTGGTCCGGGTCGATGAATCCGCTGAGCACCATGTTGACGAGCTCTCGTGAGCGCAGTAGGTCCCCGGCGGCCGCCAGCACTGGGAGGCGACCACGCGCGAGGGCAGACGCCCCGTCGAGCGAGAGCTCCACCCCCCGATCGCGCAGGGCGGCGCCGACATCGCCCGTGAGCTCCTCGAGCTCGATGCGCTCGGCCCCGCTCAGACCCTCGACGAGCGCTACCCGGCGGTGTCCGATGGGCGGAGCCTCCAGCGCCTGTTCACCGATCTCCAGATAGAGCCGCCCATCCGCCTGGCCCTTGAAGCGACGTCCCTCACCGAGCTGGCGCACCAGGCCCTCCTCGTCGACCAGGAACCCGACGCCGTGGCGCTGCAGCTCCAACATGGTTGGCGTGGAGTACGGCTCCCCGAAGTACAGGTTGCTCACGTCGACCAGGTACGGCCCACCGTTGAGCGAGGCCAGCTGCTGTCCCAGCGCCTCCATGGACGGCGCGGCATCGTCGTAGATCCGCGGGCCCACCTTGGCGTTCGAGGCCGGGATGGCCAGCCCCGCGAACACCACGGTCACCACCAGCCCCAGCGCAACCGCGAGCCGCTCGGCGCGCATGAAGCCCACGGCCAGCGAGAGGGCCACGAATGCTCCGGCCGGCCACAACCACGCCAGCTGATGGCCTGCGAGGCCGAGGATCGGGTTGAAGGGCTGGACAGCCGCGCTCAGGAGGACGAGCGCACCTAGCACCACCGAGAGGACCACGGACATCGCCGCCGTGCGGCGGCGGGTCCGCCAGCTCGTCACGCCGGCCAGCAGCACGAGCCCGCCAAGGGCCAGCAGGCCCCCCACCGCCTCGGCGGGTGACGGCAGCCCCGAGGCCGTCGCCTCGGCCGGTGAGGGGTCCCGGCTCTCCAGTGGTACCCCGTAGGTGCCGCCGTAGCTGGGCCGCAACCAGAACGGCGGGAGTGCCTCCACCCCGGCGACGAGCCGGGTTGCCAGCACCAGACCCGCCTTCTCCTCGTCGCCCCCCCTCGTGGTGGCCAGGCGAGTCAGGTTGCCCTCCCCCGGGCCCGTGAGCTGCTCGGCGAGCGGCTGAGCCCAGAGGACCGTGCCGACCAGGATCGCCAACACCAACCAGCGACGCGCTCGGATCGGAGCGCAAGCGGCCGCCAGTCGCCGGCGCCACGCCCATCGTGCCCCGATGACGAGAGCACTCCACCCCAGGAGCCCGGGTACGAGGAAGGCGTAGCTCAGGTGGGTCTGCACGAGCAGGCTGCCGACGGCCACCGCCCACGGCAGCAGGGCGAGGTCGTCACAGCAGACGCCCCACACGAGCACGAGGAAGAGCAGGAACGGAACGAGCATCACGTTCGGCTGCCACGGGTCGATCACCATCTCGCTCCCGAGTGACCACACGAGCATCACGGTGGCGGCCATGGCGAGCGGTAGGGCGGCCCGGCCCCGCCGTTGCGCCGCCCACGCGATGCCGGCGATGCACAGGATCTGCAGCAGTGCGACGGCCACCGGTACTCCCCGGAGCGGGTCGATCCGGGCGGGGATGGCGAGGAGATCGAAGAAGAGGGGGCCGGGGTGATTGATGTCGGTACCGGCGCTCAGGGACGCTGAGCTCCACGTACCGAGCAGCGGGTGGTGGGAGGTGAGCACGTCGCGGGCGCGCAGGGGGTACAGCGCGTTGTCCCCGAGCGGATACCACCCTCGGGCCACCCCTCGAGCCGCCGCCACCACCACGGGCAGGGCCACGAGCGCGACCCAGCCTGTCCCCACCAGCCTCTCGCTCTTGGTCATGCCCGCCGTCGCTCCCACTGTCGCTCGCCGCGCTCGACGGCCGCCGCCACCGCCACACCGGCAGCCACGGCGAGGAACGGCATGAGGGGACCGTGGAAGCGCGGATTGCCCCATAGCAGAAGGGGCACCACGAACAGGCCCAGCCCCGTGGTGCCCATGAGCACGATGGCGGGTCGACGGTGGCGAGACCGGATGAGCAGCACGGCACCGACGCCCGCCGCCAACAGCACGCCGTACCAGTACCGATCGGCGATCGGCACCAAACGTCCCAGCTCCCGAGACGAGAGCGGATCGTCGCCCCCCAGGTTGTTCACCTCGTCGAGGCCGAAGTGGTCATCGGCCATCATTCGCTGGCCCCGGCGAAGGATCTGGCGCGCCTCGAGCTGAGGATGCCGGATCACGAACCCGACGGCCTTCCGGGTGTTCCCGGTGTTGCGGGTCACCTCGGGGAGACCCGGATCGACACATCCGTCATGGTCGGGCGTGAAGCTGAAGCCCCCGGTTGCCCCTGCCCACCGATCCAGGCAGAGCGTGTCGCCCATGTTGGTGGACGAGGGTACGAAGGCATCCATGGCGCCCAAGTTGCGCACTGTCCACGGCCCCATCATCAGGACGACCACCATGAGCGGGACCGCCGCCGTGGCCACGGCCCGTCGCCACGAGGCGCCCGAGACGCGCGCCGCCAGGAGGAGGCCGAGCAGCAGCCAGATCGAGAACGGACGGACCAGCACAGACGCGCCGAGCACCCCTCCGACGAGCACGAGCCTCGAACGGGACGGCAGCCCGATCGACCAGTCGTGGGTGACCGCGAGCGCCACGGCGGCCGTGGTGAGGAACATGAAGGTGGGCTCGAGCAGCAAGGTGGGCCCGAGGAACACCGCGTTGGGCCAGATGGCCAGGACCGCGGCGGCGGCCAGCCCCGCCCGCACCCCTCCCACAGCCCGGCCGACGAGGAAGACCAGGCCGACGGTGGCCGATCCGATCACCACGTGGAACAGGGTGGTGGCCATGAGGAGGTTGTCAGGGATGGGTGTCTGGAGCACCACGAAGTACAGCGCGCCGAGGATGGCCGGGTACCCGATCGGGTAGTACGCCGTGGCCTCCCCGGAGAGGTAGCTCAGGTAGCCGCGACCCTGGGCGATCTCGCTGCCGTAGTAGTAGTACGAGTACTGGTCCCCGGAGAGGTACCACCGCTCGGGTGGTTCCGCCCGAGCGTAGAGAGCCCACGCCAGACGTAGGCCGAACCCGACCCCAACGATCGCCAACAGCGCCAGCCGCTGAGCGCGCGTCACAGCGTGGCCTCTGCGGGCAGCACGAACACTGCCGTGGGCACTCCGATGTCGATCATCTCGCCGGTGAAGACCGTGACCTCCCGAGGCAATCCTGCGCTGAGCGCCACGCCGAAGAGATCCTGATCCAGCTGGTCGATGAGATCACCTCGTCCGAGGGTGCGAAGCCCCTCGACGGCGCCGGCGCGCGCCTCGGCGAAGTCGGCGCGGTCTTGATCCGACCGAGGGTCGTACAACGTCACCAGCACCGCCCCGGGCACGTCGTTCCACCGCTCGATCCAGCCACCGCTCGCCACCACGATCTTCGCCGTGGCCGCTTCAGCCGGGCGCACCCGGTGCACCCCGATCCTCACACCGTCCCTCTCAGCCACCCCGACGTCATAGCCGTGGCGAACGAGCTCGTTGACCAACCCGATGCCCACCGAGCCGCCGTCCACCGCGTCGAACCACTCGACGAGGTAGCGGCCGCCATGCCCCGAGGCCACTCCCTCGCCGGCGTCCAGCGCAGACATCGTGATCGGGAGGACCCGCGTGAGCTGCGCGGTCTGGTCTGGCGTCTCGGTGGTGGCGTCGGGCGCGATGACGAGAAGACGAACCGACACGATCGCCAGCGCGGCCAGCGTCGCCACGGTGGCCCCACTTGACGCGATCGCGGCCCAACGTGGGGGCGCCCATCGGGAGGCGGCCGCCACTGCGGTCGCCGCAACGACGAAGGCCATCAGTACCCCGATCGTCCACCCCCACAGCATCAGGTACGGCCACGGCACGCCATAGATCCGCGAGATGGCGACCACCGCGATCACCGAGGCCCCCGCCACCACGGCGTGGAGCGCCAGCAGTCGCCGGTGGCGGAGCACGCCGGCAATGACCGCGCTCACCCCCCACAGGGCCAAGGTGATCTGCCCTCGTTGGCGATCGGGACCCGGCCCGCTGAGCACCCGCACGAAGGTGCCAGGGGTTCTCGTCTCCCCCACCAAGATCAGGCCGGCGTCCATGCGGTCGACCACGAAGCCGGCGGCCTGACGGAGCCCTATCGGTTCCGCCGTGGGGGTGCCCAGGTGGTCGGCGAGCTGCCGCAGGTTGCCAGGATCGTGGATGGCCTGATCGATCAGCGGAGGGACCCAGAGCAACGTGCCGAGCCCAACGGCAAGGAGCAACCACCGACCGCTTCCTCGCCCGCCCCCGGCCCGGCCGCTACGCACCCACGCCGCTGCGGCCAGGAGCAGGCCGACCCCCAGTCCCCCTGACAACGCGAGGTAGGGGACATGCGTCTGCGCGCAGATCGATGCCGCGAAGACCGCCGGGAGCAGCATCGGGAGGTCACCGTCGACCACGGCCCAGCCCGCCACGAGGAAGGCGGCGAACCACAGCACCGGGAGCTGCGGGTTCCACGGCTCGGTGAGCGGCCCGAGCCCGTAGCCCTGCACCAGGAGCACGAGCACGAGTCCGACCCCGGCCACCACCCGGCCGTCGCGCCGGCGCGCGGCGACGAGCACCGCCGTGAGCACCGCGCCGGCGTGGAACGTGGCGGTGGCCGCCTGCAGGGCGAAGGCCGAGGAACCCAGAAGTCGGTACACGGGGGCCAGGAGGTAGAAGGAGATCGGGCCGGGATGACTACCGGTGGGGCCGATCCGGCCCTGCAGGCCGATCAACGGGGTGTGGGGTCCCCCGACATCGCGTACCCGCAGCTCGGTCATGGCCAGGTCGTAGACCGGATGCCACCGCGCGTCTCGCTGGGCGATCGCGGCGACGAGGACGGGGAGCGCGACGACCGCCACCACCGAGGGCACGAGCCACCGCGGCATCCACGTGCGGTCGATCACGGGTCGGCGGTGCCGGGCGGCACGACGAAGATCGACAGCGCGCCACCGATCTCGAGCATGCGCCCCATCTGCTGTTGCGTGGCGTCCGGAACCCGTCGGTCGATGGCCGCTCCGAAGAGGTTGTCATCCACCTTCACGACCAGCTCGGCGAGCCCGAGGTCGCGCAACGTGGCGATCACCGACGCTCGGAGCTCGTCCTGCTCGACACGCTCGGCCGCGCTCCGCGGATCGATCGACGCGATCTCCACCGCATCGGGCAGGGCCCGCCACCGCTCCACGTAGATTCCCGTGGCCAGGTGGACCCGCGCCGTGGCCAGCGACGGATCGAGCACGCGGTGGGCGGTGGCCGGCACCCGCCGGCTCGGTTCCAGGTAGGCGTCGAAGCCGCGGCGCTCGAGCTCGTTCAGCAAGCCGAAGCCCTGCGATCCGATGTGGAGGGCATCCGACCAGGTGACGAGGTAGCGACCGTCATGACCCGTCGCCACGCCCGCGCTGGCGCCGAGCCCGGCGGCGGTGTCGTCGATCACCGCCGCCAGCTCGGCGGCCACGGTGGCATCGGCGTGGGGGCTGTCCCAGGCCGCCACGCTGAAGCGGCCCACGATCGCCAGCCCGACCAGGGCGAGACCGATCGTCACCAAGTGGGAGACCCGGGCGCGACGCGGCGCGGTCCGCCGCTCCGCTACGACGTCGGCGACGGTCCACACCGTGGCCAGGAAGGCCAGCAGGCCGATCGCCCACCCCCAGAGCGCGAGGTAGTACCAGACCACCCCGAAGATCCTGCTGATCGACGCGATCATCAGCACCAGACCGACGGCCACGACAGCGTGGAGGGCCATGAGGCGAGCGTGGCGGCGCTGGGCAGCGACGGCCGCCGCCGCCGCCCACACCGCCACGAACGCCAGTCCTCGATCCGCGCTCGGAAGGTGCCCTGCTGTGCTCGTGACCAGCCAGCCGGGATCGGTGATGTCACGTTGCACGAAGTGCGTGAGATCGAAGTAGCGCAACCCCGCCTCGAGCCCGTTCCGCAACCCTTCGACCTCCTCCGTCGGGCTCGAGAAGTGCTCGATCAGCATCCGGTAGTTGCCGGGATCGTGGCGCACCTGGTCGATGGTGGGCGGAACCCACAGGAGCAGGCCCAGCCCCACCGAGATGCCGACCCAGCGCACCACCGAACGGCGAGCGGCGGGCTCGCGCCTCCAGCGCACCGCCGCCGCGACGGCGGCTAGCGCCCCCAGCCCGAGGGTGAGGGCCAGGTACGGGATGTGGGTCTGGGCGCAGAACGAGGCCGCCAGCACTGCGACCGGGAGCACGACGAGATCGCCGCACAGCACCGACCACACCGCCAGCAGGAAGACGACCCACCACAGCAGCGGGAGGTAGGGGTTCCACGGCTCGGTGAGCGCGCCGCCCCCGTAGCCCGCCGTGAGCGCGGCCAGCAGCACGGCCACCACCAGGATCAGTCGAGCCCCTCCCCGCCGGCCGGCGATCACGAGCGCCAGGCCCATCGCCACCGCATGGATGACCGCGGTGGCCACCTGGAGCGCCCATGCCGTCGAGCCGAACAGCCGGTAGCTCGGGGCCAGCGCGTAGAAGCTGAGCGGACCGGGATGGCTGCCCTGCTGGGCCAGCGTGCCGATCCGCCCGGGGAGCCCGATCAGCGGCGTGTGTCGCCCGCCGACGTCGCGCACGCGCAGCTCCGTCATCGCGAGATCCAGCACAGGTGTCCACGGGTGGCGCCGGAACCCGACCAAGGCCACCACCAGCGGCACACAGAGCACCGCAAGGCACGCCGCCACCATGCGGCCATGACCCTGCCCGATCGGCAGATCCGGGTGGGAGTCGGCCAAACCCGGCGGCTCGGCGCGCGACGTCTCACGCACCGGCGAAGCACCCACCGCGGGAGCATAGTGGCGCGACCTGAACGGCCCAGGCACCAGCCTGTGCCGTCTGGCAGTGCTCAGGGCAGTCGCTTGATGAGCTTCAGCAGCCCCAAGCGAGCCGGCGACTGGTGGTGCGATCGGCCATCGCCGCCGAGGTCGGCACGGTGGGCCAGGAACCACTCATAGGACTCGATCACCATCGAGGCGTTCGAGTGCGTCGGTGACCACTCGAGCTGGGCGCGGGCCTTGGCGGTGTCGAACCACAACGACTCTCCGTAGAGGAGCCAGTGGTAGGGAGCGAACGGGGCCTGTCCGATCCTCGACACCACCTGCATGCCGAGGCGGGCCGGCGCCGACGGCAGGGAACGTACGCGAGCGCCCGTTCCCGCGTGGGTGCACAGCGCCTCGAGCGTCTCGCGCATGCTGCCGAAGTCGGTGGCGCCGATGTTGTAGCTCTCGGCCCCTGGGCGGTCGGCGGCGAGGAGGCACGCGTCGGCGAGATCGTCGGCGTGCACGAACTGGTAGCGGTTGTGCCCGCCATCGAGGACGAACACGGGGGCACCCTCCGCCACGAACTCGAAGAGGATCGCCATGATGCCGAGCCGGCCGTGCCCGAGGATGGTGCGGGGCCGCACGATCGACACGTCGAGCCCCGTGGCCACCGCCTCGCGGCAGAGGACCTCGGCCTCGAGCTTGGCGCGGCCGTAGGCCTCGAGCGGCGCGGCGGGGCTCTCCTCGTCCACCGGGTTGCGGGCCGGGATCCCGTAGATCGCGCTCGACGAGGTGCTCACGACCTTGCCGACCTTCGCGTCCCGGGCGGCGAGCAGCACGTTGGCGGTGCCCACCACGTTCACCGACCAGAACAGCTCCCGATCCTTGGCGAGGGGCACCTGGGCCACGTTGTGGAGCACGACGTCGGCTCCCTCGCAGGCCTTGCGGACCACGTCGAGATCCCGCACGTCGCCCACGACGGCCTCGAGGTCGGCGTTCGGACGGACATCGGGCGGGTTGAGATCGAGCACACGCACTCGGTCGCCCCGGGCGAGAGCGCGGTCCACCAGGATCGAGCCGAAGTAGCCGCTGCCACCGGTGACGAGGACGGTCTTGGCCATCAGAGGGCCTGCCCGCGCTCGACGCACCAGCGGATGCTGGTCCGCATGCCCTCGAGCAGGTCGGTGGGCGGGTCGTAGCCGAGCTCCTCCCGGGCGAGGGAGATGTCGCACGCGATGGTGTCCTTGAGCTCCCCGAGGACGTGCATCGCCTGGAGGTACTTGCCGCGTCCCTGGAGGAAGCCGTCGACGTGCTCCGCCACCACACCGGCGAGCCGGGGCATTCGCAGTTGCCGACTGCCGGACACGGGGAGGCCTTCGGCTTCGAGGGCGGACCGCACCGTGGCGATGATCTGGCGCATGTCGAGCGGGTCGCCGTCGGCGATCCAGTACTGCTTCCCGGCTGCGCCCGCCGCCACCTCGGCCCGCCGCACTGCGTGCACGAGGTTGCCCGTGAACACCATCGACCGCCGGTTGGAGCCATCGCCGACCAGAGGGAAGCGGCCGCGTCGCACGGTGCGGATCCACTGAGTCTGGCGAGCCGGTTGGTGCGGCCCGTAGAACCACGGCGGGCGCAGCACCACGCTCTCCAAGTCGCCCCGATCGAAGGCCGTCTTCACCAGCACCTCGGCGTCGGCCTTGGAGCGCCCGTAGCCCATGTACGGGTGCTGGGGGGACGCTTCGGTGAAGCGGTGGTCGATCGTCGGATTGGCGCCGTAGGGCGAGTTCGACGAGATGTGCACGAGACGGCCGGCGCCGTGGCGGCGAGCCCGGTCGAGCACGAGCTGCGTACCTCCGACGTTGACGTCGTGGAGCTCCTGCACCCGCTTCTCCGGGTGGATGATGGCGGCGGCGTGCACCACGGTGGCGCCGGCGGCCCCCTCGAAGAGGCGATCGAGCGCGCTCGGATCTCGCACGTCGCCGACGATGGGCAGCACGGACGGACCAACCACCGCGAGCAGGGCCGCCTCCTCCTGGGTGCGCACCAGGCAGCGCACGGCCGATCGCTCGGGGGCAACGGCCCGCACGAGGTTCTGGCCCAGCCAGCCACTCGCGCCCGTGATCACCATGGTGTCGGTGCGCGGCAGGTCAGGAAGGGGGGACATCGGACTCCTGTTATCGGGTGCTGAGGAAGTGCTCTGCGTTGCGCAGGGCGATCGTCATGATGGCGGCCTGCGGGTTCACGCCGGGGGCATCGGCGAGCAGCGAGGCGTCGTTCACCCGCAGGGCGGTGGTGTCCCAGACGGCGCCGAAGCTGTCGGCGCCGGCCTTCGCGCGGTCCTGGCTCATGCGGATGCTCGACGTGAGGTGCACGGTCATGAGGTTGGTGTGGGCCCGGTCGACGGCGTCCCACCACTGCAGGAGCTCCTCGGGGCGCCGCACGACCGCTCCCCCTTCGATCGAGGGGTACAGCTCGATGGCCCCAGCCGCGAGCAGCGCTTCGCCGAGGAGCACGAGGCCCCGGGCCAAGCGACTGAGATCGGAATCGGTGAGGCGGTAGGTGACGAGGGGCGCCTGCAGACCCGGCAGGGCGATCACGCGGCCACCCACGTCGCTACGTATGGCGGCGTAGTACACGAACACGTTCTCCCAGTCGGCCAGCGCCGCGGTCGTGTCCGCACCGCTGTCGGCGAGGACCAGCGCCACGTGGCCAAGGCGGCTCGCCGACCCGCCGATGGCCAGGTGCGGGGAGAACTCCGTGATGCGGTGCATCGGCACGTCATCGTGGTCCACCGGGCCGCCGAATCGCGCCGCGACCTTGATCGTGGGGTGCATCCGCAGCCCCCCGCCGATCCCCTTGCGGATCCCGCTGCGCTGGAGCAGAGCGGGCGATTGGATGGCGCCCCCGCACACGAAGACGGCGTCGGCGCGCACCTCGATGTCCTCATGCGTGCCGTCGGGACGACAGCGCCGAGCGAGGGCGCCCGTGGCCCGACCGTCCGCGATGCGAAGTCGGCGCACCGCGGTGTCGGGCAGCACGGTGGCTCCGGCCGCGGTGGCCCGCGGCAGCAACGTGGCGGTCATCGACTGCTTCGTGCCGCGGCCGCGCTCGTCGTAGGAGAACGCCCGCGGGAACTCCACGGATCGCCAACCGAGCTTGGCGGCACCCTGCTCCAGCAGCGACGACGACACGGGCGGCGCTCCCGGCACGGTGTTCACCGGCACGAGGGCTTCGATGCGGTCGGCGTAGCCCGCCAGCGCCGTCGGGGAGAACTCGTCGAGGTCGTAGGTGCGGCTCCACTCGGTGGCCAGCGCATCGGGCAAGCGCGCCCACAGGCCACTGTTCACCTCGGTGCTCCCGCCCACGCAGCGCCCCTCGGCGTAGGCGATCGGCGGGCTTCCGAGCGCGGCGCTCGAGCCGTGGTGGCGGTAGGCCTGCTCCATCTCACCGATGCTGAACGGGGTGATCGAGCCGGGCTCCACCCACGGGCCCTCCTCCAGCACGAGCACGTCGAGCCCGGCCTCGGCCAGCACCATCGCCGTGGTGGCCCCGCCGGCCCCCGAGCCGATCACCAAGACCTCGGTGGGCATCGTGGTGCTCATCGGGCGCCCTGGGGCCCGAGCTCGAGCTCGCCGAAGAGCACGAGGGAGCGGAACAGACGGGGATACGAGCGCAGGAGCGACACCGGGCTGCGGTCGAGCCAGCTCAGGAGGCCCTGCGTGTCACGGGGACGAGCCACCACCACCCAGGCGCTGAACAGCGCCGATTCCGCCGCCACTCCGAGCCGCAGCACATCCGACATCGATCGCAGCGTGCTGTCCACCCACTGCTCGACAGCCTGCCGAAGCTCAGGGTCGACGGACTCCGTGAGGTCGGCGACGACCCGGCGCTCGAGCTTCAGCATGGGGACCAGACCCTACCGATCGCCCTGTCCTGGGCGCGAACCCCGTGGGCCGACGGGTCAGGTGATGAGCGGCGGCGCGTGGCCGAGGTAGACGCCGGCCGCGAACACCGCGGCCCAGACCACGCCGAACACCTGGAGCTGACGGTCCCCCAGCACGATCTCCTCGGGGCCGCGCCGGTCCTCGGTCTCGAGCACGAGCGCGTAGCGCAGGATGATCAGCACGAACGGCACGATCGAGAGCTGGAACCACGGCACCGAGCTGTCGGCCAGGTCCGCCTTCTCGAAGGCCCAGAGGCAGTAGGCGAGGAGCGCGACGCCAGAGGACACCGAGCGGATGTACTGCAGGAACGACGGCGTGTAAGCGGCCAAGGCGGCGCGATGGTCCGCCGCATCGTCGAGTCGGAGCTCCGTGGTGCGCTTGCCGGCCACGAGGAACAGCGCACCGAAGGACGCCACGATCAGGTACCAGTCGGAGACGGGGACGTCGGTGCCCACCACACCGGCAACCGCGCGGATCACGAACCCGGACGCCACCACCACGATGTCGACGACGGGCACCTGCTTCAGCCACACGGTGTAGGCGGTGGTGAGGGCGACGTAGAGGGCAACGATCCCCGTGACAGCCCACGATCCGGCCAACGCGCCGAGCCCCACCCCGGCGACCAAGAGCGCGGCCCCGAGCAGGCGCGCCTGCGCCACCGACATCTCGCCAGCCGCTACCGGCCGAAAGCGCTTCGTGGGGTGATGTCGGTCGGCCTCGGCGTCGGCGGCGTCGTTCAGGCAGTAGGTGCCGCTGGCCGCCAGGCAGAACGACGCGACCACCAGCATCGTCCGACCGAAGTAGTGGGCCTGGTCGAGCACTCCCGCAGCGGCCGGCGCGGCCAGCACGAGCCCGTTCTTGATCCACTGCTTGGGCCGCATCAGCCGCAACCACGGAAGTCGCCGAGCGCCCTCGGGGGCTGGTTCGCCCGACACGGGGTCGAGCGGCGTGGCCTGCGTCCGCTCCGTCACGCTGCGATGGTACTCACGGCATTCGCCAGGCCCGTGACTACCCTCCTGCCCGATGACGGCCACCACCACCCCCACCACCACCCCCGCCCGCCGCCGGGGTGGGGGCCGTTGGCTCGCCCCAGTGGCGGTCTTCGTCGCCACCCTGCCGCCTCTCTACGGCCTGTGGCTCACCCAGGGCACCCCCATGGAAGAGGGCTTCATGCTCGTCTTCCCGGAGCTCGTGCTCAACGGTCAGGTTCCCAACCGCGACTTCCTCCACCTCTACGGCCCGGGCAGCCTGTGGGTGCTCGCGGCCGTCTTCGCGGTCACCGGGGTGACGCTCGGCGCCGAGCGCATGGTCGGCTATCTCCAGCTCCTCGGGGTGTGCTTCGGGATCTATCGGCTGCTCCGACCGTGGGGGCCTTGGGTGGCGGCTGGGGGCGGGTCGATCGCCGCCTTGATCGTGCTGACACCGAGCGGCCTCAGCGCCATGGCCTGGGTGGGTGGCTTGGCCCTGGCGATCTGGGCGCTCGGGGCGGGTCTGGACGCCGTGGACGCCGCGGGAGGTTCGGCCCGACGATCACGCCTGGCGCTGGTCGCGGGCCTGCTCACCGGGGCCGCCCTCCTGTATCGGCTCGATCTCGTGCTCGCCCTGTCCGTAGCTGGGCTGGTCGTGTGGCTTGGCCTCGACCGCCCCAGCCGACGACGGCTCGCCCTCGGGCTGACGATCGGCCTCGCGCCGTACCTGGTGCACGTCGCCATGGCCGGCCCGGGCCCGGCCATCAAGGGGATCGTGCTGCAACCAGTGTTCGATCTGCGCGGCGGGCGCCGCCTTCCGCTCCCCCCATCACCGGATCGCTATGACGGCTTCCTCCAAGGGGCCGGCGCCCTTGACCCGCCCTGGTGGCCCCTGCCCCACCCCAGCGGCCCCCGGCAGCTCTGGTTGTGGTTCTTCGCGCTTGTGCTCACCGGGATCGTGCTCCTGGCCGCCGGTGTCCTCGCCCGTCGCCGCACCGGCGATGCCCGGCTGTTGACCATCGCCGCCTTCAGCGTCGGCCTGTTCCCCCAAGCCTTGCAGCGACCCGACTCCACCCACCTGGCCTGGGTCGGCTGCGTGGCCTTCGCCGTGCTCCCCGCCGCGCTGGTGGAGCTGGCGCGCTCACGACGCACCCGACCCTCGGCATCGCGCGGACGGCCCCGAACGACGGTCGCCCTCGCCGCCGTAGCCACCCCCCTCCTCGTGCTGCTCGTCGCCGCGCCCGACTACACGTTCCGCACCTACGCCGAGATGACGGCCAAGAGCGCGGGCTACCGCCGCACCGAGCAGACCATGGAGCACCACGGCCGCACCTTCCCCTACAAGCGACTCGACGCCGTGGCGGCCGTCAACGAGATGCTCCCACTGGTCGACGCCGTCACGGAGCCCGGCGATCGCCTCGTCGTCGGGCCCGGGGATCTGCGAAAGACGCCCTACAGCGAAGCCTTCCTGTACTACCTGCTACCCGAGCTGGTGCCGGGCACCCGGTACATCGAGATGGACCCGGGTGTCGCCAACGCTCCGGACTCCGGGTTGGCTGACGAGATCGCTAACGCCGACGTGGTGATCCTGTCCACCATCCGCGACGACTGGAACGAACCCAACGATTCTCTGCTCTTCGGCCCGTCCGAGCCGAACGAGGTCCTCGCCCGCGACTTCTGCCTCATTGGTTCCTTCGGCATCGGCCCCTTCGACAAGGACCGTGGCCTCTACGAGCTGTACACGCGCTGCTGAAGCCCTCAGGTCACTCGGCACTAGCGTGGGCGCGTGCCGGCAAGCCAGGGTGGGGAGGAGCTGGCGACCACGGCCCACGCTGAAGGTGAGGAGCTGGGACGGGCCCACCTCGCACGGTGGCTCGACCACCTGCTCCCTGCCGGGCCGTGCCTGCTTTGGGCCGGCGGGGTGATGTTGGCCTCCGTGCTGGCCGCCGATCGTCGCCGCACCGTCCTGTTGGTCGAGCCGGCTCCCGGGGATCTCGAGGAAGCGACGCGCCAGGCTCGTGCGGGCGTCGGCCTCGGTGGCCCCGAGGATGTCACCGACCAGTCGCGATTCGTGAGCGGCGTGGTCATCGCGGGGAGCGACGATCTCGGGCCGCTCCTCCCCCGACTCCTGCTCGGCGCGCTCAGCGAAGCGGTGATCGCGATCGTCACCGACGCCCGCCACGCCGACTCGGTCGCGGCAGTGCTGCTGGCGTCGGGACGACCGGCCACAGCCATCCCCCAGCACCTTCGGTTGGCCTCGACGCTTGGCACCGACCACCCGTCGACCATGGCGGACGAGCTCTCCCTCCTCGGCCGCGACCACGACCCCACCGCGGTGGTCGTGCTGGCGGGCATCGAGGCCCGACCGTCGGTGTTCCTCGGACGAGACGCCGGGCCGGCGCGTCAGTGGGCAGAGGCCGACTGGGTCCGGCAGTCCATGCGCCGGGTCGACGCCGAGCTCCGCGCGGATGACGCCGTACGAATCGACGAGCTCACCTCCGACCTCGCGGAGTCGGAGCGGCAGCGACAGGAGCTCGATCAGCAGCATCGCGAGCTCGCCCAGCACGCCGCGGGGCTCCAAGGGCGCATCAGGGATCTGGAGGCGTCGACGAGCTGGCGTCTCACCGTCCCGCTGCGGTGGATCTCCGACCGGGTGAAACGCCGATGACGACAAGGGTCGAGCACTGGGGCACGTCGGTGGTGGCCAACTTCGGCGACCTCCTCTACCCGCTCGTGCTCGCTCATGAGCTGACGCGATCGATTCCCGACCTCGAGCTCTCCTTCGCCGATCCCCTCGGCGGGCGGGCCCCAATGGGACTCCACCATGTCGCCCGACCATCCCGCCGCCAGAGCCACCCGGGGTTCTGGGAGCAGGTGGCCGGCGTGGATGCGATCGTCGTCGGCGGCGGCGATCTCCTCCACCACGGCACCACGGTCGTGCACCTCGAAGGCACCCTCACCCGGATCGAGAACTGGGGCTTCGTGGAGGCGGGGCTGCTCGGTGAGGTCCGCCCGCTGGCGTGGAACGGCCTCGGTGTTCCCTTCGACGTTCCGCCGGAGCTGGCCCCCGCGCTGCGGGCCGCCTGCGCGTCGGTGGCCCTCCTCGCCGTTCGGGACGAAGGCTCCCGCCGGCGCCTGGAGGCGGCCGGAGTGGAGCAGGACATCCACATCGTCCCCGACACCGCCGTGCTCATCGACGATGTCATCAGCACCAGCGATCGCCTCGCCGCCATCGAGTCGCTGCACCGACGGGGAGCGATCCCCGCCACCGGACGATGGCTCGTCGCCCACATGTCGTTCGCCTCGCCGCTCGTCCTGGCCGAGCTGGCCGGTGCGCTCCGGGCCGCGCTCGACGCCCACCCCGACCTCGATCTCGTGCTCCTCCCGATCGGCCCCGCCCACGGAGACCCCATCACGCTGGCGGCGGTGGCCGCCCAGCTCGGCCGGCCCGCGTGGCTCGTCACCGACCCCACGGTGGTCGAGATCGCGGCCCTCATTGCCGCCGCCACGGTCATCGTGTCGAGCAGCTTCCATGCCGCGCTCGTCGCAGCCGTCTACGGCGTGCGTTCCGTTCCCTTCGCGCACTACGGCCACCGACCCGCCAAGCTGCTGGATCTCGCCCAGCGCCTCCAGCGTGACCGCTGGGTGCTGGACCGTCCCTCCGAGATCCCGGGCGCGCTCGATGTCGTCCTCGCCCACCCCCCTTGGGACGCCCAGAACGCAGTGGCCGAGCTGCGCGCCGGAGCGTCAGCGCATCTCCGCCAGGTGGCCGAGGTCGTCGCCCGTCCGGCGATCGAGGGTGTGCACCTCGAGGAGCGCGGCACCGCCCACCGTCACGCGCTCGCCCGCCTCGCCGAGAGCGAGGCATCCCTCGTAGGCGCCCGTCAGGAGCTGGCGATCCTCGGCGAGCACCACACGCGGGCCCTCCACCGAACGCGTGACCTGGAGATCGGCTATTGGAGGGAGCGCGACCGACGCCGCCCCGACGCGGCTCCCTCCTCCGACCGTGCCACGCGAGTGCTGGACCTCGGCGTGATCGACGGCGGCGAGCGGCGCGCCCAGCCGTACCAATGGGCTCACATCGGGCCGCTCGCCGCGCCGCCCGACCTCGAGCGGCTGGCGCGCACGGTGCCCTTGGAGACCGCGGCGATGCGGGCCGACTCCGACGGCCATCGGTCCTGGAGCTACCACGTGCGGTGCCTCGTCCCGATGGGAGGGCGGAGCGCGGTGCGTCCTCATGAGCTCGACCCGATCTGGCGCGCCCTGGCAGACGACCTCGCCGGCGAGCCCTACCGCGCGGCGCTGTCACGACTCACCGGTGTGGATCTGACGGCGCTGGACCTCGAGGCCAACGTGTTCTCGTATCCCCCCGGCGGGTACCAGGAGCCACACCCCGACCTCCCGGAGAAGATCGTTACGCACGTGCTCTGGTTCAACGAGGGCTGGCAGGCCGCCCACGGCGGCTGCCTGCGGATCCTCAACAGCCGGGACGAGCTGGACGTGCACGAGGAGCTCCTCCCCGAGCTCGGCTGGTCAGCGCTGTTCGTGCGGTCGGACGACTCCTGGCACAGCGTGACCGCCGTGACCGACGCCGCACCGCTCGATCGGCGCGCGGTCGTGGCCACCTTCTATCGACCGGGCAGCCCGTCCACGATGTGGCCGAACGGAGCCTGACGCAGCACTGGTGGGGTGGCTCGTAACGGTCGGCAGGTAACCGGCGAATCAGCGTGGGCCGGCGGTAGGCGGCGTTGTGTCGCGAGCCACCCCACTAGTCTCCTCGCCGTGCGAACGCTGGTCGTGGTGCCGACCTATGACGAAGCCTCCAACATCGTGGAGGCACTCACCCGCTTGCGGGCCGCGGTTCCTGCCGCCGACGTGCTCGTCGTGGACGACAACAGCCCCGACGGAACCGCCGATCTGGCTCGCCAGGCCGCCGAGGAGCTCGGGCAGATCGACGTGCTCGTGCGACAGAAGAAGGACGGGCTCGGCAACGCCTACCGCCATGGCTTTCGGGTGGGTCTCGATCGCGGGTACGACCGACTCGTCCAGATGGACGCCGACCTGTCTCACGACGCCGCCGCTCTGCCCTCGCTGCTCGCCGAGCTCGACAACGGCGCCACCGCCGTCATCGGGTCGCGCTACGTGCCCGGCGGCTCGATCCCCCATTGGCCCTGGCACCGGCGGGCGCTGTCCAAGTGGGGCAACCGCTACGCCTGCTTCGTGCTGGGCATGAAGGTGCACGACGCCACCGCTGGCTATCGGGCGTACAACTCCGAGGTGCTCTCGACCATCGACGTGTTCAACACGCGGGCCAAGGGCTACGGGTTCCAGATCGAGACGGCCTACCGCATCTCCCAGACCGGCGGGCGTCTGGCCGAGGTCCCGATCACCTTCACCGACCGCGTTCGAGGCGAGTCGAAGATGTCCGTGGCCGTCATGGTCGAGGAGCTCGGCTTGGTGACCTGGTGGGGCATCCGCGATCGCTTCCGGAGGCTCCTGGGGCGCGGCCGACCCGCCTTCTGAGTAACGAGGGTCACCGACCCCCTCGGCTATCGTCGCTCCCGATGTCTGCGCCGCCTCCGAGCTCCGACGCGCTCGCGAAGATCGGCGACCTCGCGGCGGGCGCCGGCCTCCGCCGAGTGCACCTGCTGTCCTGGCGGGACCTCGAAGACGTGGAAGCTGGAGGCTCCGAGGTGCATGCCGCGGAGGTCGCCCGCCATTGGGCCGCCGCCGGCGTGGAGGTGACGTGGCGGTCGTCCTTCGCCTCGGGCCACCCCGCCGTGGCCTCGCGAGACGGCTACCGCGTGATCCGGCGCGCCGGGCGGTACCTGGTGTTCCCCCGCGCCGCCTTGGCCGAGCTCGCCGGCCGGCACGGACCGTCCGACGGCCTGCTCGAGATCTGGAACGGCATGCCGTTCTTCTCCCCACTCTGGTACCGGGGACCCCGGGTCGTGATGCTGCACCATGTCCACGCCGAGATGTGGAACATGGTGCTCGGCGAGGACAACCCGACCCTCGCCAAGGTGGACGACACGATCGAGCGACGGGTCGCACCGCCGGTGTACCGGCGGTCGCGCATCGTCACCCCTTCCGAGTCGGCCCGCGACGAGATCGTCTCCCTGTTGCGGATCCCCAGCCGCCAGATCGACGTCGTGCACAACGGCCTCAGCCACGCCTTCCGGCCGGGCGGCACCAAGACCGCCCATCCGAGCGTCGTGGCCGTCGCCCGCCTCGTGCCCGTCAAGCGCCACGACCTGCTGATCCGTGCGGCCGCCGTCGCTCGCGAACGGGTGCCCGACCTCAGGCTCACCATCGTTGGCGAGGGCTATGAGCGGGAGCGGCTGCACGCCGTCATCCGCGAGCTCGACGCCGAGAGCTGGGTGCGCCTCACGGGCTGGGTCCA
>Ga0105044_10001574_pt1 | contig 30655 bp, 30 predicted proteins | sample MAT01_FD_78092 | JGI IMG/M metagenome (GOLD analysis project Ga0105044, IMG submission 78092) | Freshwater microbial communities from Lake Fryxell liftoff mats and glacier meltwater in Antarctica - MAT-01 | ecosystem: Environmental > Aquatic > Freshwater > Ice > Liftoff microbial mat | place...
AAGAATCCGCTAAAGCTGGATGACCTGAAAGATTTTATTAATTGCTATAATCCAAAGAACCGTCATAAAAGAAAAGAAACTTATAATGCTGCATCTAACCCTGAAGGCCGTTTTAGAAAATTACTTACGATGAAATTATTGCAAGAGATAAAACCAGCCTGGACATTACTTGGTTAAAAGATAAGTCACTGGCTGACCTGGATAACCTTCCTGATCCTGATGTATTGGCATTGGAGATTGTAGAGAATCTGGAAGCAGGGTTGGATAATTTCAGAGCTATTATTCAGGAATTGAAGAAATAGATTTATTAAGCATCTATGAAGCGGTATAAAATAATTCACCTTGATGACCATAAGCTGATTACGGACAGTATCAGGGACTATCTGTTGCGAAACCTTCAAGATGTTTATTACATAGGGTTCAATGACTCCTGGGAGGCTTTTAGATACCTGGTAAATTCAATTGAGAAAAATGAACCGATTGACATGTTTATTACGGACTATGCACACACCGGATTGGATGGATATCAATTTTCAAAAGCTATCAGGCAGTTGGAGGGGTTATTAAACCGGGACCCGATAAAAATCTTGCTACTCACCATGTATGATGATACATTACCCGTAATAAAACGGGGATTAAATGATAAGACATTCAATTGGTACCTGTCATTAAATTCAAATCCCACGGAGTTGATAGATTGTGTTAAGTCCGGTTTGATAGCAAGGTGGTGAACGATGCAACAGGTGTGTCTGTAAGCTTATAAAAGTAAGCAGTAGCGAAGGGGTACATAAGGTGCAAAAATTGGTTAAACACAAAACAACCGAAAGGGATGATTAACCTGTTTAACCTAACAATTGGTAAGCGAAGGCTTACCAATTGGTCGAGGCATCTTGAAGAGCCGTATGAATCAAGAGGTTCAAATACGGTTCTGTGAGGAGCAGGGGGTGCAATCCCTCTTGCTTACTCGACAAGCGGTATGTGCTTGTCAGGAAGGTTGTGTCTTATTTGTTTTAAGGCGCAAGGAACGTTCTTTACGCTTAGCATTTTTAGCCTTAATGTCCTGCATGATTTTTCTAAAGTCTGTAAGTTCTTGTTCTGTCCACGGTTTAGACTTTGTAGATAAATCAACGTTTTTAGGTTCTTTAATCAGTCCCATATTTTTAGCTTTTAAAGTATGGTGAAATGAGTCTTAATGCCGCACTTGTTTCTATAAACATTCTAAGTCCACGAAAATGTGTAGCAAGAAGAGATTGTTCGTAATGTTTTATGAGTGCAGTTTTTGCGTCAAAAGCAAGAAAGCCCTCATAGCCTTTGTCAACCGAAACCTTACAAGCAAAAGCTACAAGATTTTCTGGGACACCTAAATAAACTTTGCTTTTTCCTTTGTTGAATTTTGCACTTTCTATGAGGTGCATAAAGATGTGGTCAAAACAAATCAGCAGCACCGACCCCGACAGCCGCAGCATCATCATTGTAAAAAATATTGTGGAGGTAGCGTATAATGTACAGAATGCAGTAGATGACAAACACAACCTGATAGTATCAGGATCTAAACAGGGTTAGTATCCACTATTCAAATGAATAAAGCCAGGGAATTTGATAATGCTTTTATTCCTTTACACAGCTAAGTCAGGTTTTGGGCGAATATAAAAATGAAAAATCGAGTATATCCTAAATTTTCCCGCTTCTGTGCTGTGGCGTGGGATTGAAACGCCGGTAAAGGATTTTCAATGTTTTCTCCGATAATTTTTTGAATGTCTCAAACAATTTAAAAAAATGAATAACAATGATTGAGCAATTATTTTACAATTAATAAGGGAATAATTTATTTATCTTCATAAAAGTTCTTTCTCAGGTTGGTGTACTTTCGGAGACCAGCGCATAATTTTCAGAAAAAAATTGAACGATTATGATTTATAATAAAAATATTTTTCTCTGTAAATCATCGGTAATCAGGTCTTTAGCAGCAATGTGTTTTTTATTTTAATTAGGATATATAGCACCGGTTCGACTCCGGTCGCCTCCACACCAAAAGGGACAACTTGGGATTATAAAAAAATCAGATTGTCCCTTTTTTATTGCCCCTAGTATGAATGGCTAGTGTGGCTGTATACAGGGCAAACAATAGAAGTGACACACCTGACCAGAAGAAAACCTTAGATGAAATTCACGATAGTTTTAGAATGTTATGAGAACTGTTAGATGTAAAACCCGTGGATACAGAAGCATTGATGTTGTCTGAATATCCGTTGGATGCGGCGATTTAGTTTGTTTCGTTGCAAGGGTTCTATAAAATTAAATTCTAAGACCTTTCATATACACCGCATCCACCTCCACACTTTTCAACGATGTTGAATTTGGATAGTACTCCTGTTCTACAATAAAATATTTCATGCCTTTTTTACGGGAAGCTTTTAGAATTTTAGGGAAGTCAATTATTCCAGTTCCGAGATCAACAGAATTTTTACTGTTATCAGTCCCCGGGTTTTTCGTCCTGTCTTTTACATGGCAGATAGTAAAACGGTTAGGGTATCTGGCAAACCATTCAACAGGGTTTTGACCTGCTGTTACCACCCAATAGATATCCATTTCAAAATCTACCGTATCAGGGTTAGTGCCTTTCATCATCACATCCTGCGGCATCTGTCCATCCATCACTTTAAAGGAATAATCATGATTGTGATACGCAAACCGGATTCCATTTTTCCTGCATATCTCACCTTTCTGGTTAAACTCGTCAGCAAATTTTTTATAATCGTCAATATTTTTCTGCGCCCCTTTATACGGACAAATCAGGTATTTCATTCCGATAGCTGCGGCTTCAGCCGCTTTCTTTTCGAAATCCTTATTAATATCGCAATGGGAAGAGATAATTGTCATGCCAAGATCATCCATGTATTTTTTGAAATCTGAGTGGCCCAAACCCCAAAACATCCCTTTGTTACCTTCGTAGCTTTCTATTTGTTTGTAGCCGAATGAAGCTACTTGTTTCAATACTCCTTTCGGGTCATTGGGCAATACATCACGGAGGGAATAGAGTTGCAGACCAAAAGTTTTAATTTTTCTTGCTTCATCGTTGGCAGCAAATAATGAGTGACCTGATAATCCTGTCAACGTAAGTCCTGCTGCTGTAGCACCTGTAAGTTGTATAAATTTTCTTCTACTCTGTTGCATAGTTATATTTGTTTTTATGAAAATGCTTTATCTCCTTTTTTGTAAGGGAATGCCCCATCATACTTTCCCGGTACAGGTACGTTTCTTAACTGTTGAGTCGCTCCCGGCTTGGAAGTAAAGTAACCCCACAATGTCAGTTGTTTCATCATGGTGTAATAATGGGAAGGGGTGCCTTCAAATGGTGTCTGGTCTTTCCAGGCCAGTTTTGCATTGGTTTGTTCATGTATTTCCCTTTTAGGTTTCTCTTCCTCATCTCTTTTATTGTTAAAATCTTTAGCTTCTTTTTCAAGGCTCACTAAAAAATCATGCCGCTGCTGCGGAGTGCAGTTCATGAAATTTTTACTATTCATTTTCTTACAGGCTTCTTCCAGCGAAGCAATGCCGGTGGTGAAAGTAGTCTGTTGATTTGCTGTGTAGCAATCAGTAACAATTGTTTTCATAAACTCGCCGATCTGTGCAGCTTTGGCACCCGGGGTGGCAGTAGCTGGTATGATGGTTTCACCAATCTCGTCTAACAAAGTAATATTGGCGGCGGTGAAACCTGCATCGGCTTTGCCGGCGGTTTTACAACCACTTAAAAAAACTTCACCACCGATGACGACACCACCGGTAACTACGGCAATCATTTTTAAAAGTTCTCTTCTGTCCATGTTATCTGTTTAAAAATAACTAAAAATAATTTTTATAAATTTCCTTTTTTCAATTCACTTACTGCAAAATCAGCTGCCCTTGCTGTTAGTGCCATATACGTTAATGACGGGTTTACACAGCTGGCACTTGTCATGCAAGCACCATCGGTTACAAAAACATTTAGTGCATCCCATACCTGGTTATTGCCATTCAGTACGGAAGTCTTCGGGTCTCTTCCCATACGGGCCGTTCCCATTTCATGTATCCCCATGCCTACGGTGTAGCCGTTGTCATTTGTTTTTACATCTTTTAATCCTGCTGCTTCCAGCATTTCTTTAGCATCATTCATCATATCAATCCTCATCTTTCTTTCATTCTCTTTTGTTTCTACATCAAATGCAAGAATGGGTAAACCCCATTTATCTTTTTTATCCTTATCTAAATATATTTTGTTGCTATGATCGGGAAGCATTTCGCCGAAGGCGGTAATACCAAAGTGCCACTCATCTTTGGGAATACTCATGGCTTCTTTTAAATCAGCACCTATAGTGAACTCCGCTATTTCCACACCACGGCCACGGCCTGCACCTCCCTGGTAGCCAAAGCCACGGAGATAATCTCTTTTATCGTTGTAAACATTTCTGAAACGTGGTATGTAAATACCTGTTGGCCTGCGGCCATATTCATATTTATCGCTAAAGCCTTCTACAGTTCCACCGGCACCGGTTCTGAAATGGTGATCCATTACATTATGTCCCAACTCACCGCTGCTGCTTCCCAATCCGCCTTCCCATACATCGGTAGCAGAGTTCATCAACACCCAGGTTGAGTTTAATGCAGAGGCGCATACAAAAACTATTTTTGATTTGAATTCATAGGTCTTGTTTGTTTCTGCATCCACTATTTCTACACCGGTTGCTTTTTTGGTGTCTTTGTTGTATAAAATTTTTGTAACAATAGAAAAAGGACGAAGCGTAAGATTGCCCGTCTTCATAGCTGCCGGTAAAGTAGAAGATTGGGTACTGAAATAAGCACCAAAAGGACAACCTCTCCAGCACCGGTTGCGGTACTGGCAATTGGTTCTTGCCTGCAATGGTTCTGTTATATTGGCACTACGACCAATTATCAAATGCCTGGTTCCTTTGTAAAAGGCTTCCATTCTTTTCTTCACTTCTTTCTCCGCACAGTTTAGCTCCATAGCAGGCATAAAATCACCATCGGGCAATACATCTAAACCTTCATTGCTGCCTTGTATGCCGGCAAATTTTTCAGCATAGCTATACCACGAAGCCACATCATCATAACGGATAGGCCAGTCAACAGCTACACCTTCTTTACCATTGGCTTCAAAATCCCATTTGTTCCAGCGATAACTCTGACGGCCCCACAGCAAAGAACGGCCACCAACATGATAGCCACGGAACCAGTCAAACCTTTTTACTTCCGTATAAGGCGATTCTTTTTCATTGGCCCACATGCCGTAAGTGGATTCATTCAATGGGTAATCCCTTTTAAGAACGGGAAAATCTTTTTTCATCTGCTGCGTTGCACTGTCGCGGTGCGGAAACTCCCAAACTTCTTTATTGGCATTCACATAGTCTTTTATATGCTCTATGTTGCGGCCCCGTTCCAGCATCAGCACTTTAAGCCCTTTTTCTGTCAACTCTTTTGCAGCCCAGCCACCACTGATGCCGGAGCCTATTACAATTGCGTCGTAAGTATTATCAGCCATAACTGAAAATTGATTTATTATTTTGAAAATGTTTTAATTACTACGTTTTATATATCACAAAGTTTTATAGCCGCCTTTAATGCTTTTTCTTTTTCTTCGTTTGTTTTACTAGTTGGAATAAATTCCTGTGCCACATACCCTTTAAATCCTGTTGCTAAAATCCCCCGCATAATGGCAGGATATTGCAATTCCTGTGTTTCATTTATTTCATGCCTGCCAGGTACACCAGCTGTGTGGTAATGGCCAAAGAATTCATGGTTTTTATTAATTGTGCTTATGATGTCGCCTTCGCTGATCTGCATGTGGTAAATATCATACAATATTTTAAAATTTGGAGACCCCAGCCGTTTGCATAATTCAATTGTCCATTTTGTATTATCAGCCATATAATCAGGATGGTTAACCTTGCTGTTAAAAACTTCTATCTGAATTATAATCCCTTTCTTTTCCGCCAGGCTCATTATTTGTTTCAATCCTTCTACACAATTTTTCAATCCTGTTTCTTCATCCATACCTCTCCGGTTACCGCTAAAGCAAATTAAATTTTTATAACCAGCTTTTGCTACCAATTCTATATGGTCGGTATAATTCTTTATAAGAGTGGAATGATTTTTTTTATCATTCCATCCATCGACAAGATTTATTTCTGCACCATTGCACATAGAAGAATCAATGCCATATTTTTTTAATACATCCCATTCTTTTGGGCCTATTAAATCAATAGCAGTAAAACCTAGTTTTTTTACCAGTACACAAAGCTCCTCCAGTTTTAAATGGTTATATGTCCACCTGCATACAGAGTGTTTGATATTGCCTTTTAATTTTTTCATGTCCTCCTTTTCTGTAGAAGCGAACGATGCTAAAGGGCCTGCTGCAATAGCAAAAGAACCGGCAGCTATTTGCTTTAATGCATTTCTTCTTGATGATTTCATATTCATTTGTATAAAATATTTTTTTTTCGTCTCTAAAAAATATTGCAAATAACAAAAAAACTGCGGCAGCAATCGCCGAAGGAATAAGCCAGATCATTTTATAATCAAACCCTTTGTCTCCAAGGTTATAGGCATCTGTAATTTTTCCGGCAATTTCAAAACCAATCAGCATACCAACACCATAAGTAGCTAATGTAATAAGTCCCTGCGCAGCACTCTTATATTTTTCACCAGATTTAGTGTTGGTATAAATTTGTCCCGATACAAAAAAGAAATCATAACAAATACCATGTAATGCAATACCAATAAGAAGCATAAAACTTAATTGACCCGCATTGCCGTAAGCAAACAAGGCATAACGGAAAGCCCATGCCAGCATACCTGCCAATATTGTTTTCTTAAATCCAAAACGGGTAAAGAAAACGGGGAGTAATAATAAAAACAATACCTCTGATATTTGCCCGATAGTCATTTTACCTGTTGGATTTTGAACTCCTATGTTTGACAGGAATGAATGTGTATTTTGATAATAAAATGCCAATGGAATACAGATTAGTACAGAAGCTATAAAAAATACAGTAAAATTTTTATCCTTTAACAACTTAAGAGCATATAGACCTATAATCTGGCTTAAACTAACTTTTTCGCCGGAACTTTTGGCCGGAGGAGTTTTAGGTAATGTAAAACTTAATATGCCCAGCACAAGCGATGCAACACCCGCCATCAGGAATGTGTTTTTTAAAAATCCCCTGGTTGTATTTTCTGTGCTATCCCAATGAAAAAGATAGCTTATCAATAGTCCTGCAACTATCCATCCTATAGTTCCCCAAACACGGATGCTGGAAAATTCTTTTTCAGGATTCTTCATTTGATTAAATGATACAGAATTGACCAAAGCAAGCGTAGGCATATACAATATCATATAGGCCAGTACATAAGGATAGAACATCGTGATGCTAACTGAACTATATAATTTATACATAAGAAAAGCTCCAATCAGATGCAAAGCACCCAATATTCTCTCTGCATTAATATACCTGTCTGCAATAAGTCCGATGATAAAAGGGGCAATGATGGCACCCCACGACTGGGTTGAAAATACACTTGCACTCTGGCCCCCAGTGGCATTGAGATTATTAGTTAAATAAGTTCCCAACGTAACAAACCAGCCGCCCCAGATAAAAAACTCCAGGAACATCATTGAAGAAAGTTGAAGGCGGGTAATATTTTTCATTAATCAGTACTTGATGAAATTTGATGCTACAATTTTTTAAAAACAGTTTATTATCTCCAGGGTTAGTCTTATATATGCTGAACAGGCCTTTTTTTGCTACGCATATAAAAATATAATCCCGTAAAGGCAGCTATTAATATAATTGGAATAAATAAGGTTGTATTAATAATTTCCGGACCAGCTGCTTTATTAGCTTCACCAAGGGCGGCTTTCATTTCTTCAGTTGCTTCCGGACTATTATACATTTTCAAATCAGCACCTGCCGGTAAATAAGCAGTAATTTTATTATCATATACACCACCCATAAACATTGTATACAATGAAACGGCAAACATACCAGCACCTCCCATAAGGTTTAAACCCACTGCGCCTGTTTTAGGTAAATTTTCAGATACAAAGCCCAACATAGTTGGCCAGAAATAACAAACCCCCATACCAAAAACCAAGGCACCTAAGAATACCATGCTGCCGGAGGAATGCCCAAGAATATATAACCCTACCGTGGCTAATATAGCAGACATTAATAACACACCCTGCGGCGCAAGCTTATGAACAACAGGGCCTGCAAAGGCACGGCCAATAACCATTACACCAGTTGATACAGCAAGTATAAGTAATGAGTTGTTAGTAACATTATTTAATAATACGCCAATCCATTGGCTGGTAAATAATTCTGTGATGGCTGTACCAAACATACAGATGATCATAAAAATAAAAAGCGGATTACCTAAAGATTTATACATAGTTGCAGTAGATATTCCACTGGAAACTCTTTCTGTAACAGGAAATTTTTCTTTCATAAACAGCCATCCATATAGGAAAGCAGGTAATAGCATTAATGCAACTTGTATTTGCCAACTTATTCCTTGCCGGCTCAAAAAATACACTATTAAAGATCCAAGAACAATACCACCCGGAAACCACAAATGAAAGTGATTCAGTTTTGTCGTTTTATTTTCAGGATATAAAGCAGTAACTAAAGGATTGCAGGCTGCCTCAACAGTTCCGTTTGCAATTCCTACAAGCAATGTTGAAATAAATAATGCCCAATAGGGACTACCAAAACTTCCGGCAAAGATGGTTAATAAAATTCCGGCAAGGTGAAAAAGGAATGCCATCATCATCAATTTCTTCATTCCTATAATATCTACTATCATTCCGCCAATAATCACGGCAAGTGGAAACCCCCAGAAAGCGGTTGCAGTAATGGTGGAGATTTCAGATTTGTCTAAATTAAATTGAGAACCCCAGGTGCCCAATAAACCTGCACGAATTCCAAAAGAAAGGGAAGTGACGAGTAAGGCCAAACAACTGGCTACAAAAAGCTTGTTTTTATTTACGGCTTGCATATCGTTATTTTAACAATAAAGTTGTTACAAAAACTAAATGTACTATTTTTAAACACACATTTAGTGTGATGCGTAGACATTTTTTAAATATCAATAAATAACTACAAACGTTTGCAATGAATAATCGTAAATTAAGAATAGGAATGATAGGCGGCGGTAAAGATGCTTTTATTGGCGCCATACACCGGCTTGCTTTTAATATGGATGGCAAAGCCGAACTGCTGGCGGGTGCATTAAGCATTAACCCGGACATTGCAACTGAATCAGGAAATGAATTATTTCTTAACCCGGATAGAATTTATACAGACTATAAAGTGATGCTGGAAAAAGAAGCAGCCATGCCGGCTGACAAACGTTTGGATATAATTACTATCGTTACACCAAACTTTGTTCACTTCGACCCCGCCATGATGGCATTGGACAAAGGTTTTAATGTGGTAATAGAAAAGCCAATTACTTTTTCGCTGGAGCAGGCAAAACAGTTACAACAAAAAGTAAAAGAAACCGGTTTGCAGTTATTGTTATGTCATACTTATACCGGTTACCCGATGGTAAAGCAGGCGAAACAATTATTAAAAGCAGGCACAATAGGAAAAATAAGAAAGGTATATGTAGAATATCCGCAGGGATGGTTGAGTACTTTATTAGAAAAAACAGGGCAGGCACAGGCATCATGGAGAACTGACCCTAAAAAAAGCGGTGCTGCCGGTTCGATGGGTGATATAGGAACCCATGCATTTAATTTAGCAGAGTATGTAACCGGGCTTGAAGTAACAGAAATGTGTGCAGCTCTTACTATTGTTGTTGTTGGAAGAATGCTGGATGATGATGGTGCTGTGCTATTAAAATTTAATAACGGTGCCACCGGTGTATTAATGGCAACACAGGTGGCGGCAGGGGAGGAGAACAATGTTAAAATTAGAGTGTATGGCGAAAAAGGTGGAATAGAATGGAAACAGGAAGATGCCAATTCGTTATTAGTGAAATGGTTGGAGAAACCCGCCGAAATTTACCGTGCCGGTACAGGATACCTTACTTCATTTGCATCGCATAACTGCCGGACACCGGCAGGACATCCGGAAGGTTACCTGGAAGCATTTGCAAACCTGTACAGAAATTTTTGCCTTACATTAAATGCAAGAATAAATAATGAAACACCAAAAGACGAGTGGCTTGATTTTCCTTCGGTGGAAGAAGGAATAAGAGGCATGGCATTTATTGAAAATGTGGTAAAGGGCGGACATAGTAATGACAAGTGGACCAAGTTCGAAGTTTAAAATATGCAATCATCAATATTCAATATAAAATAATCAATGACAACAATAAAAGGCCCCGGAATTTTTCTTGCCCAGTTTATGGGGGAAGCTGCACCGTTCAATAATTTAAAATCAATTTGTTTATGGGCGGAGTCGTTAGGTTACAGAGCCGTGCAAATTCCCACCTGGGATGAAAGATGTATTGATTTGCAAAAAGCTGCTGAAAGTAAAACATACTGCGACGAGATAAAAGGCATCGTTAATGATTGTGGTCTCGAAATTTCGGAACTGTCAACACATTTACAAGGGCAGTTAGTAGCTGTACATCCGGCGTATGATACTTTGTTTGATGGATTTGCTCCGGAAGCCTTACGGGGAAACCCGAAAGCAAGAACTGAGTGGGCAGTGCAACAGGTAAAATACGGAGCAAAGGCGTCACAAAATTTAGGACTTACAGCCCATCCCACTTTTAGTGGCTCATTATTATGGCATACATTTCATCCCTGGCCGCAGCGGCCTGCCGGATTGGTGGAGGAAGGGTTTAAAGAATTAGGAAAAAGATGGATGCCCATTCTCAATTATTTTGATGAATGTGGAGTGGATATTTGTTATGAAATTCACCCCGGAGAAGATTTGTTTGATGGTATTACCTATGAAATGTTTTTGAAAGAAGTAAACAATCACCCAAGAGCTTGTTTGTTATACGACCCATCACATTTTGTATTGCAGCAATTAGATTATCTGCAATACATAGATTTTTATCATGAACGTATAAAAGCATTTCATGTAAAAGATGCTGAATTTAATGCAACCGGCAAGCAAGGAACTTTTGGTGGTTACCAAAGCTGGGTCAACAGGGCAGGTCGTTACCGTTCGCCGGGTGATGGACAGGTAGATTTTAAAACCATCTTCAGTAAACTAACAAAGTATGATTATACCGGCTGGGCCGTAATGGAGTGGGAGTGCTGCCTGAAACATCCGGAAGATGGTGCAAAGGAAGGGGCAGCGTTTATCAGCAATCATATTATCCGGGTAACGGAAAAAGCTTTTGATGATTTTGCGGCCAGTGGCAGTGATAGAAAAACAAACAGAAAGTTATTAGGTTTGGATTAGATATTTTTTTAGTTGTATATTTCACACATAAAAATCATACACATGAAAAAAATTGTTTTATCAATGTTGGTAGTAGCAGCACTTGTGTCCTGCGGTGGAAAAGATAAGAAGGCCGATGGCGACAAAAAGGAAACAGTGGCAGACAATTCTGCAAATCCTGATTATGAAAAAGGACTGGCACTGGTTGCCACAAGCGATTGTCTTACCTGTCATAAAATAGATGAAATGCTGACCGGACCCAGCTATCGGGATATTGCGAATAAGTATGCAGGGGCTGATACAGCTATTAAATACCTGGCTGGCAAGATCATTGCGGGTGGCAATGGTGTTTGGGGCGAAACGCTTATGACACCTCATGCTGCTCTTTCACAAGAAGATGCCGAGGCAATGGCAAAATATATTCTATTACTCAAAAAATAAGCCCAATGATTAAAATATTTACCGCTGTGGTAATAGCTTCAGCTGTCAGCAGTTGTAATAACAAATCTTCATCGGCTAAATCCGGAGGTGAAGACACAACTAAATCAAAAACAATAATGTCTTTAAATTCATTAACTGAAGAACAGAAATCAGACGGCTGGCAATTACTTTTTGATGGACTGTCAACTAAAGGATGGCGTAAATATGGGGGTGAGGCTATAGGCGAAGCATGGAAAATTACCGATGGTGCAATTTATCTTGATACTGCTAATAAAAAAGATGGCAAAATTGTAGGCGGTGGCGATATTGTAACTGATGAGGAGTATGAGAATTTTCACCTGAAGCTGGAATGGAAAATTTCGGAGAATGGGAACAGTGGTATAATGTTCTATGTAAATGAGGATACCGCAATGTATAAGAAATCGTATGAAACAGGACCTGAAATGCAGGTGCTGGATAATAATGGCCACCCTGATGCAAAGATTATAAAACACCGTGCCGGAGATTTATATGATTTAATCTCCAGTGTTGAAGAAACGGTAAAACCTGCTGGAGAGTGGAATCTGGCAGAAGTAAAATGTGTTAATGCTAAACTGGAACTTTATCTTAATGGCAAAAATGTCGTTTCAACCACCATGTGGGATGATAACTGGAAGAAAATGGTAGCGGCCAGTAAATTTAATCAATGGCCTGGCTTCGGCACGTATAAAAAAGGAAGAATCTGTCTGCAAGACCATGATAATCTTGTATCGTACAGAAATATCATGATTAAGAAAATGTAAGGCTTATTGAATATATTTTTTAAGACAGGTTATCCCTGTCTTTTTTATTTCTATGAGCCATTTGATTTACACACCTTATTCTACAGTTGTAATTTTTAAAACATTTGTTGGTAAATGTAAGACTACCGGTGTGCTCCCGGTATTAATTACAGTATCACCTGTTTTTAAAAATTTTCTTTCTTTTAAAATATCAATCTGGTCAAAGATGATATCATCGAGGCTTTCTTCCTCGTCATAATAAAAAGCCCTGACCCCCCAGCTTAACGTTAGCTGATTTACCAATGATCTTTCTTTGGTAAAAATATAAAGAGGTGCCTTAGGGCGATAACTGCTCAGCACAAATCCGGTATAACCTGATTCTGTCATTCCGATGAGGGCATCTGCATTCACATCTTTTGCCAGTTTGCAGGCATTATAGCAAATGGCATCACTTAAAAAAGAAGGAGAATGGGGTTGCGGGGCCAGTTCATCTTCCCGGTTATAATTGTAGCCTGATTTTTCTACTTCCATAATTATTTTTCTCATCGTCTCCACTACAAGGGTGGGATGTGCGCCAGTGGCAGTTTCAGCACTCAGCATTACTGCATCAGCACCTTCTATTACAGCATTGGCTACATCCGTTATTTCGCTTCGATTTGGTTTGTTGAACTCAATCATACTCTCCATCATCTGTGTAGCTACTATCACAGGCTTGGCACGGTGCAGGCACATACGGATGATTTGTTTTTGCAGTAGCGGAATTTTTTCCACCGGCAGTTCTACACCCAGGTCTCCACGGGCAATCATTACCGCATCGGATTCTACAATAATATCCCGCAGGTTTTCTAAAGCCTCTGGCTTTTCTATTTTTGAAATTATCTTTGTCTTACTTTTTTTCTCATCCAGTTTAAAACGGAGTATAGAAAGGTCTTTTACACTGCGTACAAAGGAAAGGGCTACCCAATCCAATTTTTGTTCTATGATGTATTCCAGATCCTCAAGATCTTTTACCGTTAATGCTGGTAAAGAAATTTTTGTATCCGGCAGGTTGATTCCTTTTTTAGAAGAAAGAATTCCACCCATGGTTACTTCTACCTGTACATCATTGTTCTTGAGAACTTTTTTTACTTTCACTTCCAGCTTACCATCGTTAATGAGGATGGTGTTTCCAATTTTTACATCTGTGTGCAGGTCAGGATAAGATACATAAATCCTTTCCTTATTACCGATCACTTTGTCATTGGTGAAGGTTAGTATATCACCTAGGTTTATTTCCATTTGGCCACCTTCTATTTCGCCAACCCGTAGTTTTGGCCCCTGCAGGTCGCCAAGTATGGCAATATTAAAAGGCTCTGTTTTATTGATCTTACGGATATGTTCAATGATTTTCGTTTTGTCTTCATGCGAACCATGAGAAAAATTAAGACGGAATACGTTTACACCGGCCTTCACCAACTCCAGTAATTTATCGTAAGTGTCGCAGGCAGGACCAACAGTAGCAACAATTTTAGTACGATGATTTTTGTGAGCAAGACCGGCTTCCCGGTTCATTGATTTATGATAATACTTCTGTGAGTGTTTTGCCATAGCTTGTTACTTGTTAGTAGTTTCTTGTTTCAGGTCGTTTTTATGCCGGGTTTAAACTGCTTATCGGGAATTTTCTTCTTTCGGCGATCAGTAATAAACAACCAGCAACTTGCTTTATGATGCCAATATCTTAACAATCTTCATCCATTCCTCACTTATCCAGCCTTTATTTTTTACGGCATTTTCTAAAGGTATGTAGTGCATCTTATTATTCAATATTCCTACAAATACGTTGAACCTTCCTTCTTTTAACGATTCAACAGCATGATAGCCCATCCGGCTGGCTATCAGCCTGTCAATACAACTTGGCGATCCGCCTCTTTGAATATGTCCTAAAATGCAAACCCTGATTTCTGCTTTGGGAAGTTTTTCTCTCAATATTTTTTGCACCTCGTTGGCACCACCAAAGCCATCTCCTTCTGCTACAACGATCAGGTTCACTAATTTTTTACGTCGTTCTTTTTCCAGCAGCGAAGCAATCATATCATCCATATCAGTTTTCCTTTCGGGAATCAGGATATTTTCAGCTCCGGTAGCAATACCGCTATGCAGCGCAATATAACCGGCATCTCTTCCCATTACTTCAATAATAAAAATCCGGTCGTGGGCATCCATCGTATCCCTGATTTTGTCAATAGCTTCTACTGCCGTATTTACAGCTGTATCAAACCCAATAGTAAAATCAGTTCCGATAATGTCTTTATCAATCGTTCCTGCTATGCCAATACAAGGAATATCAAATTCCTGGCTAAATTTAACCGCTCCCCTGAAAGAGCCATCACCGCCAATAATAATAAGGCCATCAATCCCTCTTCTCTTAAGATTGTCGTAAGCTTTTTTTCGACCTTCGTATTCAAAGAATTCTTTACAACGGGCAGTTTTAAGAATAGTACCACCCCGTTGTATAATATTTGCTACTGAACGGGAATCCATTCTATTAATATCATCTTCAATAAGCCCCTGGTAACCCCGCATAATTCCGAATACTTCAAGCCCATGATAATTGCCGGTACGAACCACGGCCCTGATAGCTGCATTCATACCCGGAGAGTCGCCTCCTGATGTTAGAACCCCGATTCTTGTTACTTTCTTTTCCATTTATTCTATTATGCAGGTCAAAAATAAGTATTTGTTTTGATTGTGTACTTTTTACACACTAACGTCTGTTTGGTTTTCATATGAATATACTATCCCGGTTTTCGATAATAGTGCAATGTACGACACAGGGTTTCAATTTTTCTTAACAGTAATACCCAATTACACTGATATAAACAGTCAAGCAACTGAATTATGTTGTGTTATAAATAAATGTTATGCGGGTATTATTTTTTCTGACTGTTATCTTTTTCTCAGCTACATCTTTTGCCCAGTCCGATAGCTCTAAATGGCTCAGGGCTTTCCCCATTACTGATTATATGGTGAAGTTGAATGACAGCACCAACCTGGTGCAGATACAAATGCCTGATGCTTATTCCTTAAAAGAAAAACAATTGGGATTGATACGGGGAGTGTATGATAAATCAAAAGAGGAAGCCGTTGAGAAAGGTTATGGCAGGTGTCAACTTATAAAAGGTGATTACTATTATTTTGCAATTGGTCATAATACCAGTGGAAAGGAATTGAAGAAAGGCGACCTGCTGTACACATTAATGGATAAAACAAATATTTACTTTGGTCAGATTCCTCAACTGGCTTCACATTTTATCAGGCTACAAAATGTGTATGAAGAACCACTTTTTGACAGGTACAGTTTTTTTAGTTATTGGACAGAGGCGGATGAAAAAAAGATAATTGATTCAATGGCAGCGGATATAAAATTTACAGGGAAATATTTTATCGAAAACGATCCTTCTGTTGACAAGCCAATCAATAGCGGTGATTATAAAGGGAAAAAAACATTGCATGTAATGGCAGAATGCAAATCAGCCGATGTAATAAAGTTTTTAGACTATGTAATTGCCCGTCCCCGGCTCTATGCAGGCAGGGACTGGAAAATTTCTGAAGTATTTGCAACCTGGCTTTCCGAAGGGGCTCCGACAGTTATTAAGGAACAGGGCCTCACTTATCCACCCATAAAGCCTCCTGTAAAGTAGGTTTTATTCATGCTGCCACTTCCTTTATCTTTAGAAGTATAAAAATAAACACATGAAAAGGATATTTTCTCTTGTCTTTTTATTGGCGCCAGTCGTTCTTATTGCTCAATTACAATACCCCGAAACAAAAAAGGGTGATGTAACTGATAATTATCATGGCACTAAAGTAGCCGATCCTTACCGCTGGCTCGAAGATGATAAAAGCGATGAAACAAAGCAGTGGGTAACAGAACAAAACAAAGTAACCTTCGCCTATTTGGATAAGATACAATACCGGGCACAATGGCTTAAGCGGTTGGAAGAGATTAATAACTATCCCAAGTATTCATCACCCTCCCGCAGCCATGAATATTTTTACTTTTCAAAAAATAATGGGTTACAAAATCAGAGTGTACTTTACCGCCAGAAAGGATTGACTGGTAAAACGGAACTGGTAATTGATCCCAATAAATTTTCTACCGATGGAACTACTGGCTTGGGTGCTTTCTCGCTATCCAAAGACGGACGCTATGCAGTAGTAGGAAAAACACAAGGAGGAAGCGATTGGCGTACTTTTTTTGTAATGGATATGAAAACACTGAAATACTTACCCGATTCTATTGCATGGGTAAAAGTATCTGGTGCATCCTGGCAAGGTGACGGATTTTTTTACAGCCGTTATCCATCTCCTGTAAATGGAACGGAGTTGTCAACTAAAAATGAAAATCACCAGGTTTATTTTCATAAAGCAGGAACACCGCAGGATAAAGATGTGCTTGTCTATGAAGATCCGGCGAATGGTCAGCGTTTTCATAGTGTGTTTACCGATGAAAGCGAACGGTATGTATTCCTGAATATTTCTGATAGAGGAAAAGCAAAAGATGGTAATGCACTTTGGTATTATGACAGCAAGTCGGCTGATAAAACATTTAAACCAATTGTGAAAGAAGCAGGCGATTATGATTATAGCTTTATTGATGTAGCGGGTGATCGTTTTATTATGTCAACCAATGACGGCGCATTGAATCAAAAAATAATATTGCTGGATCCTAAAAACCCGTCGAAGGAAAACTGGAAAACAATCATTGCTGAAAAGCCTGAAAATATTTCCGGCATCTCTGCCGCCGGGGGAAAATTATTTATTACTTATCTGAAAGATGTAACCAGCCGTGTGTATGTATATAACTATACAGGTAAGTTAGAAAGAGAAGTAAAGCTTCCTGCATTGGGCAGTGCCGGTGGTTTTGGTGGTGATAAAGATGATAAATTTGTTTTTTACACTTTTACTTCCATTACTTTTCCGCCAACTATTTACCGCTATGATGTTGCTACCGGCAAAAGCACCGTATTCAGAAAACCGGAAGTAAAATTTAACCCGGAAGATTTTGTAACCGAACAGGTTTTCTATCCGGGTAAAGACAATGTGAAGGTGCCTATGTTTATTACCTATAAAAAAGGGACACAACTGAATGGTAAAAACCCAACCATATTGTATGGGTATGGTGGTTTTAATATCAGCAGCAATCCTTCTTTTTCTCCTTCCCGGATTACCTGGTTGGAGCAGGGTGGTATTTTTTGCATTGCTAACCTGCGTGGCGGAAGTGAGTACGGGGAAAAATGGCATGAAGCAGGAATGCGGTTAAAAAAACAAACGGTGTTTGATGATTTTATTGCTGCTGCAGAATTTTTAATTAAGAAAAATTATACGGCAGCAAAATATTTAGCTGCACAGGGTGGATCTAATGGAGGTACATTAGTAGGTGCTGTTATCAACCAGCGGCCCGATTTATTTAAGGTAGCGATACCACAGGTAGGAGTAATGGATATGTTGCGTTTCCAGAAATTTACTATCGGCTGGAACTGGGTAGCCGAATATGGCAGCAGTGATAATGAAGCTGATTTTAAAAACTTGTTTGCTTATTCGCCTATTCACAATATCAAATCCGGTATTAATTATCCTGCTACAATTATTACCACTGCAGATCATGATGACAGGGTAGTACCGGCGCATTCCTTTAAATATGCTGCTACTATACAAGAGCATTACAAAGGCTCAAACCCGGCATTAATACGAATTGATGTAAATTCAGGGCATGGAGCCAGCAACCTGAAGAAAGCACTGGAAACTGCTTCAGATATTTATTCCTTTACTTTTTATAATATGGGGTTGACACCAAAATTCACGCCGCAGAAGGTAACTGAGAAAAAAGGATTTTAAATGGTTTGATTTTTTTTCTTAATAAAGGCCACCATAGTGTGGCCTTTACAATTTAATCAAATCTGTTTCAGTGTTTCTGTGCTTCAGTGGATTTTTTATTATTTTGTACCAGTACATTTGATAGATGAAAATCCTTATTACCGGAGCAAATGGTTTTTTAGGTCATCACCTGTCTGTTCAGTTGCTGGAAAAAGGTCATACGGTAATTGCAACGGGCAGAGGCGATTGTCGGTTACCCTTAGTGAATGAAAAAGGATTTCAGTATTTATCAATGGATTTTACTGACCCATTTGCTGTGCATGATGTATTTGAAAAATGCAAACCAGCATTTATTGTTCATGCCGGAGCAATGACAAAGGTGGATGAATGTGAACAGGAGCAATGGCAGGCATACATGGCCAATGTAGAAGGAACGGTGACAATGATGATGAATGCAGAAGAGCAAAAAAGTTTTTTCATTTTTGTTTCTACAGACTTTGTATTTGATGGTGAGAAAGGTTTTTACAAAGAAGAGGATAGTTGCCGGCCAGTTAATTTTTACGGCAAAACAAAATTGGAAGCAGAAGATTCGGTAATGGAATATGAGTACGACTGGGCTATTGTCCGCACCTCTTTGGTGTATGGAAAACCATTAGCCGGGAGGAGTAATATACTTACGGTGGTAAAAGATAAACTGGAGAAAGGAGAGGAGTATAGTGTGGTGAATGACCAGGTAAGAACACCAACTTACGTGGAAGACCTTGCATCAGGTATTGTTAGTATTATTGAAAAAAAAGCAACCGGCATTTATCATTTATCAGGAGAAGATGTGCTTACTCCCTATGAAATGGCATGTAATGTAGCAGCATACCTGCAATTAGATATGTCGTTAATCAGGAAAGTTACCGCTGTCAATTTTTCACAACTTGCCAAACGGCCTGAGAATACAAGGTTTATAATTGACAAAGCAAAAAAAGACCTAGACTATCAGCCAGTTTCTTTTGAAGAAGGATTGATAAAAACATTTAGCTGAGCAAAATTGAAAGCAATAAATCTTTAGTTCATCATCAGCACATTCACACTTCGTTGCAGGATATTAAAAGCAATTTCTGCCATCAGGTTTTCCTTGTCAAGCGTAGGATTTACTTCTGCTATTTCAAAGCAGCAGATTTTCCGGTTCTGCATAAACTTACTGATAAGGTCTTCCGCTTCTCTTTCCTTCAGGCCATTACTTACCGGTGTTCCTGTTCCTTTGGAAATGGAAGAATCAAGGCTGTCCACATCAAAAGAAATATAGATGTCGGTACAATCGGCCAGATAACGAATAACAGCTCTCACTACGTTTTCAGCTCCCTTATTCCGCACTTCTTTTGAGGTTATTACTTTCATATTGTATTTCTCTATCAGGTGGCGTTCTTCTTTTTCATAATCCCGAAGGGAAATAAATACCACATCTTCCGGCAAAACCTTTGGAGCAATTTTGCCGATATTTTTCAGATAGTTCCACTGTTTAGCTGTTTCATCATCCACATCATGCACGGCACAGTCATCATTGTTTTCATTAATGGATGCGGCCATCGGCATACCGTGTAAATTACCGGAAGGAGTTGTGTAGGGGGTGTGCAGGTCAGCATGTGCGTCTATCCAGATTACACCCAATTTACTTTTTGGCTTTGCCATTTTAATACCTGCAATAGTTGCCCCGGCAGTACTATGATCACCACTTATAACAACCGGGAAGAAATTATTCTTCATGGCATCACTAATGGCTTTGGTAACCTTATCGTAAATGGAAACTACACCTTTAATACGTTTGGCATAAGGCGACTCTATTGGTTCATACAGTAATTTATTTTCTGATGAAATTTTTTCTGAAGGGAAATGAATAAAAAAATTGCTCATAAAATCCAGTGCTGCAATTTTAATAGCATCAACACCCAGGCTGGCACCACGGGTACCGGCACCAATTTCCGAAGGCACTTCTATTATTTTAATATTCTTCATAAAGACAATCGTTAATGAATCAATCCGGCAAAATAAACGCCGTTTAAAACTGCCTGACTGCTGGTGGTCAGGCGCAGATAGATAAGCTGATGCCTGGCTGTATTAATCAGGAATATAAAAATTTACCGGCAGTGATTGCTCGGCAAATGAGTAAATACGGGTCAGTTTGTTTGAATACTGTCGCATAAAAAAAACGTAAACAAAGTTAAACATTTGTTCCCGACAAGTCAAGTATTAAGTTTGTGCTGTTTTATTCATGGGCTGCCAGTATCGGAATGCGGCTATGATACGCCAGTCGCTTGGTGTGAGTTGATTTAAACAACGATACTGCATTACTCTGGTGCTTTGGAATGGTCACCAGCACATCAATATTGTAGTCTTTTACAAAATTATCCACGGCCTCATAAAAATCATTCATGGTAAGGAAGTAAAACTCTGTTTTAAGAGTTTTGAACATTTCACGGAAAATAGCTTTTTCTTTTTCAATTTCTTCTGTAAGAGATACATAATGCTCCTTGTTTACATTTACAATATGCAGCATTGGATTGAATATTTCAAGCACGGAACTTATCAATGCAGCTGGAGTAGTAGCCTCTACATCTTTAAAATCGGAAGTAAATACTACATTGTTTATTCCTTTATAAACAGCATCCGGTGGAATGATCATAACCGGCAAAAGATTTTTATCAACCAGCTTGAGTGTGTTACTTCCAAACATGGCCTGACGGACTTCTGATTTTCCGGTGATGCCCATTACAATAAGGGTAGCCCTGCTGGTGTGGGCAAGACGGGCAATATTTTCTATCAGGTCGCCACCCATTTCATTTTCGTATTCAACGCTTTCAACACCATTTGCCAGGAATTCTTTTTTTAAACTTTCCTGGTAGCCGACTACTACATCATGGTCGCCTTCACTTTCATAGTTATTATAAAGAAGGGCAACAGCATCTTTTTTTCCTGCCAGCATCCGGGCTGTAAAACGGGCAGCATTCAGGGATGTTTCGGAAAAATCAACAGGAATAATGACTCTGTGCATATAACTTAGGTTTTTGACACCCATTTTCACAAATAGAAATGCTAAAAGGGTGATTTGCTTTTCAGAGCTAAATTTACAGGATTTGTAACGAAATTTCGCTTTGCATTTTGTTTTCATTAATAGCATGGAGGTTATTCCAAAGAATGGAGATATTAATCATCCTAAAGCAGTGTATAATTTTGAAAAATGAGCCCAACAAGGTAAACCCGGGCATTCTCATCTGCATGAAAGCCCTTTTACCTGACGGATTACCCCTTTCGGCTATTTTCCGGTAGCTCCATCGTGGTGGTAATTACTTTGTGCCTTCTAAGAGATAGGTTTATACTTCTCAAGGAAAGGTTTAATGGTAAAGGGCTTGTTTCTACAGGCTCTTTTTTATTTGCATACTGGCTGGTTAGTAAATAGATTCAAATGTCTGTTGCTGTTGCAATCTTAAAAATGAAGTGATATTTCCACATAAGGATGCCAGTTGCTGCACATACTCCCGGAAGTTGCCAGATTTGAAATGATGATTGGCTACGGATTCCCGTTTAAAACTTTTGATGTGTACAAAGCTACAGGCATTATCATAGTCAGCATAGCACTGGCTGCGCATACCACCCGGGCCATGCTTGTACAAGGCATCAAAATAATGATCTATATATTTTTTGTGCAGATTGTTGCCGGCCCTGCGGCACTGAAAAGGACATTACATACCTTACCATAAAGCATACAGTTTTGGTTTAGCACAGCCGGTAATAGTTTACAGCAGCTAAATAAGAAATGCTGCCTGAATCAGCAGCATTTAGGATGAACGGTTAATATGCTTTATTACTGAATTAATTCGTTTTTAAACTATCCACCTTTATGGTTTTAGCTGTTGTTGGTCCGGCAGCAAACATTTTTTTGTTCAACTCACTGTCATGCTGGTAAACATCATCCCGGAAATTCAATTCACCATCATTGTCCACCCAGGAAGTATAATAAATAATGAAAACAGGTACCGGGTCTTTTAGCTTCACACCTTTTTCAGTTATCTGGTTCATGGCAGAAACAATTTTTTCTTGTGTCCATTCCGGTTGGTCTCGCAGCAACCACTCAGCCATTTTTTGCGGCTCACTCAGTCTGATACAGCCATGACTGAAGGCTCTTTTATCCTGTCCAAACAAACTTTTCGAAGGCGTATCATGAAAATACATGTTGAAACTATTAGGGAAAATGAATTTTACTTTTCCTAATGCATTGCCGGGGCCGGGCCGCTGACGGACACCACCGCCGATTCTTTCCATATTCTTGTTCGCTAAGTAGTTGGGGTTTCTTGCCACCGCCGGATTAATTTCATTCTTAATGATACTTTGCGGCACATTCCAGTAAGGGCTAAAATATATCTGGTTCAGGTCGCCATTAAACATCATCGTGTTGTTGCCTACTTTTCCAACCACTACAGTCATATCAAAAACAGGCGTATTGCCATCGTACACATGCAGCATAAATTCTGGCAGGTTTACAATAATGAGGTTACCCTTTGGTTTTTGTGGCAACCATCTCATCCTGTCCATATTCAGCAATATGGACATCAATCTTTCTTTGACAGGAACATTCATGTCTTTAATCAATGTTGCTGTTATTATTCCATCCTGTTTATAGCCATGTCTTTTTTGAAATTTCTTCACCGCCAATTCAAGCGTATCTGTAAAAATGGCACTGCTGTCGTTGCCCATCATATCCTGTGTAAGTCGCAATCTTTTTTTAATGGCAGGAATGGAAGCCATTGTTTCTCCTTTTTTAATTACTTTGGCAGTTGGTATGGTGGGCCATCCGCCGGCTTTCTCTATATCAAGATAGAGTTGAAGATTTTTTTTAAGGTTACCATACATATCATTAACCTGTTCATAGTATTTTTCATCGCTGTGTTTTTTATTCAGCAGCGAATCTGCCATCAGAACAGGATCAAGTTTTCTTATAGGGACAAATTTTTCCTGCTCTTTCCTCTTCACATATCCTTTTTCGTAAGTGCTGTTGATGAAACGGATAAAATGTTCGGTAAAGCCAAACTCTGTATTTAAAATAGCAGCATCTTTTGTACTGGCTGTCATTTTCTCTTGGTTCAGGTATCTTTCTGCATCTTTATAAAAGGCAGAATTGACCAGCGAAGTATCTTTCAGGTGTGTAACCGCATAATCATACTGGTTCCAGAAAAAACGGGACTGCTCCGTTAAGCCTTTAGTAGAAAACCATGCATACTGGTAATTTCTGGCATTGTAAAAACTACGGATACGAAGGGCAATTTTCTTATCACCAAGCTGGCGGTCACTAATGTATTTCTCCATGGCAAGGCTGTCGAGAAACATATCGTTATAAGCATTCTCTTTAGTAACATTATAATCTCTTTCAGTTACTTTTCTTGCCTGCACAGAATCTTTTGTATCTGCGATAGGGGCATCTACATCTTCTATTTCGGGGTTGCTGGTCTTTGCCTCCTCTTCTTTTTTAGCATTATTACAACTGGCGAGAAAAATGATTGCTGTTGCAATGTAAAGGGCCTTCAATTTCATATACTGGATTTAGTGGTTTAATGATTGGTAAAAATACAATTTGTACAAAAAAGAACTGTTTCTTTTTGCCAAACTTTTTTTAACAACAAATAAGTTTAGAACATTGACCGCATAATCTGGAAATTGCCGGGATCAAGCAAAAGCCTGCACGGCTTTCCTTTATCATCATATCCAATATAACTGGCGTAACAGGGATTAAAAAAAGTGGAAATAGAAACGAGGTTATGCTTGTCAAAAAAGTGTATAAATGCTTTTTCACCTGTTCTCTTAAACCTGTCCACAAAAATTTCTCCCCATTCCAGGTGCGATTTTTTTACAAACAAATTGTTGGCGGCAGAATCGGCTATTACAGTTGATTGCATTCCCATATCTCCAACAAAAGCACAACGGAAACGGCTTATTGTATCGGAGGGTTCTCTGAATGCTTCGCCGGCGCTAAATGCATAAACCCATTTTTTTACGGGCTTGTCAGAAAAAAGAATTCTGCTATAGGCTACATATTCATATTCACCCGGTTCACCTTTTACAATGGCCAGCTGCACAGGAAATTCACCTTTTGGAAATAGTTCAGTAAAAACTACTCTGCAATGCATATCGCTGGCATCGCAGGCAATTAGTTTGCCGGTTTCTATTTTTATTATTCCCACTTCTGTCGTATAAAACCGGGCAAGCACAGTGGGGTCCTGAATGGTAGTATCATTTCGAAATGCATTTTCAAATATGAATGGCCGGGCTGTGATTGTTGGAATAGAATCATTCTTATTAAATGACGCAGGCAAAGCGTTTGCAAAAGCAATTGATTTGTAAATACAAAAAAATAGAATGGGTAATAATTTTTTTTTGGTCATAAAATCAGGCTTGATAAATCTTTTTCTTTAACACACTGGCTGCATTAGTGTAACCACCTTCTGCGCCATCCACAAAATGAATATGCTGCTGATCCATGCTGCGAACATAGCAGGACATTACTGATTCTTTGCTGACAAACAAACCGTATTTTATAAAACCAGTTTGTTCCAGGTCGTTCAATGCCGCTTCTAATTGTTCCCGTTGTTTTGAAGTTCCGGAAATAACGGTGTTTATTCTTCCATCTATTACCAATGTATCCGACATATCTACCAATTGACTAAGATAGGTTTTTCCTGTTTTGGTTCTGAAGTAAAGGGTTCCCAGCAAAGTAGTGAACCATGTTTTTATCAGGTACAGTGGTTTGTAACCACCCAATCTTACCCGCATTTCTGTGCCTATTTTTTTTAATGTCCCTTTCAGTTTTAATCTTGATGTACTGATAGGAGATCTTTTTTCCGGCACGCCGTATATTTTATCTAAGTGGTCTATTACTTTTTTAAAAGCTTCTGTTTGATTAACACCATCCTGCGCAATTACCAGCAGGCTTACCACTTCATCATAATTTTCCGGAGGTTTTATCTTATCCCACCGGCATTGCATACCACTAAGGTCAAGTTCCTCCTCCGCCATAGAAGGTGATGCAAGCATATAGTCTTCGCCTTTAATAATTTTTTCAGCATAGGAGAGGCCATCTCCAAGAAGCACAGGGATGGAAAAAAGAGTTGATGTTTTGAGTTTACTGATGCTGAGCAAATGATTGTCGGCATAAATAGCAGAAACGGGTACATGACCAACCCGCAGCATAATATTAAAATTCTTTTCGGTGCTTTGCTGATGCAGGAGCAAAGCCTTTGTTACGGCATCCAGTATAGATGGCGGAACAATAAATGTGGCACCATCACCACCGAAGAAAAAGGGAACAGTAAGATTTTCTTTGTAAGCGATGTTCAACACAGCAACGATACTGCCTGTAGCCACCAGGTTCACTGTTTCATGCAGACCGTTGGCAACTGCTAGGGTTGATTTTTTTACATCGGTAATCAACACATGCCAATTATCAGGAACGGTAAAAAAAAGGTGTTCCTCCATCAACAATTCGCTGAGAGAAATCTGATTGACTGGTAACCTGGTATAAAAAAAGTCATTAGCACCGGCAGACATAAGTCAACAAGTATTTTGCAGGGAAGTTAAGTTTTTCCTGACTTTTCAGAAATGCAAACCAGCTAACCGGGTATCAGACAGTGTAGTCCAATAATTTATATTGCCCCCAGCCTGGTTATTTCTGAGCCATTGAAAATGCGGCAGAGATTAATGTCTTTTGATTTGTTATATTCCTCTACGCTGGCACCATTTACAATGCGCCACAGGTTTTTTGATTTTAATTCAGCATAATCAGCTGTTTTTATAAACATACCAGTTATTGCTTGTCTTGCTTTAAAATTAATGTTTACAGGAGCCTTGTCCAGGTGCTTAATCAGCACAAATTTTTCGATTTGTTCGTTTGTCATAATTTTTTTTTTATCGCACTGGCTGCCAGATAGAATTTTAGAAAAGGCAGGCTGGTTAAAAATCATCGCAGTTAAAGAGCCAGATAGTAAAGAGGAGGAAAATTACTTAACTGAAAACTTTGAACCGGGTGTCTGTAAATATAGGCTTTTTAAGACGATGCCGGCGAAGAATAGTGTATTCCTGAGACCCTTTTCATCTAGTTTAGACAACTTCTCAGCCTGATAAGAAATAAACGGGCCTATGTGGAAATAAAACCTGACCTTTAGTTATATTTTGTATTGCTTTTACCCCCTCGTCTAACTCAATTTATGTACACTTATACCTGGAAAAAATACCTGCCTGTTATCAGGTTATTATTAAAACGGTCGGCTGATGCTGATCAAACAGTTTCGTTAAACCGTACTGATTTTGAAAAGACCACCAAGCTTCGTAAGCCTACCTGTTCATTTTCTGTAGAAATTGTAAAAGGACGTTTAAACACTTTTAACAATCAATCAGTGCCTGCAAAAGACCTTGTTGAGATCTTGCAGGAAGATGAAATAACCAGGACACTACTTCGCCAATATCAGTATGCGATTAGTCTTAGCTCAGATTTTTTGCTAAGTATTAAAAATATCACCCCGGTGGCAACACTGCAAGAGGAAGAAAAATAAAAAGAACCAATGCTGGCTCTTTAGCGAAAAGTTACTGAAAATTTTTACCATCTTTTATTATCAGGAGGGCTGTTTTTTCTCTGCTATTGTAATTGACATACCCAGGGTTCAAATGTCTTTATTGTGCAGGGTTTAATAGCTGCATTAACTTCTTCATTTCCCCCATTTCTGCAAATCTGAACAACGGGTCAGCCCGTTTTCCGTTTGTAATGCCGTGGTGAATCAGTCAAAGTGGCCCCGGATTTTCCTGCTTATTACATGGACTGCTGGTATTAAGACAATAATGCCGGGTTGCAGCAACACAATTTTTAGAAGATTGCTACGTTCTAAAAATTGTCCAATCCTTTTAAAAACCAAATCCGTCTGTATGAACCACCAATTCTACAATGACCAGGCATATATTGCCGAAAGTTTCCATTTAGCCGATGATTTTACTGAGCAAACTGCCCGGTTAGCTTTTTTTAAGATTAACTCGTATAAGCTTTCTCTTATTAAAGCCGCTTTTGCAAAAAGCCGGGAAGAGTTGAAAAGTAATTTAAGAAACAGCTTGCTGAACTACACCAATGCAGGAATCATTCTAGCTGACATGGGCTTTTTTCAATCAGAGGCTGATAATTAATTATCCTGTTCATGTTTAATAATCCGGGTTAGCCAATCCGTTAGGGGAACATTACATGTAATAGAGTTTTTGTTATATTTATAACATCAAAGTTCCCATCTTGCGAATCATTCTGATATTTATTTCATTCTGCTTAATTACGCTGACAAATAAACTGTCGGCGCAAGATATTTTTGAACTCACTTACCAGTTCAAAGGCGATCCTGCTAAAACAATTTACAAGGGGCTTTTGGTTAAAAATGCAAATGGTACAGGTTTTCTGCGATTAGCAGCCAATAATAATAAAACAAATAAAAGGGTACTGTATGATTTCAGTATTACATTAAACCCCTATAACTATGGAAGCCGCCCCATGGATGGTGGCCTTTTACTTACTGCTCCGGATAAAACGGCTTACTGGTACTGTTGGTCAGAAAACTTTAATCTTAAAGAAGGAACTGAGATTTTTGACTTTGATTACTTACGATTGTGGTTCAGAAGGGAGAATGCGAAGAAAGTAATTGAACCATGTCTTACTACACCTTTTAAAGTTACAGGACGTTCTATGGGGCTTACTGAAGAGCCTGTAGTAGCCCAACAGGAACAATATGGCGAAACTGGAATTCTTAGTTTTAAAGAACTTAAGAACATAAGTTTTACAAAAGCCTATCTGAAAGATTATTTTATCAACAGCGAACTATTATCCGAAGGAGCTTATACAAGAAAGCAACTACTTACAATCCGCAACAACACCAAGCCGGTACTGTATCTTATTGCTGTAATTAATTCTAAAGACGAGGATATAAGTGTGAATTGTATTGAGGATGGAAAGAAAGTAAGCAGTTATTTTAAACGTGTATCTACTTCACTTGAAATCCGTTTTGTAGAAAAGAAATTAACCGGCAATGATTTTAATGTTACTGCTGTTAAGGCTGCCATTAAAAACATTCATCCGGGAAAAGATGATATTGTAGTGTTTTATTACTCAGGTCATGGTTTCAGATGGAAAGGTGATATCGGGTTCCCTTTTCCACAAATGGGATTGTATTATGGCAAGCCACCATCATGGGACCACATGGCGGCATTCAGCCTTAATATAGAAGATATATATAGTGAAATACAGGCAAAGGGTGCCCGGCTAAACCTGGTGATGAGTGATTGCTGCAATACAATCGTTAACAGGCGGCGATTAGAAATTAAGGATACTGCCAAATCTCAGGTGGGACCAGGATATTATGATATCAGTAAGAGGGCCGCAATGGCATTATTTCTTCAAACACAGGCTTCGTTGTTAATTTCTGCTGCGGAAAAAGGGCAGGCTTCAATCTGCAGCAATTCTTATAATAGCTTTTTTACTACCAGTATGATTAATTCAATCAGAATGGGGCTAAAGACTAGTGGGGCAAATCCTCAATGGATGGATATTGTACGAAAGGCAGAAGGAGAAACATCAACGCTGGCTTCTAAGTATAAAGAGCAGCAGAACATAGTTTACAAAGTTTGCAATAAGAGTGGACAAACAGCTTGTGTGGAAGACCTGGGCAATAAATAACAATCATTTTCTCTTTTCTTGTAACCAGACCACTAATTCTTTTTTAATAGCCTCTCCAATTATTTTTTGATTAGCAGGAGTTTGTAAAAAATCATGACTTGTGGCATTATCACCAATTTCGAGCAGCACCCGGAAAGGTGCTGTATTTACGTTTTCATCAAGACTGAAAAAACTTAATTTGCCACTTTCCCGGCAGCGGTAATCATTTCTGCCAGTGGTGCTGTCAAGCAACACACCACGGTTTTCCATATCGGTGGCAGCGCAAATAGCTTTTACCAAACGTCCGGCAAGTTCCCTGTTGGCTGATTCGTATTTATCACCGTAATGAATATAGCCCCATACGGCGTGGCGTTTAGTACCCCATTATTATGCACTGCTATAAAGACCTTTGGATGTTTATTGTTTGATTCTTTTAGTTCATAGGCATAACCAGAATTTTTTTCATCAATAATGGCAGTGGTATGTAATATTTTAGTGTTACTTCCTGAATCAGCATGGTGATACTCTTTTTTGCCAAGGCTCCATACTTTATATTCTTTTAATGGGTTCCATGCCATGGCGGCTTCAACAATGCCATTGCAGGTAGCTGCTTCGCTGAAATCTTTACCGGTGTCTGTCTGGTGAGAAGGTTGCCAAACGATAGTTTGCCGGAGTCCGCTTTGTGCAGTGTGACGATTGCAGGATTGTGTAAGTAGAAAAATAATCAGCAGGGATGAGAAAGGGATTCTTTTCATATTAAACGTATAGCAGTAATTAACAGGTTTAGTTAATCATCTACCCATTCAATTTTTACTTTACGGCGCATCAATTCGGTCAGCGGTTTTCCGCCTGCATCAAAATCCTTTACGGCAATAAAAAAGAGGTAAAGCGGTGTGGTAAGGTTTTTTAATTTTACGACTTCTTCTGCTTCTGTATGGTACAATTGCTTGATTGCTTTTGTACAAACCCTTCCTTTATCTCCCATACCTACTGTTGTCCGGTTAAAGGAGTGCCATTCAGCATTTTCTTTATAAAACCAGTAAGACCAGCCTGTCTCGCTAATATTTAATTCCTTATTGATATTGAATTTATCAGCTTCTCTTAATTCTAGCAATTGCAGGTAGGCGAAATCATCAATACGGCTGGTTTCCGTAAACCGGTAAACAGAATCTTTTATGCTTGCGAAGACATATACACCTTCAACCTCATTCAGTAGTAACTGAAACTTAAAAGATTTTTTTTTCAGTGTAATAATAGTTTGAAATTCGTTTAATCTGATTGCAACATCGTCTTGTATTATTCTGATGGTTACATCTTTTTCCTGTGAAAAGCACAGGACAGGAACAAAAAAGATAAAGAAGAAGGTTTTTTTAAGGCGGTTGAGGATTTTCATTTTTTCAGGTTGTAGGCAAATTTAATCTTTTAGCTATAAAACCGGTTAATCTTTCCCGGATGAGGATGCTGGAAAAAGACTGTTTTTGGCC
>Ga0105044_10001575_pt1 | contig 30628 bp, 38 predicted proteins | sample MAT01_FD_78092 | JGI IMG/M metagenome (GOLD analysis project Ga0105044, IMG submission 78092) | Freshwater microbial communities from Lake Fryxell liftoff mats and glacier meltwater in Antarctica - MAT-01 | ecosystem: Environmental > Aquatic > Freshwater > Ice > Liftoff microbial mat | place...
ATTTTGAAGGATGGTATCATCCTCATAGGTTGCCATCAAATTAACCGCATCAAAAAGTTTGCGCGGCCAGACAATATCCCCACTATTGCCGCGGCGTAGTTTCTGGTTAATCTCGTTTTCGGAACGACAGTAATAATGGTTGAGCTGGATCTTTTCCGTGTGGTTTGGAAAGCGCTGATAATCCACGCGCAGAAAGCCTTCATTGACACACCAGGCATTCTCTTTGATGGTGAAATCATGCGGAGAATTTGGCATCAAGGCCAGCCGAGGCTGGACAATGCTTTTTACCAGTTCATTTTCCTTGAACGTCACGTGGGTGCGACGAGTGTAAGCGGCGATCTGTCCGGCAGCCGGACGGGTCACCTGTCCACTTGAACCGAAAAACAACGAGCTGACCGCAAGCCCTGCATACTGCTCATACCCCTTGAGCAGTTCCTTCAAGTCAAGCGTGGTTTTTGGCACGAGAAATTCATCCGTATCAATGAATCCCAGCCAGAAGGTATTTGCCCCAAAGGTTTGCAAACAGTGGTCATAGGCATATAACTGCATGGCTTTGCCGGGAATATCAGATACCACCACCCAGCCGCGCTCAATGTAATCCTTGAGTGTCTCACGTAAGCTGACCTGGCTTTCATTATCATAGATATAAAAACGATCGACACCCATCAGGATGTGATAATCCAACCATTCGGGCAGGTAATCGTTTTCGTCTTTGCAGATCAGGCACAAACTTAGATAATCCATGATGAACACATCATATCAAAAGCGCCCGGGGGAATTCGTAAAACAGACATAAAAAAATCGTCAGCCAAACCTAGTTTACAACCTTTTTACAGCCAAAAATAAGCGGGGTGATTATGATGAGGTAAATTTGTTCACCATTTTGAAGGGATTGTCCCGACTTCAAAAAGGTGGGATACCCATTTTCCTTGAGGAAGTTATGAGCAAACATAATTCAAAACAATCAACACATGGAGTTAAGCCGCAAGTCCGCGATCTGAATTCCATAGTCAAACCTGCTGCACACCAGATCAACCCACGCTTGCTGGTAAATGGTTTTGCGGCTGTAAAAGAATGCCGGCTGGGGTTGATGATGTATAACCGTCAACGACCTGATCGGGGGCCGCGGATTGGACCTTTACGGAGAGGCGAAATGGTCTGACCTCGAACTTCTTGGGCAGCTGCTGCAGGCCGGGGATGTGGTGGTTGATGTCGGCGCTAATATCGGCAACCATACCGTTTTTTATGCCAAAAAAGTTTCCCCGCGCAGAGTGGTGTATGCCCTCGAACCGCAGCGCATCACTTTTGAGTTCCTCTGCGCGAACCTCGTTCTAAATGGTCTGACGAATGTGATCCCGATGCAGGTTGGGGCAGGTGAAGTGGGAGGGCAATTGACCGTCCCCCTGGCTGACCCCAATATTATGCAAAATTTTGGCGCAGTTAATACTGAGGGCAATTCAAGCGGTGACCTTGTCAACGTAATACCGCTAGATGCCCTGGAACTGAAGCGCTGTAACCTGATCAAAATTAATGAAAAGGGTGTGTTTCAAATGAGTTGACAAAAAGAACGTCCCGAAGGTTTTGTCGAGAAAATTTGGTCGTTTATGCCAACCTTCGGGACAGTTTCAACTGAAATGAAACACACCCAAATGAAAACCTGATCCTACCAAAAAAATACAAAGAAACGGGTTAGTCTTTACCTGTCAGGCGTTGAATATAAGTGGATTGTCTGTTTGACCCCGTTTGTCGGTCAATATGATTCAGCGCCAATTGTGCCAGGTCAACCGAGCCGTAGATGTCATGCATGATGCGGGCGAGTTTGAGCAATTCAGATGGTTGAAGTGTCTTAAAATCCATGAAGGAACGCACATAAACGGCATCTGTCCAATGAACCTGACTCAGTCCTGCATAAATATCGTTGTTCAGAAGCAGCGGTTTGAAGATACGGCTGACCAGCGGACCAAATTTGTGGAAAAGAAAACCAGCTTTACGCAGCGCCAGGTCAATTTCTCCGAACAAGGGCTGATTCTTATAATGCGGGATAAAGAGTGTTTCAACATGCACAACCAGGATGTGCTTCAACTGTTCCGTCGCGTTTTCCAAAATAGCCAGTTCGCTGCCCTGCACATCCAATTTTATGAAGTCGATATCTTGGACTTCTTTCAGATCATCCAGTCGGTGGGTAACCAGCGGAAGCTGGCTGACGACTTTCCCCCATTCTCCAAATCCATGAAATAGTTCAAGCAGTTCCAGGTCTGGCTCGAACAGGGAGTTCATGCCAGGAGAAACGCAAATGTTCAGCGTTCCCTGTGTACCATCTCCAATGGCGAATGGCAGAGAGGTCATTTTGGGATCGATCTGCTTGGTCAGTTCTTCGAACATGGCGGGGTTCGGCTCAAAGCAGGTCAACCGATAGCCGCCCTGGGCAAGCACCGGTTTATAAATGGGATCACCATCAATGGGGCTGGCGCCGACATCGACAATGTGAATTTCGGGGACATCCTCGAATACATCAGTGAAATTAAACATTGACCACCTACCTTTCTATTGATTAACTCTCAAACGGGTTAATACCTGCACCCAGGTATCGGCGGGACCCGTGACTGGTTCAAAGCCGCTGATGTTCAAGTCAAATTCTTTAGGGACGCAGATCATATTGGCTTCGGGCACGATGTTCACCCAGACATTTTCCTTGTTGTGGAAGAAGTTATCCAAATTGTAATATGGGGCAATGTGCCACCAACAGTTGTAATTCAAATTAAGCAGCATCTGGACAGTTTCCGGCGAGCCTTCTTTGGAGTTATTTTCGACAAATAAAAATGGACGACAGTCTCGGATTGTCTTTTCTGCGCCTTTGAGTACTTTTAACTCCATCCCTTCCACATCGATCTTGATCAAGTTACAGCGCTTCAGTTCCAGGGCATCCAGCGGTATTACGTTCACAAGGTCGCCGCTTGATTTGCCCTCAATACTCACCGCGCCAAAATTTTGCATAATATTGGGGTCAGCCAGGGGGACGGTCAATTGCCCTCCCACTTCACCTGCCCCGGCCTGCATCGGGATCACATTCGTCAGTCCATTTAGAACGAGGTTCGCGCAGAGGAACTCAAAAGTGATGCGCTGCGGTTCAAAGGCAAATATCATCCCGCCCGGATTCACTTTTTTCGAAAAGAAAACGGTGTGGGTTCCAATATTGGCGCCTACGTCTATTATCACGTCGCCGCTTTTCAACATTTGCCCCAAACAAGCCAGCTCAGATTCGCACCACTCGCCATAGATATCCATCGCGCGGCCTATAAACAGATCATTTAAGTTGTACATGAACAGTCCATGGCGGCAGTGCTTGATGGAAACATAACCATTCACCAGCAGCCGCGGGTAGGGTGTGTTTCCCAATTGAACAGTTGGTTTGGAATTACGTTTACTCATAGGTTTCCCTTTTCGATCTCATTGATATTCTTTGAGGGTTCACTTTTGCAGTATAACAATGCCTGTCGTCTTTAACCATAAAAATACAATAAAAAAGTATTCGGACTTGCTCTCCCTGACAACCCAATACTGAGAATTCCTGGAAATTGGAAGAGTCTTTATTGATATAATTATTTTGAGAGAAGGAGAAACAACATGCTTGATAACCTGTCCAATGGCCAGAAGAATGCGCTGCAAATAATTTTTGTATTGGCCTTATGTGCCGCAGCCATTGTTCTCCTTGCTTATATGGGCGCAGCAAAACCCGTTACAAACATCCACAGTGTTCATTTTGAGGTGCAAGCTTCGGGCGGATTTGCGAACATTACACTGCGAGCAGGCAAGGAATCCATTACCAAGCCCGAGACTGTGACCATGCCCTGGTCCAAGACCTTGCGAATTAAAAGCGGGACCGAAGTTTATTTGACAGCGTCGAACCCATCCCAGACCGGCGAGTTAAGCTGCCGTATCACTTTGGATAAAGTTGCCTGGAAATTGGAAAAGATCAACTCTCCTAAAAATGGAGTGGCTTGCGCAGGGATCGTCCCCTAGGCTTCATCAAGGTCATGTTTGTGGAGATTTAAAAACTTTCGGTATCGCAATTTGAGGTGTCTTTAAAGCAGCACTGGAATTTTCGCGAAGTGATAGATGAATCGTCAATGAGCCAATCCTCGTTGCAAGCGGCACGACCAGGCGTGGATATTCCAACGTGGAGATCGAAGCTCCCTTGCCGATGATAAGTGAAGGCGTAGAGATGTTCGACTCAAACCCCGCCTCTGCCAGCCTCATGCTTGCCTGCCCCGTAATGACATTTCCCAACTCTGCAATACCGCTCTGCGCAAGTTCATTCAACGTATCAAATTTTTCCCCCATTAAAGCGGAAGCAAACTGCACAGCTGATTCCTTCGACATGCTGTAAAACACAGTTCCATCCACGGCGCCAACCAGCGAGACAATCACGGTTACATCCTCGGTGCGATAGGAACCGTTTTCCAGGCGCAGTTCCCCGCGTTGGACAGAATCGCGCATCTCCATGCGAAGTGTGTCATGCGCCGATTCTACAAAAGGATTTAGAAACTTAACATTCATTTCCTGCTCCAATTCATCCTGTGGCTATGGGCGGCGATTGGGGATCGATCTGCGGGGATTGAGTCTTCATCGAAGAAATAAAATTATCCGCAAGATGAGCCTCCCCGATTTTCTTCTCCCGCAAGGCGAGGTGAACCGTTACCATACCAAATTGAGTTTCCAATGGAACCACGACCCTGGGAAAGTCGAGCGTAGAGATCTCGACTCCGTTGCCATTCAAGACAGTGGGCGTTGAAATGTTCGATTTATAGCCAGACTCAGAGAACCGAATGGTTGCCTGTCCGCTGATCACATTTCCCAGCTCTGCCACGCCGCTCTGTGCAAGCGCATTGAATTCGGTAAATTCCTGCCCCATGATCTTTGAAACCAGGTTCAGGCAGGTGACCGTAGACATACCATACATGACAACGCCGTACACATCTCCGATCAAATTAATCAAAACTGTAATGTCATCAGATGTCAGCGAGGATTTCTGCAGGGTCACTTCACCGCGGACGGTATTCGCTTCCAACTCCGCCTTTAATACTTCCACGGCGGCTTGAACAAACGGGTTTAGAAATTTCACATCCACCTTGCACCTCCATTAAGGTCGGGAGATTTCCCGACCGGGATATTGTTCCATTGAAATATCGGGGTTAAATAATTCATAGCTATCAAGCTTTCTTATAAAAAGAAATGCCGAAATTCTGAAGGCCAAATTTTGCAGGCACTGAGATGATCTCTGTGCCGCCTACAAACAGCACCCCGCCGGGGCACAATGCCCTGCTGAATTTCGTATAGAGCGCATCCTTCGATTCGGTTGTAAAGTAGATCACCACATTGCGGCAAACGATCAAATCAAAATCACCTTCGAAGCGGTCTTCCAATAAATTCTGTTCCTGAAAGCGGATATTTTTTTGCATCTTCTCAGTCATATGATACGGAGCAGACGGAGTGATATATTGCTGGCGCTGTGTAGGAGACAAATTGCGGATATCTTCGGCAGTGTACGGCCCGCGCGCTGTGGCTTTGAGCAAAGCGCCGCGATCGAGGTCTGTTGCCAGAATGGCGTAAGGCTGTTTCGGCGCGGATTCTTCCATGATCATTGCAAGGGTAAAGGCTTCCACTCCAATCGAGCATCCGGCAGACCAAAGTTTCAAGCCGCTGTAAGAATGATGTTGGGCCGAGTTTTGGATCAGGTAGGGCAATATATTGCTGCGGACGTGCTCCCAGCGGCTTGGGTCGCGGAAGAACTCAGTCACGTTGATGGTCAGGTAATTGCGAAAGCGCTCAAGCTCTTTTTCATCGTTGGGAAGCAAACTGAGATATTCCCTCCAACTGGAGGTGTGTGAGCGAACCAGCCACGAATCCAGGCGGCGCTTCATCTGCTCTTCCTTATAATTTTCAAGATCGATCTTCAACGTATGTTTGATCGACGTCTTGACCAGCGAATAAACTTCAGTTTCCATAATTTCGTTTCCTTACTTTGTCATCTCATGAATCGCAGATTCAATGGCTTTTGCAATTTTAGGGCGAGGCAGAACGATGCTGGCCGCTCCGGCTTCTACAACGCTGCGGGGCATGCCCCAGACCACGCAGGTGCTTTCGTGCTCGGCGATCACATATCCACCGGCGCTGTGCAGAATAGACATGCCCAATGACCCGTCACTGCCCATGCCGGTCAGGATCACGCCAATCATATTTTTTCCAAAATGTCTGTTGAGCGAGTTGAGAGTGACATCTACTGCTGGGCGCACGCCATGCACGGCGGGTTTCTGGTTTAGTGTGACTCTTTCGTTTTCATCCAGTGTCATGTGGAATCCACCGGGCGCGACCAGTATTTGCCCCACCATGAGAGTGTCACCGGGTTCGGCTTCCTTCACTTTGAGCGGTGAAATGGAATTGAGCCGCTCCGAGAGGGAGCGTGTAAACCCGGCAGGCATGTGTTGAACAATAACAACAGGCGATGGCAGGCTGGCTGGCAGCGCGGGAATGATCTCGCTCAACGCACCCGGCCCACCCGTGGAAGAACCTATCAGAATAACAGGTGCCAGCTTTGAGTACGAACGAACCGTTTTATCAGTCTGGCTGAATGCCTGGGATGGGACAATCCTCAATAGATTGGATGTCGATCGCTTAACTTTTGCGCGGGCAGCCAGTTTTATTTTGGCGATGATCTCGTTCATGGCGGTGCGAATATCCAGGCTGTTATCGGGCTTGGGGATGAAATCTACTGCGCCGAGCATGAGGGCTTGAATGGTTTCGGATGCGCCTTCTTTGGTAAGGCTGCTGACCATGATGACCGGCCGCGGAAAGTTTTTCATGATTTCGCGCAGGGTGGAAAGTCCGTCGAGGTGCGGCATTTCAACATCCAGCGTGATGACATCTGGCTGTAATTGCGGGATCAGGCGCAGGGCTTCATTGCCATTGCTGGCAGAACCGACAACTTGTATTTCGGGGTCTTCATTGAGCTGTTGAATAATGGAAAAACGCATGAACGCAGAATCGTCCACAACCATTACCCGCAGTGACTTGGGAGACATTTCGTTATCGGCCATGATCTTTTTATGCTAAAAGTTTTGTGATCGCGTTCATCACACGGTCCTGATCGAAAGGCTTAACGACAAAATCCTTTGCGCCGGATTTGACTGCTTCGAGCACCACGGATTCCTGTCCGAGCGCAGTCAGCATGATGACCCGCGCCTTGGGGTCAAAGCCGACGATTTCCTTGAGCGCGGTCAAGCCGTCCATCTCTGGCATGGTCACATCCATCAAGACCACATCTGGATGGATCTCTTTGTAGGTGTTGACGGCTTTTAGACCGTTCTCTGCCTGAAAGACTTCGTAGCCGTCGGTACTGAGCATTTTTGTCAAACGCACGCGCAGGAATTCTGCATCATCTACTATCAATACTTTTGCCATACTGTTACTCCTTTAGGGTTTTTATATTTCATGTTCTTTCTCACCGATGACACGCACGGTCACGCGGCTGTCTGCAACATAAACACGGACGGTACGTCCGGTATGCCCGCCAACTTCTTCAGCAGCGATCTTTATATTCAGGCGCTGAAACGTCGCGTGCGCTTTTTCAATATTGCGGGTTCCGATATCAAACGTGCTTGTCAACCCGGTCGCGATCAACATATTTGCGCCGCCAACCATTCTGACAACGAGTCTGTTTTTGTTCGCGCCTTCCTTCGTCATGGCCGCAAGCAGGTTTTCGATTCCCTGGTCAACATACTTATAGCATGCTGCGGAATCTGTTTCACCCAGGCCGTTCATCTTTTCAGGAAGGACCGCGTGAATTAATCCAGTGATACGGGTGACCGGATCGATGATGGAGATTCCCAGACAGGAACCTAATCCATAGGCCACAAGAACATCTTGCGGGTCGCGGCTAATGGCCTGCTCGCCCAAACCCAAGCTGATCGGATTATTCATACGCCGGGCTTCTTGTTTAACAGGATATTAAGTGCTTTCAGATTAGGGATAACCCAGAAATCGGTTTCAACACAGCGGGGGCCATCCATGAAGTTGGCGTGAACCAGCAATACATGTTCGTTGACGCCGCCCGCCGTTGCAACAACAATATCCAGGATCGCGCCCACCATATCCACCATCACGGCTGGCGGGCTGGGGCGGAGGCTGGCTCCAACCGTTTTTGCAATGGAATTCAAGAAGAAGGAGCTGCAAAGATTTCCCAACTCGCCAAGGGCTGATCTTTCCAATGAACCCAAATGCTGCGTTGTGCCATTTTCAACATCCATCAACATGTCTGTTAATTCAAGGGCTTTATGATGCGGAATGATCATCATGATCTGTCCGTGCATGTCACCTTCGAAGCGCAGGTACACCCCCACGGCATCGTCTTCCAGACCGCCGACGATCTTCGGTATCATCAACAACGGGATCAACTCAAGCCGCGGGCTGCTCACTTCAATTTTGCGGCCAACCATTCCAGAAAAGCCGATTGCCGCATTTTTAATACCTTCACCGGCAATGGTGGCAAGTTTTTCCATCAGATCCTGATCAAACTGAGCTATATTCTCCATAACACATCACTTCCTTTTTATTTATATTCCAGCCAATTTGAATAAACCAAATACATCAACGATCAATGCAATCTGACCTTCACCGAGAATGGCCGCGCTGGAAATACCTGGGATATCGCCAATGAACGCCCCAAGGGGTTTCACAACCACATCCTCCTCCCCCACCAGAGTATCAACGATCAGCCCGATCCGTTGTTTGCCTGACTGAACCACCACGGCGAATGAACTTTTTCTCGGCTCGTCACCTTTCGGCAGATCAAATATCTCCGAGAGTTTTACAAGTGAAAGCACACTTTCCCTCAGCATGGTGACCGGCTTTTGATAAACGGATTTAATTTCACTTTCCTGCAACCGGAACGTCTCTGTGATCATCACCAACGGGATGGCAAACGTGGTCTGCTGAACGTTTACCAACAAGGCAGGCACAATCGCCAGAGTAAGCGGCAATGCAACCATGAAGCTTGTACCCTGGCCGGAACGAGTCTCCACATGAATGGATCCGTTAATCCGTTGAATATTGGTATTCACAATATCCAGCCCCACCCCGCGCCCCGAAATATCTGTCACTTTTTGGGCAGTGGAAAGCCCCGCCAAAAACATCAGATCGATCGACTGTTCCTCGGTCAGACCTGCCGCTTCTTCTGCTGAGATCAACCCTTTTTGCACAGCGCTATTTCGAAGCCGTTCTGCGTGGATACCGGCTCCGTCATCTTCAACGGTCAGGAGGACGCGCCCCTGTTCGTGGCGGGCCGTCAACGTCAGAGTACCCCGCTCCGGTTTACCGGCTGCGCGGCGATCCTCCGGCGACTCGATTCCATGATCCACAGAGTTACGAACCAAATGGATTAGAGGGTCGTTGATCTCTTCAAGCATCGAACGATCCATCTCTGTTTTTTCGCCCCGAACAATTACATCAATCTGCTTCCCGACCTTCAATGCCATGTCATGCACCATACGCGGAAATTTACCAAACACACTCGCAATCGGCAACATACGGATATGCATCACCTCTTCCTGAAGTTCATCGGTGATGCGCCCCAAATGCATAATCGTTTCCGAGATCTTGTCGTAATTGCCGTTCATACGGGTCAGGCGGCTGTGAATTTGCTTCAAATGATTTCGATCTGTAATCAATTCCCCCACCAGGTTGACAAGGTTATCCAACCTTTCCACATTCATGCGGATGGTCTGATCTGCATTACGCCTGCCAAATGGATTGTTTGCGCGTCTTTCAGGCACAAAAGGATTGGAAACTTGAGGCGGTAATTTGGATGAGTCATCCTCCGCCTTCCCCTGCCTCGCGCCTCCTTCCAAAGCGGACGGTTGATCCTGTTTCGAAACAATTGACCCACCCGAAAGAATGACTTTGCCATCCACAGAAATTTCCTCAACGCCCGAAATCCTCACCAGCGCCGCGCTAATCTCCTCGAAAGAATGCGAAGTGAGTACGCAGGCTGAAAATTCACGGACAACTGCCGCACCCTCAATCTCTGTCTGTGTTGGCATCATCGTTTGGATGTCGCCAATATCCTGCAACGCCATCATCAACTGAAATGCGCGCGCACCAGACGCCATGCTTTTTGTGTCAATTTTTGCTTGAACCTGAACCGTTCCACGAACAAAGGATGGAATTTTTACAATCCCGTCAGAGCCGTTACGGAATATGGCTTGTACCGCATCCCGCTTTTCCCCCACGATCAACCTCTTAAGCAAGGAGACAATTTCTTCAATATTCACATCAGAAGTCTGGGAACTGCTCACTTCATCGCGCAATAAACGCAAATGACTGACCGCCTCCAGACAAACATTCACCAATTGACTCGATATGCGGATCTCATTCTTACGAACCCCATCCAGCACAGTTTCCATCGCATGGGTCAAGTCTGTCATGCGTTGATGCCCGATCATGCCGCACATGCCTTTGATGGTATGCGCGGAACGAAATACAGTCTGTACCAATTCAGCGTCTGACTCTTCCCGTTCAAGGCGAATCAGGCCATCGTCCAGCAACTGCAAATGTTCATCTACTTCAGCCAGAAAGATCGGCAGTTCTTCTTCGTTGATGTCAAATATTATTTCCATGGACTGTTCCGGTGTTCTCCAATGTCTCACCGTCAAAGTTAACATACCCTCCTGTTTTTGGCAGTAAAGCAGCCGTAAAGAGAAACCAAAAAATGGATAAATTTATTGGGCACGCGCTGGAACACAAAATCTCCCGATTTTACATAAAATAAAGCGCCTGCTTAATTGAAAGCGGCGCCTTGTCAAACAATTTTAATTCCGTCACGCCGCACTCCCACTCGTTTCACTTCGGAGACTGCGTGGCGTACGGCGCAAGTGTTGCGAGGAGGGCGATCAGCAATCTCTTCACCAAGTTAAAGAGAATAAACCTCCCGGAAGAGTTTTTAACCACATGGAACATCGAGAAATTCTTTTATTTTTCTCAGAGGCCTGTTACTGGATTGTAGTCACTCATACAAGAAGTCAAGTGACTTTTCTCTGGTGATTACCCACATCTTCGCGCCTCCCAGTTCCAGGGGAAGAAAACAAGAATTCAGCCGCGAATTACGCGGATACGCGCGGATTTTTCCAAACCAATTCGTGGAAATTCGCGGCAAAATGCTCTTGCCTTGTTGTTTGGAATGACACAAACAGACTTGTGGGTAATCACCAGACTTTTCTACGTTCAGGAAGGACGTTCACTTTCCAATGGTTCTTCGATTTCTTTTTCTTCTGTTTCCGAAGCCAGAAGTTTTCTCAATTGCTCGAGCGCTTCCGGCTTACTTTCCTTTGCCAGCAATTCCTGAATCTTTACCTGCTCCTGCACGGCCTGAAAAATTTCCTGCCGCAAAATGATCAACTCCCGCGGGGCATCGATGCCGATCTTGATGCGGTCGCCTTCAACGGCAAGAATAGTGACAACAATATTGTCACCGATCGTAATGCTTTCATTTATCTTGCGCGAGATTACCAGCATGTGAAAGACTCCGCTCACAAAGATTTTAGCGCAAATAATCAAAGAGATTGAGCGCCGAGATTGCCCGCTGACTGACCTCCAGCACGGCTTGATAGGTGCTCTGCCGGTTTGCCAGCAGCACAAATCCTTCCGCCATATTGGTATCTTCTTTTTCAGAGAGCAGACTTTTCGTCTCCAGCCTGATCGACTCGAGGAAATTAGCTGCCGAGTCAACCTGACGCATTCGCGCGCCGTTCGAAGTGCGGTATTGATCCAATGTATTGAGTGATGATTTTAACGCGGTCAGCGTGGACTGTAAATTAATCGGGTCTGTGACCGGGTTGCCAGTGTCATTGATATTATTCTGCACCAGCGCATTGGAAGCCTGTATCAGATTTTGCAAAAATCCCAAAATCGCCTGGTCACCGCGCACATTGAGCGTCACAGACTGATCCGGGCCAAGGTTTCGCTGCATGGAGCCTGTATCGCCGAGGAAGTTTACCACTTTGGGGGTAAAGATGTTTCCCTGATAGTCCGTCAGCGTGGTGGCAGAGTCACTTAATGTAAAGGCTTTTTGATTTAACTGATAGCCCGAGAAAATATACTGACCATTCACAGAAGTGTTGCCGATCTCTACCGCCGAATTGATGAGATCCTTCATTTCAGTGCCAAGCGAAAGAGCGCGCTCACTGCCGGAAAGCGTATCATTAAGTCCGCGCAGGATCAAGTTATTGGCGCGAACTGCAACCTGCTCCAGTTGATCGAAGGCATTGTCAGTGGCGGCCATCCAGTTTTGGGTCATCTCGGCTGCATCTGTATAGGAATTAAGCGTCTGCAAATGGGAGCGCAGGCTCAAACTGGCAGAGGCATGGGTGGGGTCTTCGGAAGCAACCTGAAATTGCTTGGCGGACGCAATTTTTTCCTGCAGCTTGCTCACCTTTTCCAGATTTTCTGCCATGTTCTGTATGGCATTGTCTGTGGACATTTTACTTGTGATTCTCATACTATCTCCTTCAGGCTAAAGCCCGACCCTCCCCATACGGTTGATGACTAGATCGAGCAGGTCATCGTACGCCGTCAGCACACGAGCCGCAGCTTGATATGCCTTCTGGGCTTTTGCCATGTTCGCGGCTTCTTCATCCAGTGAAACTCCTGAAACTGATTCACGCTGATTTCCCAAAGCATTGACGATAAGCCTGTGCTGATAGGAATTATCTGATGCGCGCTTGGTGGTAACTGCCAGATCGGTGATCTGGGAATTATAAAATTCGTTCAGGGTGGCTGTGCCAGCCTTCATCCCTTTGACCATTTTCAGTCCGGCGATCTGCAGGGCAATGGCATTGTTTCCCACTTGATTCGCGGCGCTGGAGGTGGCAATGCTGGATGCATCCAACAACGGGTTTACAGAAATGCCCGCAGCATCGGTGCCGTTAAAAAAGTTAATTCCCGTGGCGTTGTTCAAACCATAGCCGCCGCTGTGGATGGCGTTAACTTGAGAGATCAACCCCGCCGACATGGTGTTCAAACCGTTCAACTGATCGACCAGTACACGATCGCGGACTTCCAGTGTGCCTTTTATTTCGCCGCTGGGCGGAGTTAGTTTTTGGTTATCGCTCCAATAAATATCCACTACGCTGGTATCCACCGCATGGGTGCGAGTTTCAAGCTTGAAAGCATCATGCCCCACAACGAGCACATGCCCGCCAATGGAAACCATCACCTCTCCATTTTTTTGTTCGGTGGAAACCGCGCCTGTGAGTTTCGCCAAACGGTCGAGCGCCACGTCGCGTTTATCCAACAGGTCATTGGGCTGCTCCCCCACTGAAATGATCCGCGCAATATTTTCATTAAGATGAGCGATATCGCCTGCAAGCGAGTTGACTTCTTCGACCTGGCTGGCAACCATTTGATTCTGATCACTGCGCAATTGCGTGATCTGCGTTGCGCGCCGGTTGAAAGCCATTGCCAGCGAACTGGCGTCATCCAAAAGGATCGTCCGCAGGCTGGTATTGGTGGGGTCATTGGAAAGCGATTGCCAGCCCGACCAAAACTGATCGAGTTTCGGCAGCAGACCATCGTCCGAGTTTTCGGCGAGAACCGATTCAAGGTGTGAGAGAATGCTGCTTTGGGATTCCCAGTTTCCGGCTTCGGAAGAGACGGCGCGATAGCGTCCATCAAAAAAAGAAAGGTTGAAGCGTTGAATCCGCTCGATAGTGACGCCGTTACCGCGTTGCCCCGCTCCGGTTCTGTAATCTGCGCCGTTGATCGATGAAGGTGTTTCGGCGGTCAGGATCGCAGACTGTCGGCGGTAGCCCGGCGTGCTGGCGTTGGCAATGTTGTGCTCGGTAATTTCCAGAACCTGAGAGTGGGCTAGGACTGCTTGAAGTGCGATTGAGATTCCGGAAGAAATGCTTGGCATGATAAATTCCTACGCGCGTCTTTCCACGCCCAGGCCTGTTACAAGTTCCTGACGCTTTGTCCCATCTTTGGGAGATCGATACCCGGCTTCGGGTTGGAACATATCAATCAGGAAGGATTGTGTCGCTTTGAGCCAATCGAGCTTGGTGAGGGCAATCGCCTGACTGGTATGGTTCAACTCACGGGTCTGACTCATTAGGCTGTAAATTCCATCGGTTAAGTTTTGAATGCGGGTGGAATCTTCTTCTTTTAAATACGGCAAAAGAGCTTGAATGGATGTTTCTTCCAGATGAATTTCGAGAGAGAGAGAAAGCTCCTGAACAAGTTCACGACACTTATCTTCGAGCATACTGATTCTGTCGAGTAGAACTTCCTTGTCTTCGACGATTTGCTGGATCTGGTCAGGTTCATTCAACAGGAAAACGCGTTCCTTTTTGGAGAGAACGAGCATTTCCTGTAATGCGCGGAATAACAGTACCAATACCTGTTCGAGTTCGTATCTGTTTTTTGTGAGTTCATCTACCATCGCAAGAGTCCTTCGGGGTCAAACTATTTGGGGAAAAGCTTCGCCAGCAGTTTGCGGGCGAGCTCGCCAACTTGAATGGTGTAATCACCACTCTCAACCTGCTGCTTGAGCAGGGCAAGTCTTTCGGCGTCTGTACTTTCTGTATCACCAAGGGCAGCACGGGCCTTTGCCAGTAGGCGCGCGTTTTCAGACATTTCCACTTTATCTTTTCCAGTACGAACCGTTCCGGTTTCGCTGATTTCTTCCCTCTTTTCGATCGGGGTCGCGTTTTCGGTTGGTTTTGTAGAAAGCGGTTGTATTCCAGTGTTTTCGATTTTCATGGTTGGTTTCTCCTGCAAGATATATTGGCTCACAATACCATTATCGGCAGCTTTTCTAAAAACATTAAGCCTTGCGCAGGTTGATCGCCTCTGAAATCATTGTATCAGTCTGTTGGAAAGCTTTCAGAGACATGCTAATCGTGCGCTGGAGGGAGATCAGGCGGGTCATTTCCTGCGCCAGGTCGATATTGGAGTTTTCGACTTTGAAACTGCTCAGGGTTCCGATGTTTTCAGAGCCGGGGTCACCTGCCTGTGCTGCGCCTGAAGCGTCCGATTCCAAAAGGATGTTGTTGCCGTTGTCGGTGAGGCCGCCGGGGTTGGGGAAGCGCGTGAGTTGGATGGTGCCCACTTCCGCAGTGGCACCGTCTGCGTCTGTAGCAGTGACTGTGCCCGTAGAATTCACGTTGACGTTGGTCATGCCTTCTGTGATCTCGCCATCCCACACAACGGGGTAGCCGCTGGCGGTTACAAGGGTGTTATCTGCATCCAGTGCAAATTGTCCATCGCGGGTATAGCCCAGTGTACCATCCGGCAGGGTCACGCCGAAATAGCCGTCGCCTTGAATCGCCCAATCCAGTGAACTGGCGGAAGTTCGCAGGGAGCCTTGCATGGTCAGCGCTTGTGTGGCTCGCATTTGCGTGCCTTCCTTGAGCTGGGCATTGAGCATTTCCTGAAAGTTCGAGCGCGCGGTTTTATAACCAGCCGTGTTGACATTCGCCAGATTGCTGCTGGTCACGTCCAGATCGAGCATGTGACTGAGAATATCCTGACGGGAAATATTGAGGGTGTGAAAAAGCGATGATGACATGTGAACTCCTTATCCGATCCGTCCGAGGGATGCGATGGTCTTGCCAAGCAACTCATCCTGATTTTGTACCAATTTCTGGGCTGCTTCATACGAGCGGCCCACTTCCACAAGTTGGGTCATCAATTGCGATATGTTGGTGTTGGATGATTCAAGATACCCTTGCACCACCTGTGGGATATCCTCTCCGCTGGAGGCGGTTGGGCCTGTGAACAAGTTACCTTCAGTATGTTGAAGTTCTGCTTCCGGGTCGGCAAACACGCCAATTCCAAACGTGGCAACGGCGGCTCCGTTCACGCTGATGGCTCCATCCGCTGTGATCGACACTTCCCCATCGGGGAGTTCTATCGGCTGCCCCGCATCATCGAGGACTTGAAAACCGTCGACAGTGACGAGGGTATTATCGGCATCGCGCATAAAGCGGCCGTCGCGAGTGTAACGATTGCCATCGGGAGTTTTCACGGTAAAGAAGCCATTTCCCTGCAAGGCAAAATCCAGCGGATTATTTGTGCTCTGCATGGCGCCCTGACCGTAATCAATAAATTCTTCGCCGATCTGAGTGCCCAATCCCAATGTGCCCACATATTCCACTTGGTTGGCTTGTAAATTCCCGTTGGTGTAGACCGACTGGTTTTGCATGAAATCCTGCGCGGTGGTTAGGATCTGCTTGAAGCCGGGCGTCTGTATATTGGCAATATTATGACTGATCACCTGCTGGCGGGCGGCGTTCATCACCATTGCTGAAACTGCTGAATAAAGTCCTTTGATCATGATTGCATCTCCAATTTTTTTTATAAAAAGGTTCAAATTCGTTTGCCGCAAATTTCGCGCATGAGCGCAAATTTTTAAAACCAATTAGCGAAAATTCGTGTACTTCGCGGCTGTCTCTTTACCTATTATTTCCTCAGCTGGAAGCTCAGTACCAACTGAACCTCTTCACGGCTCATACTGAATTGACGGGCAATGTCCACGTCAGACATGTTGGCTTCAGACATGGCTCCGATCAAGCGGTTGCGTTCCAGAGCGGAGGAAGTCGATTCGACCACGCTTTGTGTCTGGCTGGCTTTGGCCTGCGAAATACCCAGCAAGGTTTTGAAATCGGTCTGTCCCATCACGCCCGTGGATGGCGGGGTTGTCGTCTGCGGAGGGTTGGCAACCAGTCCGCGCATTTCATCCACCAGCGGGCCCATTCGTTTGGCCTGGGTCTGGCGATTCTGCGCCAGCGCCGTTTCGCGGGCCAATTGAAGCACGTACAAGGAATCTTCGAGGGATACTCTGGAAATATTAGTCATTCTTCAGCATCGCTTTCAATGAAATGATCGCGCGGGCATGCAACTGACAAACCCGCGATTCGGTGATGTCCAATACTTTGCCGATTTCCTTGAATGTCAATTCTTCGTTGTAATACAGGGAGAGCACCAGTTGCTCGCGTTCATCCAGATTCTTAAGCGCGGCCCCCATCTCTTCGGCCATATCCTTTTGCTCAAGCACATCCAGCGGATTGGCCTGACTCTCGTCTCCATATTTTTCGTGGAGCGGCACGCTGTCTTCATGTTCGCCTTCCATCATCAGATCCAGCGAGATCAGCACCCGATTCGTATCCACCAGCCCCTGGTGAACATCCTCCACGTTCGTGCCCAAATGAGAAGCGATTTCACTCTCAGTAGGTTCACGGGAATTCTCAGACCACAAGGTGGTGATGGATTTTTGGATCATGCGTGAGCGCTTGCGCGCCGAACGCGGCATCCAATCGGTGGTGCGCAGGTAGTCCATGACCTTGCCGCGGATACGTAAACTTGCGTAGGTGCTGAACTTCGCGTTGTACTTCGGGTCGAAATGATCCACGGCTTCGATCAAACCCATCAAACCCTGATGAGCGAGGTCTTCATAATCACTGCCCCGTTCCTGGGTGATTCCCATTCGCCCCAACAGATAATGAACCAAAGGAACAGATTGCAGAACCAATTTCTCCCTGAGTTCGGGAGAACGGGTTGTGAAAAATTCCTCCAAAATTCCTGCGGTTTCCATTTGCATGACCATGGTTTACTTCACCTCTAGCGGGCTTTGCATTTCAAGTTCATCGGATGCTTTCTCTTCTTTTTTTGCAGCCGTGCCTTCGCTAAAAAAGCCGGAGGAAATCTGACGGGCGATGATGAGAAGCAGGCTCCCCAGCACGAATATCGAGATGCTCGCGCGGATCACAAAATTAAGCAGGCTTACGCCGTTCAATAAAGAGACCCCAACAATGGCGAAAAATACAGCCACTAGAATAATGGCCGAAAGCGTGACCGTAAATTCAATCAGGAGCGGAGCGTGTGCGCCATCCGCCCCCTTTTTGGGTTTATTGGCCTGCTTAACTTCTTCAGCAGGGTCTTGTTGCTCTAGAACGATCTCTTTATCAGCCATGTCTCAATCTCTCTATTTATTCCACTCTTTGCCAAACAATGCAGAGACTAACCGCGCAGGGTCGGCAACTTCCAAATGACGGGACGTTTCGCGCCCGCTGGTAAAGTAGCCAAGCGGAATTTGATTCCTGCGCGTAAAGTTATACAAGCCGCCAAAGGTATAGGTCTCATCCAGCTTTGTCACGATCAAGCCATCCAGGTTGAAAACGCCAAGCGAAGCAGATAATTGGAACAGGTCAGCTTCCTGGGTGGTGGCAGGAGCAACCAGATATGTGCAGCGCCCGGGCATTTCCGAAAGCAAAGCGCCCAACTCGATCATCTGTTTTTCGTTGCAGGGGTTGTACCCGGGCGTATCCACCAGAAAAATTTCATTTGCCTGCGGGGCGTTCAAAACTTCCTTCAAATCCTGCGGGGTATACACGAGTCTCAAATCCAATCCCAGCGCATCGGTGTACGTCTTCGCTTCAGCGATCGCGCCCATGCGAACCGTGTCTGCGCAAACCCAAACGACCGATTTGTTCAAATTCTGGCGGAAGAACATTGCGAGCTTTGCAATCACGCTGGTCTTGCCGCTGCCGCTCGCGCCGATCACACAGACCACATTGTTTGAAACAAAAGCGCCCGCGCCTTTTTGCACACGCAGTTCTGCGCCCATCAATTGGATGACGGATCGTTTGCAGGCTTCCACATCCGCGAGAGTACTGGGGCTGAGGGTTTCCAGCGCCAGATCCAGGAGACCTTCGATGAGGGAATTTTCAACGCCCTGCTGGATTAACTGCCCCTGAATCTTTTTCAACGCTGGAGGAGAGTAACGGTCATTCGTCGGGGCGGCTGATTCTGTCATTCGGACAGAATCAACTCTCGGGGCGGATTGAGGCGCGAGCGGGTTCAGGTTCAACTTCAATGGCGGGGGTAACTTCAGCGGCTTCTTCGTCGCTGGAATCTCCCATTCGATCTCGGGCCGTTCCTCCACAAAATCCATTTGAGCAGGGCGGGGATTCTGTGTTCCCGCTGCTTCGGCCAGGGACGCAGCGACAACTTCCACTGCGGACTTCTTCCATGGATTCCAAAGCGGTCCCACTGGAACTTCACGCATGGAAACTACGATGGCATCGGAACCAAGTTCTTCCTGAACCAGTTGCAAGGTTTGAATGGTTGAATCTGCTTTAAATGTTTTTGTTTGCATACTACTATCCTCTAATCAAGTTTAACCATGCCATGCGCTTTGACTTTCGTGCCGTGCCCCACTTCGGAAAAAGCCATGACAATTAAATTGGGCAGAGATTGATCGACCAGCCGCCGAAACGCGAGGCGCAATTCACGCGGGCAAATCAGGATCGGGAAGTTTCCAAGCTGAGCGAGGGCTTCCATTTGTTCGCCGGTCTTGAGCAAAATTTTCTGCGCCAGTCCCGCATCGATACCAAAGCCCGGGCTGCCTTCTGAATTCACAAGTGACGAGCGCAATGTTGTTTCCAATTGGGGAGCAAGTGTAAAGACGTGCAAGGTATTTGCATCATCTTTGTATTGGCTGGAAATGGTGTGCGCCATGCTCTGACGAACCGCTTCTGCAAGAATGTGCGGGTCGCGGGTCATGGGCGCGTTGTTGGCGAGCACTTCCAAAATTCCGCTCAGATCACGGATGGGAACCCGCTCGCGTAACAGGTTGCGGAGCACACTTTGAATTTCTCCAAGATTGAGCAATTCAGGTATAACGCCTTCGACAGAGGCAGGCGTTTTCTGGCGCAGTTGATTGATCATCTCCTGCACGAGTTGACGGCTGAGCAATTCGGATGCGTTGCCACGCACGACTTCGGTGAGATGTGTGCAGATTACAGAAAGCGGCGTGACCACGGTGTAGCCTTTTATCTCAGCCTGATTTTGTTCGGCAGCGCTGATCCAAATTGCGGGCAAGCCAAAGGCAGGTTCAGAAGTGGGAATGCCTTGCAGCGGGTCTTCGATATCCGAGCCAGGGATGGCCATGAGACGGTCGAGCATGATTTCGCTGGAGGCGATTTCCTGTCCGCGAATTTTGATGCGGTAGGATTGAGGCGCCAAACGCAGGTTATCGCGGATGCGGACAACGGGAAGGATAAATCCCATTTCGCTCATCAGTTGTCGGCGGATGCTGGTGATGCGGCGCAACAGGTTATCCTGATTGTCTTGGTCAATGATCGGGATGAGGCTGTAGCCGATCTCCAATTCAATCGGATCCACGACAACCATTTCCAACATCTGCTCGGGGGTTTCAGGTTCGGACGGGCGTGCAGGAAGAAGGGTAGCCTGTTCTTGAACAGCGAGAGCAGTGGTCTGTTCCTTGTTCACGAAGAAGGCAGCAGCGCCAAGCCCAAGGCTAACCATTGCAAAAGGAAGTGTGGGTAAACCGGGAACGAGAGTCATCAGCGCAACAACGCCCGCGCCGACAGCCAGCACATTGAAGTTTGAGATCTGGCCGGATACTTCCGTGCCCAAGGATGATTCGGAAGTGGAGCGGGTAACAATGAGACCTGCGGCGGCGGAAACCAAAAGGGAGGGAATTTGAATTGCCAACCCTGCGCCGATGGTGAGGAGCACGTAGGTTTGCAAGGCAGTGGTCAAGTCCATGCCGCGTTGCAGCACACCGATGACAAATCCGCCGATGATGTTGACGAGCATGATGATGATGGCTGCAACACCGTCACCTTTGACGAACTTGCTGGCGCCGTCCATTGCGCCGTAAAAATCCGCTTCAGATTCAATGAATTTGCGGCGGTTGCGCGCCTGGTTTTCATCGATCAAACCGGCGTTGAGGTCGGCATCAATGGCCATTTGTTTACCAGGCATGGCGTCGAGCGTGAAGCGCGCGGCAACTTCGGCTACACGACCCGAGCCGCTGTTGATGACCACGAATTGAATGATCATCAAAATGAGGAAGATAACCACGCCGACCACGTAATTGCCGCCGACAATCAAATTACCGAAGGTATTGATGATCTGTCCCGCTTCCCCACTGAGGAGGATCAAGCGGCTGACTGAAACATTGATGCCCAGCCGGAAGAGAGTGATCAACAACAGCACGGTCGGAAAAACGGAAAATTCCATTGGCTGTTTGATGAACATGGTTAACAGAACAATGCTGATGGAAGCGGCAATGCTCAATGCGACGGCCAGATCAATGAGAAAGGCTGGCAGAGGGATGAGCAACATTCCAACCAAAATGACCAGACTGAGCGCCATAATAATGTCTTTTGAGCGCATCAATTTTTGCAGGGCAGCAACAATAGGATTTTGAGTCGGGAGTAAGGTATTTGCGGTCATTCGTTATTTCCAGTTATGAATAGGGTCTGCGGACTATCCAGCAGCGGGTTGTTCAGAAGCTCCGCTTCTGGATTCTGGTCTATTTTCAAAGGCGCTCTTGCCGCGAAGTTTGTAGACATACGCGAGGATTTCCGCCATTGCGAGGTACAAGTCGGAAGAAATTTCTTGTCCAATATCAATTGTCTTGTAGATGGCACGTGCCAGAGGAATGTTCTGCACGATGGGGATGCGATTCTCTTTAGCGATCTGGACGATCTTTTGTGCCAGATGGTACGGCCCCTTCGCAAGCACCTTCGGCGCCTTCATGCCTTCGTGATATTCAATTGCAATGGCAAGGTGGGTGGGGTTGGTGATGACCACGGTCGCGTTGGGGACATTTGCCATCATACGTCCACGAGCCATGCGGCGCTGCATCCCACGGATGCGGCTCTTCAAAAGGGGGTCGCCTTCTGAGCGCTTCATTTCCTGTTTGATGTCATCCTTGCTCATCTTCAGGTTTTTGTACAATTCCCAGCGCTGATAGGCATAGTCCGCGACGGCGATGACCAGATACATACTGCCCACGCGGATGGCGAGCGAAATGCAAACTTCAACAAAACTATCGATTGCGGCGCTCAGGTCAAACTGAGTGAATGAGATCAACTCAAAAAACCTGGAGCGTAGAAAACTGTATGCGATCCACGAGACCCAGCCCAACTTAAGTAATGAGCGCAGTAATTCGATCAGGCCGTGTGTTGAAAATATCCGCTTGAAGCCTTCGAGGGGGTTCACTCGTTTGAAGTCAAACCCAATCTTTTTGCCTGCCCATAAGAACTGGGTTTGTCCGAGAGTTACAACTGCGCCAGCCAGCATCAGGCCAAACATGATGAATGCCAGAGAGGGCAAAATCGCCGAGCCAAAATTGAAGAATATTCCCCGAAGCGATTCAACGGTTACGACCGTTGTGGGAAGTGTTGTGATGGTTTCGATAACAAGCGATTCAAAATTCAGTCCCAGTTGTTTGCCGGGGCCGCGCAATAGAAAAGCGCCTGAAAGGATCACAACGGCTGTGATCAACTCCTGACTGCGAACCACCTGCCCTTCTTCACGGGCTTCCTGCAAACGATGGGGAGTTGGGGCTTCGGTTTTATCGGCCATGCTGCACAATCACTCCACGAATAAAAGCATACTTTCCGCCATTGTCTTGAATAAAGATGACAGGAACGGAAAAATAACGGCAAAAGTCATTCCCATGGCGATCATTGCAACCACCACCTTGACGGGTAAACCAAGAAAATAAACCTGTACCTGCGGCGCGACCCTCGCCAATAGACCCAGGGTGAGGTCGGTCAATACCAGCGATGCCATGACAGGCATTGCCATGTGAATACCGGAAGCGATAAAAACCGGTGTCGCTTTCATGAGTGCTTCCATTCCGTTGAACGGAAGGCTGCTATTTAATGGAACGGCAGCAAACGTCTTTTGTAAAGCAATCAGGAAGAGATGATGACCATCGATCACAAGAAAGACCATTGAGGCTGTCATGACAAAGACCTGGTCGAAGGCGGAACCTGCTTCTCCCAATGCCGGGTTGAAGATGCGGCTGGATTCAAATCCACTGCCCATGCCCATGGCAGAACCGGCCATTTGAATGGCGCCGAAGGCGAGGTCTGCGGCGAACCCGATCAGCGTGCCGATGATGATCTCTTTGCCAATGGCGAGGCCATAGGCGAATGTGCCGATGGCGATCGCTTCTGGCGGGAGAGGCTGCCAGGGGATAAGTACCACAGCCAGCACGAGACCAAGCCCGATCCGTACTTGTGAGGGAATATTCTGTCCACCAAGCACAGGCACGTGAATAAGGATGGCCATTATGCGTGTAAAAGCCAAAAAGAAGAGCTGTGCCTGGGCAACAGAAATAGTCATAGAAGGTCCGTATCCTGAGGTGATCATACTTTAATTGGTTTATTGAGTCTGTAAATTGGATGTGAAGCAAAACTAAATATGGCGTAAATTATTTTTTGCCCAAAACTCTGTTTCCACCCTATGGATAGAGTTAAGTAGTCAGTCGAAAGTAATTAACTCACCTTACGCGATTCGGTTTCATCCTACATGGGTACCGCGACATTTATGTCGCTCTTGAGTGAAAGGCGACATAAATGTCGCGGTACAGTATATGGGCAGGCAAAACTGCGTAAGGTGAGTAATTAAACAAACCTTGGCCGCTCTGTCGGGGGCTAAGCCCCGACAAAGCGGGGTGAAATCTAAAAACATTCGACGATTTGCTTAGGCACTAAATCCAATAATTTTTACAAATTCTGTCGCGTGCGCTGCGACTGCGTTCAACGCGAACTCAATTTGGCAATTGCGCGGGGCGGCCAAGCGCACCAAGGATGCGTGTCACCATCATATCCGGGTTCAAGGGCTTGACCAGAAAACCACTGGCTCCCATTTTGGCGGCTTTTTGAACGATTTCTGGAAAAGCGAGGGATGAAATAAAAAATACCTTCGTTCGATTGAGTAGAACTTCCGAATGCAATTGGCCGATCAAGTCCAAACCATTCAGACCAGGCAGGTAGGTATCTATTAAGAGAACGTCTGGTACATGCTGCACTAACTGCTGGCGGAGGCTGTCTGTCTGAGTACAGATAATCGGATTCATGCGGTGGCGAATCAAGGCCAGCTTGATGAGGTCACATTGCAGGGCGTTCGGTTCAAGGACGAGAACGGACAGGGTTTCGCGTTTCATAAGGGTTAGCCAACTTTCGAAAAGTTCGGAAATACGCCGGATTCTTTCATTTTGGTCTTTATATTCAACAAGTCATTTTGATTGATCTTGAGGATATGCAACGATTCCGGATGAACCTGAAAACTCAGCAGAGCAGAATGCTTCACTTGATAATCTTCGGTAAAGGAATTTGCCAGATTGACAATCGCGGGCAGACGCTGGTTGATCCGTGCAAAGGATGGGACATGATGAAAGCTAATCGCATCAACCAGGACGACTGGAAAATTCCAGTGTTCAGCGATCAAGCCTCCCACTCTGGCATGATCGATGCCAATCAAGTTTTCCTCCACCTGCCACAGTTGCACATTATATTTTTGTACATAATCAGCAAGCCGGGCATAGTTTGAAAACACGGCCTGGTCAAGCAGTAGTTTGCCAATATCATGGAGCAGCCCGGCAACATAGGCCTGTTCCGGGTCTGGGTAGTGCAGCACCTGCGCAAGCCATTCAGAAGCCACAGCCACCATGAGGGAATGCTGCCACAATTCTCCGGCGCCCAGATGGTAGCCACTCAAACTACGGTTCATCAAGCTTGTGGCTGGGGAAGCCATTAATGCAGATTTGAGCCGCTGCAAACCAATGTGCATAATTGCTTCGTGGAGTGTTGAGCAGGTACGGGAATATCCAAGAGATACCGAGTTCGATATTTGCAGAACGAGGGCGGTTAACACCTGATCCAAACCGATCATGCCTGCCAGCGTATCGATGCCTACATTCTGCTTTTCGATCTCCCTCAAAATATGGGAGACGTTGGATGGCATGGGCTTCAGCCTTTCTACAGAACGAATGATATCGTCAACCCGGAGAGAAGTCATGGCAGGCATTTAGAAGTTGTCCTAAGGAACCAGTTCAGGCAGGCTTGTAAATAAGGCGTGAGTAAAGGTCATTGATTGCTGGAGCATCCATGAACCGAGGATTATCAGCACAAGAATGATACCGATTAATTTGGGGATGAAGATCAGCGTTGATTCGTTGATTTGGGTCGCGGCTTGCACGAGGCTTATCAGACTGCCGATCAGCAAACTGATCAACAAAATTGGGCCAGCCAGGATGAGCGCCATGATGATCGCATTTTGTCCGAGGGTAAGTACGTACGCTTCAGTCATCGTATTCCTCACGAACCGCCGGTGAAACTCAAGACCAAACTTTGAACCAGCAGGTACCATCCATCGACCATGACAAACAGGAGAAGTTTGAATGGCAGGGAAACAAGAGAAGGAGGCAGCATCATCATGCCCATGGAAAGCAGAATGCTTGAAACGACCAGATCGATCACCAGGAAGGGAATGTAGATCACAAAGCCCATTGTGAAGGCTGTTCTAAGTTCGCTGATCACAAAAGCCGGGAACAGGGAAACGGAGGGAATATCTTCAAGGGTGGCGGGCTGGGGTTCATTTCCCAGGTCAATGAATAACTGGATATCCTTTTCGCGGGTTTGGTTGAACATGAATTCGCGGATCGGAACCTGAACCTTCTTCAACGCAGTCTCCTGATCGATCTGCGAATTCAAGTACGGTTGGATCGCTGTTTCATCCATTTGTTTGTAAACAGGGGTCATAATGAAAAAAGTAAGCAGCAGGGAGAGACCAATAACAACCTGGTTTGGTGGGATGGACGGAGTCCCAATTGCGTTGCGCACCATGGAAAGCACAATGACAATGCGGGTAAATGAAGTTCCCAAAATCAGTACGGTCGGCGCCAGGGAAAGCACGGTCATGAGCACGAGCAATTGCACGCCTGATGTCACCTGCTTTGGGTCCGGTGACTGTCCATCCACCGTCAGCGAGACGCCGGGGACTGTCGAACATCCGCCTACCAACACACTTAAAATGAGAAGAAGAACAATGAAAATAATGGTGTGGCTGCGTTTTTTCGCAGCCCCTTTGGATGGGAATAATCTTTCAATCATGGTTAATCTTTATTCCTTTTCTTGCGGCTTCTTTGAGGAAAAACTAAAGGATCGGAGCATGGATCCAAAATCCACTCCGGTCTGAGGCTGGGATTCTTCGTCAGTAACAGGAACAAGTTCTCCTTCGAAAGAAGCGATCAGGGAAACGTTTTGGTCGGTGGCGCCGATCAGCAGTTTCTGACCTCCGACCAGGATCAAATAAAGGGATTGCTTCGGCGATAATCGAGTTATTTCCAGCAGACGCATTTGCCGGGTAGTCTTGCTGCCTGTGCCGGGTTGAAGCCAGCGGCGAAAGATCACAGAACTGCCGACAATGAGCAATAGGACTGCGATCAGTTTTACAAAGGCGCTCAGATAATAAAATGGAGTCGAGCCTAGCGGGTCAGCCGCCACTTTCGAAGTGCCACCCACGCTTAAAAGCGCTGCGGTAGCAAACAGACTGAAAGCCAGCAAGGAGACGAGCACCTTCTGTTTTTTGCTGCTGGTTTCAAACCACTTTTTGATATTGGCCATGACTACGTTCATTAGAATGCCGCCTTTTCGTGGTTGGGTGAAACCATCTCCGTGATGCGGACGCCAAATTTATCGTCCACCACCACAACCTCGCCGTGAGCTACCATGCGGTCGTTCACAAAGACATCCACCGGGTCACCGGCAAGACGATCCAGCTCCACGACAGATCCATGCTGCAATTCAAGGATTTGAGAAAGCTTCATGCGGGTACGGCCCAGTTCAACCGTGACGCGCAGTGAAACATCCATCAACAAATCAATGTTTGATTCGCTGAATGACTCAGGTCTGGCGGCTGGCTTTTCAGCAATTGATTCAGCGGTTTTGCCAACAGGCATTTCTTCGGTTTCAGTATTGATATTGTCCATTTGATTTTTCCTTATTAAAAACCTGTCTGGAGGTCATCCTGCTCTCGATATACTTTTGTTATTTGTACGCCCAGCCGCTTGCGGGATTTTCCAACACGGCCATGGAATTGTTTTTTGTTTGCAACCTGTACGATCAACGCACTGTCGATGTGCGTGTCCAACTCGATCACATCTCCAACAGACAAGTTTGCAAGTTCCTTTAGCGGCAAATCCACGGTTCCCAAAATGACCGTAATGGGCATCATGGCTTTCATCGTAGCCTGCAGTGCCAGTTGACGCGCCACCGGATCCTGTTGATGTTCCTTGCGCCCGGCGATCCAGATATGCGGATTAAGAACATCCGTGATGGGTTTAAGTGTATTGAATGGAATAAAAATGCTCATCGTGCCGGTCACGCCCTGAATATTGATTTCAATGGTCAGCAGAAGAACCCGCTCATTTCCCATCATCATTTGAACCCAGTGCTGGTTGACCGTGCTGTCTTCAAGGGAGGGCTCAAGCGAAGCTACTTTGCTCCAAGCACCTTTCATATCGCCGAGCATATGTTCCACCAGACCTCGCAGCAGGGATTGATCGATCTCGGTCAGAGCACGCTCTGTAAAACGGCCTTCGATCTTTCCACCCAATCGCTGTTCGAGGATCAGGTAACTTACATTGAGACTCATGGTCAATACCATGTGACCGGGCAGCGGAGCCAGCGAGATCAAATGGAACAATGTGTTCTGCGGGAAATCTTTGATGAAGTCATGGAAGCGTCCCTGTTCTATGTGAACCAGGTGCGGGCGCACATTGGTTCGCAAAAAAGTAGGCAGGGATGTGGTCAAGCGTTCGCTCAGATCCTCATGCACCAATTCCACAGCGCGCATTTGCTCCTTTGAAAACCTGGCAGGTGACCAGAAGTTATACGGCTGTATTTTTTTTTCGCGTTTGCCATCCAGGCCGCCCTCCCCGGATTGATTTATCTTATCAGCCAGGTTAACGGTATCTGCACCATCCTTCTGATCGAAGTCAATGGCGCCGGATAACAGTGCATCAATTTCTGATTGCGCTAACATGGTTACTGCACCACGAATTCTGTAAAGTAAATCGAAATGAGATGAAGGTTAACGAGTTTCTCGGACAGGATTTGCATGATTTCCGCTCGCAATTTTTCCTTGCCTTCCGCTGTATAAAGATCTTCATACGTTTTGGTGGATAGCAGTGTAATGACGGTATCGTCCATGATGGGCAATCTTGAATTTAGCTTTTCCTCGAATTCAAGCAGATAAGCCAATTTTTCCTCTTCCGGCAGTGACTCATATTCCGGATCGTCAGGGGCAAACTCGGCCACGATCGTCACACGGATATATTTTCGTCCGGTCGGATCCACCAGGTTGATGATCTTGGTGGACATGTTGAGCATGATGCCTTCGCCCGGGATGATCTCGTGCGCCGCCTCGGAAGCCGCAGTTGCCTCCTCGGCGGGAGCTTCAGATGCAACCTCAGCAGTTTCAGGAGTAGTCAGCGCAGGGCTGTAATCGTAGACCAGGCGGAATGGTTTTGGAAGTTCGTCTGGAGCAAAGACAACATAGGCGGTGATAAGTGAAACGAACGCCGTAATCAGAAGGATGACCTGCGTAATTGTGTTGAGAATTTTTAGAATTTTGTTTAGCATATGTCTCCACTTTGGAAGCCCGGCTCGAACCGATTATTATCTACGGCACAATACTCGGGGAATTAATATCTATGATGTTGCTGTCTACTTTATAGATGATTATGATTTCCACACGCGCATTCATTCCTTTATGGTCTTCGGTGTCATTTGGGAACACTGGCGCATATTCACCCTGTCCTGAAATGATAAACCGCTCAGGCGCAATGCCGGAATTTATCAAATATTTTGCAACCGATGTTGCGCGTGCCAGCGACAGTTCCCAATTGCCCGGATATAACGGGTTTGTGGATGGTGTATTGTTGGTGTGCCCAACCAGGCGGACTTTGTTATTGATCGGGCGAAGCATCTCAACAATGGTATCGAGCACCTGAAAAGATTCCGGCGGCAATTCCGTCTGGCCGTCTTTGAAGATCAGACGCTCACTGAGCGAGATCAACACCCCCTCAATATTGGTTTGAACGCTTACCTGGTTGCCCAGGTTTTGGGAGGAAAGCATGGAGGTTAATTGCCCGGCAACTTCTTCTGATTGAGTGGGGCCTTCCGGAATGCCCGGCACAATGATCGGCTTGGATTCTCCATCCTCGCTCGTGCCGCCAGCCTGATTGATCTGACTGTCCACTACCTGCGCAGGCCCGCCAACGGTGAAAGCCGTTCGCATGCTTTCTGCCAGAATTTTGTATTTCTCCACGTTGACCTGTCCCATGGAGTAAAGCACCACGAACAAGACCATCAACAGGGTAATAAAATCCGCGTAGCTGACCAGCCAGCGTTCATCGTGGTGTTCCTCGTGCTCTTCCTTGCGGTGTGCCATGCTTATGCCTGTGCCTTTGCTTTTGCCGGGGCTTTCTTGTCAGCATTCTTGGATTTCTCGGCTTCGCCCTTGTTCTCCGAAGGAGTCAGGTAGGCGGTCAACTTGTCTTTGACAACACGCGGATTTTCACCCGCCTGAATGGAAATAATGCCTTCCATTTGCATGTAGCGATTCTGAGCTTCTTCTTCGCTTTTTGATTTAAGCTTTCCAGCAAGCGGTAAGTAGATCAAGTTTGCAGAAAGCAATCCCCATAAAGTAGCCAAAAATGCGGCGGCAATCGCCTCACCCAGCGCTGATGGGTTATCCAATTGTTTCAAAACGCTGATCAGCCCCATCACGGTGCCGATGATGCCGAAGGTTGGCGCAAACGCACCCGCCGCGGTAAAGAAGCCGATCCCCTGCTTGTGGCGGGTTTTCATTTGATCGACTGTATTTTCAAGGATCGCGGAAACCTGTTCCGGTTCCACGCCGTCAACGATCATCATGATGCCCCTTTTGAGAAACTTGTCAGTGATCTTTTTGCTGTCATCTTCAAGCGCGAGCAATCCTTCACGACGGGCTTTATCTGCCAGTTTGGTCAGGAGGTCAATATCTCCCTTGGTATCAAACTTGTTCGTCTTGAAGGCCTGCATGATGTACTGAGGTAGTTTAAGCGCCACCTTCAACGGGGCGGTAATAATCGTCGCGCCGATGGACCCGCCAAAGATGAGGATGATTGATGAAGGGTGTGCAAATAATTCTGCCGGAGAGCCGCCATCCATAATCAATGCGGCGACGATAACAGTAAGAGCCAGTACCAGGCCCGCGATGGTCGCAATATCCATGTGTTACTCCTGATCTTCCTATGCTTGTTCGAGTGTTCTTTTCAAAAAGATGATGATTACTAAACTGATTTTTGTGAAGTGAAGGGCACCAGCGTCCTTCGACGGTATTCAATAAAACGTTCCGCGATTTCCTGCGGAGTATCTTTAACAATGATTTTTTTGCTGTTTGTTAAGGTGATGATGGTATCGGGGGTCTTCTCCACGGTCTGGATCAACTCAGGGTTGAGATAGAATTGCGTGCCATTTGTGCGGGTAAGCTGGATCACAGTTATCTTCCTTCCTGCAGGGGAATTTGGGTTTATAAAGATAGGCAGTTATTTCTGAGTAAATTTAGCATATCCCCCTTAAATCTTATGTAAATTGGCCGTGAAAGGAATATAAAGATTGGCTAAAAATATTTAGCCTGATATGCGGATCTCCCCCTTGCGTTAAATTTATTGGCTGTAATCCCCGCTCTTTAATCCATTTTTTGG
>Ga0105044_10001578_pt1 | contig 30592 bp, 30 predicted proteins | sample MAT01_FD_78092 | JGI IMG/M metagenome (GOLD analysis project Ga0105044, IMG submission 78092) | Freshwater microbial communities from Lake Fryxell liftoff mats and glacier meltwater in Antarctica - MAT-01 | ecosystem: Environmental > Aquatic > Freshwater > Ice > Liftoff microbial mat | place...
CGCGCTGATCGTGGTCTTCGCGCATCATCCCGACGTTTTTCTTGGAGTCTTCATGCTATTCCTCGGATTGGTAACGGCCACGCACGAATACCAGGAACCACTGAAACTCCGCGAAGGATTGCTCGTTGGCTTCTTCCTCTCCGGGTTGGTCACCCTCGGCTCCCTGCAATCCTACTGGCTGAAGCCGCTCATCCAAAGCTTGGGTGGCAACGCGATGTTCTTTGGGGTCGCCGGTCTCACCGCGCTCACCGACAACGCGGCGCTCACCTACCTTGGTTCGCTCGTGGAAGGTCTTACGGACGAACTGAAGTACGCCCTCGTCGCCGGCGCGGTCGCTGGCGGTGGCCTGACCGTGATTGCCAACGCTCCCAATCCTGCCGGGGTCGGAATTCTCCAAAGCGCCAAGGCGTTCGGAGAAGATGGAATCAGTCCGCTCGGACTGTTCCTCGGCGCCTTGACCCCCACGATTGTCGCGATCGTCTTCTTCTGGTTGCTCCACTGAACGGGTTCACCCACGCGGCGCCTTAGGTCATCGACGTCACCAAGGCCTGGCAGGCTGGGAACATCTGATCCTCGCCGCCTCTCCGATTCAGCCTAAAACCAGGAGTTGAACCACCGAGACACCGAGGCACAGAGAGGGAAAGACCACGGAAAGGGGCCTGAATTTGATTCTCCGAAGGCATCCTCCGGCGAGTGAGTCTTTTTCCGGGGCCTGCTCGTTCGCATTTCGTCGGTACTCTATGTCTCGGTGCCTCGGCGGTCAGTTTCAACTGCGGTTTCCAGGATCAGGCCGTGGAGCGGACGCAAAAGTGTTCTCGGAACATCCCGGGTTCCCACCTCGAACTGGACTCGGTTTGGGGGCTCATCACAGCACCTTCACCACCACGACGGTCAGGTCGTCGGAAGGAGGTTCGGGGTCCGTGAACTCGCGGGCCGCCGTGCAAATCGCCTCCACGATCTCCACTGCGGGACACGTTAGCTTGGAGCGCACGACTTCAAGGGCCCGCTCGACGCCAAAAATCTCGTCATCCGACCGCATCGCCTCGTCAATGCCATCCGTCAGCATCAGCAACACATCACCCGAGTGCAGTGGAATATCGTTTCCCGGCGGGTAGGCGATGTCTCCCTGCCGACCCAACGGCCGGCCAGTCCGGCTCAAGACCGCCCGGACGGAGCCGTCAGCGCTCAACAACTGGCCGGCGGGATGTCCGGCATTGGCGTACGACAATACCCGGGTCGACAAGGTCAACTGAATCAACAGGAGCGTAATGTACCGTTCCTTCCCGAGGTCGTCTCGGAGCAGGGCCTGAGAATGGGTTAAAACTTCTCCAGCATCCTGATACTGTCGTGCCACAGGTCGCAAAAATGCCCGCGCCTCGGCCATCAACAGGGACGGACCCAGTCCATGACCGCTGACATCGGCGACGACAATTCCCAATCGGTCCTCATTAATGGGGAGGTAGTCAAAGTAATCACCACCCGTGGCTTCGGCTGGATGCGAAACGCCGGCGATGTCGAAACCCGGAATTTCGGGAGCTTTCTTGGGAAAAAGACGTTGTTGAATCTCGCGAGCGGCGGCGAATTCCTCGCGGCTCTTGCGCAACTCGCGCTCCGCTTGTCGACGTTCGGTGACATCACGGGAGAATATAACGACCCACAGTTCCTCACCCATCCGCATTTCGGTTAAGGCAAGGTCGATTTCCACCGGAGAGCCGTCCCGGCGACGCCCCACGGTCTCATCTGATTTGGCGCGGCCGGCCGCCCGAAAAATCTGCCACCACTGGCCCGCCGGAAGTTCGACGGGTTGCAGGACATCGAGGGTCTGTCCTGCCAGTTGGGTAGGTTCCCAGCCAAAGACCGACTGCGTGGCCGGATTGGCGAAGCGAATCACTCCGTTGGCGTCGAGGAGGAGGACGGCGTCCGTCGAATTTTCCCAAACGGAGCGATAGCGCAGTTCACTTTCTTGCAGGGCCGCCTCGGATTGGCGGCGGGCCGCGCGAATGGCGGCTTCCTTAAGTTCGCGCTGAGCTGCGGGAACCAATCGGCCCAAGGAGCCCTTCATGAGGAAGTCATGAGCCCCGGCCTTCATGGCCGCGATGGCGACTCCTTCTTCGATTCCGCCCGAAATAATGATAAACGGGATATCGAGCTGAGCCTGTTGAAACACCTTTAAGGCCTCCGGCGCACTGAACGCCGGCATGGTGTGATCACACAGAATCAAATCCCACGGCTCGCGTCCGAGGGCGGCCTGAAGATCGGCGGCACTGGCCACTCGAGCGAAGGTCACGGTCCAGCCACCCGTCCGGAGCAAATTAACGAGGATCCGAGCGTCGAACTCCGAATCTTCGACTATGAGAACGCGCAGCTTAGACCCGGCGCTACCAGGAGCCGGCGGCAGGGAGGCGGCCGACGGGTTCATGAACGGCAAAGCGGCGAGGGTAGAGCCTTAGCGGACTTGGCGGCGGCGCTGACTTAGCCAAAGTCCGGCCAAGCCGAAGATCCCGAGAGCGATCACCGAAGGTTCCGGGACCGCCGTGACTCGGGCGTAGAAATTCGCCGGAATGGTTCCGTTGGCGAGCTGATTGAGTGCCCAGGAATCATCGGTCAGCCCGTTCTTGATCCAAAAATCGTTAAAGCTACCGAGTGCTCCATTGCTCAGCACGCCGCCTACCGTAACCGGATTAACGACCGAAAGGGCGGCCGAGTCGCCCGCCACGTTGCCCAATCCATCGAACTTGATCGACCAAGTAAAGGAGTCGGGGACCGTGATATTTGGCGCGACGATCACTTCCTGGTTGTTGGCCGAAAGGGAAAAAGGAGCGCTTTCCCAAAGCACCGACTTCGGGCGCAGCGCCACTTGGGCTCCGGGAATGGCATCGGTGCCATCGTTGGCGTAAATGCGCAGGATTCCAGTTGCCGCCGGGGCCGACGCAAAATCCCCGAAATAACCCACCAAAAACTCGAACACGAACCGATCGGAACCCGCCAACTTTATTTCGTCGCCATATTCCAACCCGGTGCGGAAGGCCGAGGACTGAAGGTTGGCCGGGGTGGTGTTGTCGTAAACGACGGCCGCCGAGACGGCTAAGGTGAGAGCGGCGAACAAGGTTCCGGCGACCAGCAGATGAGCTGGGTTAGTCATTTTCATGGAAGCGGGTTGAAGAAACAACTGGTGCCCCGGCCAGGACTTGAACCTGGAACAAACTGATTAAGAGTCAGCTGCTCTACCATTGAGCTACCGAGGCACGGAAACGGCGGCGAGAAAATGGGGAGACCAATTCGGATTGTCAACGCTCGCCTCAAATCATCAGGAGCCTTCCCGCCCGACCCCACCAAACACTAGGCTCCCCCCCTGATTTGCGTCATGAACTTTCCCTCGCTCCGCCTCGTCTTCATGGGCACTCCCGAATTGGCCCGAACCATTTTGGTGGCCCTCGCCGGCGCCCCGTGGGCCCGACTCGAAGCGGTTGTGTCGCAGCCCGACCGTCCGGCTGGTCGACATCTTCAACCCACCCCACCGCCGGTAAAACTGGAAGCAGAGCGCCTGGGTTATCCCGTCTGGCAACCCCTAAAAGCCCGCGATCCCCAGTTTCTCGAACAACTCCGGCAACTCGCACCCGATCTTATCGTGGTGGCCGCTTACGGACAGCTCCTCCCCGCCGCCTTGCTCGAAATCCCCCGCCTGGGCTGCCTCAATGTTCACACCTCGCTCCTGCCCCGCTGGCGCGGCGCAGCCCCCATCCAATGGGCGATCGCCTCGGGCGATTCGGAAACCGGAGTGACGCTCATGAAAATGGATGTCGGACTCGACACCGGACCTACTCTGGGTGTCCTCCGCACACCCATCCTGGCCGAGGACACCAGCCAGACCTTGCATGACCGCCTGGCGACCCTCGGTGCGCAAGTGCTGATGGACCTCGTTCCGGAATACGCCGCGGGAAACCTCCTGCCCCAGGCCCAGGCCTCGGAAGGGGTGACCCTGGCCCGGAAGATCACCCGCGAGGATGGACGCCTCGATTGGACCCAACCCAGTCAGGTGTTGCTGAATCGCCTGCATGCCTTCACGCCTTGGCCCGGCTCCCACTGCTTTCTCCCCGCCGACCCCAAACCTCGATTACTCAAAGTACACCGGGCCCAGAAGGCACCGCTCACCATTTCGGCGCGACCTGGCGAAATTGTTTCCCAAAGTCCGGCCGGCTTGCGGGTGGCCTGCGGCGAAGACGCGCTCGTGCTGACCGAAGTTCAAATGGAAGGCGGACGACGCCTAACCGCGGCGGAATTCCTGACCGGCCATTCCCTGACGCACCTGGAATAAGTTCAATCGGCCTTCAGCAGAATCGCCTTCAGGTAGGCCGCTTCGGCAAAGGTAGTGGCGTGATCCGGCGGATGCCCGGAGGTGCCGAGTTCCTGCGCTGGGCGATTGCTGATTTGAAACGCTCGGCGAACCGCGCCAAAGAACTCATCCGAACTCACGTGGGCACTACACGACGCGGCGAGCAGGGCCCCGCCTCGGCGCAACCGGCGCAACCCATTCAAGGCCAACCGCTCATAGGCTCGGATGGCCTCAACCCGTTCGACCTCCCGCTTGGCCAGCGACGGAGGATCCAGAACCACGACATCAAACCGCCGTTCCGGGGCCTCGGCCAACCAAGCAAAGGCATCGGCTTGAATTTGCTCATGGTTCGCCCGGGCCACCGTCGGGTGATCCAGGTTGAGCGCAAAATTTCGGCGAGCCTGCGTCAGGGCGTGGGCCGAAATATCTAAATCGGTCACGCGCCGCGCCCCACCCCGGGCGGCATACAGGCTGAATCCGCCCGAGAAACTGAACACATTCAAGACCTCCGCCTCCTGCGCTAAGCTTTCGATCCGACGGCGGTTTTCCCGCTGATCGAGGAAAAAGCCGGTCTTCTGTCCGCGCACGATTTCCGCTTCGAACTTCAGCCCAGACTCCTTGAAGACGACCCGTTCCGACGTGTCCGTACCGAACAAATTCTGCCCCTCGCGCCACCCTGCCTGCTCGGCCGCCGCGGTGCTGTTGCGGCTTAAGCGCAGAACAATACGTTCAGGTTTCAACTCTTCGACCACCTCGGCCGTTACTTCCGGGAGGCGGGACAACCAGGCCGCCGTGTAGATTTTGAGGACCAACGTCGAGCCATACCGATCGAGAACCAAGCCCGGCCAACCGTCACTCTCGCCATAAATCAAGCGATAGCCGGTGGTGTCGTCCCCAAACAATCCCACGCGTTTGGCCAAGGCCGTGCGCAACCGCCCTCGCCACCAAGCGGCATCGACCAGGACGGGGCGCCCCACCTGCAAAACGCGTAGGCGCAAGGGCGAATCCGGATCCCACAAACCAAGGGCCAAAAAGCGATCGGACCGGTCGTACACCACGCCCAGATCGCCCGCCACCCCGGGCCGACTCTGTTCCCGAATGGAATCGGCGTAAACCCAGGGGTGTCCCCGGCGGATGACGGATTCGGCCACTGGGGAAAGCCGCAAGCGCAGGGGACGTGAGCAGGGAGAATCGGCCATGGGAAAGACGAAAGTGCAGTCGCCCCTCCGGAATCTCCGGGAATGGGGCGGGCTAGCTCAGGCGGGAATCAACACCGTTTCCTTGGTTGATTCCGACCAGGCCTCGGTTTGTTCGTCTTCGTTCGTTTGCAAGGGGGCAAACCGTTCCGAGTTGAATCCCAGTTCGCCATTAAGACCCCGTTTCAGAGACGGATCACGAGGATTGACCAACTCTTCCAGCAGCACGCCGATCTCGCCGTCTTTTTTGCCGCTCTCTGTCTGGGTGTAGCTACCGCGCCCGATGTAGGTAGCGCGCACGGTATAGACCGAATCTTTTTTGGGAAGATGGGTAAAGAGCAACCGCGCCATGGGCGGGAACTCGTCATCAATGCATACGACTTTCTGACCTTTCGCGAACACGGAGGCAGACTAACCAAGAACTTGATCGCGAGGAATCCCGAAGCCATCTCACGTGGCAAATTACGTTCCGAACCCGGCATAGATGGGCGCACGAGTCCTCCTCAAATCCACTTCACCGAGGCGTGGGCCAACCCTCTTTCGCTCAGGGAAAGCAGCTAAGGGGTTAATCGAACTCCCTTTTCTTCCCTTCGCGAAGGTCGGAAAGAACGGGAGAGGACGAACGTGCACACGGGGGTCTCCGAACCGGAATACTGGCGCCTGATCCGCAAATACCGCAGGCTCGACCAATGAAGATTCGGGTATGGGTTGGGCTGGGTTTACTCCTGGCCGCCTTAAGTGGAATTAAGGCGGCCGAACCGCGGAACCCCAATATGTTCGAGTCTGAAATCCGCGCCTTCGAAACGACGGACCAACGCACCCCACCGCCCGCTCATTCCGTCCTTTTCGTAGGCAGTTCCAGCTTCCGACTCTGGCCTCAGTTACCGGCCGCATTTCCCCAATGGACCGTACTCAACCGCGGATTCGGCGGTTCTACGATGGGTGATCTGTTGCACTATTTTGATCGGGTCGTCCGCCCCTATCGTCCACAACTCATCGCGGTGTACGAAGGCGATAATGATCTAGCGACCGGAGAGACTGTTAATCAGATTCTCTTAAATTACCGGGAATTCTTGCAGCGCGTCACCCGAGATCTGCCCCTGACCCCGGTGGTCCTATTAGCCGTTAAGCCCAGTCCCAGCCGGCGTCACTTGCTGAATGCGCAGCAGGAATTGAATGCCGGAATGCTTCGCTTCGCGACCGAGCAACCGTGGGTGGTCTTCGCCGACACGTTCACGCCAATCCTGGGACCGGACGGCGAACCCGGTTCGCGCTGGTTCCTGGCCGACCGTCTTCATTTGAGCGGTCCGGGTTACGCCCAGTGGACTCCCGTCCTCGCCCAGGCCCTGAAACAAGCCGACGCACTCCGTTCCCGGAGGTCCCCATGAAACCACGCTGGATTTACCTCTTCCTGATTGCCCTCACCCTTGGTTGGTTGGTGAGCCGACCGCAAGGGCCCTCGTTTGCGCGTCTACCGACCGGACGCGGACCCGCCCCGGCTTGGAGCATGATGGACCTGGCAGGAAGAACCGTGCGTTCACAGGATTTCGCTGGCCAGGTGGTCGTCCTCAATTTTTGGGCTACTTGGTGTCCGCCTTGTTTACGGGAATTGCCCGAATTGAAAGCCTTTCACCGAGCTCAGGAAACCAATGGCGTGGTGGTCATCGGGGCCGCCACCGACGCCGAGGGTGCGACCAAACTCAAGCCCTTCGTCACCCGCAACGGCATCAACTATCCCGTCGTTTTGGCGGGTCCGGACGTGCAGATGACGTTTGGAGTAACCAGCCTGCCCTCCACTTGGATCATCGGTCGGGATGGTCGGGTTGAAGCCCGTTATTTAGGCGCACTTACTCAAAAAGAACTCGAGCGTGCCGTCGCTCAAATAGGTCGCAACTAAGCGCAATCCCGGTATGAAAGCCTTTCCCAAATCCTCAATTTCTCACTAAACTTTCCAATGCCATTTCGTCAAATGGGGCTTTCAGCGCCGGTTCTGGAGGGTGTCCAGGCCATGGGCTACACTGAGCCCACGCCCATTCAACTCCGCGCCATTCCGCTGATCCTCGAAGGCAAAGATTTGATCGGCAGCGCCCAAACCGGGACCGGAAAGACGGCCGCCTTTGCCCTGCCAATCTTGTCCCAACTGGGAGAACCAGCCCCCGGCCCGCGTGTCCTGGTCCTCGAGCCCACCCGCGAACTGGCCGCCCAGGTCGAGACCGCCTTCCGCGCCCTCGCTCGCTTCACCAATTTGCGCATCGGTCTCGTCTACGGCGGCGTCGGCTACGGTCTGCAAAACGATTCCCTCCGTCGGGGCATCGACATCCTCATCGCCACGCCAGGTCGCCTGCTCGATCACATCCAACACGGTAGTGCTAAACTTAACCAGATCGAGTACCTCGTCCTCGACGAGGCCGATCGCATGCTCGACATGGGCTTCATGCCCGATGTCCGGCGGATCATCAGCCACTGCCCAGGGAAGCGGCACACCAGTCTCTTCTCCGCCACGGTGCCACCCGATATCGCCGCCCTCATCAAATGGGCCATGCATGAACCTGAAGTCGTGGAAATCGGCGCCCGCCGCTCTCCCGCCGAGACGGTCAAGCACGTAATTTATCCGGTCGTGGATGAGCAAAAGAACGACCTCCTGCTCGCCCTACTGGAACAGGTCAATTACGACTCCGTCATCATTTTCTGCCGGACCCGCCATCGAGCGGACCGCATCGGCAGTCTGCTCAAGAAGAACAATCACGCGGTGGCCACCCTCCATTCGGACCGCACGCAAAAGGAACGTGAGCAGGCTCTGAAAGGATTCCGGGATGGCCTCTACGAAGTGCTCGTTGCCACGGACATTGCCGCGCGCGGACTCGACATTCCCGACGTCAGCCACGTGATCAACTACGATGTGCCGCAGCATCCCGAGGACTACGTCCATCGCATCGGCCGGACCGGACGTGCCCAGACCGAAGGCGACGCGTTCACCCTGATGGCCGTGGCCGACAAGAGCCACGTGGCCGACATTGAGCGGTTCATCGGTCAAAAGATTGAGAAGACCAAGCTGGAAGGATTTCCCTACCAGCAAAGCGTCCTCTTCACCGCTGAAGGCGGCATCCGCCGGGACAAACCGCAACTCGGCGCCCTCATCCGCCGCGGCCGCACCTTCCGTCCCCGCAAACGTTAGTTACTTAGTCATCGCCGGGCGGGGCCGGGGTTTATAAAGGGACAGGACATCGGTCTGATGCCGGGAACCGGCCTTGCCGCGGGGAAAGCCCGAACCCGCAAATGCCGGACTGTCGAGCCGATCTGACGGTTTGCCTGTCAGGATTTCGGGCGTGAGATCAGCCACGCTTTGGAGCACCCGCGTCGGCTGATAGACATAATCTCCCACCTCCTCCAAGTGGGTGGATCCGGTAAGCACCAGGTACCCATGGATTCCGGCTTCAATGGCTCCTCGGATGTCCGTTTCCATCGTATCCCCGATCATCACGACGGTTTCCGGCACCCCCCGGGCCTGCTCATTCAGTTTCCGACACGCCCGATGGAACATATAGCCATTGGGCTTACCGAGGTAGTAGGCCCGCCGTCCCGTGCTAGCCTCCAGGAACGCGGCCGTGGCGCCCGCGCCGGGCCGGGTTTTCTCCGGGCCCACCGGACACCAATTGTCCGGATTCGTCGCCAGCAAACGGGCCCCACGTTCCACGCACTCGTGAGCCTTCGCCAAGCGCTCCATGGTCGGTGTGCCTTCCCCAACCACGACATAGGCCGGTCGGATCGCGTCATTGGCGATTCCGCGCTGATTAAAGGCCGTCAGCAAACCGCCTTCACCCAGCACAAACACGGTGCAGGATGGGTCGGTCTCACACAGAAAATCGGCGGTGTTCAACGCCGAGGTGTAGAAATGCCGTGCGGAAATTCCGGCAACGCCCAGGTGCTTCAAGCGCACGGCCAGATCTTCCGGGGTGGGCGCTGAATTGTTGGTGAGAAACAGAAACGGGGTTCCTGTTGCCAGTAATGCCGCCACAAATTCTACGGCGCCGGGAATCAACTGATTCTCCCGGTAAATTACGCCGTCCATATCGATCAGATAGCCGTCCTTCATAAGGAAAATACCAACGAATCACCAACCAGGAGCAGTAAACAGGTGGAGTTTGGGAGAGGTGAATTGGGGTGCACCCACTCTTGATCCTCCGACAAGCAACTGGCCTGCCGGACCGATAAAGCGCCTCCAACTCCCGCGAGCAATAGATCCATTACCCTCAGGCAGTATGGGTTACCGATTTCACCATTTCCGGTGGCTGCGAACCAACCTGAGCAAAATTCAGCAACCTGCGACATTACCCGCGCTGGCATTCCCTCGGCTTGACGGGCTCCCCTCCCTTTCCCGAGTGTCGGGCATGCCGATCTACGAGTTCGCCTGTCCCAAATGCCGGCGCATTTTCAGTTTCCTCTCGAAACGCGTAAATCCAGCGCACTCCCCCGCCTGCCCCAAGTGCGGCCGGAAAAATCTCAGCAAGGAAATCAGCCGCTTCGCCATGCTGAAAGGCATGGCTGAACCTCAAGCCACACCGGAAGGCACCGAAGGCGAACCGCCGATGCCAGACCTGGATGACCCTCGGGTGGCGCGCGCCATGTCCGACATGGAACGTGATATGGAGCACATGGATGAGAACAACCCCAAACACATGGCTCACATGCTCCGCAAGATGAAGGACCTAATGCCGGCCGGAACGATGCCTAAGGAGTTCGATGTCGCCATAAAACGACTCGAAGCCGGCGAAGATCCTGAGAAAATTGAAGAAGACATGGGCGACGTTCTGGGGGATCTGATGGGCGGCGAAGAGGGACCCGGCGGAGGTGGAGGTGGCGCCTACAGTCGGGATGAAGGATTGTACGATTACTGAGGCCCCTTCCGAGCTACGAGCCTGTTTGAAAACTCGAGGGGGATCCCCTTTTCCAACCGGCTCTAAAGAATTCCTGTCTTCGCACTGCTGGCTTTTGGAAAACTCCGTTTAACTCGCACCAACTTAACTCTAACTCCTCTCCACTTATGGGCCTGATGGATTATCTTAAGACACAACTCCTCGAAATCATTCAATGGGAGGATGACTCCCGGGACACGCTTAGCTGGCGGTTTCCCGATCAGGATAAGGAGATCAAACGCGGCGCCCAACTGATCGTCCGCGAATCACAGGTTGCGCAGTTCATTTACCTCGGACAATTCGGCGATACCTTCGGACCCGGTAAACACACTCTGGTCACCGATAACATCCCCGTTCTCAGCACGCTTAAGGGCTGGAAATATGGGTTCGAGAGCCCCTTCAAGGCCGACATCTATTACGTCAACACCCGCCTCTTTACCGGCAACAAATGGGGCACCCAGAACCCGGTGATGCTGCGGGATACTGATTTCGGAATCGTCCGGGCTCGGGCCTTCGGCACCTTCGATTTCAAAATCGCTGACGTGAAGACCTTCCTGAAGGAGGTCGCCGGGACGGACCATCAGTTCCGCTTGGATGAGTTTCAGGATTCCATGCGCTCACGCTTGGTCAGCGTCTTCAGTGATGCACTCGCCTCCGCCAAGATCCCGGTTCTCGATGTCGCGACTCGGTACGGAGAATTGGGCGAAGCCCTCCTGCCCTTGGTGAATCAGCAGACGCTTCCCAAGTACGGCATCGAGTTCTCCAGTTTCATCATCGAGAACGTCAGCGTTCCCGAAGAAGTCGAGAAGGCCATCGACAAACGGTCGAGCATGGCGGCTGTCGGAAACTTGAACGATTACGTGAAGTTCCAAATGGCCGAAGCCATGACCCGCGGCGAAGGCGGGGGTGGCCTGGCCGGCAGCGCAGCCCAACTGGGTGCCGGTCTGGCGATGGGACAGCAGATGATGGCCGCCATGACCGCCACCCAGACCACGCCCGTCGCGAGTGCTCCGCCCGTGTCAGCCCCTCCTACCCCCGCAACGGCAGGAAATCTGCCTGCTCTCCTGACTCCCGCCGAGGCCGCCCAAACGCTAGGAGTCACGGAGGCCGATGTCCTCGCGGCCCTCACGGACGGTTCGCTGAAGGGCAAGAAGATCGGCTCAGCTTGGCGCATTACCCGCACTGCCCTCGACGAATTTCTGGCGAGTTAGTCCGACTCCCGGCCAGCGCACTGCCGCTAAATCGCGGCCTTTTATTTTCGCTCCAGCACCTAAACTCCGCCTTATCCGAGGCTCATTTGCGCTCGTCGGCTTTCCGGGTAAGCGCGAAATAGATCACGTAGAACCACGAGAAGATCCCCGCGAGAATTGCCCACAGGATCGAGCGATTTCGCTGCCACGAACAGACCACGGCAATCGCCGAACCGAGTCCGATTCCGGTTTGAGTGACCGTGTTAGCCGACTGCTGGACGAACTGAGCGAGGATCATGGCGTTGCCCCGCAACCTCCAGGGTCGCGGTCTTACGGTCAACGCCGACGGCCGTGGAACCGGGACACCTCAACCCGCGCGGACGCTCGCTACGTGGGCAAGGACGCGGTTCAAGGCTTCCAATCGAGGCGTCGCCACTCCGGCCGCTCGCGCCTGGCGGAGAGGCTCCGCAAATAAGCTCTCCAGTTCGAGCGCCTGGCCGCGTGCAAAATCAATCAGCGTAGAGGCTCGATAGGCTCCCATTTCGCGGGTCCGGCTAATCTGGAGTTCCGCGTATTCAGGCGGAATCGCATAACCCAAGGCCGTGGCCGAGGCAATCACCTCCAACATCAGTTCCCGCATGATCGCCAGCCATTCCGGATCGGCCAGCAGGAGATCGGTCGTCAAACAAGCGCCCAAGGGCTGCCCAGGTTCCAGCCGACCCGCCAGAACCCCTTCCTGCCCGGCGCAACTGGCCACTCCGAGTCCATTGAAGGGAATGTTCCAGACGAGCTTCTCCCAATGAGCCCGGGCCAAGTTATCGGTGACCGTACAGGGAACTCCGCTGTGGCGAAAGGCCCCGGCGATCTCATGAGTTCGAGGCTCCGGCCAGCGCTGGAATTCTCCGAGCACGATCCGGCCGTGCGCCAGGTGTTGAATCACGCCGGGCTCGATTCGATTGAGACACACAAAGCAAAGCCCACCCAGGATCTGCGCCGGAGGAATCATCCGCGCCAGCGCCTCCTCGTTGCCCAAACCATTCTGGAGGGTCAACACCGCGGTCTGGGGTCCGACCAAGGGCGGAAGGAGGTGGGGAAACTGGTCATTGGCCGTTGTCTTAAGACCGATCAGGACCAGGTCGGCCACTCCGATTTCGCCGGGTTGCCGAGCTACTCGGGGGCGTACGGTGAAATCGCCCTCCGAACTGAGGATCCGCACCCCCTGGCGACGGACCACATCGTAATCGGAGCGCAGCAAGAAGTGGGTCTCCTGTCCGTCGCGAGCGAGTCGAGCACCGTAATAGCTCCCCAATGCGCCGCATCCAATGACCGCGATTTTCATGGCTCAACTCTTAAAAGGAGGACCGGGAACCCGCGAGTTGACCTCGGCGAGCGCCCGGCGAAACAAAAACGGCACCCGAAATCGGGTGCCGTCTGGTCATGAGTCCCCGGGTTTACTTAACCCCGAGGATTGAATCTTTCGCCGCCTTGGCGACGCGGAATTTCACGACTTTCTTGGCGGGAATCTTGATTTCCGCGCCGGTGGCCGGATTGCGACCGATCCGGGCCTTGCGGTTCACGAGAACCAGCTTGCCGATGCCGGGGAAGGTGAAGCTGTTCTTGGCGTTCTTGTAGGCGAGCTCGGCGAGTGACTCGAGAACGACCACGGCTTGCTTCTTGGAAATTTCCGCTTTTTCAGAGAGGGCGGTGGCGATTTGGGATTTAGTGAGGGCTTTAGCCATGTTGGGAGACTTTCTTGTTGGTGTGCTTTGAGTCGTCAAAAACGAACGGAATGGCGGGCGATTTACGCGGAGGCGATCATGACGGCAAGGCAAATTCCCCGAAAAACGCGGGAAAAGCGACTCGAGAGCCCGGCGGCAAAGGCCAAAATCATCGAACTAAGTGCGTCTGAAGGCGAGTTAGCACCCTTTCGCCTCCGACCCAATTGGGTAGACGGTCGCGCCGTAAGAAGAGCCTCTTCCATCCCCTAACTCCGGGACAACTGAGTTCATTCTCGACTCCGCGGGAGTGCTTCGAGACCGAAGTCGAAGCGTCCCCTCTGGTGGAAGTTTGGTTTGTTTCCTTGGGCGACGCCTTGACCCCTGCGCCGGCCCCTCCCAACCTTGGTGCGTGTCGGCGCTACGCACGATTACGGGAGAATTTCGCTACGAGATCATTCGCCAGATCTATGAAGGCGGTATGGGGATCGTCTATGAGGCGTTGCAACACGGGGGCCGGGGATTTCGAAAGCGGGTGGCGATCAAGGTGATTCGCGAACGCCTCGCGCGGCAGCCAGACTTCCTCGCTAACTTTGCCGGGGAAGCACGCCTGGTGGCGGACCTGATCCATACCAACATTGTTCAGACCTACCATTTCGGAGAATCCGACGGAGCCTGCTTCATTTGTATGGAGCTGATTCGCGGGGTCAACCTGGAGCAATTCCTGGAGCGAGCGAACAGCGCCGGGCGCAGGCTCCCGGTGGAACTGGCGGTATTCATCGTCAGTCGCATCGCCCGCGGCCTCGCCTATGCCCATTCGAAGACGGATGGCACGGGCACGCCCTTGGGGATCGTTCACCGCGACATCAATCCGAAGAACATCCTGATCGCCTACGAAGGCGACGTGAAGCTGACCGACTTCGGAGTGGCCAAGGCCCGGGGATTCCTGACGAACAAGGAGGGTGAGGAAGTCGCCGGAAAGCCCGAGTATATGAGTCCCGAGCAAGCGGACTTCCTAATCACTGATCGACGTTCTGATCTATTTTCGGTGGGTGTCGTCTTGAGCCAACTGCTCACCAATCAAAACATTTTTCGTGGCCCGACTCCCGACGAGTCGCGTCAGCGGGTGCTCGAGCTGCCCATCCCCGATTTCACCCGACTGGCGCCGGAGATCGAACCGAAGTTGAGCCAGATTCTACAACGCACACTGGAACGGGACCTCTCCCGGCGCTATCAGACCGCCGACGAATTGCTCTACGACCTGGAATTTTTCATTTACCACCGCGGCTATGGGCCGACCAATGAAACGCTCGGTCGCTTCATCCGTGAACTCTTCCGCGAAGAGAGCAAGCCGACGGCGGATCCGACGCGAGGAGGCACGGTGAAGTTAGGACGAAAGAGCCGGCGGACCTCCGACAGCCAGGTGGCCACCCGCATCAAATCGAAAACCGAATGAGCCGCATCAACCGGAACACCCGCTCAACCGTTACGCTCGGACTGCTCCAGCACGCCTGCACGGAAGATCCAGCCGCCAACCTGGCCACCTGTCTGGCAGCCGCGGATCGGGCGGCGCGCGACGGAGCCCAGATCATGTGCACTCAGGAACTATTCCGGTCGCAGTACTTTTGCCAAAGCGAGGATCACGCCCAGTTTCAATTGGCGGAATCCATCCCCGGTCCGAGCACGGAGGCCTTCCAGAAACTCGCTCGCCGACGCAAAGTGGTGATCATCGCTTCGCTCTTCGAACGACGCGCCGCCGGTCTTTACCACAACACCGCGGTCATCATTGATGCCGACGGGACCGTCCTGGGTAAGTACCGGAAAATGCACATTCCGGATGACCCGCTCTTTTACGAAAAGTTTTACTTCACGCCGGGCGATCTCGGCTTCCGCTCCTGGAACACCCGTTACGGACGGCTCGGCGTACTGATTTGTTGGGATCAATGGTATCCTGAGGCGGCGCGTCTCACCGCCTTGCAGGGGGCTGAAATCCTGTTTTACCCAACTGCCATTGGCTGGCATCCGTCAGAAAAGTCGGAGTACGGGGTGAACCAACATCTGGCCTGGGAAACCATTCAACGCTCCCATGCGGTGGCCAATGGATGTTACGTCGCCGCGGTGAACCGCATCGGACTCGAACAACCGGTGGGCGGCGATGGACTGGAGTTTTGGGGCCAGAGTTTCGTGGCGGGAACCAGCGGCGAAATCCTGGCCAAAGCCAGTGCGAACCGTCCGGAAAACCTCCTCGTGGAACTCGATCTGGCCAAACTGGACGTCACTCGAACCCACTGGCCGTTTCTGCGTGACCGCCGTATTGATGCGTACGCCGATCTCACTCGGCGATATGTAGATTAGGCGCAGTCAGCCACTCAAACCAGCCAAATACCGTTCCGCCTCGATCGCCGCGGCACAGCCCATGCCCGCCGCAGTCACGGCTTGGCGATACACCGAATCGGAACAATCCCCGGCCACAAATACCCCGGGGACGGGCGTTGCCATTCCCTTGACCGGAATCACGTAGCCGGCCGGATCAAGATCCAATTGGCCCTGGAACAACTGAGTGTTCGGCACGTGTCCAACCGCGACGAACAACCCGGCGCAGGGCAGCCACAATTCAGCTCCAGTCTTCAGATTCTTCAGAGTCACGCCCGTGACCTTTCCCGCTGACACGTCCTTCACTTCGGTCACGACGCTGTCCCAGATGGGTTTAATTTTGGGATTCGCCAGCGTACGTTCCGCCATGATCTTGGAAGCGCGCAATGAATCCCGCCGGTGGACCAGGTACACGATAGAGGCGAATCGGGTCAGGTAATTGGCTTCTTCGCAGGCGGAGTCGCCGCCGCCCACCACGACCAAGGGTTGGTTGCGGAACACGGGCAAGGCCCCGTCACAGGTCGCACAGTAGGTGACGCCCTTTTTCTCCAACTCATGCTCTCCAGGAATATCGAGATGCTTGTGACCGGCCCCGCTGGCAATAATCAAGGTCTGCGTCTCGACCGGTTCCCCATCCACCATCAGACGGATGGGTTGGCCTGCCAAAGCAACCGATTCCACCAGGCCGAACTTGATCTGAGCCCCAAATTTCTCGGCCTGTTGCTGCATCCGCTGCATCAACTCAAAGCCATCAACTCCCTCGGGAAACCCGGGGAAATTTTCCACGGTGCTCGTGGTCGTCAGCAACCCACCGGGCATGATTCCGGTCAGCACGAGCGGACGCAGATTGGCGCGCGCGGTGTAGATCGCTGCGGTCAGGCCGGCGCAGCCCGTGCCGATGATGACGACGTTTTCCATAAAGGACGCGGACGGTAGGATGGTCGTCTGACCGGAGCAAGGCGGCGCAATAACTCGTTCTCAAAACACGAGGGTTACCGCTCCGGCCAGAGCCGCGGCCAGCCACAAGACCAGGACCGCCTGCAAGCGGGTCAGGCCCGCCCGAACCAACCGATGTGAAAAGTGATTGGTATCACCGATCCAAAAAGGTCGCCGGTGGCGCGTCCGGATCCACACCACCGAGGCTAGATCGGCCAGCGGGACCGCCAGAATGAGCAAGGGGCTTAGGACTGCCCAACGATTGAGATCCGGCTGACGGGCAGAATAGAAGTGCGGCAAAATGGCCAGCACTGCGAGGAGGAAGCCGACGAGATGACTTCCGGCATCGCCGAGAAAGACGGAGGCACGGGGAAAATTAAAGGGCAAAAATCCCAGCAGGGAACCCAGGACCAGTAGGGCCACGGACGCGACCAAATACTGTCCTTCGCGGGCGGAATGGAAGGCCATCCAACCGGCCGCCACCACGCCTAAGCCGCCGCACAGGCCGTTCATGTTGTCGTTGAAATTGAGAGCATTGGTGACGGTAAGGATCCAGAGAACGGTCACGAGGTAACTAAAGACCAGGCTAGGAACGAACAGCGTTACCCGAATCCCGGCGGCAGCGACTGCCAGTGCGATGAGACATTGGCCGGCAAACTTCACGGCCGGCTTGAGTTCGTGGCGATCGTCCCACCACCCCAGCAGGAGCATGGCCAGCGCCCCCAAAAGAATTGCCGCCAGCTCCGGCGCCCGCCGTCCCAGGCCGTAGGACAATTTGTCGACGGCTTCGGGATTGAGCAGCTGAAGTTTGACGAACACCAGGGCGCCCAGAACAACCACCGCCATTCCGGAGAACACGGCTAGTCCGCCGGCCAAAGGAACAGGTTTATGGTGGATCTTGCGATGGCCCGGATCATCGAGCAGCCCATGCCGTTCACACCAAGCCCGCCATAACGGCAAGGTCAGGAGAGTAACCAGGAAGGCCCCGGTAAACGCCAGCACGTAGGCATTGAAGGGAAAGGTCATGCACGCGGGGATTGACCAACGGGTTTCGTTCCTTGGGCACGTTCGGCGAGCAATTGAAGATACAGCGCGTGCAGTTCCTCCACCATGCGGTCCACACTGAAGCGTTCCTGCACAAAGGCGCGTCCAGCCGCTCCCAATCCGCGCCGCAAATCGGCCTCGCGATGGAGCTGACTCAGACGCTCCACCAGGGCACCCAAATTCCCGGTCGGAACCAGAAACCCGGTTTCCCCTTCGAGGCAGACTTCCCCTGCCCCATCGCAATCGTAGGCAACGATGGGCTTACCGGCGGCCAGGGCCTGGGGCAAGGCGCGGGGCAGGCCTTCTCGCCGCGAAAGATGCACTAACACATCCATCAACCCCACCAACCCGGCGACTTCATCCGGTCGCACCAAGCCAGCGAAAACGAAATGCCCACGCAGGTCGGCTTCGGCCGCCCGGGCCTCAAAACGAGCTCGCCACGGACCGTCGCCGATCAGGAGAAACTTGAGATTGGGGATCTGCCGGACCAGCGCCGGCGCCACGGCAAACAGATCCTCATGCCCTTTGAGTTCAAATAACCGTGCGACCTTACCCACGACAAAATCGCCGGGGCGCACCCCCAATCGCGCCGCGAGGGCCGGATCAGGTCGAGCCTGGAGATAGGGCGCCAATTCAAAGCCGCTGAAGATTCGGGTGTAGTGTTCTCGCTGCCCAATTCCAGCCGCTAGGTATTGCCGGGCCATCGCGTCGGCAACGACGACAAAGTGATCAGTTACCCGGCCGGCGATTTTTTCCGCCTGGGTGAAGACCGCGTTGGCTAGGCTTCCCTGGAAGGGACCAAAACTCGGCCCATGGATGGTGTGCAGGATCAGCGGAATACCCGCCCGTCGCGCCGCCAATCGTCCGAGAATTCCAGCTTTACCACTGTGAGTATGGACGAGGTCAGGACGCTGTCGACGAAACTGGGTCACCAGTTGGCCATAGGCTCGAAAATCGGCCCATGGACGGACCGGACGAACCAGATCGGGCAGCAGGGTCAAGCAACCCGGAACCGCGGCGACGAGCGGCTCGAGGGAACCTTCCGGACCAGTCGTCGGGCCGGAGATAAGATCAACTTGCAGGCCCGGCTGCTTCCGGAGACCCAAAACGGAAGCGACAGTGTTTTCCTGTGCTCCGCCGACGATCAACCGCGTGATGACATGCGTGACGCGCATGGGGACGCCTGACGGCGAGACCGCTCAACGCGCGGGGCCGCGCAGTTGGGTGACCCGTTGCACGACATTCGAATATTCGACGGTGTTGGTAGGAGCCCCTTTCAGGTACTTGTCCAAATATTCGAGCGCGTCGTTGGTGTTCTTCCGACGCAGTGCAACCTCGGCCAGACCAAACTGCAGCATCGGTACATCCGGCAGTTTTTCTTCCAATGCCCGGTACTCTCGCTGGGCGTCCTCCAGCCGATTCAGTTGCAAGAGGCAAATGGCCTTATTGAGGCGGGCCGCTGGATTCTCGGGCTGGAGGAGGAGCAACTGCTCGATCACTCGCAGCGCGAGGTCAAACTGCGACCGGTTGATATGAATCGCCGCCAACCGAAGCGAGGCGGCGGCCTCTTCCGGCCGTTGCTTGCGCCATTGCTCCAACAAAGGAACAGCCTCATCGAATCGACCCTGGCGAATGTACAGTTCGGTCAGCAGGGCCAGTAGTGAGGTGTCGCCGACAAACTGGGCTCGGGCACTCTCAATCCGTTTTTCGGCGCCGGCGATATCGCCCTGCAAAAGTGCATAGTAGATCTCCAAACGCTGCTGACCGACCACGAATTCGCGGCTGGGAGTTTTGGCGGCATCGGATTTGGCCAATTGGTCGAGCTCGGCGCGGGCGGGCTTAACGTGTCCGTCCTGCAACAACGCCTCGATCTGACCCAAGCGCGACGTGAGGTCGCCGGGTACCAGTTGTTCCGCCCGGTAAAAGGCATCCCAGGCTTGGCGGGGCAATCGTTCGAGCGCGGACAGCAAGCCCCCTCCATAACTGCGCAAGGACACGGGCTCATCGAGCAGGCCATCCGACCTCAAAACCAGGATCGCGAGGCTGTTCGCCAGCGGTTTGTTGAGATCGGTACTCAAGGGCCGACCCGCCTGCAGTTCGGCATTGACGGCGGCGTTGACTTGGGCTGCCAGGTTATCGGGATTTAATCTCCGAGCTTGGGCGAAAAGCTGACCTGCCTCTTTAAGTCGCCCCAAACGCTGCTGTTCCACGCCCAATGAATTGGCCGCGCGCGACCACATCTCAGCCAAGGGCCGACCATCTTTGGCCCCGGCATCCCGGGCAACAAGGACCGCCTCTAAGCTAACCGTCAGGGCTTCCCAGGCCTTAAGCGCCGCTGCCGCCTGATCAGTCGAACCCACGAGCGGAACCATTTCAGCCGGTTGGGGCGCCAGGGCAAAAATGACGCCCGCGGGTTGGAGACGGACCTTTTCGAAAAAGAAACCGAAACTGGGATGCAGGTAAAAAGCCCGGCCAGCGGCAGCCAGTTCGGACAAAATCTCGGTAGTCACCCCGGCCACATTTTCCGTAACTGTCGCGAGTGGTGCCAGTTGAGGAATGGTGGCTGCGGAGGATTTGGCGATCCACTGACGATAACGGGGATCGGGGCCCCGGCTGGCCTCGAAGAACACGTGCGGTGGCGTCCCGGCGCGACTGGCGGCGGCCGCCCAAGCCATCCGAGCGGTTAAGGAATTATCAGATAGTACCAGCGACGGAGTTGCGGGCAGCGGATCCACCAGAGAGCGGGCTAACGCGAGAAATTCCCCATTGTTTCCCGCCCGCACGACGGACCAATTGCGCACCAACAGCGCGGTGGGCACACCAATCGTCGCCACTAGGACGAGCACCGCCGCGACTTTGCCAAGCAACGAAAACAGTGCCTTGGGCAGGTCCCACGTCTTGGACGGCGGGGAAAAACCAAAGAGCAAAAACCAACCTGCGAAATATCCCGCCGCCAGCGCTCCGGTGAATCCAAAGGTCAAGAGCGGGAGGCTGCCGGACGTTTCATCCAAATACATCAATCGGCGGGTACTGAAGGGAGGATCGAAGGCAACATAGGCCGTGCCCAACAACCAGAGCACCTGGAGCAAAACAATGCCGCCAAACGTGGCATATCGTTCAACCGTAGTTCCTTTACTGCCCTCCCAACGGATACCGACCAAACCCAGCGGTAGTACCGAAATCAGGGCGAGCAGCAGGGGACGACCCCGTGGCACGCCGAACAGGTAGGTCTTCTCGGTCATCATATTTGACTTCAAGGAACCCCAGAATCCGACGCTGCTTTGATCCAGCACCAGGGTCAGCATCGGTAACACCAGGTAGAACCCCAGACCGGCGAGGCCATAAAGAATCATGCGGGTCAGAAAGGCCGCATTGAAGAAAGACCAACCACGAATCCAGACGATAGCCGTCAGGAATAAGGGTGCGAAACCGATCATTGCCCAATTGGTGGTGATCCCCGCACCCCAGACAAAAGCCGAGGCCCACAACCAGCCCTCCCGCAGGTCCAGCCGATATTCAAGGAGCGCCAGGATACAAAAGGCAAACAGTAAGAGGTCCAACATCTCCCCCGTCTGCAGCGTCGCATTTTCCCAAAAGGTCAGCTGAAGCCCGAGCAGACCGGCGGCAAAAATCACTGGGAACACTGCAAACCACCCATGGAGCAGGGTGTTTTCCGAATGTCCGCGAATACGCTGTTCGCGGGTCCGATCGTGCGGCAGTAGGGCCACACAACGGGCCAGGACCGTCACATTTAAGGCCGCCAGCACAGCCGACAGCCCATTCAAAACCCAGGGCCCTCGTTCCGCCGGAAACCACCGCAAAAACAAGCTAAACACGTACAGCACCGGCTCGGTGTAGGGCGGGTCTGACTCCCAACCCAATAACTGGCCAACCAGCGTGACATTTATCGGCCCCAGCCACGGATGCAGCGTGAGAGCATAGAGAACCAAAAATACCGCTCCTAGAATCCACGGCAGCAGCCGAACATTAAAGGGACGCGGCGACGGTGAAGTATCGTCCATAGGGTCGCGAGGAAAGACGTTGGGGGGGCAGAACAACAGAGGCAAAACAAAAGGCACACTACGATGCAGCCCAAACTCGTTGCCACGACGCGGGTATCGTTACATCAGAGCCGACGCAGTTGCACATCAAACCAGTCGGCAAACAACCCAAGATCCTGATCCATACCCGCCCAACCATGATCCTTGCCTGGCCGCCGATCCAGTTTCACCGGCGCGGTCACCCCCACGTCCTGGCACTTCTTCAAAAAGATCTCGGCTTGGTAGATCGGCACCAGTTTATCGGCCGCCCCATGAATGATGAACGTAGGCGGCAGTCCGACCGTGACAAAATTGACCGGGGAAATCTCCCGCCCGTACACTGCCCGGCTCTCGGCCGTATCGCTACGACTGCCAAAGGCCGGCTTAAAATCCTTCAACACACCCACGCCCACCGCATCATCACCCGGCTCCCGCCAGTTGCAGTAGTCGGTCGGCGGAAAGAAACAGGCTACCGCCTGGACGGCACTCGATTCCCGATCAACCGGATCCTTGGCATCCGCCGATCCCGGTTTTCCTTGTGTTCCCATCGCCAGGGACAAGTGCCCTCCGGCGCTGCCACCAAAAATCCCCAGCCGGTCCGGTCGGATCCCATACTCGGGCGCATGGTTCCGCATCCAGCGGACGCTGCGGTGTAAGTCCTCGACGATTTCCGGAATAATAAAACGTGGCTGCGAACCATGAACCACCGCAAACACCGTGTAGCCCCGGTCCAGGAAAGGTTTCAAGGATCCCGGGTTGATCCCGTCGTGACTGGAGAAAAAACCGCCGGAAATCACCGCGATTAGGCCATAGCCATTGGTGACCCGCGGTTGGAAAACATCCAGCGTCAGGGCCGTGCCAAACTTGCGTCCATAGATCACTTCAGAACGGCTGTAGGCCGGCGGTTCGGCGGCCCACGCCAAACGTCCGGTCGCCAGAACCAAGAGAAATAAAAGGAAGAGGGCTTTCATGGAGGAGGTCGATGTTGGAACGAAATTCCCCTCTTGGGCAAGACGGGCGTGTCGTACTTCCTTCGAGTCATTTGGGCAGAGTGCCCCCGTGGCAAAGGTGAGGTCAGCGCAGCCTCTCAACGACTTGGCAATGCTTTCGCGGCGATATCCCGCCGGTACTGCAGGCCTTCAAAGTCCACCTGCGCCAGGGCCGCATAGGCATCGTCGCGAGCCGCCTGGAGTGTGGGAGCCCAGGCGGTCACTCCCAGAACTCGGCCTCCGCTGGTCACAACCTTCCCCTCCCGCTGCTGGGTTCCGGCATGGAATACTTTCACCTGTGACCGACCCGCCAAGGACTCGAGGCCATGAATGACCTTGCCTTTCGTATACTCGCCGGGATACCCACCGCTCGCCGCCACCACACAAACACTCGCATGGGGCGACCATCGCAATTCCAAGGAACCCAGGGCCCCGTCCACGCTGGCTTGAAGCAATTCGACGAGGTCGTTTTCCAGGCGCGTGAGGTAGACCTGAGTCTCCGGATCCCCAAAGCGGGCGTTAAACTCCAGCACTTTGGCCCCCCCCTCGGTGAGCATCACCCCGGGATATAAAAGACCCCGGAAATCTAATCCTTCGGCGGCACAACCGGCCAGCCAGGGTTCAAGGATCTGCCGTCCCACCGCCCCCAACTCAGCGTCCGACAGGAAGGGCGCCGGCGAATAGGTCCCCATCCCGCCCGTATTTAATCCCCGGTCGCCATCGAGTGCCCGCTTGTGATCCTGAGCGGTTGGAAACAGCTTGGCCGTCTTCCCGTCGCAAAGGGCGTGCAAGGAAATCTCAATCCCCTCAAGCAACTCCTGCACCACCACCTGGGAACCAGCCGACCCAAAGGCCCGATCAATCATGATTTCAGCCACCGCGCGATGGGCCTCCGCAACGCTCGAGGTCAGCAATACCCCCTTCCCCAAGGCCAATCCGTCGGCCTTCACCGCGCATCGTCCCTCCAATTGCTCACAAAACCGTCGAGCCGCGACGGGATCGGTAAAGGTCCCAGACCGGGCGGTTGGAATGCCATGCCGGACCATGAACTCCTGGGAAAACGCTTTAGAAGCTTCGAACTGGGCGGCCCGTCGGTTGGGGCCCCAAATCTTGAATCCGTGCTGCTGGAACAGGTCCACCACTCCGAGAGCTAGTGGATTGTCCGGGCCGACAACCGTGAGGTCCGGCCGTTGATCACGGGCCCAATCTAACAAGGCGGGCAGATTGTCCGGACTCAGATCGAGGTTTATTACCGGCCGACCATTGGCGGCCAGATGCTCCTGCGCCGTGCCCGCATTGCCTGACGCGACCCACAGATGGGTTGGGTGAGGAGATTGGGCGAGTTTCCAGACCAGGGCGTGCTCCCGACCCCCTGAACCAAGCACCAGCAGCTTCATGAAGCGAGCAGTCAATCAGTGCCCCGGCCTTAGGGGCAACGGATTCCGCGATGAAGAGCCCAACTGAAACCCCAAACCGGCACTCAAATTCCCGTGCTACTCCGCAAGACTGGCTCCAGAACCGTCCATACATTGCTGGCGATGATCGCATGACCTTTGGCGGTGGGATGGATCAGGTCAGCCTGGTTCAGCTCGGGAATCCCGCCGACACCGTCCAAGAGAAACGGGAGCAGGGTAGCATTTTGTTCCCGGGCGACCTCGGGAAAGACCGCTTGAAATTTGGTGGTGTAGTCTTCGCCGAGGTTTGGGGGCATTTGCATGCCGGCCACGATCACCTGGACGCCCGGATTTTTCGCGCGTGTACGGTTGATGATGCTGAGGAGATTGCTGCGAGTGGACTCCGGAGGCAGACCACGAAGTCCGTCATTGCCGCCCAATTCCACCACCAACACATCCACCGGCCGGCGCAGCAACCAATCCAACCGCCGCAAGCCGCCCGCCGTCGTGTCGCCGCTCACTCCGGCATTCACCACCGTGAAGGGCAACCCCGCCGTTTCCGAGTGGCGCTGCAGCAAGGCCGGAAAGGCCTCCGCCGGATCCACCCCGTAGCCCGCCGCCAGTGAATCCCCAAGAATCACGACTGTTTTTTGAGCCGACCTCACCGGCGCCGAGCGAACCGTGAAGGCAATAAGAACGAAAACAATTGTAAACCATGCCGTTAGAAATGCAGAGGGCAGCAATCTTTCGAAACGGGCTTTCATAACCAAAATCAATTCCTTGGACGGTGTTCTGTCAACACAGGCCATTAGAAAAATTGTACAAATCGAAAGATTCAAGAGCCCCACCCAGGCGACTCCTGCCAAATGAAGGTCGAAGAAACCGCATGTTTTTACCAAAACGCGCTGATAAATGAGGCCTAGACCAATTGCTCGGCTAAGCTTCAACCATTCAATCCGACCTGCTCCGACGGTGGTGGTTCAGCAGCGTTCCTGGGTCGAATGGCATCCGGACCATTCGTTTTAACGGTGTGCCTTGGCTTTCACGCTCGTGGTCGGCGGTTATCGCGCTCGCCAACTCACCCGCCGGCCGCACCCACCTATCGCCCAACTCGACCTCCGATCTTATCGAATCGGTACCGAATTGGTCAGCGGGCTCAACGGCAAACCGAACTGCCCCCCGCTCTTCAGAGCAATCTCCAACACCAGGGGCAGGAATTGAACCAACGACGTCACATTGGTGAACGTTCGATTGGTAATTGCTAAATCGAAGAGCCGGTTTCGCCGGGCATCGCGCTCATCCCGAACCGTGAGCTTGCCCAGGGTTAGAATCAGCTGATCGATGCCGCCAAAATCCATTCCACGCAGCAGATTAGCGGAAAACTCCACGGGTGTCACCGACCGCGTCGTCGACGACCCAGTCGCCAACGCCATCAGGTTAGTTCGGCCCTCGCGGTCCACGATGATGTTGATCTCCGCGAGGTGAACCCGTGCCTCGGCCAAACGGAAAACGTTGGAGGAGGCCGCTCCGGCATCATAGCGCAGAAACAGTTCCGGCAGCGACAACAAGGGACCGGGGCCAAACCCAGGCGGATTGCTCAGCACCAACGATTGTAGGAGAAATGATCCGTCCCGGACGCCCAACTCAGCACGATCGAGGCGAATCCCCACACCGGTCTGCCGTTCCAGCGACAATCGAATACCCCGACGAACCAGACTATTGAGGTTCCAGGCAATCCCGGCGGCGATCACCAAGATCAGACCGGTGCCGATCGCCACGCACCAGGTCAATCGACGCAACCAAACCCGTTTCACAGTTGGATATCCTCGGGCCGCACTTCCAGGCATTCATCCTGATCCTCCCAGACGATCGCCGGATAATGTTCCAACAGACGCGGGACCTGCTCACCCGCCGCATCCGCCAGCAACTCCTCCACCTTTTGGGCGGCCTCTTCGAAGGCAGCGTCATAATCAACCGATTGACGGCGGCGTTCCTCCTCCCAATGGGCCACGTCATGAATCGGTCCGTACACTTGGGTCCATTGGATTAGAGCATCTCGGATTTCCCCAGGAAGCTGGTCCACCGGCACAGCCGTTTCATTGCAGTGCATGCAGATCAAACCGGCCGTTCCGACATCCCGCGTGAGCAGGGGCAGCAAGGGAGCCCGGCAACAGGGGGCTTCTAGGTAGCCGGCCGGTAGATTGACGAGCCGCTGCAACCAGACTTGTCGATCATGGGCTAGTTGGGCCGCCAAGCGGTACGCCCCCACCAACGGATGGGAAAGCCGCCAGGCGCGGCCTCGCAGCTGACCGAGTGTTTGGGAGCACCACCGACCCAAGGTCAGGTCATCGAAGTCGCAGAAGCTCTTCGCATATTCCTTCCATAATTTATCGAGGGCCGTCTCATCCTTCCCTTCATGCACGGTGCAAGCCTATGTGCCGGCCGCAGAATTGGAAAGCGTCCTGCACCGAGGGATTTTTGTCGGCCTTCCGTGGGAACCGGAGGCGAGCCCAAAAACTCCAGTTCATTTACCTTTCCCGTGGGTGCGCCGCCGGGACATGCTCCGCACACGTATCATCCCATGAGTTCCCCCACGGCACCCGGTTTTGCCTGGTGGCGGTTACTAAACCGCTACCAGTGGTTTGTCCTCCTGGTCGCGGCCCTGGGTTGGCTGCTGGACTGTATGGACCAGCAACTCTTCAACCTGGCCCGCGTTCCAGCGATGCGGGAACTGCTCAAAGGCACTTTTGCGGCCGACGCCACCTCGGCCCAGATCTCCGCCTCGGTGGCGGAACACGCCGGCTACGCCACGGCGATTTTCCTGCTCGGATGGGCCACAGGAGGCCTGATTTTCGGCGTACTCGGCGACCGGATTGGCCGAGCAAAAACGATGATGATCACGATCCTGCTCTACTCGGGCTGCACCGGATTAAGTGCGTTGTCGCAGGCGTTTTGGGATTTTGCATTGTACCGGTTTATTACTGGCCTGGGCGTCGGTGGCGAGTTCGCCGTCGGGGTCGCCCTCGTAGCCGAAGTCATGCCGGAACGAGCTCGTCCGTATGCGCTGGGTCTGCTGCAGGCCCTTTCGACGGTCGGCAACATTGGTGCGGCGATCACCAGCATGTCTCTCGGCCAATTGGAATCCACCGGCGTCCTTGGTTCGCTCGGAGGATGGGCGGCCTGGCGCTGGATGTTTGTGGTGGGCGCCGTACCGGCGCTACTGGTGGTAATTGTCCGCCGACGGCTTAAAGAACCCGAACGTTGGGTGCAGATGAAGGCGGCGCAGGGTAATTCGAAAAAACTGGGCGATTACGGCGAACTCTTCGGCAATCCCAACTGGCGCTTGCCGGCGGGCGTGGCGGGCGCGTTGCTGTTCACGGGAATCATGATCGCGTTCCTGGGACCGAAGGCGTGGTCCACCCAGATGGTCGCCCCCGGATTCTCCCAACTGAAACTCATCGTCATCTGCTTCGCGCTTGCCGCCCTCGCCGCGGGACTGTGGGTGGTTTATGGCGGCGGGGGCGATACCCGTTACCGCAGCCGAGCTGTGGTCGGTCTCCTGCTAGCCCTCGCCGGTGTGATCGGTGTCTGGGGCATCGCCTTTTTCAGCTTCGATCTCGTCCGGTTGGTGTTGCAACGAAAGTTCGAGGCGGAAGGCCTGATCGGTCCGGCGCTGGCTGGCAAATTGACCCTGTGGGCCGGAATCACCTCAATGATCCAGAACACCGGTGCCTTCTTCGGCGTCTATGCCTTCGGTCTACTCGCCCAACGGATCGGTCGCATTCCAACCTTCGCCATCTCCCTGTGCCTGGCAATGACCACGACAGCAATGACCTTCTGGTTCCTGCGTGACTTCAGTGACCTCTGGCTCGTCTTTTTAATGGGCTTCGGCACGCTCTCCGTCTTTGGCGGCTACGCAATCTACTTTCCAGAACTGTTTCCCACACGCTTGCGCAGCACCGGCACCAGCTTCTGTTACAACGTGGGTCGCTTTGTCGCCGCCTGCGGACCTGCACTGCTCGGCGTCTTGACCGGGGTCGTCTACAAGGACACCGGCGAGACCGATCCAGCCAACCCGCTGCGCTACGCCGGCGTCACCATGTGCGCAGTCTACTTCATTGGCCTGATCGCCCTGCCCTTTGCCCCGGAGACGAAAGGTAAACCCCTACCCGAAGAAGAAGGCGAACCAGAGCCGGCCCTTTAAAGCAGGCGACAGGCTTCGACCCGCAATCGCTCGTCTGTGTTGCGCTATCTCCCGTCCAGATTGGGTCTGCTCCTCCTGAGCTCCCTCCACCTAGGACTCGTCCTGGCCCAGTCCGATTTCAGCACCCGATTCTCGCCGTCCGAACGTATGTCGCGGGAACGCCTCGCCGCCGCCCACGCGCCGGTAACGGCTCTGCAGAAGGCTCGTCGAACCCTCCCGCCCCGAGCCGGGTTACAGGACTTTCGCTGCATTCTCCATGCCCATGCGGAGGACTCCACCCACACCGGCGGAACCCGGCCAGACATGCTTGCCGATGCCGCACTCGCCAGCGTCCACGGCAGCTTCGATCGTGGATAAGGATGAGGCCATGCAGACCCTCAGCGCGACGTTGCGCCCTTCTCTCCGGAGGCTCACCGCGGGCCACCAACCGGGCGAGGTCCTGGTGCGCCTGGATTTCGACCCCTATTTCCGCTCCTTCCGCTATGTGCGCACGCACGTTCTGGCGCCGGAACTGTCTGAATCCTCGCTTCGCGAAGCCCTGAAATCGGGGCGGGCGTATGTTAGCCATGATTGGATGTGCGACCCGACGGGTTTTGACTTTGAAACGGATGGCGGCCGGATGGGTGACGAAATCCCCTGGCGCCCCGGTATGGAACTACGCGCCCGCTTCCCAGTTCCCGCGCAAGTACGGCTTATGTGTGCCAGAGACGTCATCGCCTCGGCGCACGGGACCCAATTTACCGCGCGGATCAAAGGTCCCGGAGCTTACCGCATCGAAGCTTGGCTCGAGGTCGGCGGAGAAGCGCGCCCCTGGATCTATTCCAATCCGATTTACGTTCGCTGATCCCGCCCCAGAATAGCCATGCTCAACCTCTACCTTCTCCGCCACTCCAACGCCGAAGATCATCCACCCGAAGGCGAATTCGGCGATGCCGCCCGACGCCTGACCCCAGAGGGGATCGAAAAAGCCCGTTGTCTCGGTCAGGCCATGCGTCGGATGGGCTTGAAGTTTGACCTCATCCTCTCTTCCCCCGCCGCGCGAGCCCGGCAGACGGCAGAACTGGTCGCCGCCAAACTGCACCCCGCCCCCACTGTTGAATTCCACCCTGATCTTTTAATTGGCGGTCAACTGCGGGCGGTGGGGACCCGGATCCTTCAGGGACCCAAACCGCCTCAGGAGGTGCTCCTCGTCGGCCACGAACCGGATCTAGGCCGGATTGTTTCACTTCTCCTGGTGGGCAACCAGGACTTGAACCTCATCTTCAAAAAGGGCGGCCTGTGCAAGCTCACCGTCCCTAAGCTCAAGTACGGACGCTGCGCTGCCCTGGAATGGCACCTCACGCCGCGGCAACTGCGGTTGATGGGGAGCCCCGACTGATCCCGCATTTCGGCTGTCCCGGCGAATCCTGCCCGCGAACAAACCGCAGCGGCGAAACGGGGCATAACCTGGCGATCGGAAACCGGCGTTGCCCGCTCAAGTTGAGGCCATAGCTTCGGCACATCCCCTCCCAGTTCTCGCCTCTCCGATCGCCCATCCGCACGCTGGGCATCGCCCTCAGCCTCGTATTCGCGGCCACGTGTCTTGGGGTCGAGCCCACTCCCGACCTCGACTGGCCCCAGTTCCGCGGTCCCGGTGCGCTCGGCCGCAGCGAGGCCAAAGGGGCACCGCTGAACTGGGGCGACGAGCAAAATATCGACTGTAAGACACCGTTGCCCGGACCCGGGGCGTCCAGCCCGATCACGTTCGGCAATCGAATTTTCCTGACCTGCTTCACCGGCTATGCCGTAGCACTCGGAGAACCGGGCAACCAAAATCAACTCCAGCGTCATCTGCTCTGCCTCAACCTCGCCGATGGCCAGTTGATTTGGGATACGGCGGTGCCGGCCGACCTCCCCGAGCAGGAACGAATTCGCGAGGACCACGGCTATGCCTCCAGCACACCGGTAGCCGACGCGGAGCGTGTTTATGCGTTCATCGGCAAAACTGGCGTGTTTGCTTTCGATCACCACGGCCAGCAGCTTTGGCGCGCTAACGTCGGCACCACCTTGAATGGCTGGGGTTCCGCCACACCGCTCGCGCTCCACGGTAACCTCGTCATCGTGAATGCCAGCATCGAGAGCGAGTCCCTCGTTGCCCTCGACCGGAACGGTGTCTGCGGTTTTAATTGAATGGGGTGACCCAGTGTCATGCTAACGAGCGAGGATAGCTTAGGAGGTGATTTCGGAGCGAAATGGAAATTGGAAATGGGGTAAGAGCTCTGAGAG
>Ga0105044_10001579_pt1 | contig 30589 bp, 19 predicted proteins | sample MAT01_FD_78092 | JGI IMG/M metagenome (GOLD analysis project Ga0105044, IMG submission 78092) | Freshwater microbial communities from Lake Fryxell liftoff mats and glacier meltwater in Antarctica - MAT-01 | ecosystem: Environmental > Aquatic > Freshwater > Ice > Liftoff microbial mat | place...
GACGTACGGCAAGAACTTCCCTTCCAGATTAAGCGTCGCGCGGGTCAGGGTCAGCCGCTTTCCCAACAGATCGAGCCGACCCCGGATCAGCGGGAACCCGCCTTCGGGCGTCATTGACTGTGTCGTGCCGCGCACCCGCAACTGACCACCAAGTTCTGCATCCAGACCCCGCCTACGCACAAAGACACGTGAGGGCGCGTCGATGATGAGGTCAAGCCCGATGGCCCGCCCACTGCGCTTTGCGACGTCCAGAACCGTGGCCAGCAGCCCGGCCCGCCCCCGCGTCGCCCGCACTGCGACGGGTTCGTTGCGATGGATCAGCCCGGGCAATGTCCCCACGCCGGCAAGACCGGTCGCGGGAATGCGCAGCTCCGTGTCACCCAGGCTGATCCGCCCCGCCAGTTCCCCCCCCCCAAGCAGCCCGCCCTTCAGCGTCAGCGTGCCGCTCGCCGTGGTTTCATAAAGAACGGGGTCGCGCAGTCGAAGATTGTCGAGCTGCAGGGCAAGGTCGGCAGGGAATGGCGCCGTGAGGCCCACTGTACCGTCAACACGCAGCCGACCTCCGGTTGTAAGCTGCGAGGTTGCCCCGATCTGCGCTACACCCCGCGCTAAGGTGGCTACGGCTTCAATTCGCTCGAAGGCAAGACCTGCGTCGACATCGGTGACCCGCCCGCCCGAAAGAGTCACTCGGCCCGACACGGACGACAGCCGCATCGGCCCCTTGAGCGCAAGATCAAAGCCAAGGGGACCCGACACTGCGCGTGGGTCGATGAAAGCATTGGCCAGGGCAGCTTGCGCGGTACCGGAAATCTGCAAGTCAGCCGCGCCGAAGCCTGCGTCGATCCGCCCCGCAACCCGCGCGTCAATCTGCCCCGGCCCTTGCCCTCGAAGCATCAGACGATAACCCGTAGCGTCCTGCACCGCATCGCCGGACAGCGTGACCGCGCCGGGGAATTCCGGGATCAGCAGCGCCAGATTGGCCAGCCGCCCCGTCAGCGAAATCTCGCGCAGCGCACCCGCGATCCGGCCCGTCGCGTCCAGCTGCAGTTGCGGCGTGGCAATCCGCGCGGCTTCGATCTGGACCTTGCCGTCCTTCAGCGCCAGCCGCGCCGAAACTTCGGCCCGCCCGGATAAAAGCCGGTCAGCTTCGGTCTGACCCACCCCAAGGTCAACTCCGCTGCCTGCAAGCGTGATCAGGCCATCCTCTGGCGTGCCGCTAAACTGCGCCTTCGCGGTCAACGTTCCACGATACCCCGGCCCGAGAGCCCCCAGATCGCGGAAGTCGAGATCGCCGGAAAGACTGCTGCCCTCCGTGGCCAGCGTGCCGCCGGCGTGCGCGGTCAGGCTCTGCGCGGAAATAGTCAGGCTGCGCAGTGCCGTGCCTGCAGTGTCGCGCTTGACCGAGGCTTCGATCCGCGAGCGGCCCGAAAGCAGGCGGTCGACCTCGGGCTGGCCGATCCGCAGCCCTTCGCCTTCCGCCTGGCCCACAAGATCGAAATCCCCGCCAAGCCGACTGCCCGTGCCTTCGACCACCACCGTCCCGCGCCCGCCGATCTGGCGCCCGACAAGACCCGCGTAGCGCGACAGATCGTCGGCCGTAGCCTGCATCCGGCCCGTGGTGCGAAATCCGGTGGCCAGCCCTTCGACACTCAAGCGGCCATCTATTGCATAACCCTCGCCCGAAAGGCCGATCTGTGGCACATCGAGCCGCCCGGTTTCGGCCTCCCAGGACAGTCGCGCCTTTCCGTTTGCCTTGGGGCCAAGTGCCACGGCTAGGTCTGGGTCGGCAGGGGCGAGACCTTCGGCCACAAATGCCAGTGTCGCGTCAAAGAGGTTGCCTGCCGCCCCGCGCGCAATGCGTCCAAAGCCTGAAAGGGTCAGCGCCCCGGCCCGGAAATCCGCCCGGTCCAGCCCGGTGAGGGCGGCCTTGCCAAGCCAGCCATCACCCGCCGCGGCGTCGTAGGAGAGGTCGACCGTGGCAGACTTTACGCGCGTCGGCTCCCCGCTCAGCGGCAGAAGCACCGGCCCGCCGTCGGGCGCGGCAAGGCCCGCCTGCAGGATGAAGGATTCGGGCAGACCATCGGGGGCCAGGGCCAGCGTGCCATCGACCGTCAGCGCGCGGGTGCGCACCGCCAGGGTATCCAGCCGGATTCGCCCGGTCGTCTCCCGTGCGCCTTGCGCTTTCAACGCCACATCGGGGCCGAAAAACTCGGCATACTGCGGCAGGAACAGCGGCGCGAGGTCCCCCGCGAGGTCTGCGGAAAAGCCCTGTTCCCCTTCAGGCCCGGCCTTCAGGGCGACCAGTCCAGACAGCCTGTCGACTCCGTCGGTTGCAAGCCGGACATCGGCCGTGAAATCTTCCAGTGGCCCGGCGCCCTTGATCGTCAGGTCTGCGGCCGGGCGGCCCGGAACATCCAGAAGGCTTGCAGCGATGCCGTCCGCTCCCTCACGGGCTGCAAGGTCGATGATCAGTCGGCGGCCTTCGTTGGCGTAGCTCGCCGTCAGGGTCACCTCACCTTCGGGCCCCGCATCCGTGCGTTCCAGCGTCAGCATCGCCCGCCCTTCGCCCCCCACCAGCGATAGTGCGGCGTCAAGCCGCCCCTCCACCGATTGGCCCAGAACTGTCGGACCTAGCTCGATTCGCGCTGCAGAAAGCTCGCCGATCTCGATCGACACCGGCAGTTCTGGCAGGCGGAACCCGGGTGCTTCGGGGCTGGGAAGGGCTGCAGGCCCTGCCTCGGGCAGACGGGCCAAAACAATCTCCTCGGCCGTGAGGGCGGAAACCACCACCCGCCCACTCAGCAGGGCGGACCGGCTCCAGTCCAGCGACAGCCCCCGCAACGTCAGCCAGATGCCCACATCATCAGCGATGGTCAGCTCTGTAATCGTGGCGCGCGACGACAATGCCCCGGCAAAGCCGGTCACGACGACCTGCCGTCCGGCGCCCGAGAGGCTGTCTTCCAGAAAGGCGGTCAGCGTGTCGCGGTCATCAGCCAGGGCAGGCAGAGGCGCCAGCAGCATCAGGGCAAGGGCAAGGATCCGCCGCATCAGAACGCCTGCCCCAGACCTATGTAGACCTGTGCGCCGCTGCCCGAAGCGCCGCGAGATCCGCCCGCGGGCAGGGCGACGTCCAGCCGGATCGGCCCGACACTCGTGGCATAGCGCAGCCCGAGTCCCGCCCCTGCGTGCCAGCCGCCGATGTCATCGTTGAACCCGTTCACGCCAATGCTGCCGATATCGAAAAAGCCGACGATCCCGATGTTATCCGTGACGCGGCCGCGCAGTTCCAGCGACCCGCCCAGCTGATACCGCCCGCCCATCTCGAAGGCGGCCCCTGCCCCGCGCTGCACCCGTACACCCAGCGACCTGTAGGGCTGTCCGCGGACCGACCCGCCGCCGCCGGACAAGAACAAATCCTCGCGCGGGGTGCCAAGCAAGGCCGACCCCGCCACCACACCCGCCGTCACCCGCCCCGCGATGACCAGCCGCTCGCCCAGAGCGCGATAAGCGCGGCCGTCAAAGGTGGCGCGCACACCCGACCCGGTGGTGCTGAACCCGAGAAACGGCTTGATCTCGGCATCGGCATAAAAGCCACGGGTGGGGTCTGTCTTTACATCCCGGGAATCCCATGTGGCACCGAGCGGCAGGGCCAGATTGCGTGTGGAAAAGCTCCCAGCCGGATCATTTCCTTTGGCCGCGCCGTATTCGATCGCTGCCCGTGCTGTCAACTGCTCAGAAAAGTAATGTGTGAAGCCGAGCCCGATCTCGGCAATATCCTGATCGTAATCCTCTTCATCCTGATGCTCGATGGACAGCCGCAGCCCTGCTGTCGTATCGCGCGAGAAGGTGGCGGGACGATCCAGCGTCACGCCAAGCGAATAGTCCGTGCCGCTGGTCTTTGCGCCGATATTAGTGATTGCCCCTTCGATCCGAAGCCGCTCTCCGCCGCCCAAAAGATTGCGATGAAGCCAATAGCCGCTGAGCGAGGCGCCATCGGTGCTGGCGATCTCGGCGCCTACGCTGTAACGGCGCAGCTTCTGTTCTACCACTGCAAGGCTTATGGCCAACGTGTCGGGCGGGGTGATTTCCTCTGCCTCGGTGAAGGTGACAGACGAGAAAATTCCAGACCGCCTCAGCCGCGCTGCAGCGCGGTCAAGCTCTAGTGGGCTGTAGACTTCGCCATAAACCAGACCCGCGATCTTCCGCACGCGGTTTTCGCGCATCCGTTCCTGTCCGGTGACCGACATCGCGCCGAAACGCAGCTTTGGCCCGGGCGAGAGCCGGATATCGGCGGACAGCGTTCGGGCGGCATGGTCGGCAGTGATCGTCCGGGCGCTGACGGTCGTCTTGGCGTGGCCAAGGGCGCGCCAACCGTTGGTTCCTGCGCTAACCGCCTCCGCCACCAAACCGCTTTCGGCCGTATCGCCCGGGGCGAAACCTTTCGGCAGCTTGCTGCCAGGGGCCAGAGGTGCGACTTCCACCGCGCCAAACACAAAGCGCGGGCCCGGATCAACGAAGACCTCGATGAGACTGATTTGGCTGGGGGCGTCCAGCGGGGCGATGTCTGCCGCCTCTCGCCCGTCAATAAGGATGCGGATTACACCGGAATAATGTCCTTGCGCATAAAGTGCTTCCAGCAACCGACCATAATCCGTCCGGGCGGCCGCGAACAGGTCCTGCGCGTCGGTGAAGCCTTCGCCTTCCTTGCTCAGCAGAACCGAACTCTGCGTGACGGCCTTGGTAAGGCTGTCGTCCTTCCCCGCAACGGTGAAGCGGATGGGATCGAAGGCCTGCGCCGCAGGACCGAACAAGCCAAGGCCGAGAGCAATTGCCCCCGCCCTTCGCCATCCAGTCAGACGCCACCATGTGGCCAAGCCAAATTCCTCGTTCGCGGACTGCAAACCTTTGGACAACTATTGCCCGAGGCTGAGGGAGGGGCAATCGCTGATGGCCGTTCAGGACGGAAAGTCGGCCATAAGGCGGCAGATAATGGCCTATTGCGCTGCGATGTCGCGAGCAGGGTCGCGCCCCGGGATTAAAAGCCCTTCAGAGACCGCCGAAAGCGCCAGTGCCGCCGCTCCATGCGCCCACAGCAGATCCCCCCAGGCGTGGATCTCGATGGGCGGGCGGGGGCGGCCGGTGGCAATGGCCATGTTGTCCATTTCGGCCAGAGTCTCGGCCGCATAGAGATAGTCGTAGCGCATCCGCTCACCCGAAAGGATGATCAGAGCGGGGTCAAAAAGGTTGATCACATTCGATAATCCGACTGCGAGATAGCGCCCTGCGCGGCGAAAGATCGACCGGGCGGTGGCATTGCCCGCCTTGGCATGGTCGTAAAGGCTTTCCAGAAGGACGGCGATACTCTGGCCTTCCTTATGACCCCAGTTCAGCGCAGTCGTGGCCTCGCGCGCCAGCGCATAGTCGGCGACATAGGCCTCCAGGCAGCCGCGCTGGCCGCAGCGGCACAGGGCACCGTCGAGCTGAACCTTGGTGTGCCCCAACTCCATCCCCAGACCTCGCGCGCCACGATAGATACGGTGGTTCATCACGAAGCCCATGCCCACGCCATGTTCGATCGTCACCACGGCGAAATCCGAAAGTCCCCGCCCCGCCCCGAACCACAGCTCAGCCATCGCAACGAGATTTGCGTCATTGTCGACGGTGACAGGCAGGCCGAGACGAGCTGCAGCCGCCTCAGCCAGAGGTACCGCCCGCTCCAGCAGCACGGAGGACCACAAGACCATCCCGGTCGCCACATCCACAAACCCCGGAACTCCTATACCCAAGGCCGACAGTGCCGCACGCGACAACCCCGCCTTGGCACAGACCCGGTCCAGAAGCAGATCCACCGCATTTAGAAGATCGGGCGCCGTCATCGGCCCCGGCAGGCGGGGGATCACGTCATCGGCCAGAAGGTTTCCCGCAAAATCAACGATCACTGCGGTATGTTCGCGGTCTGAAAGCTTCATTCCGGCCACCACATGCGCATTTGCCCGCACGCCAAGTGCCACCGCCGGGCGACCACGCCCCTGATCGGTGTCACGCGGAGCCGCGACCTCCTCGATCAGGCCAGCCTCGATCAGCTCGGAAGTGATGGTTGTCACCGAGGCCGGACTGACCCCCAGTTCCTTGGCCAGCTGCACCCGCGGGATTAGCCCGCCTGCCCGCACGCGTTCAAATACCTGCTGTCGCAAAGGGCGCTGCAGATCCGACAAAGGCGGGATCAACGGCCCCACACCCCGGCGCCCGCTGGCGGGGCCGTCTTCGATGGCATCCTGGGGTGGCCGAGGCGCCATTAATTCGCCCTCCAAACTAAAAGCACCGGAGTTTCTTTGCAAACTGCCTGAATTTTGCTGCAGAGCAGCATAAATCGGGAGTCGAACTCAGCGATGCGAGACTCTTATATAATTTATATTTTGACAACTGAAATTATTCGCGGCATTTTCCCGCCTGCACCGGCGAATCTGCCGGGCTGGCCATACGCTGGCCGCTATCCATAGGGAGGATACTGATGCGTACCGCAATTCTCGCCGCCGTTCTGGCGGTGACCGGTTTCTCTTCGGCAGCAATGGCCGAAGGCATGAAAATCGGTGTGTCCTGGGCTTCGTTCCAGGAAGAGCGCTGGAAAATCGACGAAGCGGCGATGGTCGCAGCGATCGAAGCTGCCGGGAACACCTACGTTTCCGCTGATGCGCAATCGTCGTCGGAAAAGCAGCTTTCGGACGTTGACGCGCTGATCTCGCAGGGTGTTAATGCCCTGATCATCAACGCCTGGGACAAGGACGCCATCGGGCCGGCCATCGAGAAAGCCGCCGCCGAAGGAATCCCGGTCGTAGGCTACGACCGCCTGATCGAAGACGCGCGCACCTTCTATCTGACCTTCGACAACGTCGGCGTGGGCCGTATCATTGCCGAAGAAGTCTCCAAGGTTGCTCCGAAAGGCAACTATGCGATCATCAAGGGCGATCCCGGCGACCCGAACGCAGGCTTCCTGCTTCAGGGCATGATGTCGGTCATCCAGGGTGCCGTTGACTCGGGCGATATCAAGATCGTCGGCGAGTCGTTCTCGGATGGCTGGAAGCCGGAGAATGCCCAGAAGAACATGGAGCAGATCCTGACCGCCAACGACAACAAGGTTGACGCCGTTCTGTCCCAGAACGACGGCATGGCCGGCGGTGTGGTTGCTGCGCTGTCCGCTCAGGGCCTCGTGATCCCGGTCGGTGGCCAGGACGGCGATCTTGCCGCAATCAACCGCGTGGCCCGTGGCACCCAGACCGTTTCGGTCTGGAAAGATGCGCGTCAACTCGGCAAGGCAGCAGGCGAAATCGCCTCGTCTCTGGCCACCGGCGCAGCTTTGGATTCGGTTGCCGGTGCATCCAAGTTCTCGGGCGGAGAAAAGGGCGTTGAAATGAACGCGATCCTTCTGGCTCCGACGCCGCTGACCAAAGACAACCTGAACGTCGCCATCGACGCAGGCCACATCACGAAAGAGATGGCTTGCGAAGGTGCGGCTGCCGGCGTTGTCGGCTGCGAATAAGCACACCTTTCAGGCGTCAGTCTTCCGGACTGGCGCCTGACTTCTATACTGGCCCTGAGGCGCTCTGCGCTTCGGGGCCTCCGTCCAAAGGGGTCTGACAGAGTGTCTGCGAGCCGTTTTGGCCAAGGCACCTCTTCTCCCGGCAACCACTCATTCTGGACGAGATCATGACCAACACATCGACCAAGACCACCAGGGCTGAGCCTGACGGCGGTCCGATCGCCAGATTCCTGCAAGCCACCGAGATCGACCCGCGCCTGCTGGGAATGGTTGGCGCCCTCCTGCTTATCGGGGTGGGCTTCCATGTCTACGGCCTGCTGGTTCTGGGCGAAGGCAACTTCCTTACCCCGCGAAACCTGTGGAACCTGTCCGTGCAGACGGCCACAATCGGCATCATGGCTACGGGAATGGTCCTGATCATCATCACCCGGCATATCGACCTTTCGGTAGGCTCGCTTGTCGGGGTGACCGGCATGGTCATGGGCCTGTTGCAGGTAAACGTTCTGCCGCAGTATCTTGGCCTTGGCCATCCGGCGATCTGGGTCATCACGGTCATCGTCGGTATTTCAGCGGGCGCGTTGATCGGTTGGCTCAACGGCTATCTTACCGCATATCTCGACATTCCGTCCTTCATCGTCACGCTCGGCGGATTGCTGATCTGGCGCAGCGGTGCATTTCTTGCAGCCAACGGCCGCACGATCTCGCCGGTTGATCCGACCTTTGCGCTGCTCGGCGGCGGGCCCTACGGCGCCGTCGGGGAAACCGGTAGCTGGATCGTTGGCGTGGTGGCCTGTGTGGGGGTTATCTATCTGGTCATGTCCGGCCGCGCAAAAAGGCAAAAACACAGCTTCCCCGTTCGTCCGATGTGGGCAGAAATCTTCATGGCGGCCCTCGGCTGCGGCCTGGTGATCGGCGCCGTGCTGGTGGTCAACGCCTATCCCTGGCCCATCGGCATCGTAAAAGACTATGTGAAAGCAAACGGCATCACGACCCCGCCGCAAGAGCTGTTCATCAGCCACGGCTTTGCCTATCCGGTGCTGATCCTTGCGGCTGTCGGCATCTTCATGACGGTCCTTATGACTTCCACCCGCTTTGGCCGCTATGTCTTTGCCATCGGCGGCAACCCCGAGGCTGCGGCGCTGGCCGGGATCAACACCCGCGCAATGACGGTGAAGATCTTCGTTCTGATGGGGGCTCTTGCGGGGTTGGCCGGGGCGGTCGCCTCGGCTCGCCTGAACTCGGCCACCAATGCGCTTGGGCTGGGGGATGAGCTTTACGTCATCGCCGCGGCCGTGATCGGCGGCACCTCACTGGCGGGCGGAGTAGGCACCATTTATGGCGCCATCCTGGGTGCGCTGGTGATGAAAAGCCTGCAGACCGGCATGGTGCTGATCGGGTTCGACACGGCCGTGCAGAACATGGTTGTGGGCGCCGTTCTTGTCTTTGCCGTCTACCTCGACAACACCTACCGCAAACGTGTGAAGTAAGGAGCGCGCAATGAATACCTATCGTGGCACTCCACTGGTCGAACTGCGCGACATCTCGATCTCGTTCGGCGGGATCAAGGCGGTCGATCATGTGACGGTCGACCTTTATCCTGGTGAGGTCGTCGGCCTTCTCGGGCATAACGGGGCGGGAAAATCGACGCTGATCAAATGCCTCTCGGGCGCCTACAATGCCGACAGTGGCGATATTCTGATCAATGGCGAAAAGGTTTCTATCACCAATCCGCGCGATGCGCGGGCGCAGAACATCGAAACGATCTACCAGACGCTCGCTCTGGCTGACAATCTGGACGCCGCCTCGAACCTGTTCCTCGGGCGGGAACTGGTCAGCTCCATGGGTTTCGTCGACGAATCGGCGATGGAGGCAGAGACGCGCAAGATCATGAAGCGTCTGAACCCCAACTTCCGCAAGTTCAACGTGCCGGTGTCGGCCCTTTCGGGCGGTCAGCGCCAGTCGGTGGCGATCGCCCGCGCAGTCTATTTTAACGCAAGGATCCTGATCATGGACGAGCCGACCGCCGCCCTTGGCCCGCAGGAAACCCAGATGGTTTCAGAACTGATCCAGGAGCTGAAGGCGCAGGGCCTTGGCATCTTCCTGATCGAACATGATATCCATAACGTGATGAAGCTGTGCGACCGCGCGTCCGTGATGAAGAACGGCCAGCTTGTCGGCACGGTCAACGTAGACGAAGTGACCGACGAGGATATCCTCGGGATGATCATCCTTGGGAAGAAACCGGCGAAGGCCGCCTGAGATGTACATCGGGCTGGATCTCGGGACGTCGGGACTAAAAGGCATCCTGATCGACGAGTCGCAAAAGGTGCTGGCAGAGGCGACGTCCCCCCTGACCGTTTCCCGCCCACAAGAAGGCTGGTCGGAGCAGGAGCCGTCGCAGTGGATCTCCGCCGCCGAGTCGGTGATGGATGCGCTGTCGGTGTATGGGTTGGGGTCCGTGCGCGGCATCGGGCTTTCCGGGCAGCAGCACGGCGCCACATTGCTTGATGCCTCGGATGAGGTGCTTCGCCCTTGCATCCTTTGGAACGACACCCGCGCCCACGTCGAAGCGGCCGAGATGGACGACGACCCGCAATTTCGTCGCATCATCGGCAATATCGTCTTTCCGGGCTTTACCGCGCCCAAGGTGCTGTGGGTGGAACGCCACGAACCGCGCATCCGGGAAAAGGTCGCGAAGGTCCTGCTTCCAAAGGATTACCTGCGCCTCTGGCTGACTGGCGAGCATGTGGGAGAAATGTCGGATGCCGCTGGCACCGGCTGGCTGGCCACGGCAAAGCGCGACTGGTCGGATGACCTGCTGGACGCAACGGGCCTCACCCGGGCCGCCATGCCGCGTCTTGTCGAGGGGTCGGAGGTTTCGGCGACCCTGCGCGCGGCGCTTGCTGCGCGTTGGGGTTTGCCTGCGGGCGTGGTGGTTGCGGGCGGGGGCGGCGACAACGCGGCCTCCGGCGTGGGCGTGGGCGTCGTGCGCGCCGGGGAAGCGTTCGTGTCGCTCGGAACCTCCGGTGTGCTTTTTGCGGCGACTGACGGCTACCGGCCCGATCCTGCGACGGCGGTGCATACGTTCTGCCATGCCCTGCCGAATTCCTGGCACCAGATGGGTGTGATCCTTGCCGCAACTGACGCGCTGAACTGGTATGCGGGCCTTGTGGGCCGCGATGCCGTCCAGCTGACGGGTGAGCTTGGACCGCTGCAGGCCCCCGGAAAGACCACCTTTCTGCCTTATCTGGGCGGTGAGCGGACGCCGGTAAATTCTGCCAGCATCCGTGGCGCCTTTACCGGGCTGGAACACGTGACCGACCGTGTCGCGGGCACCAGGGCCGTGCTGGAAGGTGTCACCTTCGCCTTTCGCGATTGCCGCGACGCGCTGGCAGCGACCGGCACGAAGATCGGCCATCTTCTGGCCGTCGGCGGCGGCTCACGCTCCGACTACTGGTTGCGCGCCATTGCGACCGCGCTCGACTGCCCCGTGCACGTGCCTGTGGCCGGTGATTTTGGCGGCGCCTTCGGGGCCGCGCGGCTTGCCATCATGGCCGCAACCGGCGCTGGCGCCGAAATTGCCACCGCACCGAAGATCGCCCGCAGCATCGAGCCGGACACCACCCTCACTGCGGCCTTCGACGCGGGCCATGCCCGCTTCCGCGCCGCCCAATCCGCCATCAAGGGCCTGACATGACCGATTTCTTCCAGGGTATCCCGCAGATCAAGTTCGAGGGGCCGGACAGCACCAACGAATTTGCTTTCCGCCATTACAACCCCGATGAGATGCTGATGGGCAAGCGGATGGAGGATCATCTGCGCTTCGCCATCGCCTGGTGGCACAGCTTTGCCTGGCCGGGTGGCGACCCCTTCGGCGGGCAAACCTTCGAGCGGCCGTGGTTCGGCGACACGATGGCGCTGGCGAAACTGAAGGCCGATGTGGCCTTCGAGATGTTCGATATCCTCGGCGCACCCTATTACTGCTGGCACGACGCCGACATCCGCCCTGAAGGCGCGGATTTCGCCGCCTCGAAGCACAATTTCGAAGAGATCATCGACTACCTCGCCGCCAAGCAGGAAAGCCACAAGGCGCGCGTGCTGTGGGGCACCGCCAACATGTTTTCGCACCGTCGCTGGATGTCGGGCGCGGCCACCAATCCGGACCCCGATGTCTATGCCTATGCCGCGGCCACTGTGAAAATCTGCCTGGATGCCACGCTGAAGCTTGGCGGGCAGAATTACGTCCTGTGGGGCGGGCGCGAAGGGTATGAGACGTTGCTCAATACCGACCTCGGGGCCGAGCGCGCGCATGCGGGGCGCTTCCTCACTCAGGTGGTGGAATACAAGCACAAGATCGGCTTCAAGGGTGCCATCCTGATCGAGCCAAAGCCGCAGGAGCCGTCAAAGCATCAGTACGACTATGACGTGGCGACCGTGTACGGCTTTCTAAAGCAGTTCGGGCTGGAGGGTGAGGTTCAGGTGAACATCGAGCAGGGCCACGCGATCCTTGCGGGCCACAGTTTTGAACATGAAATCGCGACGGCTGCGGCGCTTGGGATCTTTGGATCCATCGACATGAACCGGAATGACTATCAGTCCGGCTGGGATACCGACCAGTTCCCGAACAACCATGCCGAAAAGGCGGTGGCCTTTTATGAAATCCTTCGGGCGGGCGGTTACACCACTGGCGGCACCAACTTTGACGCCAAGGTGCGCCGTCAGAGCCTGGACCCCGCAGACCTGATCCTGTCGCATGTGGGCGGAATGGACACCTGCGCCCGGGCTTTGAAATCAGCTGCAGCCCTGTTGGCGGATGGATCGATGGAGGCCGCGCGCCAGGCGCGCTATGCCGGTTGGGGCACCGCCGCAGCGCAGGCGATGCTGGCGGGCGATCTGACCGACGCCGCCGCCCGCGTGACGGCCGAAGGTCTGGAGCCGAAGCCGAAATCCGGACGGCAGGAGCGTCTGGAGAATCTCTGGAACCGCTTCGTCTGACTTTATGCCCCGGGGAGGGGAGCGATGCGTCTTGTTGCCCTGATATTCATTGTCGCAAGGCTTCTGTGCGGCCCGGCGGTGGCTGCGGCACCGACGCCGGAAAAGGTTCTGGCGAACTGGTACCGGATGGTGCTGGAACTGGCGCGCCATACGCCCACCTATTCGCCCCCGGTGGCAAGCCGGTCCTTTGCCTATCTCGGTGTGACGGCCTATGAGGCCACGGCCTCGGGCAATCCGGACATGCAAAGCCTGGCGGGCCAGCTGACCGACCTCTCCCCCCTCCCTCCCCGCGACGGCACGCTTGACGAGGCGTTGGTCCTGCATGCCGCCCTGTCCGAGGCGGTGACGGCGTTTTTTGGCAATACTGGTCCGACCGGCCAGCGCGCGATGAAGGCGCTGGACCGCCAGATGAACGAAAGCCTCGGCGACGCGCTTGACCCCGATCTTGCCGCCCGGTCGGAGGCTTACGGCCGCGCGGTGGCCGACCATGTCATCGCCTGGTCGAAAGGCGATGGCAAATCGGTGGTGGAAAACCTCGGCTTTCCCTATGAATACACTCTCGGCACGGAACCGTGGAGCTGGGTGCCCACCAGCGCTATCCCCCTGCAACAGGCGCCGCTGATGCCCGGATGGCGCGAAATGCGGCCTTTTGCGATGCCCTCGGGCGCTGCCTGCCCGCTGCCGCCGCCTCCCGAATACAGCGAAGACCCGGCCAGCGCCTTTTATGCCGAGGCGATGGAGGTCAAGACGGTCAGAGATAATCTGACGGACGAGCAAAAGCAGATCGCCCGCTTCTGGTCGGATGACCCGATGCTGTCGCCCACTCCGCCCGGGCACTGGATGGCGATCGTTCTGCAGATCATGGCGCGCGACCGGCTGGATACGGCGCGCAGCACCGATGCGCTGGCGCGACTGGGCGTTGCAGTCGCCGACAGTTTCATCGCCTGCTGGGACACGAAGTTCCAGTATGACCTGTTGCGCCCGGTGACCTATATCCGCCGGGTGATCGACCCGAAGTTCGAACCGTTGCTGATTACCCCGCCCTTCCCCGAGTATCCGTCGGGCCATTCCACCCAGTCCGGTGCCGCCGCGACCGTGCTGACGGCCGTATTCGGCGAGGGGTTTGCCTTCACCGATTCAACCCATGTCGATGATGGCCTGCCCGCGCGCAACTATCCCGATTTCTGGGCCGCGGCCAATGAGGCGGCGCTGTCACGCCTGTACGGCGGCATCCACTTCCGCGCCGCTATTGCGCAGGGTCTCGCACAGGGGCGGTGCGTCGGTGCCTACGCCGAAGCTCTCCGTACCCTGAGGTAGGCCATGATCCGCACCACACTGCTGCTTATGACGCTCGCCACCCCGCTTGCCGCGCAAGAGGTGCCGAATTACGCCGATGAGACCTCCTCCTCCGACCTGACCGCAACATTTGCGGGCGAATGGGAGTTCATCGTGGGCGGCGGGGTTGCGAGTTTCGATTGCAACGGCGATGCCCTGCCCGAGATAGTGATCGCGGGCGGCACTAATCCCGCGAGCCTCTGGCAGAACGACAGCATAGCGAGAGGGCCGCTCGCCTTCTCGCGGCAGAAGGATACGGGGGTAGAGCTCACCTCGGTTTCCGGCGCCTATGCCTTGGACATCAACAGCGATGCGATCACCGATCTGGTGCTGTTGCGCGTTGGGGAAAACGTGGTGCTGCGGGGCCTTGGCGCCTGCCGGTTTCGCCGTGCGAATGAAGATTGGGGGTTCGACGGCGGCGACGCCTGGTCCACCGCGCTTGCCGCCACGTGGGAGAAGGGCCAGGCTTGGCCTACGCTCGCCATCGGCAACTATATCGACCGGGCTGAGGAAGCCTTTCCCTGGGGGTCATGCACCGACAACTGGCTGCACCGGCCCGAGGGCAACCTATTTGCACCACCCACGGCCCTCAAGCCCAGCTTCTGCGCGCTGTCGATGCTGTTTACCGACTGGAACCGCTCTGGCCAGCCCGCGCTGCGTGTGGCCAATGACCGTGAATATTACAAGGGCGGGCAAGAACAGCTCTGGAACGTCGCGCCCGGGGAAGCGCCGCGCCTTTACACCGAGTCCGAAGGCTGGGGCCGCCTGCGTCTGTGGGGGATGGGAATTGCCAGTAATGATCTGAACCATGACGGCTATCCGGAATATTTCGTGACCTCGATGGCGGACAACAAGTTGCAGACGCTTGCGGCTGTTCCGACAGACGGCAGCATGCCAAAGCCCGAATTCGCCGATGTCGGGTTCAAGCGCGGTGTTACCGCGCATCGCCCCTACACGGGAGGGGAGCTGAAGCCGTCTACCGCGTGGCACACACAGTTCGAGGATGTGAACAACGACGGGCTGGTCGATCTGTTCATCGCCAAGGGCAATGTCTGGGAAATGCCTGATTTTGCAATGAAGGATCCGAACAACCTTCTGTTGCAAAAGTCCGACGGTAGCTTTGTCGAGGCGGGAGACAAGGCCGGCGTCGCCTCGATGCAGACGGCGCGCGGGGCGTCGGTGGTAGATTTCAATGCCGATGGCCTGCTCGATCTCGTGGCGATCAACCGCAACAGCCCTTCCGAGATCTGGCGCAACCTGGGGACTGCCAGCCCGGCAAACTGGGTGTCGGTCGTGCCACGTCAACCAGCGCCCAATCTCGATGCAATCGGGTCGTGGGTCGAAGTGCGCACGGGCGAGATCACCCAACGGCGCGAGGTGACGGTGGGCGGCGGCCATGCGGGGGGCGTGTTCGGGCCGCAGCACTTCGGCCTCGGGGCTGCGACGGCGGCGGATGTGCGGGTGATCTGGCCCGACGGCACCGCGTCAGACTGGCAGCCCGTCACAGCGAACCGAGTGATGACGCTTTCCCGCTAGGTTTGCCGTAGGTGTCCATCCTGAGCTCGGCATTGATCGCGGCCCCCATCAGCACGGCCCATACGCTGAGGTATAGCCACATCAGAAGGGCGATCACCGCCCCGATGGAGCCGTAAACGCGGTTGTAACTGTCGAAGTTCGCCAGATAGGTCGAGAATGCGATGGAAATGCCGGCCCAAGCCAATGCGGCAGCAAAGGTGCCAGGGGCGACGCTACCGTTATATCCTTCACGGACATTCGGTCCATACCGGTATAGCATTCCAAGACAGGTCAGCACTAGGAGGAACATCGCAACCCAAGGCAGCGCCGTCAGCAGCCAGGCGCCCAGGCTGCCGAGTTCCACAAAGCTGAGCGCGACTGGCACCACGACCACAGTCACCAGCGCGACGATCAGCGCTGCGATCAACGCAATGGTCATCACGAAATCGACCACCCAGGCCCGGAGCAATCGGCGCGGCGGAGCGCGGTGCACGAAGTCCATCGCCGTGATCAGCGCTGAAACCCCTGCCCGTGCCGAGTAAAGCGCAATCCCAAGCGATAAGCCTGTGGCCCAGCCCAGCCGTGTCCGCGGCGTCAACAGCAGCACTTCGACCTGATCATGCACGAGTTTCGCCACATCGCGGGGCAAGAACCTTTCGGCCACGGCAAGATAGTCGGAAATCGCCATTGGGTCTGCCACCAAGCTCCAGATCGCGATTGTTGCAGTAAGACCGGGAAAGACGGCAAAGATCGCGTAGAAGGCCACGCCAGCGGCAATCAGGCCAAAGTGGCTGTGCGCCATCCGGCTCCAGACCGACCATCCGAAATTCCAGAGTGCAATCATGCTTTCATTCTCTCGCGAATCCCGACCTGCCGCAACTTGCGCCGACACGGTGCACATGAAATGCTTTGGCAACCAAGGAGTTCCCCATGACTTATACGCCTGCTGAAGACCGTTATGAACGCATGATCTATCGCCGCTGCGGTGCATCGGGTGTCAAGCTCCCTGCCATCTCGCTGGGGCTGTGGCACAATTTCGGTCATGACACCCCGCATCAGACCAAAAGGGACATTTGTCAGGCCGCTTTTGACGCGGGCATCACGCATTTTGATCTGGCCAACAACTACGGCCCCCCCGCCGGATCCGCCGAAGAGGCGTTTGGAGAGATTCTGCGGACCGACTTTCGCCGTGTCCGGGACGAGCTGATCATTTCGTCCAAGGCGGGCTATCACATGTGGAACGGTCCGTATGGCGAATGGGGCAGCCGGAAATACCTCATCGCCTCCTGCGATCAGAGCCTGAAGCGGATGGGGCTAGACTACGTTGACATCTTCTATTCGCACCGCTTCGACCCTGACACCCCGCTGGAGGAGACGATGCTGGCGCTGGACCACATCGTGCGTTCTGGCCGGGCGCTTTACGCGGGCATTTCAAGCTACAACAGCCAGCGCACGCGGGAGGCGCATGCGATTTTGAAATCCCTCGGCACCCCCATGCTGATCCACCAACCCAGCTATTCGATCCTCAACCGCTGGGTCGAAACTGACGGGCTGAAGGACACTCTGGCCAAACTGGGGGTGGGGTCCATCGCCTTCACGCCCCTCGCGCAGGGGATACTGACCGCAAAGTATCTGGGCGGCATCCCGACCGGGTCACGCGCAACGCAAGGAAAGAGCCTTGATCCGGCGATGATCTCAACCTCGGCCATCGCGTCGGTGCGGGCGCTGGATGCAATGGCCGAGATGCGCGGCCAGACGTTGGCCCAGATGGCGCTGGCCTGGGTGCTGCGCGGGGGCGGCATCACCTCAGCTCTCACCGGGGCCTCGCGCCCCGAACAGGTGGTGGAATGCTGCGGCGCGGTTTCCAACCTCGACTTCTCGGCCGAGGAACTGGCGCAGATCGACCGGATTTCCGAGGAAAAGGACCTTAATCTCTGGGCAAAATCCTCTTCGGATTGATCAGCGCGCTCAGGGCTGCGGAACTAACGGCAATATCACGCAAGGAATGACGTAGCGTCAGATAGTAGTCCTGCAGACTCTGTGTTGACCCTGCGGGAGATCCCTGATGCCATTGCCCCATTCGGGTCTGCGCCATCCGTCCAAGTGCCAAGATAGTGGCCATGGCGATGTGAGGGTGGTTCTGGCTCGTGTTGGCACCCGGATGACCTGTCGCACTTCAGAAGGCGGGCTTCTTTCCGGGCTGGACTTCGTAACCCAGGACTACCTTGGTCTGAGCGCGCATCCTGCGCTGCATGAGGCCGCGATTGCGGCGCTGGAGAGTGGTGCGGGGCTCCATTCCGCGGGCCTTGCGCCGCTTGCAGGCCTATCGGAATCGGTCCTGGAGCTGGAGGCGCGCCTGGCTGCGTTTCTGCGGGTCGGGCAGGCCACGGTTTTCCCCTCAGGCGCCGATGCGAACCGGGGGGCGATGCGCGCGCTTGTACAGGCAGGCGACCATGTCATCCTTGATGCCGAGGCGCATCCGTCCTTGGCAGAGGCTGCCCTGGCGCTTGGCGTTGCGGTTCACCGCAGCCCGCCCGGGTCTTTGGAGGCGGTGGAACGGCGACTGTGTCGGCTGCGCCGCAGCCATCCGGGGGCGACCATCCTCGTCGCGGTTTCGGCCATTTCGGCCACTTCAGCCGGTCGGCCGGATCTGCCCGCGATGATCGAGCTTTGCCGAGAGCGGCACGCAATGCTTCTGGTTGATGTGGCGCATGACCTAGGCGCGATGGGCACAACAGGACGCGGCGTGATGGAGCTGGAGGGCTGCCTTGGCCGGGTAGATGTGATGACCGGCAGCTTTGCCAAGACCTTTGGCGTTGCAGGCGGATTTGTCGCGAGCCGCGAGCGCGGGCTAAAGGCGGCAATGCGCATGGTGCGGGGGGGGCAAATGCAAACGGCGGCGCTGTCGTCGTTGCAGGCACAGGTGATCCTGCGGGCTTTCGATCTGATCGAGGGCGAAGAAGGCATCGCCCGCCGCCGCAAGCTTATTGGCAATGTCAGACGGCTGCGCAACCACCTTGGTGATGACGGCTGGACCCTGATGGGGCGCGATGCGCCATTCGTGCCGGTGCGCCTTCCGCCCGACGCCGTCGCCTCAGGCCTTGCTGGGGAGCCGGAGCCCGCAGGAATGTTTCTTGCCGTTTTGCAGGCCCCGGTGGTTGCCGGTCATGTGCCAAGATGGCGCATTCATCTGCGGTGCGACCATTCCGTCGCCGACATCGACAACCTTGCTGCCGCGCTTTTGAACCTGCAGTCTTCGCGCCTGCTGCCCCGGAGCTTTGCGCAAACGGCGACGGCGCGCCGCGGCGACTAGACGGCGGCGCTGCGCGGCTTCACGCTGGCCGTGACGTAGTTGCACGACAGATCCCGCGATGACAGGCTCCAGCTCCACCCGACCGGGTTGAAGACCATTCCCTTGCGGTCGACCGGGTCAAGGCCCGCGCCCCGCAGCAATGCATAAAGCTCGTCGGGCGTGATGAACTTGCTCCAGTCATGCGTACCCTTTGGCAGCCACCGCATCACCCATTCTGCCCCCACAATCGCCATGACGAAAGACTTCGGATTGCGGTTGAGGGTCGAGCAGATCATCAGCCCGCCGGGTTTCAAGAGCATTCGGCAGGCGGTCAGGTAGGATTGCGGGTTGGCCACATGCTCCACCACCTCCATGTTCAGCACCACGTCGAACTGCTCACCCGCTTCGGCCAGATCCTCGGCCGTAGTATGGCGATAGTCGATCGCCAGACCCGACTGCTCGGCATGCAACTGCGCCACGGGGATATTGCGGGGCGCAGCATCGGCGCCCACCACCGTGGCGCCCAGCCGCGCCATCGGCTCGGCCAGAAGCCCCCCGCCGCAGCCGATATCGAGGATCCGGAGGCCCGCGAAGGGCCGGGCCGCCGCCAGGTCGCAGTCGAACTCGGCGGCAATCTGGCGGGTGATGTAATCCAGACGGCAGGGGTTGAGCATATGCAGCGGCTTGAACTTGCCCTCGGGGTTCCACCACTCGGCTGCCATCGCCTCGAACTTTGCCACTTCGGCGGGGTCAATGGTTGTCTGCATGGGTCACCTTTGCTGTATCTGGCGTGTAGCCTTGCCGGTTCTGCAGCGTTATATAGGGCAACCATGGATCACAGATCAGGCCAAAAGCGCGCAGTCGAATTCCTTTACCCGCCGATTGATCCGTTTGATCAGCGGGTGATCGACATGGGCGACGGACACCGCATCTATGTAGAACAATGCGGGCGCCCGGACGGCATCCCGGTGATCGTGCTGCATGGCGGGCCGGGGGGCGGCTGTTCGCCCGCAATGCGACGGTATTTCGACCCGGGAGTGTATCGGGTGATTCTGTTCGATCAACGCGGCTGCGGCAGGTCGCGCCCGCATGCCAGCATCATCCAGAACACGACCTGGCATCTGGTGAACGATATCGAGGAGATTCGCCGCGATCTGGAAATCGAGCAGTTCATCCTGTTCGGCGGCAGTTGGGGTGCCACACTCGCACTGGTCTATGCGATAACCCACCCTGCACGGGTGGCGCATCTGGTGCTGCGTGGCGTGTTCCTGATGACCAAGGCAGAGCTTTCGTGGTTCTATGGCGGCGGGGCGGGGACGTTCTACCCCGATCTATGGGCTCGTTTCGTAAACGCAATTCCGGTGGTGGAACGCAAGAACCTGATCCAGGCCTATAACCGGCGGCTATTTTCCGGCAATCTGATGGACGAAACCCGGTTTGGCCGGATCTGGGCGAACTGGGAAAACGCGCTCGCCTCGGTTCACACCGAAGGACCGCTTGGGGAAAGCCCGGCAGAGTATGCCCGGGCATTTTCGCGGCTGGAAAACCACTATTTCCAGAACGCGGGCTTTTTGCAATGCGACGGCTGGATTTTGCGTGAACGCTCGCAGATCGAGCATCTGCCTGCGACGATCGTTCAGGGCAGGTTCGACATGATATGCCCGCCGATTTCGGCGTGGAAACTGGCAGATGGCTGGGACAAGTGCGATCTGACGATGATCCCGGTTGCTGGGCATGCGCTATCGGAGCCGGGAATTTCTCAGGCGCTCGTGCAGGCTATGGACTACTTGCGCCGGTAAGCGTTGCTCGGGTGGATGGCCCCGGGGGCTGTCTGACCCCGGACCCCCGAGGATATTCATGAATAGATGAAGTTGCGGCTACCGAGGCTTCAGAGCGCCGAGCGGATCCAGCTGTCGAGTGCCGCTTTCGGGGCAGCGCCGATCTTGTTGGAAACGACCTGGCCGTCCTTGAACAAAAACAGCGCCGGAATACCGCGCACGCCAAGCACGGCGGGGCTTTCTGGGTTTTCGTCTACGTTGACCTTCACGATCTTTACCTTGCCTGCATACTGCACGGCAAGCTCTTCCAGCGAGGGGCCGATCTGGCGGCAGGGGCCGCACCATTCGGCCCAGAAATCGACGACGACGGGCACTGCCGATTTACGAACCTCGGCGTCGAAGGTGGCGTCGGTCACGGCGATGGTTGCAGTGCCCATGATGGTTCTCCTGAAAGGAATACGTCGGCCTCCAAAGTTAGGGACGGCCGCAAGGAAGGTCAAGGGAACAGAGTCCGGTCCCGGGTTGCCCGCAGCAGTGCCGCTGTCACGATTGCGGGAGGCAGCGGCATCAGAAGCGGCGCGCGGGTCCACAGGATGGCGGCTTCGATCTGCCTTCCGGGGTAGATTTGCGCCAGCGCCGCCGTGTAGGCGCCCATCTGGCGCAGGATGCCTTCGGGCACATCTTCCGGCGCAACGGGGATGCGACGGTTCGACTTGAAGTCGATAACGCGAATGCTGTCCGGCCCGAGGATCAGACGGTCGATGGCGCCGAAGAGGCGGCGCCCGGAAATTTCGGCCGTCAGGGACACCTCGGTCAGGCTTCCGGGAAGAAACAGTCTGGCGAGGGCGGGGTCCGACAGCACGCCCGCTGCCTCGGCCAGCAAATTCGAGCGCGCGACAGGATCCGCGATCAAGGCAGCGGCAAGGGCGGACCATGCTGCCGGATCTGCACCGGGCATGTGTTCCAGCAAGAGATGCAACTGCCGTCCGCGCAGAAGGCCGGCCTCTTCGTCCTGCTCGGTCTCGATTTCTCCGGGAAGGCTTTTCGCGCCGCCGAGGGCGGAGGGGGACAGGGGCTCAACTGGCCGCGCGGGGGTCGCCGCGGACAAATGGAGCCAGGGGGCGAGCGCCTCAGCCCTTGTCGGGGGGGGCACTTTGGACGGCGGTTCTGCGGCCTTTGGCCAGTCGCCGAAAGCGTGGCGGAGCCCGCCGTCCGCCAGCCGGGCAGCGGAAAGGCGCGAGAGCCCTGCCTGCACCAGCGCGTACCAGCCGTCGGGTTTCTTCACCTCGCCCGCCGCGGCCACGATAAGCCAGGAGCGCGCGCGGGTCAGCGCCACGTAGAGCAGCCGCAGACGTTCCGCTGCCTCAAGCGCCACCCGGCGGGCGCGTTCCTCGGCGACAAGGGGGGGGCTTTCTGCGCCGGGCGTCTTCCAGATCACGGGGCCTTCGGGCAGGCGGTAAAGCTCGTCCTTGTCCTGCGGCCGGCTGTCGGCGGTATCGGGAAGGATCACCACCGGCGCCTCCAGCCCCTTGGCGCCATGCACGGTCATCACCCGGATCAGGTGCCCTTCGGCCCCAAGCTGGCGCTTGACCTCTACCTCTTCCGTTTCGAGCCAGATCAGAAATCCGGTCAGCGAGGGAACCTCGTTCTGCTCATAGGCGAGCGCCTGGGCGAGGAAGGAGTCGATGCCGTCTTCGGCCTCGGGCCCAAGCCGCGCGATCAGGCGGCGGCGGCCCCCATGGCGGGTGAGGACCCGTTCGATCAGATCGTAGGGGCGCAGGAAATCGGTCTGGCTGCGCAGGTCGTCCAGCAGAAAAAACGTCTCTGGATACGCCTCTTTCCGGTTACGCAGCGCTGTCCACAGGTATCCTTGCCGCCCTTGCGCCACATCGTGAAGCGCCGCCTCGCTCCACCCGCAAAGCGGCGAGCGAAGGAGGGCTGCAAGCGACAGGTCATCCTCGGGCAGGGCCAGGAAAGACAAAAGCGCGGCCAGATCCTTGACCGCCAGTTCAGCCCCCAGCTTCAGCCGGTCTGCCCCGGCAATCGGCAGACCGAGCGCCTTGCAAGCCCGGATGATCTCTTCGAAGAAAGCAGACCTTTTGCGCACAAGGATCAGGAAATCGCCCGCATGGACCGGGCGGCTCGTGCCATCCTCCTGCGGGATCCGGGTGTCCGAGGCGATCATCTGCGCGATTTCGGCAGCAACCTTGCGGCCCAGAACCACCGCGTGATGCGCGTCCGACAGCCGGTCCACCGGGTCAAAGCCGTCGCCGTCCTCTTCCTTGTCCGATTTCGGGATTACCGGCCACAGATCCACGCGCCCCGGCAGCATGTCACGAAAGGCGATGTGGCGGACGCCCCCCCCGAGCGCAGGGTTCTCTTCCGGGAACGTCGCGTCGACCACATCGAGGATCGCAGGGGAGGAGCGGAAGGAATGCTGCAGCTCGATGCTGCGGAAAGGCTGCGCGCTTTCGCTGAAACCTGCGGCAAAGCGGTCGCGCATCCCGTCAAAGGCTGCAAGGTCCGCGCCCTGAAACGAGTAGATCGACTGTTTCTTGTCGCCCACGACAAACAGCGTGCGGTCGCGACGGTCCCCGCCTGCCGTGAACTCGGCGGCCAGACACTCGATCACGCGCCACTGATCAGGGCTGGTGTCCTGCGCCTCGTCCACCAGAATATGGTCGATGCCGCCATCCAGACGGTAAAGCACCCACGCCGCCAGCGACGGGTCGGTCAAGAGCCCCCTTGCCCGCTGAATCAGATCATCGAAGTCGAGAAGGCCCCGCGCCGCCTTGCGCGCCTCGTAAAGTGGCAGGAATACGGCGGCAAAGGCATGCAGGGTGGCAGTCTTGCTGGCGGCACGTATGCTCATGCGGGTCTGCCGGGACGATTCTACCCGGTTCATCAGGGCATGAAGATGACCGACGAAGGGGGCGCCGGCGTTGGCAATCTTGCTTGTGGGCAAACGGTCGGTTTTCGCGCCGAAGGGCCGGGCCGCACCCGCGCCATAGAGCATGCCAGACTCGAGCAAGGACAGTTTATCCAGCGACAGGGCCGCACCAAGGCATTGCTGCAAAACCTCGGCCAGTGCCTTGTCCGTCACACCGCCGGGGCGCAGGGCGGTCATAGCGTCGGGCAGCCACAGAGCCTCATTTCCGGTGATAACCTCCGCGAGCAAATCCTCTTCCTGCATCCCTTGCGGCACCGAGAACAGGGCGCGGCATCGGGCCTGCGACAGAGGTTCTGCCAGCGCCACACGCTGCTGTGCGACCCGCTCGACCAGTTTGCCGAAATCTTCGCCCGACCAGGCCCGTGCTAGGCCGAGCACGAGGTCAGGGGCGATGTCTGCGGCGATCTCCTCCATCAGCTGCGCGCGCAAGAGGCGCCCGGCGCGTTCATCGAGCTCGGTAAAGCCGGGCGAAACCTGCGCCTCCAGCGGGAAACGGCGCAGAAGCGTTGCGCAGAAGCTGTGGATAGTCTGAATGCGCAATCCCCCCGGCGTTTCAATCGCGCGGGCGAAAAGCTGGCGAGCGCGGCTTAGGTTCGCAGCCCCGGCAGGCTCGCCCAGAGCCGAGAGTTCATCACGCAGGGGGCCATCCTCCTTCATCGCCCATTTGCCCAGACGTTTGAACAGCCGGTTCTGCATCTCGGACGCGGCGGCCTTGGTGTAGGTCAGGCACAAGATGTGCTGCGGGTTCACCTCTCGCAGCAAAAGCCGCGCCACCCGGTCGATCAACACCCGCGTCTTGCCCGAGCCTGCATTTGCCGCAACCCAGGCGGAGGCGTCAGGGTCCGCGGCGCGCATCTGGCGAAGGGTGGCCTCGTCCGTCATGCGTCCTCCCCGGGACCGACATCCACGGGTGTGGGCTTGGTGCTGCCATCCCATTCGCCAAAGCGGGCAAGGTGGTCGTAATCGCCCTCGGATCTCGTCTCGAACATGGCGCGGCGCGAGGTGTAGCCTTGCTCGCGCACAAGGTAGCGGCCGATCAGGTGCAAGGTGCGGACCCAGACCTGTTCCAGATCCTCAGGTGTGACATCGGTCGCCTCGGTCGGCGCGCCGGCCTTGATACCGATATAGGAAATCCTTGCCACCTCGCGCGGGCCCAGACTGTAAAATCCGCCCCGTTCCGCCATCACGGCGGCCAAAAGCAGCTGCTTGGCAAAGCCAGCCTGTTGCGGCTTGGTGGGCGGCGTGCCGGTCTTGTAATCGATCAGATGCAGCCGGCCGTCGGGCAGCTCGTCAATCCGGTCGGGCGTGCCCGACAGGGTGAAGTCCAGCGGATGCAGGGTCAGCCTGCCTTTGGTTTCGACCTGCAGCGTCCGCCCGCCGGAGGCGGCCTCGGAGGCCAGGAAATCTGTGGCGGCCTTCTCCATCCGCACCTGCCAGAACAGGCGCGCAGCGGGCCATGGGACATCTTCAACCAAAACCTTCCCCGCGACTGACAGCAGACGGGCGCGCGCGACCTCGGGTGTTTCCCCCTCTGGCCGGGCCTTGACGAAGCGTTCGAGGATGGCATGCACCACCTCTCCGCGCAGGCGGGCGCCGGCCTCGGCACGCAGCGGCTGTAACGGCTGAAGGTTCAGCACGTAGCGGGCGTAAATCGCGTACGGATCGCGGATCAGCCGCTCGATCCGGGTCAGCGACAGCTCCTTTGGCCGTTGACTGACGGGGGGGCGGGGCGCCGGGCGGGGGGCGGAGGGCTCCGGTCGGGCGGGCCGGTCAAGGGCCGCAGCCCAGTCCAGATAACGTGCGCCACGCGCCTTCATCTCGGCCAAAGCCGCAGCGCCAGAGCGTTCCGGAAGCCCGCTCATCAGGTTCATCAACCGGTTCAGCCAACGCGAGGGCACAGTCTCCGCCTCCGCGCTGCGCAAAGCGTAGGTCAGGATCACGCGGGGGGCAGCGATTGCTTGCTGGAAATCATGTGCGGACAAACCGATCTTGCGTTCCGGCAAAAGAAGACCCGCAGTCTTGCGCATCGCCCGGTTGAGCCAGGGGTCAGGCGTCGGCGCCGCGGGCCACGACCCTTCCGTCATCCCACCCAGAATGACCAGATCCACCCCCTGAACCCGCGCCTCCAGCGTACCCCAGATCATCACTTGCGGGTGGCCGGTCACTGCGCGGCGCACCTCGCCCCGCTGCAAGATCGTAGTGAACAGGCTCAGGTAATCCTGTGCGGAGAGGGCGCCCCCTGCACTTGCGTCCTGCGCGAGCTCGGTCATCGCTTTCAGGGTCGCCGCGCCCTCCTCCTCGGCCCAAAGCGTCCCGGACCCGGTGCCGCCAGTGCCCCGCGCAAAAGCCTCGGTCCGGGCGAGGTGAGCGGCCAGGTGATCGGAAAGGGCAAGTACAGAGACATTTTCGACCCCATTTAGTGCTGCCGCCACCGCGCCAGCCCAGCGGACGGCGGCTGTGTCACGCTGCTTTAAGGCCCAGTCGGCCAGCGCCGAGCCGTTTGGGAAGGCCGGGCCATGGCGGCGGATGTGCAGCTCCAGCTCTCGGACCAGGCGCAAATGCGGGCCGCGATCGCCACCTGAAAAGGCAATGGGGTTCTTGAGCAGCGCCAGAAGCATGTCCGCGGTGATCTTGCGTCCCGCCAGCCCCGCCACCTGCCGAAGGAAGCGTCCCGGCGCCGACTGCGCGATCGGCAGGCCGGCCGAATCGTCGGGCCGGATGCCCCACCGGTCCAGCGCCGCCGTCACCCGGCGCGCAAGGTCCCGGTCGGGGGTGATCAGGGCCGCGGTCACATCCGTCTCGACCGCCTCGCGCAGGGCCGTCGCGATGGCCAGTGCCTCCTCCCGGGGGCTTTGCGCCTCGATCAGGGTCACGTCGCGAACGGCGTCGATCAGGTCTGGCAGGTGCTGCCCCTCCACGCGCCACTGGTCGGTCACCGGAGCAGGGCGCAGCGCCAGCGACACCAGCCGGTTGCGCGCGGGCGATGGCGGGGCGACGGACGTCCAGGGCTGGATCGCCCGGGTCGGCAGATCGAGGATTTCGAGCAGTCGACGAAAGCGGTACTGCGGATGATCCTCGGAGGTCATAGGGTCAGCCATTGCGGCCCAGACCACGTCGGGCAGCTCGAAGTCGAAGCCGGGCAGCAGGATCGCCCCCTGCGGGAGCCGCGCCACGGCCCGCATCAGACGCATCGTCGCCCCGCGCGAGCCGGTGGAGCCTGCAACGATCATCGGCCCCTGAGGCAGGTTGCTTTCCCACGACGCCAGCAGCCGGTCGATCACCAGCCGTTGCCGCGCCGCAGGATCAGGGATTTCGCTGCCGTCAAAATATGCACTGACAATGCCAAGGAACGCCTTCGTGCGCGCCCAATGCGCCGAGTGGCCAGAGACATCGAGTGCGGCAATCGTTTCGGGTGCGACGCCCTCGCCCTGCATCTCGTCCATCAGGTCGGCAAGGCTGTCTGCCAGATCAAACAGCGCAGACCTGGGGGCCAGTCCCGGGTCGGCGACCAGAAGTCGGTCGATCAGCACCGAAAGCTCCAGCCGACGACGCAGCGGCGTCACGGCGGCGGGCAGGTCGGCAAAGGGGACCTCGGTCCCTAGGTCGGTGACTAGCCGCAGACGCGGCAGGAACCGCGCGCCTTGGGCTGTCAGCAGGCTCTGTACGCGCCTGCGCATGCGCGTGGTGTTGAGAAAGACAGTCACCTCCGCCATCGCCTCTGGCGGTTTTTCCTGCATGCGCGACAGGATGCCCTCGACCAACAGGCGCGGGAAATCGGCGCCGGGGGGAAGGGCAAAGAGGCGTGGACCCGGGATGTCAAACATTGGCAAGCATCTCCTCGGCCTCAGCGATCCCGGCGGGGGTCCCGACATCACACCAGCCGCCCTTGTGGATCAGACCATAAGCTCGCCCGTTTGCCATCATCGCGTCCCACACGCGCGCCATCGGGAAAACATGCTCTGCTATGGCCAAAACATGATCCGTCTTCACGATTTGAGCACCCAGATAGACCGGTCCGCCTGCCCCCTTACCCCAGGCGATCCGGCCTTGGGCCGAGACGGTGAAATCCCCCGTTCCCGGATGCCCCGTGACCGCTGCCAGTGGCAAAAGCAGCAAGAGCCCGTCCATCCGTTCAGGCGCCCATGCATCGGCCAGTTGCGCCAACGGGTTCGCTCCGGTCCAGATTGCGTCTGTGTTCAGCGTCATCACCGCGCCAGAACCAAGCTGCGGCAGCGCCGCCTTCAGCCCACCTCCGGTATCGAGAATGTCTGGCATTTCACGCGAAAACCGAACGTCGCGACCCTGCAGATGCGCCTCAATCCGTTCACCCAGGTAGTGCAGGTTCACCACAGGCGACACGGCGCCTGCGCGATCCGCAATCTCCAGTGCATGATCCAGCAAGCTGCGTCCGGCGACCCGCAGCAGCGGCTTTGGCCGGTCAGCCGTCAATGCCCCCATCCTCGTGCCAAAGCCCGCGGCAAAGAGCATCAGGGGGAAGGAAAGCGGCCGCATGCTTGGACGATCCTTTGCAGGGCATCTGGGGTGGGTTCGGGCAGGAAGTCGTCGCAAGCGGAGGCGACAACTGCAAGCGCAGGGTGGGCAAGGTTGCGCTGCAGAAGGACCCAGACCCGGGGGATCAGCGGCAGATATTGCGCTTTGCCCGCAACAAGGCACAGCCGGGCAAAGATGCCGAGGATGCGAAGGGCCCGCTGCGCCCCAAGGACGGCATAGGCCGCAGCGAAGGTTTCTGGCGCAGGCTGGCGTGCGGCGAAACGGGCGATCATCGCGGCCTCTGTCCCCACCCCCACATCGCGGCGCGCGTCTTGCAGCAGCGAGACGAAGTCATACCCTGGCTGCCCCATTTGCGCGAGCTGGAAGTCGAGAAGCCCTACACGAGCGAGGCCCTGCCGTTCGGGCAGCCAGAGCAGGTTTTCGGCATGGTAATCCCGAAGGATCAGCACGCGCGGCCCATCCGCATGCACGCGTAACGCCCCCTGTAGCGCGTTGCGGAGCGGAGCATCCTCCCCCGCCTCGCCGGTGATGGCGCGGCGATACCAGGTGCTGACCAACATGGCCGCCTCAGCCCAGTCGGTGGCGGAAGGATCCGGCAGGTCGGCGGGGGCGGGGCGGGCCTGCAGATGCAAGAGGACGTCGGTCGCTGCGGTGTAGAGAGGGGCTTCGTCCGCCGACTGTGCGGCCAAGTGGCGCGCATAGAGTCTGTCGCCAAGGTCTTCGAGCAGCAAAAATCCCTGGTCGGGGTTCTGCGCCAGCACAGTCGGTGCCGAAAGCCCCAGTCGGCGCAGGTGGTTTGCGATTGCGACAAAGGCTGCAGGCGGGTCGCCCCGACCCGGGGGGGCGTCCATCAAAACGGCGGTGCCTTCGGGGCGGGTGAGGCGCTGATAGCTGCGGTCCGACGCATCGCCCGCAAGGTGCGCGCATGTGGCGCCGCTCCAGCCTGCAGCGGCGACGAAGGCTGCGCTCTGCAGCTTCCGGTCGGCCGGGGAGGGGAACTCTGCCTCCAGGGCTGCCAGAAGCCCGTCTCGTCCCGGGGCCATCACCTCGGCCAGCCGCCCGTCGCCGACTGGCCGCATGCTTATCCGGATCGCGTTTGCGGGCGCATGGGTGCCAAGGCGGTCTGGCCATTCGACCAGACTGATCGCAGTGGCAAAGGCGTCGTCAAGGCCCAGTTCCCACACCTCATCCGGATGGCTGAGGCGGTAAAGGTCCGCGTGCCAGAGGCTCCCTATGGCGGTGTCATAGGTCTGCACCAGCGTGAAGGTCGGCGAAGGGACATCTTCGCCCGGCCCGGTCAGCGCCCGGATCACAGCACGCGCCAGGTGCGTCTTACCCGCGCCGATCGGCCCCGACAGCAGCACCACATCCCCAGTGCCCAAGTGCCGCGAAAGGGCTCGCCCGAAGCGGGTGGTATCTTCCTCGGTTGCGAGGGTCAGGGTTGCTTCTGTCGTCTGCATGGCACGGAGTCTAGCCAGACCGTCGCGTGCCGCAAGGCCAAAACGGGATCAGGCGGTCAACCGGTCACTCTGCACGGCCAGGGCCATGCCGCCGGTTTCCTGCCCGAGGAAGCGAAAGGTCACCAATGTCGCGCCTCCCGCGAGCGGCGCAAAGCGGCACCGGATAAGCCGCCCGTCCAGAAGGCGCGTCTCACCCTCCCAGGCCTCGCGTTCCCCCAAGGCAAAGACATAGCTTTCCGCGTCATCCCAGATCAGGCTGGGCGCAGACAAGTCGCGCCACCAGCGGGCGAGCGAACGGATGCCTGCGTCCGACAAAAGCTCGCTCGGATCATGTTTCCACAACCGTATGTAGCTTGAGTTGGTCAGCACAAGATTGCCCGATTGCGAGAACACCGCCAGCCCGTTTTCCAGCGCATCGAAAACCGACTGTCCCAGTTCCAGATCTGAACGGTACCGCCGGGTGCGCGACATTTCGGTCGAGATGTCTTCGAACATCAGCGCAAGCGCGCCATTGGGATGCGGGCGTCCGATGATGCGGTAAGTCTGTCCGCCGGGCAGGCTCCACGTCTCTTCATAGTGGCCAGAGGATGCGGCTTCCTCCAGCTCCATCATCTGCCGACGCCAGCTGCGGTAATCCTTTGGCTCGGGGATCATCTGCCGGTCGCGCATTGCATCAAGGAAGGACATAAGGCTGGGGCGCGAGGACAGAAAGTCCGCCTGCAGGGTGGTCAGATCCAGCAGGGCGGGATTAAACAGCTGCAACTGGCGGTGGCGGCCGAAGATCGCAAGGCCGATGGGCAGATGCGCGAAGGTCTTCGTCAGGGTGTGCATGAACTCCCTGAGGCCAGTTTCCGCAGTCACGGCCGAGTCGGCGGGCATAGCATAGACATTACGGCCGGTGTCGTCGCCCACACTTACAAGATCAAACCATTGCGGCCCATCGGGCAGATCGAGCCGCTGCCGCTGCCCCGTGGCGCCTTGTGTGCTTGCGGTGCGGTCGAACATGCGCGGCAGTGGCCAAGACAGGTCCTGGCCCTGCTCCAGCCGAACACTTGCGCGCGCAACATAGGCGAAGTTCGCCCAGATCACCTCGCCGTCCGGCCTTTCACGCCAGATCAAAATCGGGGCGGCAGCAGACATGCGGCGCAGTGTTTTCACCTCTTCGGACAAAGAAAGCTGCGTGGTGGCATCAATCCCGCTGCGGCCCACTTCAGA
>Ga0105044_10001582_pt1 | contig 30557 bp, 27 predicted proteins | sample MAT01_FD_78092 | JGI IMG/M metagenome (GOLD analysis project Ga0105044, IMG submission 78092) | Freshwater microbial communities from Lake Fryxell liftoff mats and glacier meltwater in Antarctica - MAT-01 | ecosystem: Environmental > Aquatic > Freshwater > Ice > Liftoff microbial mat | place...
ACGCCGGTGGGATCGGCCCAGACGGAGGGGAGTGCTGAGCCAAAGGCGCAACGGAGTTCGATGCGTTCCCCGATGAGGCGGCGGAGCATTGCGGTGAGATCGCGAATCAGCGTGTTCAAGTCCAGGACGCGCGGGCGCATGATCTGCCGGCGGCTGAAGGCGAGGAGCTGTCGGGTGAGGTCGGCGGCGCGTTCGGAGGCGCGGGAGATTTCGAGGAGGGATTCAGTGGCGTCTTTCGCGTGGCCGGGCAGGCCGAGCTGGAGACTGGCGTGGCCCTGGATGATGGTGAGGAGGTTGTTGAAGTCGTGCGCGACGCCGGCGGCGAGCTGGCCGATGGCTTCCATCTTCTGAGCCTGCCGGAGCTGGTTTTCGAGATGCAGCCGCTCGGAGACATCGAGCAGCATGACGAGGAGATGGGGCACGCCGGCGATGGTCAGGTGCTCGATGGAGATGAAGGCGTCACGGAGTTCGCCAGTCTTTGTGCTGATCTGTGCCTGGATCTCGCGGACGGCTTTGTTTTCGCGGAGCTGGCCGAGGATGCGGGTCTCGTAGTCGATGCAGAGCCGGAGTTCGAGCGGGGTGCGGTCGATGAGTTCGCCGCGGCTGAAGCCGGTCATTTTGACGAAGGCGTCGTTCACATCCACGAAGCGCTGCTGCTGGAGCGTCTGAATGGCGAAGGGAACGGGGCTGCTGCGGAAGGCTTTGGCGAAGCGCTCCTCGGAGCGGCGGAGTTCGGCATTGCTGGCCTCGAGCTCGCCGGTTCGCTCGGCGACTTTGCGGTCGAGCGTCTCGACGTGGAGCTGGCCGTCGCTGGTCACCTGCCACTTTTTCGTGAGCGCATGCGCGAGCTGGAGGACCTCGATGTTGTCGAAGGGTTTTTTGAGGATGACGAGGTTGTGGTTGACGCCGATTTTCGCGGTCATTTTCTCCCACGAGTAGTCGGAGTAGGCGGTGCAAACGACGACCTGAAGCTCGGGATCGACCTCCCACAGCCGGGAGATCGTCTCGACGCCGTCCCAGCCGGGCGGCATGCGGACATCGACGAAAGCCATGGCGTAGGGTCGCTCGGCGTGGAGAGCGGCGGTGACTTTGTCGAGCGCCTCGCGCCCCTGGTAGGCGGAGTCGAGGAGGAACTCGGTGTGCGCCGCGGGCTTCGGTGCGTCGAAGAGCACGGCCTCGACGTCGGCGAGCGCGGTGGCTTGGGCGCTGGGCCCGATGAGGATCTTGCGGAAGTCTTCGTGGATGGCGGGATTGTCATCCACGAGGAGGATGCGGTGGTTGAGGTCTGAGGTCATGATGTGGGTGCGGCGGCGAGCGGGAGATCGAGGGTAAAGGTGGCGCCGAGGAAGGAGCCTTCGCTCTGCGCGAGGAGGCGTCCGCCCATCTGCTGGGCAGCGAGCGCGGCGCTGTGGAGGCCGAAGCCGTGCCCGTTTTGGCGGGTGGTGAAACCGTGGCAGAAAATGCGCGTGAGGTTTTCCGGCGCGATGCCGATGCCGGTGTCGCGAATGCGGATGCGGGCGAGGTTCCCGTCGGTTTTCCCGATGGAAATGGTCAGGCGTTTTTCGGCGGAGCCGCCTTCATCCATGGCGAGGGTGGCATTGCGGATGAGGTTGATGAGGATTTGCAGGACCTTGTGCTTCTCGACGGCAGCGGGAGGAATCCGGGCGTAGTCGCGGATGACGGTGACGCCGTGGCGGTCGAGGCTGCCGGTGTTCAGACGGAGGGCGTCTTCGATGAGCCCGTCCACGGGCAGCGACTCGACGAGGCCGGAGACGCGGGCGTAGGTCTGCTGCATGGCGACGATGTCCTTGATGTGCTCGATGTTTTTTGTGAGCAGATCCAACTCGCCGCGCGCGGTGCGGCGCTCGGTGTCGAGATGCTGGCTGAGGTCGGCGAGATAGGCGGGGAGGAGGCGGCCTTTGGCGTCGGTGGTGAGGAAGGTGGCGAGGTCGCTATTCTGCTCGCGGAGGAGGGTGGTGGCCCGGATGAGGTTCTCGGTTTTCGCCTGGCTGAGCCGCTCGGAGATGAGCGTGGCGGAGACGTTCACGCTGTTGAGGACGTTGCCGACATTGTGGAGGACGCCGGTGGCGATTTCGGCCATACCGGCCTGGCGGGAGGAGTCGATGAGTTCCTGCTGGGTCCGCTGGAGCTCCGCCTCCGCGCGTTTGCGCTCGGCGATCTCGTGGAGCAGCGCGGTGTCGCGCGTCTGGATCTGGTCGAGCATGCTGTTAAAGGAGTCGGTGAATGAGCCGACTTCGTCATCGACGACCTTTTGCGCGCGGACGGAGTAGTCGTTTTTCGAGGCGATCCGGCGGGCGGTGTCGGCGAGGTTTTGGATCGGGCCGAGGATGACGCGTTCGAGTTTCACCGAGACCAGGACGGCGACGAAAAACGAAATGCCGAGCACGATGAAGAGAGTGCCCGCGAAAAGGCGGTGCAGCCGGAACGCCTGCCCGGCGTAGTCCACATGGAGGAAGAGGGTGCCGATACGGTCGCGGTCGAGGATGATCGGGTGGACGTAGAGCAGGTCGAAGCCGTCCTCGCGAAAGCCGGGATCGGGCGGCAGCCTGGCGTCGCGATAGCCGTGGGTGTGGCCGATGGCGGCGAGCGGGGAGTTGTCGCTGAGGGTGATCTCCGCGCCGGTGATGTGTGGCTTGGCTTTGAGCACCGTGAGAATCTCCCGCGCGTCGTCCTCATTTTTGAACTGCACGGCGGCGGTGCTATTGCCCGCGATGATCTCGGCGACGGCGATTAGATCGCGGCGGAAATCGCGCCGGAAACTGAAAAACTGGAGCGCGAAGAGTGCGCCGGATGCGACGCAGAGCGCGGCGGTGCAGGTCGCGAGGACGACGAAACGCAGTTTGCGCTGAATGGGAATATTGCGGAGGCGGGACATGCGAAGTCAGGGGGAGGTGACGGGCGGAAGGCGGGCTCCTTTCGCCGGGTAGGAGATGGGGAGCAGCTTGGAGCTGACTTTGAGGCGCTCGCGGCTGGCGGCGTCGAGGTTGATTTGGAAACGGGTCGCGCCCTCGACGCTGAGGAAATTGATGACGCCGCCGCTCCTCAGGAAATTTTCGGACTCCCCGACGCTGAGGATGTTTTCGTGGCGCATTTCGGAGAGGACGGAACCCAGTCGGTCACGCTCGGAGCGGCTCACAAAGACAAGATGGCAGGGGCCGAGTTCGGCCTTTGAGGAGAGGTGCCGGATCTCGACTGGGCGGTCTTTGATCCGGCGGCTCTGGAAAGATTCGCGGAGAAAGTCAGTGATTTCATCCGAGCCCCACACGCCGATGATGAACGGCGAATCCGCCGACGGAAATTTCTTTGGCGGCCACTCGACGAATTTTGTGAAGGCGTAGATCTGCGCGGCCTTGGTCTGATATTCGGAACCGACCTCCGGGTTCGCGCGGCAAGGTCCGGGCAAGCCGGTGGCGATCACGAACAGGAGGGGCAGGAATCGCCGCCATTGCCGGCCGGCGGGTTCACGCGCGCCAGACATTGGTCCGTCTTCGGTCGCGGCAGCGCGCTCCGGATTGCCACCGGGGACTGGGCGCCGGGTCAGCCGCGAGTCCACGGTGCCATGGCCTGGCTGCCTCGCGGAACGGCGGAGGCGCAATGTGCGGAAGGTGTTTGAGAGCAGAGGACATCAGGAGCTGGCGGAGGCTGGGAGAGGATAAAGCAGCCGTTATGCCGGGGGTCAGTTCTCCAAAACTTGCGAGTGGGTTCACCAAGCCTCGTCCCCACGGTTTTCCCACCTTGGGCGGAAGAGGAGGATGACGATTTCCGGGTGGAGCCCTCGACCCGAGTGCGCTTTGCGGCGGCCCGCCGCGAAGACCGTGTGCGCGCGGCCGCCGGGAATGGCGCGCTCACCGTGTCCCCGGCGGGTGGCCGAAGACAGCATTCGGGTCGAGTGCTCCACCCAGCACTAGCCGCCGGCGACGATGCGGATGATTTCCACGCGGTCGGCCTCGGCGAGGGGGTGCAGGGGCCACTCTTCTCGGCGGAGGGCGAGGCCATTGTGCTCGACGAGGATGATCGGTGCCGGCAACCCGAGTTCCTCGACGAGTTCGCCGATGTGGGTGGCGCGGGTGATTTCGTGAGGGGTGCCGTTGAGAACGATCTTCACGAGGCGAGGATGGCGCGATCCCAGTCTTTCCACACGGCCTCAAAGCCGCGCGACTTGAGGAGCGCCGCGATCTCGGCGGGCGAGCGGTGGTCGGCGATTTCAAACTGGCCGGTGGCGCCGGCGCCGGGCGCCAGGCTCGTGGGAGAAACGGCTTTGCCGCGGATCGTGAGGTGGAGATCGTCGCGTCCCTGGCCGGTGTAGCCGCCCGGTTCGGTGTGGCTGCCGGCGCTCATCATGGTGATGCCGAGCGGCAGCAGCGCGTCGCGCAAAGGCGCGGGCTCGCGCGTGCTGAGGACGATGCCGACCTGCGGAAAGCAGATCCGCAGCGCGCAGATGAGCTGGATGAAATCGCGATCCGCGAGCGGGTGGAGCGGCGCAAACTCGCCCGCGCATGGGCGCAGCCGCGGCAGGCTGACGGTGAACTGCGCCCGCCAGCAGGCCCGGAGCAGGTAGTCGAGATGCGCGGCCAGCGCGCCTGCCTCCGCGCGCCACTCCGCGAGGCCAAACAGCGCGCCGATGCCAATCCGCCGGAACCCGCCCGCGTAAGCGCGCTCCGGGCACGCGAGCCGCCAGGCGAAATCTTTTTTCGGCCCCGCCGTGTGCATCGCGGCGTAGATCTCGCGATCGTACGTTTCCTGATAGACGACCAGGCCTTCCGCTCCTGCGGCGACCAGCGCGGCATAATCCGGCGTTTCCATCGGCGCGACTTCGAGCGCGATGCCCGGGATTTCCGCGGCGAGCACCCGCACGCATTCGGCGAGATAGCCGCTCGACACGAATTTCGGGTGCTCGCCGGCGACGAGGAGAATATTGCGGAAACCCTCCGCCGCGAGATGGCGGGCTTCTTTTACCACCGAGGCGATGTCGAGCGTGACGCGGAGGATGGCGTTGTCGCGCGAGAAACCGCAGTAGGCGCAATTGTTGATGCACTCATTCGAGAGATAGAGCGGTGCGAAAAGGCGAATCGTCCTGCCGAAATGCCGGCGGGTGATCGCGGCGGACTCGCGCGCGAGGGCCGAGATTTCGGTTTCACTTTTCGGCTCCAGCAGCCTGGCAAACCGGCGCAGGAGGGCGGATTTTTGCGGCGAAAAAATGCTGTCGGAAATCGGCATGGAACGGATGGGGCGGGGAATATGCGGGCGGTCCCGGTGCTTGTAAACAGACCAGACTCCGGCACCCTTTCGCGCCCATGCCGCACCTCGAAACGCTCTATCATCTGGCCGTCCTCGCCGGTCTGCTCCTCGGGCTCGCGGCAGTGATCGCGAATCTCGTGTGCTTCGACGGACTGCGCCCGGCGAAGCCGCCGCTGTCGGGTGCTCCGCGCGTCTCCATCCTCGTCCCGGCGCGTAACGAAGCGCTCAACATCGCCCTCTGCGCACGCTCGCTGCTCCGGCAGGATTACCCGAACTGCGAGCTGCTCGTCCTCGACGATCACTCGACCGACGGCACCGGCGACATCCTCCGCGGCCTCGGCCTGAGCGAAACCGGCGGACAAAATCGCGTGCTCAATGGCGCGCCGCTCCCGCCCGGCTGGACGGGAAAAAACTGGGCCTGCCACCAGCTCGCCGCGCAGGCCCGCGGCGCCTTTCTTTTTTTCACCGATGCCGACACCGGGCACGCTCCCGGCACCGTGTCCGCAGCCGTCGCCTACGCGCAGCGGAACTCCGCCGACCTCGTCTCCGCCTGGCCGCGGCTGGTCACGGTGACGTGGGGAGAGCAACTCATCATCCCGATGATTCTGGTCATCGGCATGGTCATGTATCCGCACTGGCTCGTGCTTTTTTTGCAAAAGCACCCGCACCTCGCCGCGCGCCTGCCACTCCCGGCACGGCGTGCGCTCGGGGCGGCCAATGGCCAGTTTATGTTTTTCAAACGGGCTGCCTACGACCGCATCGGCGGGCACGCGACGGTGCGCGATCATCTCGTGGAAGACCTCGCGCTGGGCCGCGCCATGGCCGCGCGAATGGACGAAGGGATGCGGTTTTTCAACTGCGAGTCGCTGGAGTTTTCCACCTGCCGCATGTACCGCTCATTCGGCGAAGCATGGGCGGGTTTTACGAAAAACATCCGGCCCGCCTTCGAGCACTCGCTCGCCGGTTTCCTCAGCCTCGGCGCGTGGCAGGTTTGCGGCTACCTGCTGCCGTTCGCCTTCGCGGTCTGCGCGCCGCGCCCGATGGTCGTCGCCCAGATCGCGGTGATTTACCTCATCCGCATTTTGCTGACGGTGCGCTTTCGCACTTCGTGGCTGAGCTGCGTCCTGCATCCCGTTGGTGAAGCGCTCGCCCTCGGCATCGGACTCCATAGCTGGCTGCGCTCCGCGCGCGGCGGCGTGAGCTGGAAAGGCCGCACCTATCAGGTTTCGAGCGCGCCTTGATCCCGCGCGGTTCTTGCAATTCCCTGATTTTCCCGCAACGTGCCCGCCGTCATGCACCTGACCCTCCTCAAATCGAAAGTCCATCGCGCCACCGTCACCGGCGCGAGTCTGCACTACGAGGGCAGTCTCACGATTTCGCGCGATCTCGCCGAGCGTGTCGGACTGCTGCCTTACGAGAAAATCCTCGTCGGCAACATGGGCAACGGCGAGCGCTTCGAGACCTACGTCATTTACGGCGAGGCCGGGGCCGGGCAGATCCAGCTCAATGGCGCGACCGCGCACCTCGGCAAGATTGGCGACCGGCTGACGATTATGAATTTCGGCGGCTACACCCCGGAAGAAGCGGCCGGGCACAAGCCGCGGGTCGTCGTCCTCAATGAAAAAAACGAGGTCGTCCGCTACGACGGCGGGTCGGTTGCGCAAGAATTCCAAGTGGTCGTCTAACTCCAAACCGTGAACATCCAAGAACTCCTCACCCGTGAATTTGCCTGGGGCTTTTACCTCGGCTGCATCTTCCTCGTCATCGCCACTTACAATTACCTGCGGCTGAAGGGCGAAATGAGCCGCTTCCGCCGGCATCTCAGCGACAAGCTGGAGATCGAGGCCGAGACGATGAAGAAGATCAAGAGCGAGGGCGAAACGCTGCGGAAGGAAAACGAAACGCTGCGCGTGAAAGTGAACGCGCTCAACGAACTGCCCGACCGCAAGGTCCAGCGCGACCTCGAAGTCTATGCCCGCGCTGAAAAGCGCATGCTGCTGAACGTCCCCGGCTTTGCCCCCGCGTGGGAAACCGCCAAGACCGAAGCCCACCACGAACTCGCCGGCGAGGAAGCCGGCACCAGCGCCCCCAAGCGCATCTTCGCCCGCCTCTTCGGCGGCGGCAGCACCGCCGCCCTCCCCGCCCGCGCGGACAGCGCGCAAGCGGTCGTGGAAGGCGAGACGACCAAGAACGGCAGCGAGCACTAGCTCCGCCCCACGCGGCAGCGGTCGAAAAACACGCCGTCATTCTGAACGGAGTTCCGGGAGGCTTTGCGACGGGAACGCAGTGAAGAACCGCTGACTGTAAATGGGCGGAGGCGGCGGGAGGAATCGCGCGCCATCACTCCCGCCACCTCCGCCCGCGTTTCTGTCAGCGATCCTTCACTGCGTCTTTGTCGCAAAGCCTCCAAAGGCTCCGTTCAGGATGACGGCAGGTTTTTCGAGCGCTGTCGCGCCGCGCGACACTCCCGCCTACGCCTTCATCCGCTCGATCCGCGCGCCGAGGGCGTTGAGCTTTTGGTCGATCATCTCGTGCCAATTACCGCCGCCGCCGCCGCCCCACTACCGCCATGCCCATCACCAGCAAGACCGCGCTGCCGGGCTCCGGCGTGGCCCCGGCGGGAACCGCCGCGCCGGTGTTGTCATAGGCCCAGTCGCGAATCAGCGCTCCGGCGGTGTTGTTGGGCAGGGATAGGCGCATCCAACCATCGTAGGGACCGGCGCTGCCATGGGTGGTGAACTTGAAACCCAGGTAGCCGTCCACGCTGTCGTGAAACTGGTTCGCCTCTGGACCAAAGCGCGCGGTATCCGAACCGCCTGCCCCCGTGGAGTAGAAGGGGGTGCTTGCGTTAATGAGCGTGCCGGGGGCCAGATTCACATCGGCATCGAGAGAACCAGTCCCATGCCGCACGGCTGGAACGCCGCGCTGTTGGCGATGCCGACTCCGCCGAAGAATGGGTTGATGTCCCAGCCGGTGGCACCCGTATCGGGGTCCAGATAGACGCCGGCGAAATCCGTGGGAATCGGAATATCCTGCACCCCGCTGTAAATGACATTGGCCGCGCGGGCCGTGGCGACCCCGCAGAGCGCGGCGGCGACGAGAGAGAAAAGCAGGCATGAGGTGGGCATGGAGTAAGGCGGAAGCTGCATTGGGAAACTCACGGCGTGTGGGTGATCACGACCCGGAAAAACGTGGCCTTCTTGCCACTCGAGACAAAGAAGGGATAGCGCACCGTCACCGCCTCGATGGTGCCATCGTCAGCGATCACCGTCGGCGTGGCCGTGCTGCTCCGCTAGCTAAGGCTTGGCGTCCTTGACCGCGTCTTTCACGTCGCGGCCCGCATCTTTCACGGCGTCCTTGGTATCCTCGGCGGCGTCGCGCACTTTTTCACCGGGTCGCGAGTCGGTGGCGTCCTTGACCTTGTCCTCGATTTTCTCGCCGAGCGTCTCGGGTTTCTTTTCGCAAGCGGTGAGGGTGGCGAAAATGGCGGCTGCACAGGCGATGGGGATGAGGGGTTTCATGGTGCTACGAAATCGCCGTGCGGCGCACTCGCGGCTGTATGATCCAGAGCGCAGAGCGAATCCAAAACCCTGCCGTCATTCTGAACGCAGCCTTGGGAGGCTTTGCGACAAAGGCGGAGTGAAGAACCGCTGCCTGTAACGTGGGCGGAGGCGGTCTGGTGGGATTGCGAGTCGCTGTCACCAGACCGCCTCCGCCCATTAAAGTCAGCGATCCTTCACTGCGTTTCGCCCACCGCCTGCGCCCGCGGCGAAACTCCGTTCAGGATGACAGCGTTGTTTTTTTGGAGGCGCGCGGCGCGTCGAGGAGCGTCTTCGCGTGGGCGAGGGCGGAATCGGTTTTGCCGCCGAGCATGCGGGCGATTTCTTCGACGCGGGCTTGGCCCTCGACCTTCTGGAGCTGCGAGACGGTGCGGCTGTGGCGGTAGTCCTTCGTGACGACAAACTGCGTGTCGGCGAGCGCGGCGACCTGCGGGAGGTGGCTGATGCAGAGGACTTGATGCGCGGCGGCGAGCGACTTCATCTTCGCGCCGACGGCGTGGGCGATTTCGCCGCCGACGTTGGCGTCGATCTCATCGAAGACGAGCAGCGAGATGGTGTCCTGCGCGGCGAGCGAGGATTTCACGGCGAGCATGACGCGGGAGATTTCGCCGCTCGATCCGATGGCTTTGAGCGGCTTCAGCGGTTCGCCGGGATTTGGGGCGAAAAGGAACGCGACGCTTTCGAGGCCGTGCGCGGTGGGCTTTTCATGCGCGGTGAGCGGGGCGGCAAATTCGGACTTCTGGAAACCGAGATCGCGGAGATGCGTCGTCACGCTTGCGGCGAGCTTCGGTCCGGTGGTCTTGCGCTTTGCGCCGAGTTTTGCGCCGGCGTCGAGCAGGGCTTTGCGGGCGGCGGCGATCTCGCCTTCCAGCCGGGCCAGCTCTTCTCCGCGCGACTCGATTTTCCGGAGCCGCTCCGCCGCCGCGTCGCCAAACGCGATGACCTCCGCGACGCTGCCGCCGTACTTCCGCTTGAGCGTTTCGAGCAGCGAAACGCGCTCCTCCATGTGCGCGAGCCGTTCGGGGTCGAGGTCCATTTCCTCGGCGTAGCCTTGCAGCGATTGCGCGAGATCATCCAGTTCCGTCGTCGCGCGCAAATGGGACTCGGTGAAGCGCGCCGCCGCGGGATCGACGCGCTCGAGTTCGCGCACGAGCCGCCCGATTTCCACGAGCCGCGTGAGCACCGCATCATCGGCCTCGCTCAGCCGCCCGAGGATTTGCGTGGAAAGCTCCAGCAGCCGCCGGCTGTTCGACGCCACGCCGTAGCGGGCGAGCAGCTCTTCCTCTTCGTCGGCGCGGAGCTGCGCGGCCTCGATCTCGTGCGTCTGATGGCGGAGCAAATCGACCTCGCGCTCCAGCGCTGCCTCGCTCGTCGAGAGCGCGGTGTGCTCGGCGGTGACGGCGTGCAGCTTGGCAAAATGCTCCGCGTATTTCATCCGCAACGCCTCGGCTCCGGCGAAGGCGTCGAGCAGGTCGAGCTGCTTGGCGTCGGAGAGCAGGGACTGGTGATCGTGCGGTCCATGGAGGTCCACGAGTCCGTCGCCGAGCAGCTTGAGCACGGCGAGCGTGGTCGGGCTGCCATTGATGAATTGGCGGTTCGTGCCGGCGGTGGAAAAGACGCGCTTCAAAATAAGCTGCGCGTCCTCGCACGGCTCCACGCCTTGTTCTTCGAGCCGCGCATTCAGTTCCGCGACCGCGCGCACCGCGAAGACCGCCTCGACGGTGCAGCTCTCCGCGCCGGTGCGGATGAGCGCTTTCTCCGCCCGCTCGCCGAGGATGAGCTGGAGCGCGCCGACGATGATCGACTTCCCCGAACCGGTCTCGCCAGTGACCGCCGTGAAGCCCGGCTCCAGCGTCCACGCGAGCTCTTCGACGAGCGCGAGATTGCGGATGCGGAGCGAGGTGAGCGTGGCGGACACGGCGGGGAGTATGGAAATCCGCTCCCGCATTTCAACCCGCACGCGCCATGAAAAAAACCGCCGTCATCCTGCGCGGAGTCGACGAAATCTCGCGCGCTGCACTCGGTGCGATTCTAGCGGCGGGCGTGGACTATGTATTGGTGGGCGGGCTGGTGGGGATTCCGCCGGGGTTGGAGCGGGTGGTGGGGGGGCGCGAAAGGCACGAAATCGGAGTGCTTTTCGCGTTACTCCGTGCTTTTGGTGGACTCGCATCTGCGCCCGCTTTACCAAATTCTGCATGGCCCGCTTTTACATCCCGCCGCACGCTTGGAATCTGGACAAACTCGCTCTCGATGATGGAGAGACGCATCACGCGCTCGGCGTGCTGCGGATGAAGGCGGGGGAGCGGGCGACGGTTTTTAACGGCCAAGGGGCGGAGGCGACGGTGGAGGTGGTGAGTGTGGAAAAGGGGCGCGCGGTTTTGAAAAAGGTCAGCGCTGGAAAGAGCGCGCCGCTGGCCTGCGAGATCGTGCTGGGGCAGGCGATTCCAAAGGGGAAAAATATGGATTTGATCGTGGAGAAGGCCACGGAGCTGGGGGCGGCGGCGATCGTGCCGCTAATGAGCGAGAGGACGATCGTGCGGGCGGATGCGGGCGAGGTGCTGGCGAAGCGGGAGAAGTGGCAGCGGGTGGCGATCGAAGCGGCGAAGCAGTGCGGTCAGAACTGGCTGCCGCGGGTGCATCCGCCGCAGACGCCGAAGGATTTTTTTCTGTCAGGGGAACAGTTTGACCTGATGCTGATCGCGTCGCTGCAGCCGGATTCGCGGCCGATCAAGGAGACGCTGGCGGAGTTGGGCGGGACGAAGCCGAAGCGGGTGCTGATTCTGGTGGGGCCGGAAGGGGATTTTACGCCGGCGGAGGTGGGGTTGGCGAAATCGCATGGCTGCCGGCCAGTGACGCTCGGGCCGATCATTCTGCGCACGGAGACGGCGGCGATCTACTGCCTGAGCGTGCTGGGGCATGAGCTGTTTCGGTAGGGAGGGAGATCGCGGGCAAAAGGCCAAGGACTTAAAGACCAAAGCTGAACGGTGGAGGTGCTTTGACCCCCAGGCTTTGGTCGTTTGCCATCGGCTTTTTTTGCCCCCCACATCACTGGCATTGACACAGCCGGGCGCGGAGAGGATGTCTTTGTCATGCTTGATGCACCAGAACCTCCCAAGTCCATTTTAGAGAAACTGCAGGAACGCGCTGCCGCGTCGCGTTTCTTCACGGTCTCTGTCCTGCTCCATGTCGTGCTCATCGTCATGGGGGGCAGCGTGGTGCTGTTCAAACAAATGTCCGATCCGCCCGACTTCAGTTCGGCTGACGGTTTGGTGACTGGGGATGTGGAGGTGCAGGCTCCGGCGGAGCAGCCGCCGGATGTGCAGCAGCACTTCACTCCGCAGGCTCCCTCCCTGAGCGCGCCGTCGCTTTCCGCGATCACGAGCACGGCCGCGGCGCCCACTTTCACGGTGGCCACGATGGTGCCGGTCATCAAGGCGGTGCAGACCGACGCGATGGCGGGCAAGATCAGCCAAGTCACGGGGCCGAAGGGGATCTCTGGGCTGCCTTCGGCAATGTCGGGCCGAGCGGGCGCGGCGGCGCGGACGCAGGCGATGATGGAGAAAGGCGGGAAAAAAGAGGGTGAGATCGCGGTGATGAAGGGCCTGAAGTGGCTGGTCGAGCATCAAAGCCCCGATGGCTCGTGGGCTCCAACCGACAAAGGCGCGATGACCGGCTTCGCGCTGCTTTCTTTCCTGGGGCATGGCGAGACGCCGGTGTCGGCGGAATTTGGCCCCACGGTGCAGAAGGGCTTGGACTGGCTGGTGGAGAACGGAAAGAAATTTGAGGGCCGGCTCAGCATGCAGAAGAGTTTTGATAATCACGGGGTGTACGCTCACGCCATCGCCACTTATGCGCTGGGTGAGTATTACACGATGACCAAGGATGAACGGGTGGCGGACCTGCTGAAACAGTCCGTGGGCTACATCGTCAATGGTCAGGCGGCGGATGGGGGTTGGCAGTATGGCTACAAAAAAGGGCCGGAGAGCGACACGTCGGTGAGCGGCTGGCAGATTCAGGCGCTCAAGGCTGCGCATCTCAGCGGGCTGGCGATCGAGGGCGTCGATCAGGCTCTGGACAAGGCGATGCTGAACCTCAAGCGGGTGCAAAAAGACGACGGCAGTTTCGGCTACATGAACAAGTCCAGCGGACGCTACAGCCTCACGGGAGTCGGGGTGCTGTGCACGTATTTCTGGAAGCAGGACAAGGATAAGAGCGTGCGTGAAGGAATCGAGTTCATCATCAAGGCCACCGAGAAGGATAACCCTGTGGAGTACCGCCACGAGAAAGCCGATCTCTATGCATGGTACTACAATACGCAGGCGTGCCTCATGGTCGGTGGCCCCGCATGGAGCAAGTGGAACCGGCTTTTCGAGGATCAGCTCATCAAGAATCAGAACCCTGATGGAAGCTGGCCGCCTGTGTCGGGGAACGCACCCGGCGGGGAGTTGCAGAAGTCGCCGGATGGGGCCGGTCCTTTTTATCGGACGAACCTTTGCATCCTGATGCTGGAAGTTTATTACCGTTACTCGCCCACACTGAAGTAACGCCCGCCTTGGAAGAATTGAGGCGCGGTTGTGCAAACAGCCGCGCCCTTTTTTTGTACCGGCGTTGCGGAAACACGTTTGACACGCTTGCCAGCGGGGCGATTTTTCGCGACTCCTGCGCCAGCCTCCCATGCGAAAACCCGTTCCCTTTTTCCTCCTGCTCGGTCTCAGCCTGGTGCCCGCCGGTTTCGCGATCGCCGCGGATGCTGCCGATCCGGGAGGCATCGGGTTCTTCGAGCAGAAAATCCGTCCGATCCTTGCGGAGAATTGCTACAAATGCCACAGCCACTCCGCGGATAAGATAAAGGGCGGGCTCGTGCTCGATTCGCGCGAGGCTGCCCTGACCGGTGGTGACACCGGTCCGGCCATTGCGCCAGGCGACCCGGCCAAAAGCCTGCTCATCGAAGCGATCAGCTATACCAACGAGGATCTCCAGATGCCGCCCAACAAGGGTAAAGGCAAAAAGCTCAGCGCCGCGGAGATCGTCCTGCTCACCGACTGGGTGAAGATGGGTGCGCCCTACGGAAAAGAGAACGGTCAGAAAATGGCGACGCGCGCAAAGGGCAGGATCACCGACGAAGATCGCAAGTGGTGGGCCTTCCAAACCGCGGGGAAAGTCGAGCCGCCGGCGGTGGCTGACAGGGGGTGGTCGGCCAATGAGATCGACCGTTTCATTTTCCAGAAGCTCGCCGCGAATGGGCTTCAGCCGGCACCGCCCGCCGGTGTCGAATCGCTCATCCGCCGGATTTATTTCGACGTGACCGGGTTGCCGCCGTCTCCCCTGGAGATCGACGCCTTTGCGCGGGAGTACACGGCCGCTCCGGCGCCTCAACGGAGGGCGGTTATCGCGCAACTTGCTGACCGGCTCCTCGCCAGTCCGCGTTACGGCGAGCATTGGGCGAGGCACTGGCTGGACCTCACCCGCTATGCGGAGAGCGACGGCTACCGGATCGACGAATACCGGCCCCATGCCTGGCGGTATCGCGACTATGTGATTCAGTCGCTCAACACGGACAAGCCCTACGACCGCTTCGTGCAGGAGCAGCTCGCCGGCGACGAACTTTTTCCCGGCGACCCCGCAGCGCTGGCTGGCACCGGCTTTCTCCGGCTCGGCATCTACGAATACAACAACCGCGATGTCGCGCTCCAATGGTCGGGTATGCTCAACGACATTACCGATGTCACCGCCGACGTGTTTCTCGGCCTCGGCGTGCAGTGCGCACGCTGCCACGATCACAAATTCGACCCGATCCTGCAGAAGGATTATTTCCGCCTCCAGGCATTCTTTGCCCCGCTGATGATGCCCGAAGTGGTGCATGCCGCCACGACCGAGCTGCAGGCGTCCCACGACGAGAAAAGCAAACTGTGGGAGGAAAAAACCGCAGAGATCCGCACGCAGATCGCCGAGATCGAGGATCCCGCGCGGGAGAAGGCGGCGCAGGACACGATCAAAAAATTTCCGCCCGAAACCCAGGCCATCCTCAGCAAGCCGGTCGGCGAGCGCACGCCGGCCGAGGCGCAGATCGCGGACCTTGCGTTTCGTCAGGTGACCTACGAGTGGGCCCGGCTTTTCAGCCGGTTGAAAGGCGCGGACAAAGACCGGGTCGCGGCCTTGCAAAAGCAGCTCGCCGCATTCGACGGCGACAAGCCCGCCGCCCTGCCCATCGTCCCCTCGGTCGCCGATGTGGGACCGAAAGCGCCGCCGGTTTTCATTCCGAAAAAGCAGAACCTCGGCGACATCGCGCCCGGCTTTCTCACCGTGTTCGACGAGAAGCCCGCGGAAATCAAACCCACGCAGCCGGACTCCACGGGTCGCCGCGCAGCACTCGCCCGCTGGCTCACGCAGCCGGAGAATCCGCTCACCGCCCGCGTCATCGTGAACCGCGTCTGGCAGTATCATTTCGGGCGCGGCTTGGTTGGCACATCGAGCGATTTTGGAAAACTCGGAGACCTCCCTTCCCATCCTGAACTGCTCGACTGGCTCACCCGCCGCTTCATCGCCGACGGCTGGAGCCTGAAAAAGCTCCATCGCCTGATCCTCGCGTCCTCCACGTACCAGCAGGCGGCGAAGCATCCCGCCGCCGCGACTGCGCGGCTCAAGGATCCGGAGAACCGCCTCCTCTGGCAGGCCGGCACCCGGCGGCTCGACGCGGAGCAAATCCACGACGCCATTCTTTCCGTCACCGGGGAACTTAAACTCGCGATCGACGGTCCCAGCACCGACGCCTCCGCGCCAGTGCGCTCGATTTTCACCAAAGTCCTGCGCAACTCCCGCGACCCGCTGCTTGAAGTCTTCGATGGCCCGGACGGCTTCAACAGCACGGCGCAGCGCAATGTCACCACCACCCCCACGCAAAGCCTGCTCCTGCTCAACAGCCCCGTCGCCTTCAAGCGCGCCCGCGCGTTTGCGGCGCGCCTGCGCCGCGACAGTTCGGCGGACGAAGCCCGTCTCGTCACCGACGCCTACCGGCTCGCCTTCGGCCGCGCGCCGAGCGACGCCGAGCGCGCTGCCGCGCTCGCCTTTCTCGACCGCCAGGCTCAGCAAATCACGCCACCCACCGACGCCCCGGAACCTGCGCCTTTCGTCGCGGAGAAAATGGCATTCCGCGATGGTCGCGCCGCCGCGCTCACCCCCGGCACGCCGATGGATCGGCTCACGATTCCCGACCAGCCCGCTTTTCCCGGCGGCGATTTCACGATCGAGAGTTTCATCGTCATGAAGTCCGCCCACACGGATGGCCAGGTGCGGACCATCGCCGCGCAATGGGACGGCGACAAAGCGCATCCCGGCTGGTCCCTGGGGGTCACCGGCAAGCAGTCGCGCTACAAGCCGGGGACCCTCGTCCTCCAGCTCCGCGGCGCGCAGCCGTGGAGCGAAAAGGATCCCGTCGAACCCATTTTCAGCGGCCTGAGTATCGAGGCCGGACGCCCGTATTTCGTCGCGGTGAGCGTGAAGCTGGCGGACACCGGCGAGACCGGCGTGACGTTTTACAGCAAAGACCTCTCGAACGACGACGAACCGATGCAGGTCGCAAACGTCGCGCATCAAGTCACCGCCGGGATCCGGTCCCACGCGCCGCTGCGCATCGGTGCGCGAGGTGACGATGCGAAGAATCTTTTCGACGGGCTCATCGATGACGTGCGCCTCTCAAATGCGCCGCTGACTTCCGAGCAACTCCTCCTCACCAGCGCCGCCGTCACCGAGAACACCGTCGGATATTGGAAATTCGAGAACGATCCCGGCGTCTATAAGGACTCGTCCCAGCGTCACGCGGACATCGCCCCGCGCATCATCGAAGCTCCGAAGATCGACCCGCGCGCGTCGGCCTTCGCCGATTTTTGCCAGGTCCTCCTGAACTCGAACGAGTTTCTTTACCTCGACTGATATGAATCCAGCGCACTTTCAGTTCACCTCCTCCCGCCGCGATTTCCTCTCCCGCGCTGGCGCGGGCTTCGGCGCACTGGCGCTGGCCGATCTGCTGAAAGGCTCCGCGCTCGCCGCCGCCATCAAGGAGGAAGCACGGTCAGTCGCGCAGCCGCTCCTCCCGCGCCAGCCGCACTTCGCCGCGAAAGCCAAAAGCGTGATCTTCCTTTTCATGGAAGGCGGGCCGTCGCACCTGGACACCTTTGACCCCAAGCCCGCGCTCCTCGAGCTGGCGGGAAAGCCCATTCCGCAGAGCTTCGGCCGCGTCATCACCGCGATGGGCGAGTTCGACTCGCCGATCCTCGCCAGCAAGCGCCAATGGAAGCAGCATGGCCAAAGCGGCACCTGGGTCAGCGATTGGCTGCCGGAAACCGCGACCTGCGTGGATGACATCGCCGTGATCCGCTCCTGCTGGGCCGACGGCATCAACCACTCCTCCGGCGTCTGCCAGATGAACACCGGTTCGATCCTCGCCGGCCGTCCTTCGCTCGGCGCATGGACCAGCTACGGCCTCGGCACGGAGAACCAGAACCTGCCCGCATTCGTCGTCATGCAGGACAACGCCGCGAGCGTCATCAACGGCCCCCGCAACTGGGGCGCGGGCTTCATGCCGGCGTCGTACCAGGGCACGCGCATTACCGCTGGGAGCGAGCCCATCCCGTTTCTCAACCCGCCCGAAGGCATCACTGCCGGAGCGCAGCGCGGCAAGCTGGACTTTCTCACCCAGATGAACCGCGCCCATGCCGCCACCCGTGCCCAGAGCGAACTCGAAGCGCGGATCGCCAGCTACGAACTCGCCTTCCGCATGCAGTCCGAAGCTCCCGAGGCCGTCGATTTCACCAAAGAATCCGAGGCGACGAAGGCGCTCTACGGCATCGGTGAAAAAGACACCGCCGACTTTGGCCGGATGTGCCTCCTCTCCCGCCGCCTCGTCGAGCGCGGGGTGCGTTTCGTGCAGCTCTACAGCGGAGCGGGGAGCAAGTGGGACTCGCACGCCAAGATCGAGGAAAACCATTCCAAGCTCTGCCGCTCCATGGACAAACCGGTCGCCGGCCTCCTCAAGGATTTGAAATCGCGCGGCCTGCTCGACAGCACGCTCGTCGTCTGGGGCGGGGAGTTTGGCCGGACTCCGCAGAGCGAAAAAGGCGACGGCCGCGACCACAATCCGACCGGCTTCACCATGTGGATGGCCGGCGGCGGCGTAAAGGGCGGCCAGACCATTGGCGCGACCGACGAAGTCGGGCTCCACGCGGTCGAGGACCGCCTCCACGTCCACGACCTGCACGCCACCATCCTCTGGCTCATGGGCCTCGATAACATGGGACTCGTCTATAAATACAAAGGCCGCCCCGAGCGCCCGACCCTCAACGAAGGCGAAGCCTTCAGGAAAATCGCCGGCGTGTGACAAAGTAGCTTGGGCTTCAGCCCAAACTCCCCGGCACCCGTTGGGCTAAAGCCCAAGCTCCTTTCGTAACATGCGCACGCGATACGCCTCGCTGTCGCCGATGAAACCCGAGCCGCCGGGGCTCCTCGACTCCGTTGCGTCCCATTGCCTCCGCCCATTCCCCCTCGTTCCGCGCCCCCCCTCGTTCCGCGACTCCATCGCGGAACGCCCTTGTCCCCGCAATTCTATTGCGCCGGTGAGCGCGCCGCAGCCGGGCGGCGCAATGGAGTTGCGCAGACAAGCGCGTGACGACATGGAGTTTCGTCACGAGGGAAACATTGCCTCGGTCCCACTCGCTGGTCAGGCTCCGCCGCGTCTCACTCCCGAGGAAGATTGAATTCGCCGCTGGTTATTTTGAAAAGCCAAGAGCCACTCCCCGCCCGGAGTGCCAGAACGGTTCAGACCGGGTGCGGAAGGGATTTTGTCGGGGTTCGGAAAAAAGGCCGGGGGCTATACGGACGACATCGGGCAGATTTTGCCGATCCTGCGAAGGAGCAACGGCTCCTCTTATTCGTCATTCGACATTTCCCCGAATCACTCCCCGGCACCGCCCGACGCCCGGCCCGTCTCCAGCTCGGCGCGGTGAAAAGAAAATTCCTTGCAGCCATCACTCAACCAGCCACTCCAAGACATTCCAACTTCCCGCCTTACTCGCTGCATCGTTCTCGATTCTTGCGATGCTGCCATCGGCGAAGGCCGTACCGTATTCGTACTCGAACGGCTTTGAAACCAACATCACCGATTGGGATGCGTTTGGCGGCAGCTTTAATGCGACGCGAGTCGCCTCGGGGACCAATGGCATCACGTCAGCCAGCGGGAGCTTTCACGCCGAAAGCTCGGCGACCGGCTCAGCCAGCAGATGGGGTGGTTACAATTACGGTGCAGGCGGCGGCGTTCCCACCGTGTTTCAAGAGTACAAATCCTCGGTGGACATTTATTTGGATATTGCCGGTGGCTGGGGCAAAAATACGCGATTCGACTTTGATTCGGCCATCAATAACAGTCTCGGCAACTTCAACCGCGACTTCATTTTCAACGCTGGCTTCTATAACGCACTTGACGTAACGGGATCTGGATCCGGGACGAATCGTTTCGTGATCAGCGCCAGTACGAATTCCCAGCCGGGGAGCGCCTTTGCCAAGAATCCAGCCCCCAACTCTCCGATCGCCATCTCGACGAGCGGTTGGTACACATTCGACCACCACTTCTACGACAACGCGGGTGTGCTGGCGGTGGATATGAGCATTTTTGACTCTGCTGATACCCTCGTGAATTCGTGGACTGTGAGCGTTCCCGCCGACCTGATCGGCGGAATCGGGGGCAACCGCTACGGCTGGTTCGATTACAACCAGTTCTCAACCCCGGCATTTGACAACGCGGAATTGCAGGTAGTCCCCGAGCCCGCGAGCGCCGCCCTGCTCGGCCTCGGTACCTTGCTCCTCGCCGTCCGCCGCCGCCGGAGGGCGTAAGATTCTTTCACCGTCGGCCCCTTTCCGCCCCGCCCGCCGCCTTGCCAGCGCGCGGCGGGGCGGCTAGTTTCCCAGCCATGAGCACGCTCGCCGAAATCGAAGAAGCTGTCCCGAAGCTGAATGCGCACGAGCTGGAGCGTTTGGAGGCAGTGCTCAATGAGTTGAGGCAAAGGCGGGCGGGCGGCCCGACGAGGCCGGCCTCGCTGGTGGAGTTCGCGGGGGTGCTTCGGCTGACGGAAGATCCGCTGGCGTGGCAAGGCAAGGTGCGCGGGGAGTGGCGATGACGGGGCTGCTGGATACGAATGTGGCGCTGTATCTCCTCGGCGGACGGCTGGCCGCGCCGCTCCCGGTGGGCGACGTCGGGGTTTCGGTAATCACGGAAATGGAACTGCTCGCCTGGCCATCCCTGACCGACGAGGAAGCGGGCCAGGTGCGGGCTTTTCTCGGCAGCATTACCCTTTGCGAACTGACCGCGGCTATCCGCACTCGCGCCGTCGAGTTGCGCCGCCGCGAGGGCTTGAAACTGCCCGACGCCATCATCTGCGCGACGGCGCTGGAACACGGCGTGGAGCTGTGGACAAACGATGCGCGTCTCGGTCGGGTGAGCGGATTGGTTTGTCGCACCGTGACGCTGACGGCCTGACAGACAGGCGCCTGCCGCCTTGCCGGCGCGCGGCGCGGCGGCAAGCGTGCCGGCCGTGAGCACGCTAGCCGAAATCGAATCCGCCGCCGCTGCGTTATCTCCGCGGGATAAGGCGGAATTGCTGCTGTTCGTGGCTGGCCAGGTGAGGGCCGAGGGCGCGCCGCTGCCGGAACCACGCCTGTTTTCGCCCGAGCAGCTCCAGGCTTGGAGGGACGAGGATGAGGAGGACATGCGCAAATTCCGCGCTGGCGAGTGAAGCTGGTCCTCGACGCGAGTGTGCTGTTCGCCGCGTGTGGTCGTGCAGCGGGTGGCTCACGAGCGGTGTGCGATCTCGCGGCGGCGCAAGGCTGGCACCCGCTGGCCAGCGGCTACCTGGTGCGCGAGGTGGAGAAGAATGTGCGGCAGCGTCTGCCGTCGGTGGCCCAGATGGAATGGCGGCGCATCAAACCCTTGCTGGAGGTGATGCCGGATGTGGTGACGTTTGAATGGCCGGTCGTGTTTCCCGCAGCGAAAGACCGCCTGGTGCTTTTCACGGCCGCGGCCACGGCTGACCTTCTACGGACGCTGGATCGTGCAGATTTCGAGGCGGTGATGGCCGTGGGTTTCTACGGTTTGCCGGTGATGAAGCCGGGCGACTTCCTCCGCCGCGAGCGTGCGGCCGGCCGGCTTGGCTGACGAATGCACGCCCTATAAGCCAGTCGGCCGCAGCACGCGCACGCGGTGCGCTTCGCTGTCGCCGATGAAGACCGTGCCATCGGCATCGGCGAAGACGCCGTGCGGGCGGGAGAGGCGGGCTTTCAGCGGGTCGCCGTCCGGGCCGTCGCCGCGCTCGCCGGTGCCGGCGATCACGTCGATGATGCCGCTGCGCGGATCGATCCGGCGGATGGAATGGCTCTCCGTATCGGCGAGATAAACGCGCCCGTCCGGGCCGACGCTCAGACCTTTTGGCCCGCCGAGCGTGGCGGCTTTTGCCGGGCCGCCATTTCCGGCAAAGCCCGGCTTTCCGCCGACTCCGGCGAAGTGGTGCAGCGTGCCTTTTGCGAGGTCGAATTTGAAGACCGCATTCCCCTCGCGCAGCGCCAGCCAGAGATTTCCCTCACGGTCGAAATCAAGCGCGCGCGGGCCGTTCAGCGGCGTCCCGGCGATCGGCGCACCGTCGGGCGTCGGCTTCTTTTCGCCGGTGCCGGCAAAGGTCGAGATCACGCCTGTCTTCATGTCCACCTTGCGGATGCGGTGGTTCCTGATGTCGCAGATGTAAAGATCGCCCGCACGATCAAAGCCGAGGCTGTGCGGTTCGTTCATCTGTGCTTTCACCGCCGGCCCGCCGTCGCCGGAAAAGCCCGGCTGCCCGGTGCCGGCGACAGTGCTGATCACACCCGTCTTCGCATCCACGCGGCGCACCGTCGCGCTCAGCCGCTCGACGAAAAACACGTTTCCCGCTTGGTCGAAGCGCACCTCGTAAGGCTCGTTCAGCGCCGCGGCGACCGCCGGCCCGCCGTCGCCTGCGTAGCCGCGCGTGCCGTTTCCCGCGATCGTCGAGATCGTTCCCTCTGGAGCGACTTTGCGCACCCGTTGATTGTCCGTGTCGCAGATGTAGAGCGCGCCGTCCGGCCCCCGCGCGATTCCAAACGGGTTGTTCACCTGCGCCTGCGCCGCCGGGCCACCGTCGCCGGCAAAGCCTTTCACCCCCGTGCCGGTGAACGTGGTGATCTGCGGGGCGGCCTCGGCTGTTTGAGAAAGGGCCAGGCCTGCCAGAAAGATGGCGTTGAGAATGACGGGGAATTTCACAGCGGCATCGTGGCGAAAAACGAAATCGCGCAAAGCCGCAAAAGAAACGAGGCGTCACTGCGCCTTTCCTGGGAAAATAAAAAGGTCGGCACGCCGTCACCAGAATTTCACAATGCCCCGCTTGCCTGCCACCGCCCTTCGGCGACAACGAAGACAACCCGATCTCACCATGAAACAAAAATTCCTGCTTACCATCCCCGCTGCCCTCGTGTTTGCCACCAGCGCAGCCTTCGCCGGCAACCTTGTCATCAAAGGATCTGACACGCTCGGGGCCAAACTCGTCCCGCAGCTTGCCGAGGCCTTCAAGGCCAAGAACCCCGGCGCGACCTTTGAAATCGCGGCGGAAGGCTCCACCACCGGGATTGCTGCGATCATCGACGGCACGGCGCAAATCGGCATGTCCAGCCGCCTCGCCAAGGCGACCGAAGAATCCGGCGCCCAGGCAAAGGGCGTGAAGCTGACATCCGTGAATGTTTGCTTCGACGGCCTTGCGGTCATCGTGAACGAGAAATGCCCGGTCAAAAATCTGACCGCCAAGCAGGTCGAGCAGATCTTTTCCGGTGACGTCACCGATTGGAGCGCCGTCGGCGGCGCAGCGGGAAAAATTTCCATCTACACTCGCAACACCTCCTCGGGCACCTATTCCGACTGGAAGGAGCTCGCGATGAAGAAGCGGGACTACGCGGCGACCTCGCAGAAGATGGCTGGCAACGAGCAGATCGCCGCCGAGGTGGCGAAAAATGCCATGGGCATCGGCTACGTGGGGTTGGCCTACGTGAAGGCCCACGGCATCAAAGTGCTAAACGTCGATGGGAAGGAACTCAGCGACACAACCGTGCGCGACAAAAGCTGGCCGTATGCGCGCCCGAATTTCTACTACACCAATGGCGAACCGCAGGGGGAGACGAAGCAATTCATCGATTTCACGCTTGGTGAAGAGGGCCAGAAGATCGTTCGGCAGGTTGGTTTCGTTCCGCTGAAGTAATCGCGCGTCCGACGCGAGGCTCTGGCGAAGTTCGCCTTGCCGCCCTTTCGAGTCTAAAGCCCGCCTGGCTCGTGTCCGGCGGGCTTCTTCTTTTCACCATAAAACGTCACCGATTATCTCCGCGACGCCCGCGAGATCATCAGCAACCAACTCTCCTGACCAAGGCCGCGGGATTTTCCATTTGCGCTTTGTCACTCGCCGCCGAGAATCGCGGCTCTTTTTTCCAAAGCCATGCCTAAACCCAAAGTCCTTGTCGCCGACCCGATCGCCCAGCGCGGTATTGATGAACTCAGCAACGGCGGCCTGCTCGATGTGACGGTGAAGCTCGGCCTCAAGCCCGATGAACTCCTCGCCATTATCGGCGAATTTCGCGGGCTCGTGGTCCGCAGCGAGACGAAGGTCACGGCGAAAGTCATCGAGGCCGCGACGAATTTGAAGGTTATCGGACGCGCAGGCGTGGGCGTGGACAACGTGGACGTGGATGCGGCGACCAAGCGCGGCATCATCGTGATGAACACGCCGGGTGGGAATACCATCTCGACTGCGGAGCACGCCTTTTCGCTCATGGTCTCGACCGCACGGAATATCCCCCAGGCCGATGCCTCGGTGAAAGGCGGCAAGTGGGATCGCAAGACCTTCGTGGGCGTGGAGCTCTACAACAAGACGCTCGCCATCCTCGGTATGGGCCGCATCGGCACGGAGATCGCGCGGCGGGCCATCGCCTTCGGCATGCGCGTGCTCGCCTACGATCCATATCTCTCGGCAAGCCGGGCGCGGTCCTTGCAGGTCGAGTTGATCGAGACGCTCGATGCGATCATTCCCGAGGCGGACTTCATCACCATGCACATGCCGCTCACGGCGGAAACCAAGCACATGCTCGACGCCGAGCGCCTGGTGAAGACGAAGAAGGGTGTGCGCATCGTCAATTGCGCCCGTGGCGGGCTGATCGACGAGGCGGCGCTAGTCGAGGCGCTAAAGTCCGGGCAGGTTGCAGCGGCGGCGCTGGACGTCTTTGAAACCGAGCCGCTCCCGGCGGACTCGCCGCTGCGCGGGCTGCCGAATCTCATTCTCACGCCGCACCTCGGCGCCTCGACGGCGGAGGCGCAGGAAGGCGTGGGCATCGAGGTCGCGGAGCAGATCCGCGCCGCGCTGCTGCAAGGCGAAATCCGCAACGCGGTGAACATGCCGAGCATCGATGCGAAGACCCTGGCCGCCGTCGGGCCGCATCTCGCGCTCGGCGAAAAGCTCGGCCTTTTCCTCTCGCAGATCGCGGCCAAGCGCTGCGACAGCCTGAACATCAACTTCAGCGGCAAGATCAACGAAGTGGACACCACGCCGATCACGCGCGCGGTGCTCACCGGCTTTCTGCGCGCGGCGGGCGGGGGCGATGTGAATGTCGTCAACGCGCCGGCGTTTGCCGAAACGATCGGACTGAAAGTCACCGAGTCGCGTGAAAGCAGCATTGGCGATTTCGCCGAACTCATCGAGCTCACGGCCACGGGCGAAAGCGGCTGGGTGTCTGTCGCCGGGACCTTCTTCGGCAATACTCCGCGCATCGTGAAGGTGAACGGCCGCCATCTCGAAGCGAGACCCGAAGGCGTGGTCTGCATCCTCGAGAATCGCGACCGCCCCGGCATCGTCGGCAAGGTCGGCACGCTCATGGGCAAGCACGGCGTGAACATCGCGAGCATGTCGCTCAGCCGCAACGAAGCCGGTGGCAGCGCACTCACGGTGCTAAACTTGGACTCCGCCCCGGGCGAGGCGCTCCTCAAGGAACTGCTCGGCGAGGGCGACATTAAATCGGCGCAAGTCGTCCAACTGTGAAGATCACCTTCGCGGCGGAAGCGGCTCCGGTGAAGGATTCGGCGGTCGTGCGCTTCGTGCCGCGGGACCAGTGCGCGAAGCTGAGGCCGACGGTCTCAGAGGAGGAGTTTTCCGGCAAGGCGAATGCCTTGCTCTACTCGCGAACCGAACGCGCGCTCTGCGTCGGGCTCGGCGAGCGGGCGAAGATCGACGCACAGACCTTGCGCTCGGCAGCGGGTGCGGCGGCCATGTTCCTGAAGAAAATCGGACGGCCGCGCGCGGTTGTGCAGCTTGAAGACTGGCCGCAATTCGCCGGGCCTGTCGTCGAGGGAATGGTGCTGGCGGATTATCGCTTCGAGCGTTTCAAGACGAAGAAGGCGACGGCCTTGGAAAGCGTGCGCATGCAAGTGCTGGGAGAGGATTTGGCGGCGGCGAAGGCCGCGGGCCGGCGCGGCGAAACGGTGGGCGAGGCGGCGAACTTCGCGCGCGATGTCGCCAACCAGCCCGCCAATCTGCTCTACCCGGAAACCCTGGCCGCCCGCGCGCTGAAGCTGGGCGGCGACTTCAAATTGAAGGTCACCGTTTTCGACGAGAAGAAACTGCGCGCGGGCAAATTCGGCGGACTGATCGCGGTCGGGCAGGGGAGCGAACGCGGTCCGCGGCTGATCGTCATCGAGCACCGCGGCGGGCCCAAGAGCCAGGCACCGATCGCGCTCGTCGGGAAGGCGATCACGTTCGACACCGGCGGTATTTCCATCAAACCGGCGGCGAACATGGAGGAGATGATTTTCGACAAGTGCGGCGGCATGGCCGTGCTCGGCGCGATGGCGGCGATTGCCGAACTCAAGGTGAAGCGCAACGTCGTCGGCATCATCGCCAGTGCCGAGAACATGCCGAGCGGCGCGGCCTATCGGCCCGGCGACATCATCACGACCTACGACGGCAAACATGTGGAGATCATCAACACGGACGCCGAGGGCCGCATGGTGCTGGCCGACGCGATCGCCTACGCGCGGCTGGATCAAAAGGCTGCGGCGATCATCGATCTCGCGACGCTCACCGGCGCCTGCGGCGTAGCGCTGGGCGACTACGCGGCGGGTTTTTGGAGCAACGACGAAGACTTCGGAAAGCGCGTGCTTTCCGCTGCTGAGAAAGCGGGTGAACGGCTCTGGCCGATGCCGCTGTTCCCGGAATTTGAGGAGCAGATCAAGAGCGAAGTGGCCTTGATCAAGAACAGCGGCGGGCGCCTCGGCGGAGCCTGCACGGGAGCGGCGTTTTTGAAAACCTTCGCCGAATCCACGCCGTGGGCGCACCTCGACATCGCCTACATGTCCCACCGCGAAAAGGATCGCGCCGACATGGCGCGCGGAGCCACCGGCTTCGGCGTGCGGACGCTCGTGGAGCTGGTCGAGGCTTGGTAGGAGCGGGTGTCCGCCCCATCAGCGGATCTCACTGTCCTCCCCGGCTTTTGCTTCCCCGGAAAGAAGTTTGGCTGCTTCCTCCAAAGCCTCGACTTTCCTCTGGATCTTCACGATGCGGCGTCGGTTGAAGAAGCGCAGCAGCGCCACCACCACAAAGGCCAGGACGATCGCGCCGAGCAAAAGCTTCGGGTGGTGCTTGTGCTCCACGTTGCCCATGATCTTCAGCGCCCAGGCGGTGGAGTGAAAACCCACGGCCACGAGCAGGCTGCCCCAGAGCGTCAGCGAGAGCAGCTCCAGCCCGGCGAACTCCGCGTAAGGCAGTTTCTGAATACCCCAGAAAACCGACGAGGGATTGCGCGTGCCGTAGATGAACCGCGCGATGAAAATCTCCCACGGGCCAAATCGCCCGGCCAGCCGCTCGACCATCGGGCCGATGCGCCGATAAACCCGGCTCGATTTGATGACCGCTGAATTCATGTGGCCGAGGGCGAACCAGGCGGAATCGTGGATGAGCGCGCCGATGATCGCCGCAGGCACGGCAGTGAAGAGATTCAGGTCGGGCGTGAGCGGGTTGGCATCGCCGAGTTTCAAGACCACGCCGATGGCGATGAAGGCGACATCGTTCTCAATCAGAGCAAGTAGGAACGCGGCCCAGAGACCGTAGGTGCTGAGGAATTCTCTCATCGAAAATGCGGGGGCGGTCAGTGGATACAACCTCCCGGAGTGAAGTCACGCGACAAGTCCCGGCGCGGCCGGAGGCTCCGTATTTTGTCGGTGCAATCCGTCGGTGCGGGCGTAATGTCGCCGCCTTTTCCGCCAGCCTATGAGTGCTCCGACGACCCGCGAACTCTACGACCGCTACGTCATCCCGACCTACGGTCGCTTTGACCTGCGGCTCGCACGCGGGCTGGGGAGCGAGGTGTGGGACGAGGATGGAAAACGCTACCTGGATTTCGGCGCGGGCATCGCCGTCACCTCCATCGGGCACTGCCATCCGCGCGTGCTCGCGGCCCTGCGCGAACAGGTCGGCACGCTCGTCCACACGTCGAATCTTTATTTCACGCGACCGCAGGCGGTGCTCGCCGAGCGGCTCGTGCGCTTGGTTGGAGCGCCGGGGAAGCTTTTTTTCTGCAACAGCGGCGCCGAGGCGAACGAGGCACTCTACAAGCTCGCCCGGAAATTCGGCAACGAAGGCCAGCCGCCTCCGCCGAAGCACAGCGTCGGCGAGATGATCGCGACCGATGCGTTTCGTTTCGGGATCATCACGATGGACGGCTCCTTCCACGGACGCACGCTCGCGGGCATCGCCGCGACCGGGCAGGAGAAAGTGAAAAAAGGTTTCGAGCCGGCGGTGCAGGGCTTTCAGCATGTGCCCTTCAACGACGGCCCCGCGCTCCTTGCCGCGGTGCAGGAGCCCGGCGTGGTGGCGGTTCTCATGGAGCCGATCCAGGGCGAGCGCGGCATCCATCCGGCCAGCGCGGCGTTTTTGAAACTCGCCCGCGAACTCTGCGACCGGCACGGCCTGCTGCTCATGTTTGACGAAGTGCAATGCGGCCTCGGGCGCACCGGCGACTGGTGCGGCTGGAAGACGCTCCTCGGCGACGCCAGCGTGATGCCCGACGCCGTGAGCTGGGCGAAAGGCATCGCCGGCGGCTTCCCGCTCGGCGCGATCTGGGTCAGCGACCGCACGGTCACGCTCAAGACTGGCGCGACCATCGCGCTCTGCGATCTGCTCGGCCCCGGCTCGCACGGCACGACCTTTGGCGGCACGCCGCTCGTCAGCGCGGGCGCGAATGAAGTGCTCGCCGCGATCGAGGAGGAGGGGATGCTCGAAAACGCGCGCACCACCGGCGCGCACGCGCTCGCGCAATTGCGGGCGCTGGGCTCGCCGCTGGTCGCCGACGTGCGTGGCGTCGGTCTGCTGCTCGCGTTCGAGTTGGTGCCGGATTTCACCGCGCGCGTCCCGACGATTCCGACCGGCAAGACCCCGTCGCTCTTTGTCGTCGAGGCGCTCCACGCCGCCGGTCTGCTCACCGTCCCCAGCGGTACGCACGCTGTCCGCTGGCTCCCGCCGCTCAATGTTTCGCGTGCCGAGATCGATGAAGCTGCGGAGATTCTCCGGACGACGCTCGCCAGCTTTTCCGCCTGACCCGCCGCCATGAAAAACTTCCTCTCCATCGAATCCGCCACCGTCGCTGAACTGCACGCGATCCTCGCCCTTGCCGCCGAGATGAAGGCCACGCGCGGGCACCACGCCACGCACCCGCTGCGGCACCAGTGCTGGGCGCTCATGTTTTCGAAAAGCTCCACGCGCACCCGCGTCTCCTTCGAGGTCGGCATTCGCGAGCTCGGAGGCGACGTGCTTTTTCTCAATGCCAGCGAGATCCAGCTCGGGCGTGGCGAGCCGATCAAGGACACCGCCCGCGTGCTGGGCCGCATGATTCACGGCGCCGTCATCCGCACCTTCGCGCAGAGCGACGTCGAGGATTTCGCGCAATACTCCGGCATCCCCACGGTCAACGCGCTGACCGACGGCGAGCACCCCTGCCAGATCATCGCCGACCTCCAGACGATTCAGGAAAAGCTCGGCGGCATCGAAGGCAAGACCGTGACTTTCGTCGGTGACGGCGCGTGCAATATGCCGATCTCCTGGCTGTGGGCCGCCGCGAAGTTGAACTTCGAATTGCGCATCGCCGCACCGCGCGCCTTCCAGCCCGCGCCGGAGATTGTCGCCCGCGCTTTTCCCATCGTGAAAAAAGCCGGCCCTGCAGTCGGCGATGCGCCAGCCGTGTCTGAAACCGCGAGCGGCGGACGACTCCTCATCACCGAAGACATCGCCGCCGCTGCCGCTGGCGCGGACGTGCTCTACACCGACGTCTGGGTGAGCATGGGCAAGGAGGACGAAGCCGCCTATCGCGCCGCGCAATTTGCCCGCTACCAAATCAACACCGCGCTCGTTTCCGAAGCGAAGCCCGGCGCGCTCGTGATGCACTGCCTGCCCGCATATCGCGGCAAGGAAATCACCGAAGAAGTCCTCGAAGCCCACGCCGACACCATCTTCACCCAGGCCGAAAACCGCCTCCACGCGCAGAAGGCGATCCTCGCCCTGCTCGCGCGCTGAGCGCCGGCAAAAACCTGCCGTCATCCTGAACGGAGTTTCGCCGGGGGCGCAGGCGGGAGGCGAAACGCAGTGAAGGATCGCTGACAGTAAATGGGCGGAGGCGGTCTGGTGAGGTGCGTCCGCCTTCCCGCCCACCACCTCCGCCCGCGTAGAGTCAGCGATTCTTCACTCCGCCTTTGTCGCAAAGCCTCCCAAGGCTGCGTTCAGAATGACGGCGTGTTTTTTCCACCGCTTCGCGTTCCTACGCAATCGAGTAACTCCACTGAAACTTTCTCGCCTTCCCGCCGTTTTAGACGAAGCCTTTTCCCTCTATGAAAACCTCCCCGATCCTCCTGCCTTCCGCCTTCGACCGCCGCCGCTTCCTCGCCCGCAGCGGCCTTGCCCTCGCCCTCTTCGCCACGCCCGGCGCTTTTGCCGAGGAACTCCTCCGCACCCCGAAACAAACCGAAGGGCCGTTTTATCCCGACAAGCTCCCGCTCGACACCGACAACGACCTCATCGTCGTCAACGACGGCCTCACGCCCGCCGTCGGCGAAATCACCTATGTCAGCGGGCGCATCCTCGATACCAGCGGCGCGCCCATTCGCAATGCCGTCGTGGAAATCTGGCAGTGCGACAAAAACGGCGCGTATCTCCACAGCCGCAGCGGCAATGGCGAGAAGCGCGACCCGAACTTCCAAGGCTTCGGCCGCTTCGTCACCGGCAGCACCGGCGAGTATCTTTTCCGCACGATCAAACCCGTCGCGTATCCGGGGCGCAGCCCGCACATCCATTACGCTGTAAAAATGAAAGGCCGCGAGATGTGGACGACGCAGTGCTACATCAAGGGCGAGCCGGGCAACGAGCGCGACGGCATCTGGCGCAGTGTCAAAGACGAAGCTCAGCGTGCGGCCATCACCGTGGATTTCGCTCCGCTCAAAGACGCCAAAGCCGGCGAACTCGCCGCCCGCTTCGACATCGTCATGGGCTACACGCCTGCGGCGTAAAAAGGTCGGCGGAACTCACCAAACGCGTGTCATACGATTTCCACAGTCGGATTGCCTGAAAGCGCCATGAGCGCCGAAGGTGCTCCATCCGTCAGCCCAGGGTTGCGAGG
>Ga0105044_10001587_pt1 | contig 30527 bp, 23 predicted proteins | sample MAT01_FD_78092 | JGI IMG/M metagenome (GOLD analysis project Ga0105044, IMG submission 78092) | Freshwater microbial communities from Lake Fryxell liftoff mats and glacier meltwater in Antarctica - MAT-01 | ecosystem: Environmental > Aquatic > Freshwater > Ice > Liftoff microbial mat | place...
ACTCCTGTTAATCTTTTGAATTCTTCTTCAGAAAGATTCTTAACTCTATCGTACTTTCGCATACCCTTTCCTCCTGCATTGGAAAGAGTAAACACTAAAAATTTAGGTTATGCAAGAAGTCTACTGTTTTAACATGGCCAACAAATTTGTTCAAAGCGAAATGATGTAGAGAAAAAAATGTATTTGTGATCTCATCCCAGCTCATTTTTGTATGAAGTTAAAGAAGAAGAAAACAATTAACAAAATTACAAGAGTTATAATATTTTTTCCGAATGCAGACAGAAAGCTTGAAATAGTTTTTCTGCTGAAAGATCTCTAATACAGGCTCCTGTTGAACATTTTCGCAAAGCAGGACATCGCTTTGTGAAAGTTTGACCGTACGGGCATGCCCCTTGAATATACTGGTTGAGGGTGCCTATAGGATTGTATTTTTGACCAAGTGAGGCTCCAAAAACACTAAAAGTTGGTGTTTCGGTAGTGCCCGCTAAATGCAGCGGCAGCGAATCCATCGACAAAACAAGATTTACTTCACTCATTAAATTTTGCAAGGCTGGCAATGACAGTTTGTCAACTACCTGCGAGTGACTTAGAAAGGTCTGATGCAATTGATTTGCTAAAGCTTGTTCTCCTGCATTTCCCCAGAGAAACAAAAAATGGCAATGAAAGCGCTGATAGATTAATCGCAGCAAGTCTTGCAAGGTCTGCTCAGATAATTGTTTATTGCGCCAGACTGAACCAGGACAGACTAGTACCGTTTTAGCTGCATTGTTGCGGCTCATCAATTGGTTCACTTGCATTCGTTCTGATTCTTTAATTTTCAAATAAGGTGAAGCAATTGTTTCTTCTGTACAAGTATCTTCGAAAAATGTTTTTACAATCGCTAGATAGTCTTCCTGAATATTACGTCCCTCTTCGGGATTTATATGCACCTGAGTCGCTAAAAGATTTGGCCATTCAGGCACTGTTTTTCGGCCGAATCCCACTTTTTTTAAGCCTTTAGTTGCCAGAGTGAGGAGACCCGATTTTGCATTCCCCTGTAAATCGAACACCACATCATAAGTTTCTTGGCGTAGCTGTGCGGTCAATAAACGCATTTCGCTTAAGTTTTTGAAAAATGGAAAAACACGCCTCCATTTCTTCGTTTCACAACACAAGGTGCGATTGACATCTGGATGGGCTTGAACTAGCTCTGCAAATGGTTTTTCAACGACCCAATCGATTGAGGCTTGAGGAAAGCGATGTTTTAAATACGTTAAAACTGGAAAGGTGTGGATGATATCGCCTAAGGAAGAGGTTTTTACAATTAAAATTTTCATAAGTAATTCAGTTCTTTAAGCGCTTGGTCAAAATCAGTTGGAAATGAGGACGAAATTTTTAAAACTTTTCCGGTTCGTGGATGGGGAAAAAGGATTTCGGAGGCATGCAACATATGCCTCAAGGGACGGTAACTGCATTCAAAATGTTTACCATATTGGTAATCTCCCAGAATGGGATGTCCAAGCTCTTGCATATGCACACGAATTTGATGTGTGACGCCTGTGATTGGCCGACACAACAAAAGAGAGCTGTGACGCCCTTGTTTTACTTTTTTCCATTCTGTGCGCGCACGTGAACCTTTCAATGCTTTCCCCCATACAGTCTGACCCTGATATTTATATACAGGTGCTAAAAAATTATCAATCACGCCATTATTTTGACGCACAAGACCATCTACTAATGCATGATAGGTTTTTTGTACTTTGAATTCTTTGAATTGGGAGATCATTTTTTGGAGAATATCTTCATTTTTGGCAAAAAGTAAAACCCCTGTAGTTTCTTTGTCAAGACGGTGGATTAACTTTAAATGAGGATTAATTTGGTGGACAATTTTAACAATGCCTTCCGCATCAGAAGCAAGACCTGAGGGTTTGTCATAAACAAACAGATCGCTATCTTCATAAAGGATATTGCTTTTCTCTAGAGAGGATTTTTGGATGTTGAAAAGTTTGGTAAATTGGACTTCGTCGCATTCAATAACATCCCCTGCTGTCAAGCTAGTGGATGCAAAGCGCTCTAGGTGTTTGTTTACAAGGCAGAGATTATGTTCAAGTGCACGTTTCAGCTGCTTGGCAGAGTATTGATTCTGAAATTTTTGTTTCAGAAAAGCAGTAAGATTCATGCCTGCCTCAGCCGCTGTGACTTTCCATATAGCCATAGTTACACTTCTGGGAATTGTGCGAGAAAACGGGTATCATTTTCGGTAAACAAACGAATATCGTTCACTCCATGTTTGAGAAGAATCAAACGTTCAACTCCCATGCCCCAGGCAAATCCTGTGTAAAGCTCAGAGTTGATGTTTCCGAATTTTAATACTTCTGGATGGATCATGCCAGCTCCGGCTATTTCTAACCAGCCTGTGTGCTTGCATAAGTTACATCCACCCCGATGGCAATTCAGGCATGAGATATCGACTTCCATGCCTGGTTCGACAAAAGGAAAGTAGCTTGGACGGTAGCGTGTTTCGATCTCTCTTCCAAAAAATTTGGCCACAAATTGATCCATCGTGGCTAATAAATCTGTAAAGGTCACTCCAATATCGATATACATCGCTTCTACCTGGTGGAAAAACACATGTGAGCGAGCTGTAATGGTTTCATTGCGATACACTTTCCCTGGGCAAATCATGCGAATTGGAGGGCTCTGTGCTTCCATGATGCGCGCTTGAATATTGCTAGTTTGCGTGCGCAACAACATGTCTGATGAAAGATAAAAAGTATCTTGCATGTCTCGGGCTGGATGGTCTGGGGGGAAATTTAAAGCTTCGAAATTATAATAGTCAGAATCGATGTCTGGTCCGTATTGAACTGAAAAGCCCATTTCCACAAGAATATCGATCATTTGATCGAGCACTTGCGTGATAATATGCTTCCGTCCTGCAAATTTTTTACGGCCAGGCAATGTGATATCTATAACTTCTCTTTGAAGCTGATCTTGCTCTTCAGTAGAAATCAGCTGGATACTCATTTTTTCTAAAGAAGTCTCTACTTCTTCTTTGAGTATATTGATGAGTTTTCCGACTTCTGGACGTTCCTCTGGGGAAACTTCGCGCAGAGATTTCATTAAATTTTGCAAGGGACCTTTTTTTCCCAAATACTTCACTTTAATGATTTCTAAGTCGCTGGTCGATTTGGCAGAACGCAGTTCGTTGGAAAATTCGTCACGCAAAGAATCAATCGTTTTATTCATTTTTCTGCTCTTACTTAAAAGGATCAAAAAAAAAGCAGAGCCGAAGTCGGCTCTGCTTTGTGTCAGGCAACATGGCTTTCCCTAAACTAGGGATTCCTTGGCACAACCCACAACAGCTGCAAAGCTGCTTGGATCGCGCACCGCGATATCGGCTAACATTTTTCTATCTAATTCACATCGGGCTTGCTTTAATCCATGAATTAACTTGCTATAAGACATTCCATGAATCTTCGCTGCAGCACTAATACGCATAATCCATAAACTACGAAATTCTCGTTTTTTCAGCTTACGATGGCGATAATTATTCGCCATTGCACGCATGACAGCTTCCGTTGTAAGGCGTAAGTGATTTTTACGATCTCCTACAAATCCCTTCGCTAGTTTACGCAGTCTTTTTTTGCGGCGATGTGAAGCGACAGCATTGGTTGCTCTAACCATAGCTAATCTCCACTTTTTTACATCTAAACAATTGGTTTAGATACGTTATCATTCAGTACCTACGGTAATCGAAAGGTACATTTATACGCACATCAAACGTTTGTACGTCTTGAGTTGACTATCACTCACAAGAGCTGGTCGTGATAGTTGACGTTTCCGTTTGGGTGATTTTTTAGTCAAAATATGCCGTTTTCCAGGATGTTGGCGTTTTAGCTTTCCTGTACCAGTTAATTTAAATCTGGCGGCAACGGCCTTTTTTGTTTTCATTTTGGGCACTGTAGTTCTCCTAAAATAAATCGCTTTTTAGTTTGATCCATCTGGTTTTTCTGACGGATTGACATCCTCTTGCGAAGCCGGGCGCTTAGGAGCTTCTTTTTTCTTTTTCGATCCTGGCGCAAGAACAACATTCAAGATTCGTCCAAACATCTTCATCGGCGCTTCTGGAATAGCTATTTCATCTAAGTCATCACACATTTTTTGGACAATCGATTCACCCAATTCGGGATGCATCATTTCTCGTCCACGGAATGTACACGTGATTTTTACTTTATTCCCTTTTGAAATAAATTCCTTTGCGTGCCGAAGTTTTGTATTCAGGTCATTTGCATCAATATTAGGCTTAAGCTTAATTTCTTTGATCTTAATCTGATGCTGTGACTTTTTATTTTCTTTCTCACGTTTAGTTTGATCGTAGCGGAATTTTCCGTAATTCATTATTTTGCAAACTGGAGGGTTTGATCCTGGGACGATCTCCACAAGGTCCAAGCCGGCTTCTTCAGCTCTAGCAAGGGCTTCTTGAATGGAAATAATTCCAACTTGTTCTCCTGTTTGACTAATGACACGTACTTTAGAAGCACGTATCTCGCGATTCGCTTTCAATCGACTATTAAACTCCTTATTAGTGCTCGTTATCTTTAAGATTGTGGATTTTTTCTTGCACTTGCGAGAGAAAATCTTCGATCTTAACATTAGCATTTACTGCTTGATGACCAAAAGAACGAACAGTCATTCGATTTTCACGTTTTTCTTTAATCCCTACAATTACAATGTAGGAAATTTTTTGCTGAGTTGCTGCAAATATTCTCTCTCCGAGAGCTTCTTGACTCTCATCGATTGTCACTCTGAGGTTTTGATTTAACATCAAATCCATAAGTTGTTTTGCATACTCAGCGACATCATCTCCAACAGAAAGGATACGCACTTGTTCTGGTGCTACCCATAGAGGTAGATACCCTTCCTTTTGTTCAAGTAACAGCGCAATCGCACGTTCAATTGAACCAAGCGCTGTCCATCGAACTCCCCAATGGGAATTAGCCACGTACTGGCTTTTAGTTTGCCCAGCTAGAACTGTATGTTCTAAATGGTAAAAGTCTAATTCGATTTGCGGCCCACTCCATAATCTTCCGAGTGAATCCATTAACTTAACTTCAATCCGGGGACCAGCCCAGGCGGTTGAAGTTTCATCAATTTCATAAGTTAAACCGCAAAACTCTAGTGCTTTATGCAGGAATTCGACTGCTTTAGGCCATCGATTCTTTGCAAAGGCATTTTTTTCAGCTTTTGGATACAAAATCCATTGATGCTCAAAACCAAACACTTTAACTGTTCTATCAATGAATTGCAAGCAAGAAATCATTTCCGCTAAAAGTTGTTCATCTGAACAAAAAAGATGAGCAAAGCTTGTTTGGTAGGTACGGGAGTGGAGCAATCCCTCTAAGTTATTGCTTGGACAACGAGTATATTCTTGTTTAATTTCGAAAAAGCGGAAAGGGGGCTTTCCTTGCTGACCAAGCATCGCTAGAGGGGCAAGTGAAAAATCGGTGGTGGGATGTAAATAATTTTCACCTTCCCATTCAAATTTCCATCTTGCACTTTGAACTGGATGCATCAAAGATTTTAAAGGGAAAAAACTTTCTGGAATCAAACCCGTAAAGCTGATTTTCTGATAACCTTGCTTTTGATAACCTTGTTGACACCAGTTAAGCAATAAATCACGAATGAATTCGCCGCGAGGAAAGAAAATCCATGCATCTTCACGAGGAGTTTTTAATAAGTGAAATAATCCCATTTCGGTGCCGAATTTTTGATGGGCCCCTTTTTTATGTAACGTCCACTTTTTCATGAAAGCTTTTAAATCGCTTCTTTCTTCGAAAACAGTTGCTGTAATGCGAACAACATGTAAATTACCTAAGGCAGAATCGAAAATATCTTCATGCGTTAAAGAAAGAAATTTAAAGGCTTTAATTTTGGGATTATCAGGAAGTTCGGCAGCTGCATATAAATCATGGAAGTTCCCGATTTTTATAAGCTCTACAATATTTTCAGGAGATTGAGCCGCTCGTTCTGCCAAAAGAGGTTGCTTATGATAACAAAAGAACTCTTCCGCATTTTCACGCATCATATGCATCAATTCAATATCGGGCAAGCTATGGCAGATTTGACCAAAGCGCTCTTCAATTAAAGGTAAGACTTCATCGGTGACTTGCTGAGTCAAAAGACAATCGTAATAAAAACCAATACTGTCCTTTCCACCTTGTACAAGTTGTACATTGGGGAAAACATCGCATAAGGCATAACCTAAAAGCTTGGCAGAAAAAGTACGAAGAAGGGATAAAGAATGATGCATGTATACTGGAAATTATGGGATATAGCTGACTTGAACAGCTGACCTCCACGATGTCAACGTGGCGCTCTAACCAACTGAGCTAATACCCCATATGATTTAAATTGCGTTATCACTGAACAGAGAATATTAGTGTAATGCATCGATTAATTCAAGCAAAAGATTGCACCCAGGATTTATATAAAATAACTCATTGATTGTTAGAAATTTAAATACACTCCTTCGGTCCAATAAAATGCGGAACTAATCAGAATAACTTTCCGATCCAAGAAAATGGGTAATTTAATTTATTATTGAAAAAATACTTATTAAATGAGATAATTCGTTAAAAAAATTACTAATTTAAACTAATGGATAACTATGCACGTACCCACTTCTACAAGCCTTGGCTCAACCAATTGTTCTGATTCGCGCCAACCCATCCCTTCATCTACGGCACCCTCTAGAATCCCAAGACCCACAACACCTCCTCAGGGAAGAGAAGAAACTCAATTCACAGCCAGTCCAACTCGCCTCCTCCAACCTACTATAGAACCACCCTCTTTTCCAATCCGCCCAGCCGCCATCACTATTAGAAGAATTTGCGAGATTTATGAAACCTCAATGAACGACGAATATTGCATTGAGGATGCTGTGAAATTAATTGAAAGACTCGGAGTTTGTGTCCTTCCTATAGACCAGGCCATCGCTATGGATTTGCTCAATAGTTATAGAAAACCAATGAGCTGCGTATTTGTGGAGGACAATTATCCTGCCAAACCTCAGCTGATTTACATGGAAAAAACAATAGAAAATGAGATCGCAATTGTCCCTATTTCGGTTTTTTCTGCAGATCGACGATTCCTTCCCGAACATATTAAATATCTGAATGCGGAAGGCCAAATGACTCATGTCCCTTTACACGAGTTTTTTACTGTTCCAACCTTAACTGATAAGGATTTTGAAAAAACCTTAAAACGGGTTTATTTTAGCGACCTCTTAGAAGATTCATCAATGAGTTCTTCCATAGGCTTCCAGCTCCCCTTAGTGACAAACAATAAAAATGATTGGGCAGATGATGCTCTGTGTATGCAACCTAATAGATCCTATTTTTTTCGAGCCAGTTCGAGTGCACCTGATACAGTTGTCTTGGTTGTATATAGAAATATTTCCACGGATTCACCCTCATTGAGACGCATACGTTTAGAAGTATTTTGCGACCAAATAAACCATGAACTTTATTTCAAAACAGTCGATAACCCTGATCAAAAACATGTACATGCGCGTACGATGCTAGAGCGCTGGTCGCCGGTCTCTGAAAGTACACTGATCAGCCTGCAAGAAGGAAGCAAATGTCTTTCTTTTCCAGATGCGCTTTCTCTCATTGAAAAATATGGGGGTAAAGAAGCGCTGCTTACATCCGCACGAGGAATTCCAATCGATGAAAATAGAGCTCAGCTTATCTACGAAAATGTTAACCGACCTGAATCGCCGTCCAGTCTTCCTCACAATAGCTATTCCTTTGTGTTGAACAAGGAAGAAATATTTTTGATTCGGCTAACTCCTTCCGGAGTTTCTCTTAGACGTGTTGAATTTCACGAAAGTGAATATGACAATAAACACTATGTTTTCAAGTGTGGTTCTCAAGAAGCGTTCGTTTCTGTAGAGGAGATTTTCAGCGGCACTCCAGTTAACAGTTCTTTTTTTGATAACTCTCAATTAGAAATTCCGTCTATAAAAACCTTGAAGAAAATTTCCCCTTCTCTTCCCATTATTAGCGCTGTTTCAGTAGAACGTGCACGTGCTGCACTTGAAATAAATACGTACTTTATTTTTCCGACTGGAGATTCTGAAAGCGAATTCGTTTTAGCTACTAGGGCCGTGAGGGGAATTCAAGAAAGAAATATCCAATTTTTATACGATGACCTAATTGAGGAACTTTACGTGCAATTCGTCGAAGAAACACAAGATGAAGACACCCCTAGAATTGCTTTAGCAGAGAATGTGCTAGCTCCTTTTAAACCAATTGCAGGAATTAAAGTATCCTTCGATGAGTGTGTAGAATCAATGGAAGAGCAAGGAATTGGAATGATCAGAGGCACAGATGGGCACCCATTTGATAATGTCAATCATGCAACTCAGTTATTATACCCCGCCTCATTTCCAAAAAACAGTTTCTTTTTCTGCAAAGTAAAAGGCGATAAGCCATCCGAAGAAAAGGTATTCTTAGTCAAAAAATTGGAGCAAAAAGAACGTCGAGTTGAAAGTTATCGAGTTGATTTAATAAAGAGAGCTGTAGACGATGGGATGTTAATCTATTTCCATAGTCCTAAGGTATTCGGCATTCAAACACCACTACTTGACTTAGATAAGCTTATGAGCGGCCCTTTAGGCTTTAATTCGAAGCATTTCCCTTTGACTCATGAGGATATTTTCAAGGAACAATAATCAACAAAGGCCATCCTTTTAAAAAGATGGCCTTTCAATTTCTCAAACGATAAATTCATCTTTAAAAAAAGCTAAAATTGCATCGCGTGTTTTTTGCAAATGTTTGTCTTCATGCGCATTTGAAACAAACCAAGTTTCATGTTGCGATGGCGGAATGTAGATCCCTTGAGAAAACATGTAACGGAAAAAACGAGCAAAACGGGGTAAATCTAAGGTTAGGGCCTCGGCGTGATTTTGAACAGTCCGTCTTCCGAAAAAGAGGGTAAACATTGAGCCGAATTGGTGAATACAAGCCTGAATCTTATGATCAGCAATGAATTCCCGGACAGGATTCACAATCATCTGAGTTTTCTCTTCAAGAGTTTTATAAAAATCTTTTTGTTCTAGTAACATTAGCGCTTGCAATCCAGCTTCCATGGCAATAGGGTTTCCAGACAATGTCCCAGCCTGAAAAACAGGACCTGTTGGTGCTAAATGATCCATGATTTCTTTTCTGCCGCCAAAAGCTGCGGCTGGGAATCCCCCGCCGATAATTTTGCCAAAACATGTTAAATCGGGCTTAATCCCATAAAGTCCCTGCGCTCCTTTCAAACCGACACGAAATCCCGTGATCACTTCATCGAAAATTAATAAAGTCCCTGCCGCTGACGTTTCTTTACGCACGAGTTCCAAAAAGCCGGGTTGAGCTGGAACGACCCCTATATTCCCTGCGATAGGCTCTAAAATGACGGCTGCAATGCGATCTTTAAAAGCTGAATCTTGAAAAACCTTCAAAAAAGACTCTGGGTCATTAAACGGAATGCTAATGATATGTTTAACAATCTCAGCAGGAATGCCGGCAGAAGAAGAAGTCGGCGATAACCCTGAGACGCTAGAACCTGCTTGCACTAGAAAAAAGTCGGCATGCCCATGGTAGTGGCCATTAAATTTCACTATATAATCGCGCCCAGTGAAGCCTCTAGCTAATCGCACTGCACTCATGGTGGCTTCTGTACCAGAAGACACAAAGCGAATTTTTTCAATTGAATCAACGAGTTGAATCACCTTGGAAGCTAGTTGTCCTTCGATGGCGCTGGTGACGCCAAAAGTTGTCCCTTTTTCCAAGCGTTTATGGACTGCTGCTAAAATTTTGGGATGCGCATGGCCATGGATAAGGGCGCCCCAAGAACCGCACATGTCGACAAAGACATTGCCATCGACATCGGTGATCAAATCTTTTTCGGCACTTTCAACGACAAGAGGTAAATGATCTAAACCCGTACAAGCGCGTACAGGTGAATTAACTCCAGCCGGAATCACTGAACACAGATGTCGGTAGGTTAATTGCGAGGCTGGTCTTTCATTTTTAATTTCTAATTGGCAAGTCATAGATTTAAATTTTGTGGTGTTGGGTTAAATATTCGATAAATCCTTCACAGGAATCTTCAATGATGTCGAGCACAAGTTCAAATTCCCCATCGCCGCGGTAGTAGGGATCTGGAACTTCTTGATTGGGATAAGCAGAGCTATAAGCTGTCATCAAATGAATTTTAGCTTTTTGTTCGGGCGTTTTAGCGTGCTGGTAGAGCACGTTCAAGACTTCATGATCTGCGGCAAAAATGTAATCAAAAGACTCATAAAATTCTCTGAGAAATTTTTGAGCGCGCGAAGTCAAAACAACACCGCGACTTTCGGCTGAATGACGCATCCGTTCATCAGGTAGATGGCCTATGTGCCAGTCACCAACGCCGCAGCTTTGAATCAAAAAGTCATCATTTTTGCCGATTTTTTGCACAAGATGGCGCAGCACCCCTTCAGCTGCTGGTGAGCGGCAGATATTTCCTAAACAAACAAAAAGAACTGTAATCATGAGCAGTAGGCTTCCTTATGCATTATTGGACATCGGTCGCACAGCGAAAACCATAGGTTCCATTGACTGTTCCGGGATTATTTCGATGGCGTCTGGAACAGCGTAGATCTTCTTTCAAGCTCTTCCAACAGCCGCCGCGAAGCACTCGGTAAACCCCTTGCAAAGGCCCTTTTGGATTTTCTGGTTCTTGCACAGAAATTTCATAATAATTATATCCATACCAATCATGACACCATTCGTAGACATTTCCTGCCATATCATAAAGCCCATAGCCGTTTGGTGCATAACTCATCACTACTGTTGTATCTGCGCTGAAGAAATTGGCTTGATTTTTTTCGATATCATCGCCGGTAGGAAATAAATTGCTTGAAATCCCCCCATACCCTGCAATTTCCCATTCGGCTTCAGTAGGAAGCCTTTTTCCAATCCATTTAGCATAGGCAATTGCCCCATACCAGGTCACACCTACAACAGGATGTTTCGTATAGCCAAACTCAATTTGAACTTTGCCTCCGCTGCGTTTGATGCGGGAGTCACGCAAACGAATAATATCATGGTGATTATTGTCTTTTTCTCCTCCCATTGCATCTAGAAAACGCACAAATTGTTCATTCGTGACGGGATGGATATCGATCGCAAAGCTTTGCACAGTTACTCGGTGGCGAGGCATTTCATCTCTGTTTCCCCCAACGCTGCCACGAGAAAAAACACCGCCAGGAATCACAACCATTTCTGTCAGTAAAGGCTGTACATTTTTAATTTCTTTTTTCTCAGGAGAGTACTGTTTGACAGTTGTATCGATTTGAAAAACTACACCCGGATCTAGGTCTGTTTGAGGTCTTTCCAGCTGAGCAACATTAATGACAGGCCGCAAGGCTTGAATTTTTGAAGGAGTTTCTTCCAAGTCTTGTGACGCCTCTTCTGCAGGTACTTCGAAAGCTACAATTTTTTCTTCAGAGACCATTAAAGGTATTTCAGGAATCACAAAAGAGGCCGGTGCATGCACTTCGCTTTTTAAAGGTGGCGGTTCTTCTTCGATCTCTCTAGGCAGCGATTTTTTCCCTTTAGAAGCCTGCCTGCACAATTCAAGCAGAGGAAGCAGTTCGTTGGGCCGTTTTGCCGGATCGGATTGCAGGCATTGGCAAATGATCTCATCCCAATCATACTGCGTATTCGGCAATAACATCGAAGGCATTTCAAAATAGCCTTCAGGATATTTTTCCAATAATAAATAATAAGCTAGTACTCCAAAAGCATAAATGTCTGCTTGAGCATCTCCGCTCTTGCACTCTTCCAAACGTTTTTGCTCAGGAGCCAGAAAAAAATAATTTTGTAAGAAGGAGGCATGCAGCGGCATGAGTTTTTTATTGTCGATAGGAGGAACAGGATATCCTTCTAAGGCCACTCCCCCTATAGAGGCAATTCCCAAGGCTTCAGCTAGCACTTTATAGCTTCTAGCTAGCACCGCTCCTGGGCCAATAATGCGCGACAAGCCAAAGTCTGATAAATGAATGCTTGGACCTGCCTTGCCTTTACTCATCAAAATATTGTTCAATTTTAACCCTCGATGCGCCATGCCAAAGCCCCCACCCTTCTTGCTGTGGGCATAGTCAAGCGCTTCGGCAACTTGAATCAGGATATTATATAGTTCTTCTTCTCTCAGCTGCTTTTTATGCGCCCGCAGGTACTGAGCCAAATTGGTCGTTTCCCCATTTTCGTCGACAATGCAGTCGGTCACCAAAAAATGCACCCCTTGAGAAAAAGAAATGTTGTGCACTTTCACGATATTTTGATGTTCGAGTCCACCTAAAAAACCCACTTCTTCTTCGAAACGTTGTACAAAAGCCCTTTCATTAGATAGTTCTTCTGGCAAAACCTTTAGAGCAAACTGCTTTTTCATAAAACGATGTTCAGCAAGATAGACAACTCCAAGAGCTCCCTGTCCAATACTTTTGATGATCGTATAATCTCCGAGAATCTTTTTGTCTGTCATAACTTATTTAGGGGTTAGTCGTTTCTAAATGCATTGATGATTTTACTTTCCCAGAGCAGCTTCAATTTTGTTGGGTAAAATGCAATGGCTTGGTGGGGATGATCATATTTATATCCATTATTTTATTCAAGCATCTCCGGAGAGGTTTTTACTCTTTCATTTCTAAAACGAATGCATTTATCCCTACTTTTGCTTTACCATTATCTTGCTTAAACTATTAACTTTAATACCACGGAATCGAAATGTTCTTTGTCTTGGATGTCATCAAAAAGGGAGACTCCGCAAGCCTATTGCCTCCCCAGCAATCAAAATCTCAAGAAGTCTATGCAAAAATCGATAAACTCTCGCTCAAAATGGATTTTTTAAATGAAATATTTAGCTATTTTAATGAAGGTGTAATCCCTGATCAAATGGCTCTCCATCATAGATTTCTAAAAAAATTACAAGGATATGTCTCCTCCGAAAAGGCATTTAGGGACCGACTTGATAAGTTTTTGGAAATTGAAAAGGATTGCGCGACCCCTTCAGAAGCAAGAGTTTTTTTTGATGCAAAAAATGAACTACTTACAGATTGCGCCTTGCCTGATTTTCTTAAAGATTCAGAATTTTTATTGTTTCTTGGCTCCATCAATCAGTCGCGAAAACTCGCTTCTCAAGATCTTGTGAGAAGAATCGGATTTAGACCTAATCAAGAAAAACAAGCTTTTTTCTCTAAAAAGCACCTCAATTCTAGAGAATTTCAAATTTTCTACAAGAAGCTATTGCATCCTGTGATGTTTAAAACTGAAGGCGCTATAAGAAAGCTTTCGTCGAATTCCAATCGACTATTAGCCTTAAGTGAACTCTCTTCAACATGCTCTCGTTTTGTTGAAAGCTCACTCACTACCAACCATTCGCTTACTTACCTCGTGAGTTATTGCCAGGATTTCTACCTTTCAGAATATTCTCTAGACACGATAGAAAAAGAAGATCGAACTGAGAACAACTACCTAATATCTTATAGGCTTTTTGAGGAAGCCGGCAGAAAAAATCCGACACCTACACAACCCTATCCACTTGAGGGTGAACCTTTAAATCTCTCAATGAACGGAAGCTTTAGAGCGATTATTAAGCGTACAAACGTTGTGGCTCTCATGGATTTTAGCCAAAGATATATTCATGAAATTACCCTCTTTGATCACCCATCCTGTATCGACATGGATTCCACCCATTTTGTTGTAGGCAATAAATGTATAAACAAAAATAAAAACTCTAAAATTAATCTGGTTAACTACAAAACATGTTCGCATAGAAAACTACCTAGAGCTCATCTAGGTGATGTCAACGTGGTTAAACTAACAGATGATAGAATTTATTCTGGAGGTCAGGATGGAATTATAAAAATATGGGATCGACTAAGTTTACGTAATTTAGTCAAAATAAATTTTTCTTCCTCAATCCTTGAAATATGTCTCGCTGGACAAGGAAATTTTTTTTCTATTGCAGAAAATGTAAAGGGTGTTTCATACACTAAGACAATGACCATGCAAAACTACTTTTTTCCTATTGATCATGCAACGGCAGTACATTATGCGCACAGAAAAATTTATATAGGAACTTCACGGGGGGAACTTTTAAGTGTAGAGCCGCATTTTTTTATGCTAAGAGCCTAACCTTCTCATAGGAAATGTGTTATCGTATTTTTGATTCCTATACTTACTTAAACTTTTAACTCTAAATCAAAGACGTCGACATGTTATTTGTTTTTTGAACACTTCCTTGCCGCTCTCCAAAACTTGGGCTTCGCGCAGATCAAGTGACTTAACATTATAAATTCGTAGAGAATTTCAGACATTATCGTAACTCCGAAGCAATGATTAGCAACGCCGTGCTAAGTTTTAGAACTTGAGTTTTGTTTTTTCATTTTAGTTATCTAAGCAGAGATTTACGATGTAAAGCTACCTCTGTCTCCTGACGAACCCAATTCTGCAGCATTTCATATTCTCAACGATAAACTTTTACTAAAGTCCTTTGTTATTTTTAAAGCTGAGGGGGCTATAAAAAAAAGCAGTAAGTTGAGAACTCATAGGGTAATGTCGCATCTGAACCCAAAAAAATCTCTTTAAATTTTAGGAACAGTCAATGGGGAATGCATCCAAGTGGACCAACGCATTTTTCCATTGAATACAGCATAACTTCCATTGATAAAAAGAGTAAAATATTTTTCAATCTCGGTTTTCTACCCTGTTTTCTCTTTACCGGTTTCTAAGAATTGTGTTAAACTACACGTTTTTAAAACCTTTTAAAATAGCGTTGTATTGAGAAACAGAAAGTTTGATGACCTCATGCTTTTTTTATTTTTTGACTCACGTGTTTAGGATTGTATGGATAAACGGTCTCTTCTTCTGATTTTTTCAATCACATTCGTGCTTTTATTTGTTAACCAGTATTTCCAGCAGCAAAATGATCAATCTGTACGAGAATGGCATGAGCAGCAAGTCGCCAAAAAGAAAGAAAAAATCAGCACTCTTGAAAGTCAGCTACAAAGACATCAACAGCCTGATACAGCAATCCCCATTGTTTCTTTTTTTAAAGATGCTGAAGGCAAAGATTTTTTAGGCCATGGCTTATTATTTGATACAAGTGTATTAGCTTTTGCTGCAGACCCCCAGACAATCCCCGCTGAAATTTACACACATGGTCCTGAAAATGCTTCAAAAAAACTTCTGCTGGCTTTTATGCAAGAAGGGCAAGATGGTTTGTTGATGTATCAAGAAGCTCCTGAGCATCCTCTGAAAATCTCTAGACTGCCGGAATTTGGAAGCTTTGATCTGCAATTGATCACAGCATCTGATACACAGGACATGGTTCCTTATGCCTTAGAATTAGGAAATTATACTGACGGCCTTTTTTCAGTTCCTCAACAAGAACTCGAAAAACTAAAACAACAAGTCAATAAAGACTATTCCCCTTCTTCTTCTCCTGGATTACATCATGCCTTGGTTCTATTCAAAAAGGATGGCGTTTACTATCCAGTAGGACTGTATAATCCCCAAAATCAAGGATTGACTTATCTAAGCGACATTAGCGGTTTAAGTACACAGGTAGCTACATTTGAGAATGTGGATAAAATCCAGAATGGTCCGCAAGAAGAACTTTTTTACGTGATAGAAACCCCTTATCAGCAACTTGTTTTTTCCAATCATGGAGGTGCTTTAGCAGAGATCAACCTGCCTCTCCAAAGCCCCGAGAACCAACAAAGTGTCGTCAAGGAAATTGAATTTGACCGTGAAATGGTTGCTCAACACCCGAGCAATGCACATTTCCCCGCTCATCCGTTCTTTACACCAAGTGAAGGCTCTCAAAAAGATTTTAACTACCATGCACAGGGTAAACTAGGTGGCTATTATCCCTTACTTAGACGTGATCTTTTTCAATCAGGAAATCGAAAAACAATCCGCGTCGCTCCCGCTTTCTATGCTTTTAACTTTGTATCGGAATATCCAGAGATTTCAAACTTGGTATACACGGTTAAAAGCTTCGATAAAGATCGCATTGTTTTCGAAGCTAACCAAACGTTTCGACGCATTACAAAAACTTATACTCTCGAAGAAAATGGTAAACGTGCCCCTTATTGCGTCAACTGCACGATCAAAATCGAAGGCGATAGCCGTGGATTATGGGTCGGCACTGGAGTTCCAGAAGTTGAAATCATCTCAGGCTCACCAGCTCCAGCTCTGAAATATCGGATTACACGCAAAGGTAAAGCTGAAGTTATTAATATCGATCCTCCAAGCGATGCTTTCACAGTAAGTTCTATTTACCCCGACTGGCTGTGTAATTCAAACGGCTTCCTTGGCATGATTTTAGATCCTTTAACAGAAATTGATCCAGGTTTACGTGTAGACCACGTCTCAGGTTTAGAAGTCCCCTCTCGGCTAGTTAATATTGGTCAAGATCAGTTTAAAGCGCAAAACCTTCCTGGTTTCTTAGCGCTGCTGCCTCTAAAAAATAGCGGTGGCTCTATGACTTTTCGTTTATTTGCCGGACCTTTTTCTGGAAGTATTTTAAAGCAAGTTGACGCGATTTTCGCTAATCCAGAAACTGGATATAATCCAGATTACATCTCATGCCAAAGTTTTCATGGGTGGTTCGCCTTTATCTCTGAGCCTTTTGCGAAGTTCTTATTTATTTTAATGGAATTTTTTCATTCCATCACAGGCTCTTGGGCTTTATCGATCATTTTATTGACAGTCGCTTTGCGAGTCATGCTCTACCCTCTTAATGCCTGGTCAACTAAGTCCATGCTGCGTATGCAGCAAATTGCACCAGAGGTAAAAGCCATCCAAGAGCGTAACAAAAAAGATCCGAAAAAAGCACAGCTTGAGATTATGAATCTCTACAAAGAACGGGGCGTTAATCCTATATCAGGATGTCTGCCCCTTCTGATTCAAATGCCTTTCTTAATCGGAATGTTTGATCTTTTAAAATCGACCTTTGAATTGCGCGGTGCTTCATTTATTCCAGGCTGGATTGACAACCTTACGGCTCCCGACGTCCTCTTTAGTTGGAAAACACCCATCTTTTTAATTGGAAATCAGTTCCATCTGCTTCCGATTCTTTTGGGCTTGGTCATGTTCATCCAGCAAAGATTTATGTCTGCTGCACCAAAAGACCCAAATCAAATGACTGATCAAGAACGGCAGCAGCGTGTGATGGGTAATATGATGGCCGTAGTCTTTGCAGTCATGTTCTATCAGTTTCCATCTGGTTTGAATATCTACTGGTTATCCTCCATGCTGCTCGGAATGTTGCAACAATGGTGGATGTCGAGAAAGATGCGAAAAGAAACGATCAAAATTTTAGACACGCTCCCAGCAAAAGCGAAAGGTTTAAAAAAATAAAAAAAAATTTATTCTTGCCTCTAATTGCACCATTCACTAGTTTTAGATTAGTAGTGACGATCATAATTTAGAAAAACTTCATAGTTTAATTGACATGCGTGCGTGGGATGAATTTTTAATACTTCAAGAAGCAGAAATAGGGATTGAAACAGTCCATAAGTGGCTTCGGTCGCTTAAGGTGTTACGCTACGATGCTTGCAACCTCTATCTTCAGGCCAAGGACTATTTCCAAGTCATGTGGTTTGAAGAGCATATGAGGCAAAAAACATGTACCAAGTTATTTAATAACAATAACAAACGTATAAAAATCCACATTTCTACTAACTCGACGGACAAAGGAAAACAGCTTAAGGGAAAAGGAAAAGAAAAAGAAGCTCATGGGGAAAACCTTCCTCCTAAGTTCTCCTTAGCTTTTGATCAAGTGGACCCAAACTGCACCCTCGATCAATTTGTCATTTCTGAAGGCAATCTACTTGCCCATAAATTACTATGTAAAATTACGGGATTCGATGCTGTTTCTAAAACATTTATCCCCCAGACATCCGATTTAGCGGCCTTTAATCCCATTTATCTCTATGGCAAAGAAGGGACTGGCAAAACCCATCTCTTAATGGCCACCGCCGATGCTCTTCGCAAACAAGGATTGATGGCTATTTATTCCAGGGCAGAAACATTTACAGAACACGTTGTAAGTGCCATCCGTTCAGGTGAGATGAGTGTGTTTAGGCAAGCTTACCGTAACATTGATGTTTTACTAATCGATGACGTGCATGTTTTCTCCCGTAAAGGGGCAACGCAGGAAGAGCTTTTTCACACCTTTAACACGTTGCATCTTTCAGGTAAGCAAATTCTTTTAAGTTCTCATTGCTTGCCAAGTGATTTACAGCTGATCGAACCTCGATTAGTTAGCCGCTTCGAATGGGGAATTGTACTTCCCTTAGACCCGTTAAATATTGTTGAAAAGCAAGAAATGCTTTCACGTAAAGCCCAAGCCTTCAATTATCCTCTCAATCCTAAGATCGCCCAATTTCTGCTTGAAACTTTTACCAGCAGTACAAAAGCTTTAACAAGAGCTCTAGAGGCTTTAATTTTACGCTCTCATTTAAATCAAAAAAGTGGCAAGTTTGCCTATCCTACACCTACTTTGGCTCAAGTTAAACAATATCTGCTCGATTTAATTGCCGAAGAAGAACGCACCGTTCTAACCCCGCAAAAAATTGTCCAAGCAGTCGCTGAATTTTACGGAATTCGTTCAGAAGATATTCTAGGTAAAGCCCAAAGTCGAGAATGTGCCCTCCCGCGTCAAATTGCCATGTTTCTTTGCCGCAATCAACTCAAAATCCCCTACATGAAAATTGGGGATTTATTTTCTCGCGATCATTCTACTGTCATGTCAAGCGTCAAACTGATTCATAAAGGAATCGACGAAGACAAAACTGATTTATCCAGCTCAGTCTCAGCGATACTCAAAAAATTAAAAGTTTAAAGGATCCACATGACTCCTTCCGAATCTGATTATAAAATTGTGGGGGGCTTAAATCTTGAAAGTAAAGAAGGTAAAGAGCTGGCTGAATGGGGTTGCCGAGAAATAGTTCTCGCAGAAAAAGAAATGCCTGGTTTGATGGCGCTGCGCCGCGATCTCGCAATCAAAAAACCTTTAAAAGGCGCTCGCATTGCTGGCTGCCTGCACATGACTATCGAAACGGCGGTTTTAATCGAAACTCTTTGTATTCTGGGTGCCCAAGTTAGATGGTCTTCTTGCAATATATTCTCCACCCAAGATCACGCTGCGGCGGCTATGGCCCAAAAAGGCATTCCTGTTTTTGCTTGGAAAGGCATGTCTGAAGAGGAGTACTTATGGTGTATTTCTAAAACACTGATGTTTGGCGAAACCCCTTTAAATATGATTATTGATGATGGCGGAGATCTAACTGATTACGTTCACGATAAAACACCTGAACTACTCCCTTTCCTTAAGGGAATATCGGAAGAAACCACTACGGGTATTCATAAACTCAGACAGCGTTTTGAAAAGAAAACATTGCAAGCCTCTGTCATCGATGTGAATGACTCTGTGACTAAGTCTAAATTCGATAACTTATACGGCTGCCGAGAATCCTTGATCGATGGCATTAAACGCGCGACTGATGTAATGCTGGCTGGTAAAGTAGTCGTGATTGCAGGGTTTGGAGATGTCGGTAAAGGATGTGCTAAAGCTGTTGTCGGTTTTGGTGCGCAAGTTATTATCTGTGAAATTGATCCCATCTGCGCCTATCAAGCCGCCATGGAAGGATATCGTGTCCTTACAATGGAAGAAGCAGCTACCCTGGGAGATATTTTTGTCACAGCCACAGGTTGTGTGAAAGTCATCACAGGCAAGCATATGGAAAAAATGAAAGACTGTGCCATTGTCTGCAATATCGGACATTTCGATATCGAAATTGAAGTTTCATGGCTGAAAAATAATCCGGCCCTGCGTAGAGAAACAATCAAGCCGCAAGTCGATCGCTACATTTGGGAAGAAACTGGTAAAAGTATCATTCTATTAGCTGAAGGCCGTCTTGTGAATTTAGGATGTGGAAATGGACACCCATCTTTCGTGATGTCCAATTCATTTTCCAATCAGGTACTTGCCCAGATCGAACTGTGGAATAATCCAGGGCGTTATCCTATCGGCATTCATTGTCTGCCTAAAATCTTAGACGAGATGGTAGCTCGACTGCATCTAGATCAACTAGGAGTGCACTTAAATACTCTGACAGACGAGCAAGCTGCATATTTGGATGTGCCACCTGAAGGACCTTATAAGCAAGATAATTACCGTTACTAGCGGCTCCAATACTCCGGATAAACCAATAACCCTTTAGCAGAAGTCGTATCGACTGCTGTCACTTCCTGAATATGCAAAGCCTTCATGTAAGCCAACACTAAAATACAATTAGTCAAGTTTACATGTGCATATGGATCATTTAATTCTTCATCAGTCTTATTGAGGGTCTCCTCAATGTAATTCCTGAGATCTTTTCGATTTAATTGATTTCCATCTGTCAAAAGCGGGCGAATACTGTGATAGAACAGGCGTCCAATACCAATGACTTGCTGCTGGTTTTTAATTTTGTTTTTGATGGCTGGATAAGCTTTTCTGGCCAAAGAACGCGCATAGCGGTCTGCCTGCTTGAGATCTTCTTCTGAAATTGGATTCGGTGTGGTAACTTCTGATGGGTCTTTGTCTTGCAACACTTCGATGACGTAGTCACGGAAAGGGATCGATCCCATCTTACCTAACAATACGCAAAAGTTTTGCTCTTCTGTCAAAGTCGTGATTTGGAGGCTGCCTGTCCCGATATCCCAGACCACAATATCATCTGGAGATACGTCATTAACTGCGATGGCGCTAAAAAATGCAATTTTACCCTCTTCTGGTTGAGTGATAATTTGAATATCAATCGCTGTCTTTTCATAGACTTCTTTAGCGTATTCCCGCGCATTGGAAGCTTCTCTAAAAGCTGCTGTTGCTACGGCTACGATTTTTTCAACCTGATAAGATTCAGTAATTTTCTTAATTTCATGAAAAGCGGTTAACCCTTTTGCACGCACTTCTGCATCAAAAGATCCATCCTGAGATTTTTCTAAGGAAACTTGATAAGGCACAGGAAAAGATCCATCGAAAAGAGTTTGTACAATCTGATTAGTTTCTTTATCCACTTCGGCAATGCTGATTTTAGTGGATCCCGAACCAATATCTAACGCAGCCCGTACTTCAGTAGATACTTCAGTTGCGGAAACACATGAAATACCTGTTATTAAAAGTAAAATAGCTAAAGAAAATAACCTATTCATTTATTTACCTTTTTGTGAATTTAATAGAATGATTTGTTAATAGTAATTCATTTGAATATAAAAATCAATTTACAAATTAACAAATAATTAAATAATTTAAATTGTATTAAATATTATTTTTTACATATTTTAATATCTAATATTCACCGAGACAAAAAGGGTTAAAATAACTAAACTGTTGTCTTCTTAATTACAAATTATTTATTTTATGAGGTTAAAATTGAGTTTGACACTTTCAACTTATCTTTCTCCGACAGCCGCAGAATTTGTGGAACAAGAAGCACAAAAAAATACCTGCAAGCCTTCAATTTTCGACAGCTTGCCAATAGAAATGATCCTGCAAATTTTTGCTTTTTTTCAGCCAAAGGACTTATGTCAAACCGCACTTGTCTGCAGGCATTGGGAGAAACTATCTTTGGATGATTCGATTTGGAAAAAGTTTGATCTAAAGATGAAATTTCCTTTTTTAGAAATTATCGATCAAAAAGCTTTCGAAGAGGAAATGGATTTAAAAAATCTTTGCGTGTCTTTTTCAAATGCTTGCTTACCTCTTGCAAGAGTTGTCATGAAAGTCATAGCAAAAATGTCTAAATTGGAGTTAGAAGAACCTGGAATCACTCTTTTAACATTACCTGAAGGTCTTTCATTACAGATGGTCAAAGACATTGCCGCTAAGCATAATTTTACATTTTCTTACCCAGATCCAAAAGCAATACAAACTGTTGCAAAAACCTGTCGTTTATTAATCACAAATCATTCGATAAAAGGTTGCACAGGGTTTTCTCTAGAGCAACATCAAGAAGTATTGAAGGAAAAATGCTTTGAGATGCCTGATGCAATGTCGATGTTTGTGATTGGGCTTTTCAATGCAATTAAAATGAAGAAAAATAGTGAAAAACGCAAACTAAAGGTGCCAAGGGATGTTAAGGCTAAAATCATTTACAATCCCTACCAATTTAGCCATTTTTTTCGTTGTTTTAATCCCTTTGGTGACGAAAAAATAATATTGAGCAAAACTTGTTTTGAGGTCTATTACACAAGTAGAACAAGCCTCTTAGCAGGCGTTAGAGCCATGTGGAAATTCTCCTAATCGAAAAATTACATCACGTTGATTCACCCCCTTTTTGAGTTTTCAATGCTTTTAACATCTTTTTATTTTAAAAGCATTTTTTTTGGAGTAAAATCAGATTTTTCTTGGTAGAAAAAAAGCCCTTTGCTATATTCACAGTTTATTCATTCGGAGTATAGCGCAGCTTGGCTAGCGCGGCTGCTTTGGGAGCAGTAGGTCGGGGGTTCGAATCCCTCTACTCCGATTTTCCCCCTTAAGCTAGCGAAATTTCGATGAGTGAAATTTTTTCTTTAGCCTGGTTACATTGGGATCCTTCCCGTGAAATTTTCCGACTTCCCATCCTTGATAGACCCCTAGGATGGTATGGTCTGTGCTTTGTCCTAGGCTTCATTCTAGGTTACCTTGTCATTATCCCCATTTTCAAACGGAAATTACTCGAAACAAAAAACCTGCTTCCGCGTGATATTAAAAGTTGGTCCGTTTTGGTGAGAGATTTTAAAGCTGCTCAATCAAGCCATTCACCTACACTCTCCCTGCTTTACCAAAGATTAAATCCTGAAGCAAAAAAACAACTGGCTCAACAGCAGTTTATGCAAGAACCAAACTCTCAACTCAAAGCTGCCCTTTTGCAAGCCTTAAATGATCCAAAAAAATCTTTTTCGCGAAATGAGTTAGAAAGCCTTTTCCCCCAAGCAATTTTTCCTCTTAAAGAAATTTGCGCCAGCCTCGCAGACCGAATAACCTGGTTTGTGACCATAGGAACGCTGGTCGGAGCAAGATTGGGAGAAGTATTTTTCTACGATTGGCCGCACTACCGCGATAATCTCCTCGATATTTTTAAAATATGGGAAGGAGGATTATCGAGCCACGGAGGAACCATTGGAATCATTATTGCTATTCTTCTTTTTAGAAAATCCATTCAAAAGAGCTTTCCTGAATTCACTTTTTTGACAATACTGGATTGTTTATGTATTCCAACCGCTTTAGCATGCGGCTTTATACGCATTGGAAATTTTTTCAATCAAGAAATTGTAGGAACACCTACAGATGTTCCTTGGGCCATTATATTTGGCCATCCAGTCTTTGGAAAATCGCCCGTCCCTAGACATCCGGTACAGTTGTATGAAGCCGCCGCTTATTTCACGATATTTGTGATTTTTTATAGTCTATGGAAATTTCAAGGAAAAAAACTCAAAGAAGGTTTTTTGATTGGTTCCTTCTTTACTCTCACATCCACCTCTCGGTTTTTATTGGAATTTTTCAAACTCCCTTTAAGTGCTATGATCGACGAATCTTATCTTCAAACAGGACAATATTTAAGCATTCCGTTTATTCTTGGAGGGGTTGGCATTCTTTTATACGCCTACCAAAAACCCCGTCAATTGCAGACAACCTCATCTTCTGCTCCAAAATCATATCCTTAAGCGCACCTAGAATATCAAAATACTATACATATAGTTGTTGTTTTTTAATTTTTTGTTCATTATATTTATCATTTTTGATTCCTTAGTTACGGAGTTTATGATGGAAGAAAACGCGGAAAAAGCTAAATTAATATTTGATCACAATCATGAAGAGATTGAACTTGACAATGGATCGCCAATTGCTGAAGCTTGCGAAGAAGCTGGTGTGCCTTTTGCATGCACCGAAGGGGTGTGTGGAACTTGTGTGATCTTTATCAAAGAAGGCAAAGACAATTTAACCGAACCAACCCAAGAAGAAAAAGATTTTTTGGGTGATGGAACAACAGACGAAAGATTGGCTTGCCAATGCAAAATAAAAGGCGGATGTGTCCGTATTTCATTTTAGACAAAATCTATAACCTAGGATAAAAAATGGCAAAAACTGAAGAAAAAAAAACTGTCATTCATCAACAAATGACAATCAAAGAGATTCTTTCTCTATTTCCTCACAAAGCACAACGTCTTTCTCAAGAAATCACGAATGCTGGACTCAATTGTGTAGGATGTCATGCAGCTGTTTGGGAAACACTTGAAGCGGGCATGCTAAGCCACGGCATGAATAATGAAGCAATCGAACGCTTAGTGCAAAGACTGAATGCTCTTTTAGAAGAAGAAGCCTCCGACCCAACTACTATTATTTTGACTGCGCGTGCGGCTGAGAAATATAAAAGCATTCTAAAAGAAGAAGGGAAAGAAGGCTGGGGCATGCGCTTCTCTGAGAAATTTGCCGGCTGCAATGGCTTTGAGTTTGTTTTGGATTATTCAAAAGAAGCCCTTCCTACCGACTTAATTTTTATTTCAGAAGAAATTGAAATTCACGTAGACGAGAGTATTTCAGATAATCTTCTTGGATCAGTGATCGACTTCGTAGATGGTCTGCATGGTTCAGGCTTCAAAGTCAGCAATCCCAATGTACGCTCAGCTTGCGGCTGCGGCACTTCACACGGATACTAAATCTAAGCAATGTGCAATTTTCTTCGGAAAATTGCACATAATTTCCAAAACTTACCTCCCCCACCAACATTAATTTCCTAGAGAAGCGATTTTACTAACGTTCTTGTTCTTATTGATTTTAAAGTAATAATTATATATAATTAATTGATAATTTAGGAGATAACATGATGAATAATGATAAGCCTTGGGGAGTTCCATTAGAAGAATCACCCGATAGAGCTCTTGTTTCAGATTTTTTAAAGCCTCGAATCGTCTCATTTCGCTATAATTCTTTCTACAGAAAAGAACTAAACATGGGTGAATTTACAAAAGATTTAACTCATTTAGTTTCTATTCTCGAAGATTCCTCAAATAAAGAAGTTTATTCCCAATTAAAGGCGTATGTTTTTAAGCATGCCGAATTCAAAACTGCAGAACATGATTCAAGACTCCAGGAATTAGCTGAGGTAGTGAAAAAATGGTCGCTTAAATTTTATAAAACGAAAGGAATCGATAGCCCATTATCACCATTTAGCTGTCAATATACTTCCTTTATTTCTCCGCCAGTAAATTTACTCAAAAAACTCTCGGGAATTGTCTGCTCAGATTACGCCTTTTTACAACTTGGGGAAGAACGATCCTATCAAACTTTTCTTTCTGAATTTTCTTCTGATGTTTGTTCGTTGGAAACCATAAATGAATGGGGATATTCTGTGGTGGAAGAACCTCAGCCCGGAGACCTTGTCATTTACCATGATGGCTCAAAAGATGTGCATTATGGGATTTGGAATCAAAATGGCAAAGTCGTTTCAAAATGGGGAATGGGTGGAGAAGTCTATGAACATCCCCTAAATCTTGTTTTAAAAGATTACGGAACACATGTCTCATTTCATCGAAAACCTGTGTATCAGGAAACTTTGCAAGCTTTAAAAAAGCACTCGGAGACTGACATTACCATTGAAGAATTTAAACTGTACGCGCAAGAGCTTATAAGAAACAAGCTGGACAAATGCTATAACGCCTCCTATGCTTTTAAATTTTTTACAGAGTGGTCAGAGCAATTAATATCCATTGATTCTCAGACTGTGGAAAAATTCCTTGAGCAGGCAAAAAATTTTGCCGAAGAAGCGAAATTCGAGATTGTTATTTAGAATTTCATTTTAAAAATGTATAGCGTGCCCCAAGGCATTTAGGGCAGCTTCTTTAATCGCTTCTGAAAGGGTTGGATGGGCATGCGACGCATAAGCGATTTCAGAAACAGTCGCTTTTTTATCTATGGCTATGACCCCTTCACCAATCATCTCTGAAGCCTTTGAGCCGACAATATGCAGACCTATCAGGCGCCCGGAGTCTTTATCTCCAATAATTTTTACTAAGCCATCCGTATCTCCAACACATCTCGCACGCGAATTGGCCTTAAACAAACAGGTGCCAGTAAACACATTGAGTTGGGCATCTTTAGCTTCTTGCTCTGTCAATCCAACCGCTGCAGCTTCTGGATGGGTATAAATGACATTGGGGATGGCTAAATAATTAATATGTCCTGATAAACCAGCCAGGTGTTCAACCACCGCAATCCCTTCTTCAGAAGCCCGATGTGCTAGCATCACTCCTTCAATTAAATCCCCTATGGCGAAGATCGAAGGCACAGCCGTTTGAAAATTCTGATTGACCTCGACAAATCCTTTGGAAGATACTTTAACTCCAGCTTGGTCGAGTTCTAAACCTTTATGGTAAGGTCGACGCCCCACTGCCACCAGCACACAGTCAGCTTCGATTGACATTTCTTTGCCTTCAAAGATGATGTTTATAGAGGGGGTTTTAGTTTTAAGATCAGCGCCAGTGACTTCAGCATTTAAATAAAATTGAAGCCCTTGTTTCTTTAAAATCTGTAACAAAGCTTTGCTAATCGCTGCATCCATGGCTGGACAAATACGGTCGAGCATCTCCACAATGATCACTTCGGTTCCTAGCCTTGCATACACAGAGGCTAATTCTACCCCAATTACTCCTGCCCCAATGACCACCATTTTTTTCGGAATTTTAGGCAAACTTAAAGCCCCGGTAGAAGAAAGCACAATTTTTTCATCGAATGGAAGAAACGGAAGTTGGATGGATTCGGAGCCTGTAGCTAAAATAATGTTTTTGGCTTGAATTCGCTCTGTTCCCTTTTCAGAGACCACCTCAATCTCATGGCCATTGATTAATTTGGCGACTCCGAAGACTCTGGCGACGTTGTTTTTCTTGAATAAACCTGCAACCCCTTGCACCAGAGTACTTACCACTTCAGTCTTGCGTTTCATCATTTGCGGAAAGTCAATTTGTAAACCTGAAGCCTCTATCCCATGCTGAGGGGCGTACTTCTCCATGAATTGGTACGATTCTGATGAATAGAGTAGCGCTTTGGAAGGAATACATCCTATATTCAGACAAGTTCCGCCTAAAGTGGGCTCTTTTTCTATACAAACTGTTTTAAATCCCAACTGAGCAGCTCGAATTGCCGCTACATAGCCGCCAGGACCGCTTCCGATAACAGCAATATCATAAGAGGTTTCTGCCATTTTAAACCTCTATTAAAAGGCGTGAAGGATCTTCCAAGGCATTTTTTACATGCACGAGGAAAGTCACGGCTTCTTTTCCATCGACTATACGATGATCATAGCTTAATGCAAGATACATCATGGGGCGAATGACAACTTGATCATTCACGACCACGGCACGTTTTTCAATTTTGTGCATCCCTAAAATGCCGCTTTGGGGGGAATTCAAAATAGGAGTTGAAAGAAGTGAACCATAAACGCCACCATTTGTGATGGTAAACCCGCCCCCTTGTAAGTCATCGACAGCTAAACGTCCTTCTTTGGCTTTGTTGGCATAAGTTTCAATTTCTTTTTCGATTTCCGCCGGTGAAAGGTGATCGCAATTTCTGACAACAGGCACCACTAGCCCTCTTTCTGTGCCTACAGCAATGCCGATATCAAAGTATTCACGATGAACAATTTCATCGCGATCGATATAGGAATTTAAATCAGGGATTTGTTTCAAACCAGCAATCACAGCTTTAACAAAAAAGGACATGAAGCCTAACTTGACCCCATATTTTTTCTGAAACAATTCTTTATATTTTTCACGCAACTGCATAATCGCGGAACAATCTACTTCATTAAAGGTGGTTAGCATCGCGGTGGTTTGTTGAGCTTCTACTAGCCGGCTGGCAATCACTTTGCGAATCTTAGACATTTTGCGCCGTGTTTCGCGCTCAGCTTGAGGTCCTTCTGGTTCGGCAGTGCGCGTTACTGGCGCCGGTTCTTCTGGTTCGGCAGTGCGCGTTATTGGCGCCGGCTCTTCTCGGGGAGCTTTTGGCTGCGGAACTGGAGCCTGCTCTGGGGCTTTTTGACGCAAATCGCTCAAAAATTCTTCTTTGCCAAAACGAATGTTTTCTTTTTCAGCAGCCGTTTGAGCTGGTTTTTCGACAGGCTTGCTTGGAGCTCTTTGCGTGGAAGGCTTTTCCGCGGAAGCGGGAGCTGCATCTTTAGATTTAGCATCCGTGTCGATAAAGCCAATCACTTGGCCAATTTTTACGACATCTTCGGCATTTACTTGCAATGTCAGCACGCCTGCAGCTTTGGCATACAGCACCTGATTGACCTTGTCTGTTTCCAACTCTAAAATTTCATCATCAGCCCGCACGGCTGCGCCTGATTTCTTGATCAGTGTTCCTACAGTTGCTTCAGTAATAGATTCTCCCATGGAAGGGACTTTGATTTCCTCTTTCATTTTCTTTTATTTGCCTTCTAATGAGGGTTTTTTTCCGAAAAGCTTGAGCGTGATCTCCGCATACTGTTGCTTATGCAAAACATAAGAGCCAACAGCTGGGGAAGCGCAACAAGTTCTTCCGATATATTCAATGTCTACAGAATTGGGCAGGAGTTCTTTTAAGTGAGGATAGATGAAACTCCAGGCTCCCATGTTATGAGGCTCTTCTTGGACCCAAGTGCAACGCTTGAACCCTTTATATTTTTTTAATAAGGTTTTAATTTTATCCAAAGCAAGCGGATAAAGCTGCTCGATGCGAATAAGAACCATATCATTGACTTCTCTTTTTTGCCGTTCTTCGTCGAGATCATAGTAAATTCTTCCAGAGCAAAAAACGAGATCTTTAATCTTTTTAGGTGACCGGGGGTCATCCAGAACTTCTTCAAAAGAACCTTTAGCCAAATCTTCAATTGTGCTTACACATGCAGGATGACGCAGCAGTCCTTTTGGAGTAAATACGATTAAAGGTTTAGCATCTGAAATCATCGCTTGGCGTCTTAAAAGATGAAAGAGTTGGGCAGGAGTGCTGGGGTATACAATTTGCATGTTGTTGTCCCCTGCTAAGGTTAAAAACCTTTCTATTCGGCCTGAAGAATGTTCAGGACCCTGCCCTTCAAATCCATGAGGTAAAAATAGAGCAATTCGGGTTTTTTGCCCCCATTTTTCTTCAGCAGCGGCAATATATTGGTCAATTATGATCTGAGCACCATTGGCAAAGTCTCCGAACTGAGCTTCCCAAATCACTAATGCTTTAGGATTTCCAATGCTATAGCCAAATTCAAAACCTAACCCGGCATACTCTGATAAGGGTGAATTAATGGCATCAAATCTTCCCTGCTTTTCTTTAAGATGCTGCAACGGAAAGTACGGCTTGTCAAGCTTTTGGTCCATCAACAAGGCGTGTCGATGGCTAAAAGTCCCGCGGCAGACATCTTGTCCAGCAAGACGAATGCTAACTCCATCCCATAATAACGATCCATAAGCTAGAGTTTCACCCATACCCCAATCAATGGGCTTTTCCCCATGACCCATCTGCTGCCGCTCTTTAATCAGATTTTCTAGCTTTTTATGCAGAGTAAATTCTGGTGGAATGGTGCATATTCTATCAGTTATTTCACTTAAAGTTTTAGCTGAAACGGTGGTCTTGTAGTCTTTTAAAGCTTCTTTGAGCTTGGGGGGGTTAATCTGAGCCGCTTTTTTTGACGGAATTTTAATTTCATTTAACGCCTTCTGCAGGGCATTTTTGAATTCTTTTTCGAGAGCTTCGGCCATTTGCTTTTCCAAAATGCCTTGCTGAATTAAATCATCGCGGTAAAGCTCGCGAATGGGTTTTTTCTGTCTGATCAAACTGTATTGATACGGTTGAGTGTAGGCAGGTTCGTCCGTTTCGTTATGTCCAAATTTTCGATAGCAATTCAAATCGATAAAAACGTCGCACTGATACTTTTGTCTAAGCTCAATGGCTAAGTTTGTGGCGTAGATGCATGCTTCCGGATCTTCTGCATTTACATGGAAGACGGGGGCTCTAAAAGTGCGTGCAATATCTGTACAATAGTGTGTCGAGCGGGAATCTTGCGGCAAAGTAGTAAAACCAATTTGGTTATTAATGACAATATGCAAAGTTCCACCTGTGGAATACCCTGGCAACTTATAGAGCTGCATCGTTTCATAACAAATTCCTTGCCCGGCAATAGCAGAATCCCCGTGAACCAGAATCGGGATAACTTTTTTCTTAGTTTCGTCATTGATTAAGAGCTGCCTAGCATACACTTCTCCTTCAACAATAGGATCTACCGATTCCAGGTGGCTGGGGTTTGGAGGCATATCTACGCGTACAGTTTTCCCTGCATAGGTTTTGACATGTGCATTAAACCCTTTGTGGTATTTAACATCCCCGCTACCTTCAAATGAATCGGGAATGTATCCTTCTTCAAATTCTGAAAAGATGTCGACGTATGATTTATCCAG